>Ga0310121_10000217_pt1 | contig 62461 bp, 50 predicted proteins | sample CB27_Tmax_986_MG_FD_203504 | JGI IMG/M metagenome (GOLD analysis project Ga0310121, IMG submission 203504) | Marine microbial communities from Western Arctic Ocean, Canada - CB27_Tmax_986 | ecosystem: Environmental > Aquatic > Marine > Oceanic | place: Canada: Western Arctic Ocean | collected... | reverse complement strand
GGGTTTTCGAGGAGGGTCGAGGTCTGAGCTTCTACGATGGGATCTCCGTGACCCGGGGGAGTGACCAGATTTTCTCCTTCCAAGTTGAACCTTGTCTAGGAACGCTGCGGGCGACGGTTCGGGATGCTTCGGGTGCTCCGGTGCCGGAACACCCGATTCGGCTTTATGCGCCAAAGGGGGACCTGGATGTTAAGGATACCGGCACGGATGGGATGGCTGTATTCGATTCGATTGCCTGCGGGGACCTCGGGTTTGTACTGGTGCAGAGACCAGGATGGGTTTTCGAGGAGGGTCGAGGTCTGAGCTTCTACGATGGGATCTCCGTGACGCACCAGACCGACCAGGCCTTCTCCTTCAATGTCGAACGTTGCTCAGGTGAGATTGGTATTCGGGTCGAGGACGAGGGAGGAGCGCCCGTCAGTGGTGCAGTGCTTGAACTCTACTCAGCGGATCGAACGTGGGATCAAGACATCAGTGGTAGTGACGGGCGCTTAACTTTCACGGAGGCATGTGGGATGGAAGTTGGTGTGAAAATCATCCCTCCCTCAGGGTATACGGTGCCTCAGGGCAGGGGACTCTCCTTCTTCGACGGACTCCGACCTGACTTGGATGGAACGGTGGAACTAGTCTTCCGTTTGAAAGCTTCTTAGGACTAGCTACCAGGCTTCACGAACCAACCCTGCTGCTACCCCAAGAGCCAACGCTAAGATAAAGCCGAGTAGCAAGTTGACCACCGGGTCAGGGAACTCGGGTTCGTTCTCAGGGGCAACGACACCCACGTCGAGAATCCGAACCCCTTCATCTCGGACTGCATCCTCTACCTCGGCAAGACGAAGTTGACTCTTTAGCATAATTAGAGCTTCACTTAAAACTGTGCGGTCCCGAGACAGGCGCACATAACCCATCTCTCGTCCTGGGAGTTCCAGAAGTTCATTGGAGATGGTGTCGACAGAAGCAGCAATGGATACAAGGTAGCCGTCCAGGCTCTCCACGTAGTTTGTGCCTAGCCGGAACAACTGGCTTTCTAACTCTTTAATTCGCTCGGTGAGCTGGCTTACATCCTGGTTTTCTTCCAGTCTTAAGATCAACAATGTTGACCGTTCATCCTCCAATTCCTGTAGACCCATTAGCAGGTTCTGGATTACTTCATTAGCAAGAAATCCCGGGAAGGTTGCCAGTTGCCTATACGCGGCGTGGTTAACCTCCGTAAGCTCTTGGTTTGCGCCAGTGGCGCGGGTTTCCACGAGGGCTAGGAGTTGCACAAGCGAAGACCGATCCACTTCGATCCTATCCCGCGATATTAGTAATTCGGCGTAGCGACGGTAGATCTCTCCTGCTTCTGCTTCAAGAGCCACGACACGATTCTGTTCCTGGTATCTTCGGAGTTCTTCCTCTGCCAAGACGAGCCGGTCAGCGTAAGTTGCGACTTCCTCACTGAGTTCTCTTACTCTGTATCGGGCTTCTGCTTGCTCTGTCTGTGTTTTGTAGACCGTATACTCGGCTACCAGAGTATTAACAATTCTTGCAGCCATCTCACGGTCAGAAATGGTGTGGGACACCTCTACTAGCCTGGAACCAATCTCCTGACGCCGGATATCCAGATCATCACGAAGTTCGTCCACTGCCTGATACCGCAGATGAACGTTGACGCGGATTCTTGCCGGGGGGGCTTCGAGCAGTTCGGGGGAAAGACGCAACTGGTAGCCCTTGATCTCAATTATCTCACCTATTTGGATAGAATTCAGAGTTCGAGCGGGATTCTTAGGTTCCTTTACTCGAACTGAGTAGCCTCCCCCTCCCTCAAGTCGGAACGTAAGCCTGCCTTCCCACTCGGGATCGCCGATTGCCACGACCTCCACGACCTCGTTGCGGACTCCAGCCGGCTTCCTTACTTCCACTGTGAGCGCCAGAGAATCCACTACCGCTTCGGTTAGACGCCAGCTACGCAGCACTCCGATCTCTGATTCCAACTCATCTCTGTCAAACCCTAGGAGTTCCGCTCCAGGGATGTCACCGAGTTGCTGTGCCAAGCCACTTGCAGAGCGGTCGTCCATGATGCGGAGAACGGCAGTGCTCTGGTATAGGGGGGTCGAGAGAAAGGTCCATGCGACTACTAGCGCGAATATAAACCCCCCCACAGACCCTATGAGGGCCCAGCGTCGAGATAGGCTGACAATCAACTCTTTAAGTGTCATGCTGTCGCCGCGCTGAACGGGATTAATCGTGTCAGAGTTGCTTGCTTCGTTCACCGCCATAAGCTCTTGGCTAGATTAACGGAGACAGAGGTGTTAGCCATGTCGACCCCTTCGGCTCTCCCGGATACTGGATCGGGAATAAAGGTTTGGAATAGGTAATTGATACGCACTCCGCGGGAAATGTCCACGGATAGAGCCCATCCCGAAAGTTCTACTCCACCTCGGGCACCCCAGAAGATCGATACGTCCTCGCGGCCCCAGCGTTTCACAGCAGGGGTTAGCCAGGCAGCGGCATCCCATCGGATACGGCCGGCGAATACCCCGGCACTCCAGGTCGAAGCCAAACGATCCAATGCCAGCCACTGACTTGACGCGCCCGGTCCAATACTTGCCCCCAACACCTGACCTTTGTGCGTATAGCCTTGAGGTACACCCCTGCTAGCGTAGCTGCTAAAGGGCGTCCGGTGACGAAAAGTGCTGCTTGGCTCAAGGTTTGTAATCTCTGTTTGGATCCTCAGACGGGCATTACGGTCAGATGCTTGTACCCACTGCAAACCTACAGTGTATCCCGAGGAATGTTGTGGAAATTCCAGAAAATCCCGGAATGAGGAGGGTTCCTCAAATCTTGCCCACTCTCCGTAGATTTCTACCCCATGAGGAGCAAAAACCCAACGTCCGAAAAGGATGGAGATCTGATCACCCTTCCTCTGATCCTCGGAGTTCGGGTAGTCCCTGTTAGGGGCCCCTACCCTGCGTATAGCATTAAGAGCTGCTGTAACACCACCGAGCCAACCTCCTTCTGACGTAGGAGCGAAGACTGTACGAGCGAGGCCGAGGGTTAAGCCTGGGTCGAAGGATGGCTGGAAAGTGAGAGCTATTCCGCTAAGCATCCGTCTGTCATTTGAGGAGTCAAGGTCAAAAAAGTCAGATTCTTGTAGGCGACCTAAAATCCAGAGTCCTTCGAATGCCCCAAACCCTGTCTGGATCGGCTTCTTTGTGCGAAGAAAAGTCCGAGGGACTCCAGCAGCTTGATTACTCATCAGGATGCCGTTTCGGATACCGGGTCCCCACCAGGCGTTCTCTGTCGAGAAGCCAAAGGTCAGAGGCCCAGCATCGATCGTAATACTGCTTTGCCCCCAGTCGATCTTGTCCAGTGGTTCTGTACCAAACCGCATGGGTAAGTCCATGGACTCCGGCTCTGGGTGAAAAGGGTTCGCGTGGAGGTTCCTCTCCGGAGTTGCACCAAGAGGATATACGATGAATGGGAATGGCTGGTTCTCTTGATAGATGAATTGCGGAGCGAGTATCAGGGTGATCCGGCCTAGCCTAGCCCTGCCCCCGATCGTGATGAGGTGGTTCCATCCCCGTCCAGCCCATAGTGCCCCATCATTGAACGAGGACGGAAGATCAGAGTTGTTTATTCCGTGAATCTCCGGTGCAAGCAAGGATATTGACCACGCGGCATCGTCTTTAACCATCTGGTTAAAAAGGGTCGAGGGAGTCCGGAGGAGGTATCCCTCCGTCCCAGATTTTCCCAGCAGCTGCCCGATCCTTAGATGATCCTCAGCTCGGCCCGCCAAGGTCGGTAAACCCTCTACGGAGACCTGCTGTCCTGCTACTGTGCTAAGCAATAGCCCACCGGAGCTGAGCCGCAACACGATGCAGAATAAAGTTATACGTTGGATTAGGTTAAGTGCCATTATAGTAGGAACGACTTGTTCTGGAACCAGCTTCCCAAGGATGGACGCTACCGGTACGATAGGGCCATCTTTGATAGCTTAAAATCTAACCTACTCCACATCTTGCAGCCTAACCAAATTTCTTGTCATAGGATACTTGCTCAGCGATTCAGGGCGGACTTTCTTCCAGGGCTGTTACTGTGCCTGTTAGCCATCTGTGTCGATACAGGGTCCGAAATGAGGGTATCGGCTCAGGAGCCAATATGGCGTGCGCGTGAGGGGCTACCGGTAGGCAGTGAGGCTGTACAGTACCTGAGAATCCTACAGTTAGCCAACATGGCGCCCCTCCACCCTTGGACTTTACAGAGTCTCGCTCCCAGTGAACTCCCTCTCGTCCTTCCAGAGAATGCGGAGCACCCGTGGCATTCCCAAATAGATTTCACCCTGGAACCACCGGTGGGCCTGGAGTTGGAATGGATCCAGACGAAAGTCGGACTTCTAGCAAACTCTGCTTACCCTTTCGGAGAAAATGACGGCGGGATATGGGCGGGCAAGGGGCTGACAGCAGTACTGGAGGGAGGTGGTTTTCTTCGCTACGGTCCCCTGCATCTAAGGTTGGCTCCGGAGGCTTCTTGGAGTCAGAACCGAGGCTTTGATTTAGCAGACAATGGCTACTCTGGGTCCTCCACCTACTGGGACGAACTCCATCCTGCGTCGATCGATAGACCGCAGAGATTCGGCGAAGAGGACTACGTTCGGGTTGGCCTGGGTTCGTCTGCTCTGCACCTCGCCCTTCCCGGAATATCGCTGGGTATTTCGGGAGCCGGACAACAATGGGGCCCAACCCTAAACTATCCGCTTCTCCTGGGGAACAACGCGGGGGGGTTTCTCCATGTCTTCGGTCAAACGGACTCTCCGGTGGACTTATGGGCTGTGCGTTTTAATGCGCGCTACATCTTGGGTTGGCCGACCCAATCCGACTTCTCACCGGTGGAAGTGGAAAAAGATCGCAGGTTCATCACGGGGGCTGTCCTTTCATTGACCCCTCGGGGTGTCGATGGACTTGAATTGGGTATGGCTCGATTCATCCACGCCATGCCACCAGAGGCTGGGTTTCGGGTCCTAGATGCTTTCCGCGTGTTCACGGGCGTAACCGATCCTGAGCCAGGCCTCCTACTGGTCGAGTCTCAGAACCGTCTGGCCGAGAACCAACTCGCCTCCCTTTTCTTCCGCTGGGCTTTCCCCAGAGCGGGTATGGAGGTGTATGGAGAGATCATTAAGGACGACTTCGCTCGAGACTTACGTCACATTATTGAGGAACCCGATGACCTGATGGGACAAGTCTTTGGATTTCAGAAGGTCTGGACACAGTCTGATGGGCGCCTAGCTGTATTACGTGCCGAGACTGTTAATACTTTGGTTCACCACTCGGAGCGCTTCCGCCGATTCCGCCTCGGGAAGTCACCACTGCGGTTATTCTGGAATGGCGGGTTGCAGCAGGGGCACACCCATGCGGGCCAGCTCCTTAGCTCACCCACTGCGTATGGTGGATCTGGGTGGACCGTGGGGGGGGATCTGTACCATGCTCAGGGTCGTTGGACCTTAGATCTTTTTAGAGCGCTTCAAACGGAGTTTTCGACAATCCATTTTGGAACTGATGGTCCTGAAATGTCTGATGTGATCTATGGGATAAAACTGGAGGCGGTGCAATTCCGTAACGGAGTTGAGTGGAGGGCCGCTTTCACGCCGTCACTGAACCTCAACCGTAACTTGGTAAGGGAGAATGATGTCTTTAATCTGGCGATAGGACTATCAATCCAAGGGCTTCCCTGGTAACGCCCCTAAGTTCCGCCTGCGGTAAGGATCGCCACTACAATGCTAGCAATAGAGAGGATTCCAGAAACGAGGAAAGTGCTATTCCGATCAAACCACCCGCGTCGTCCGATAAAGACTTGATCACCCGATTTTATCCCAAGTTCGGCCAGCGCCTGCTCACCTGCAATCCTATCAAGAATTATCACCCCATCTCTCACGATTCGCATGTTCCTGATGTCACCACTGGGTGTCACTCCCCCTGCGAGCGAGACAGCTCCTGCTAGGTTGTCATTGGTCGGGTGGACATTATAACGGCCCGGAAGATTCACTTCACCTAGTACGTAGACGCTGCGAAAAGGAACTAGTTCAATCGAAGGATTCCGCAGTTCCCCAAGGTAGCCTTCCATGAGATCATCTTTGACGATGTTCCATGCTCTGTCAGCCACTTGAAGTTTGCCTAGGAGGGGCAAGACCAGTGTTCCATCCTTATCAATCTGAAAATCACCACTAAGGTCTTCCTCTCTCCAGATCTCGACCCGGAGGATATCTCCGGGCACAAGGACTAACTCATCTGAACTTGAACTTTGCACGGCTTGCGTCTCCACCGGGATAGGAGGCGCATTTAAGATCAGCAAGATGAGAAAATAACGAATCAGGTTCATGTTCTTACAGCCAAAGTGATGAACTTCATAAAAACTAACGTTGGATCACCCCTGAAGGTCAATGAATTTCATTTTCCTCTGCTTGCGTCATGCTTTGGTTCAGGTTGAGGTTTTCATGCACGCTCAACTTCATCTTGAATATGAATTCAGACTTTGATTTCTTAATTGTAGGGGCCGGTTTTTCAGGACTGGTGCTTGCTGAGCGGCTCTCTACTCAACTTGGCCGCTCCTCATTAGTCGTCGAGAAGCGGGACCACATCGGTGGTAATGCCTACGATTATTACGATCCTGCGGGTGTCCGGGTGCACAAGTATGGACCGCACTATTTTCGTACCAACTCTGATGGGGTGGCGCGCTACCTGAGCCATTTCACTGAGTGGCATCCCATCAAATATGAGGTCCGAAGCTTTACCGAGGGGAAGTTTTGGCAATTTCCGATCAACTTGAACACGTTTGAGCAACTTCTGGGTCGACCGAGCACCAGCGCTGAGTTTGCAGGATGGCTAAGAAAGCAGCGGGTAGAGATTAAGGCCCCCAAGAACTCAGAAGAATTGATCGTCTCACAGGTTGGCTGGGAATTGTACAGGAAGTTTTACGAGGGTTATACGCTTAAGCACTGGAAGCGGCATCCCCAGGAATTAGCACCGTCCGTTTGTGGACGCATCCCAATTAGAACTAACCGTGATGACCGCTACCTCAGCGAGTCGTTTCAGGCTCTACCAAGGGACGGCTATACGAACATGTTTCATCGGATGCTTGAAGCAGCAGACCCCAATGTCACGGTACAGCTCAAGATGAGCTTCGAGGACGCCCGTGAAAGTGTCTCGTTCCGCCATCTCATCTATACCGGACCCATTGATGCCTACTTCGAGCAATCATTAGGCCAACTGCCATACCGCTCGCTAAGCTTCGAGTTCGAGTCCTTCTCCCCAGACCAATTAGAGGAGCGTGCGCTCGAGCACGGAAAGCCGGGGTTTTGGCAACCTTTCTTGCAGGTTAACTATCCCAACGATCATGATTTTACCCGTATCGTTGAGATCAAGCACGCCACTGAACAGCCCTGTGAGAATACCACTATTGTCCGAGAGTATCCAAAGGACTTCGGCCCTGAAGCAGAGCCCTATTATCCAATTCCAACTTCGGACTCAGAGGTTCTTTACAGAAGGTATAAGCAGCTAGCTGATAGTGAGGAGAATGTTAGCTTCGTCGGCAGGCTGGCACGTTACCGCTACTACAACATGGATCAGGTGGTAGCAATGGCGCTAAAGGAATTCGCACGACTCTCCGAGCGATACGGTTCGGTTTGAATCAACTTCCGCCCATCCCCTGAAGAATTGCCCTAGCTCGTTCCCAATCCCTGCTAAGGGCATAGCGACCTAAGAGGATGATCCGGGTCACGATAAAGCGCATAAGGAATGGTAGCCGTCGGCCGAGTGAAGCGTGCTTGCGCATGATCCTGCGGCGGTTCCGATCCCGCTGTCGTATCTGGAAAGGTGAAGGAGGGGTACCAGGTAGTGGACATCGATGGAGGACCCGAGCCTCAGGTTCGTAGCACATCTTGTATCCAGCTTTAGCCATGCGTAGCGATAATTCAGCGTCTTCTACATAGGCAAAGAAGTCATCGTCGAACCCTTTGAGTTCTCTGAGCGCTTCAGCAGAAATGAGGCAACAGGCTCCGGTCATAAAGGTAACGTTGCGAATGCCCTCAGAGTTGTCAGATCGATCTAGAGTTCCTTCACCCCAATGAAGTCCCAACCCAAGCATGGGTGAGAACTCACCGCCTGCATACCAGATTCGGTCGGGGTCGTCGTAATAAAGGATCTTAGGGACGATCCCCCCAATGTCTTTGTCCGAATTTTCGGCCACATCCACTAGTTTGCTTACAGCACAGGGGTCCACGACGATGTCGTTATTCAAGATCAGCAGGTAGTCGGCGTTGCCCCTGAGCGCTCGCTCAATACCTCGGTTGTTTCCACCGGTGTACCCCAAGTTCTCGCCTGTCTGCAGGAATTCAATTTCTGGGAATGACACCCTGAGGCCCTCGAAAGAGTCATCAGGAGACCCGTTGTCCACCAGTAGGAGCTTGAGGGTGCTGTAATCTGATTTCAGGAGAGACCGGAGGCATGCAGCTGTCGCTTCCTCGTCGCACCAATTCAAGACAATGGCTGTGACTATTGGAGGAGTCACGAGGGTTACTCTGGAGCTTCTTGTCTGTATTGGGGATCCGGAGCGAACCGTGTTCCCACTTTATCAAGAAGAGCGAGCAAGAATTGACCGATCCATAAAAAAGGACGTAAAAGAGGTAAGTGAAGTCGAGAAGGTCGTACCGTAACATTCTCTCAGGCAAGATGGCTAAGTTTATTGCGGGAAGCCGGACGGGCATGTTAGTCCTTACAATTACCCTACCGAAAAATTTCCTGAGGGTCAGTTTCTTGAAGCACAGTATTTGTAAAAATCTTTACACACTGATGATGCCCTGATGAAAGATCTGAAAGTCGCCCTGGTGCATGAATGGCTCATCTCATGGGGTGGATCCGAGAGTGTTCTGCTATCTCTTTCTCGGCTTTTCCCGGGTGCGCCCATCTTCACGTCTATCTATGCGCCTGACTCTCGTGTGCGCCTGGCTTTTGCTGAGTGTGAAATTGAACCTGGAGTGCTGCAGTTGATTCCGGGTGTTCAGCGGCTGTATAGAGGTCTGTTGCCACTAATGCCTTGGGCATTCAAGCGTATGGATCTCAAAGATTTTGACTTAGTAATTTCCAGCAGCCACGCTTTTGCAAAAGCTATCAGTGTAGCCCCTGATGCATACCATCTTTGTTACTGTCACACTCCTCCTCGGTACTTATGGGACTTGTATGACAGCTACAATCCGGGTCTTCAAGGAGTACTGGGCAGCCCATTACTGAAGTACCTCAAGCGCAAAGATTTTCAGGTAGCGAAGAATGTCAGTGGGTTTATTGCAAATTCTGCTTATGTGGCTGACCGCATTGCCCGATCTTACGGTCGTGATGCGACGGTCGTCTACCCTCCGGTGGATGTAGATCAATTTGATGTTGTGGCTGTTCAGGGGAGTTACTATTTAGCTGGTGGCCGAATGGTCAAGTATAAACGGCTGGACAAAGCCATTGAGGCTGCTAACCGGGGAAAGCTTCGATTGATCGTGTTCGGTGATGGTCCGGAGCGCGCTCGATTGACAAGATTAGCTGGTCCAACGGTAGAGTTTACAGGTGGAGTCACACAGCCTCAGCTTGCCGAGTTGATCCGTCACAGCCGTGCTTTTCTATTCCCAGGAGTTGAGGACTTCGGCATTCTGCCCGTGGAGGTTCAGGCCGGTGGCCGCCCGGTAATCGCCTTAGCACAGGGTGGTGCTCTCGAGACAGTGAAAGCTGGGGTTACTGGCCTGCTCTATGAAGATGATTCAGTCGATGGCTTACTAGATGCGGTGCACAGGTTTGAGCCCAATGCCTTCAACCCAATGGAGTGTCGTCTGAATGCGCTCCGTTTCAGCCGTGATCGTTTTGAAAAAGAGATGGCTGAGATTATTCGGCAAGTGTCAGGGCGAACCTAGTTACCTGTGCACTTACTCACCGACCTCATTGTTTATTGAGTAAGAGAGTAGACAGGACCGCTGAAGCTGAGGTACGTTTCCTTGCTCATCTAACGGGAAGTCAGGCTCTAGCCTGACTATCCCACCCACCCGAAACTAGTCCTATACCTTTCAGCCTGTGAAGCGAGTCTTCGATTTGGTCGTGGCTAGCTTGCTACTCATCTTAACACTACCGATCCTAGCGGTAGCTGTTACGGCCGTGCGGCTTAGCTCTTCGGGTCCCGTGTTCTTCGGGCACACAAGATGCGGACGCAAAGGCATTCCATTTAAGTGCCTAAAGTTCCGTACTATGGTTGTAGGTGCTCAGGATTGGCTAGCGCAAGATCCCGAGTTGAGAGAGCAGTACAGAGAAAATGGTTTTAAACTTCGTGTTGGGCAGGATCCGAGAATTACCAAGGTGGGTGGGCCCATGCGCCGTGCCTACCTAGACGAGCTCCCCCAACTGATCAATGTATTTAAGGGTGATATGTCACTGGTGGGACCGCGTCCAATTATCGAAGAAGAGCTTGAGTGGTATGGGGACTGTAAAGACGAGCTCTTGAGTGTGCGTCCGGGTATTTTTGGGGCTTGGACAGCACAGGGGAAAAGGAGAGCTGATTATCCAAAGCGTGTTGAGATAGAACTTTCATATATCCGTGACAAGAACCCCGTGAAGGACGGCATAATTCTGGCTAGGAATATACCTGCTGTTCTCACAGGTCAGCCGGAGAATTAAAGCTGACTTGATTGTGAGTTGGGCTGCCAACTGCGGTACCAGTATCCACTAACACGATATTCGGTAAGTCGATGGTCACGCACTAGATCCACCGATTCCTCCAAAGTCTGGAACCCTTTATGAAAGACATATCCAGTAATGACCTGACAAATAATTTCCCTCTTGCTGCTCGAAGTGCTGAGAAAGAACGGTCAGTCATCCGCGTTCTTGGTACTGAAATTGGGGGTGACAGCGTGGTTGTCATTGCGGGTCCCTGCGCTGTGGAAAATCGTGATCAACTCCTCGATATTGCTGAGAATGTGAAATCACGAGGTGCGCGTATCATAAGAGGAGGAGCGTATAAGCCACTCACATTTCCCTATAGGAGTGAGTCATTCTTTGAACTTGGTGAGGAAGGTCTTCGATACCTGGCAGATGCCCGTGAGAAAACCGGCTTACCAGTAGTGACCGAAGTTATGGATCCGCGTCTTGTCGATCTGGTCTCAGAATATGCCGACATTCTTCAGATTGGTGCACGGAACATGCAGAATTTCCCTCTATTAAATGAGGTCGCGCGGGTGAAGAAGCCTGTGCTCCTGAAAAGGCACTTCGGTTGTAGCCTGAGAGACTGGCTTGGTGCGGCAGAGTACATACTCCATGGTGGGAATCCTGATGTTATCTTGTGTGAGCGTGGAATCGCAGCTCCACATACCCATCAGCCTACTGCTCGATTCATTGTGGATCTGCAAGCAGTTCCAGCAGTCCACGAGTTCACGCATCTGCCTATTATTGTTGACCCAAGTCACTCCACGTTCCGCCGCAAATATGTGGCTCCGATTGCGCGAGCCTCGGTAGCTGCGGGAGCAGATGGGATTATCCTTGATGTTCATCCGACCCCGGAGAAGGCTGCAGTGGATCCGCTTCAAGCCCTGAGCTATGAAGCATTTGGGGAGCTCATGACGGAAATCCAAGGCATCGCAGGTGTGATTGGTCGGAAAATTTAATTGCGATGACTATCAATCAACTGCAGCCCCACTTGAGTAACACTCTCGATTCTGGCGCATCCTCAAGTCAATGGCTTGCTGGCATCATCGGTGACCGCCCATCTCAATACGCTAAGAGTCCTTCACTCTGGAATGCGGCATTTCAGGACTTGGAAATGGATGCTGTCTTTCTTCCATTCGATGTGGAGCACCAGAATCTAGCTGGGCTAATCGATGGTTATCGCGAATGTGACAACTTAGTGGGTGGAAGTGTGACCGTTCCCTATAAAGTCGATGTTATTCCGCACTTGGATGAGCTGGATCCCAAGGCCCAGCAGATTGGTGCAGTTAACACCATTGTCCGTGAATCAAACGGTCGATTGATCGGCTATAATACTGATGGCCAAGGCTTTATCGATATGTTGATCAAGCCACTCCCTGGTCATCAAGAGGCTTTTCTGGAAAACCTTGCTGGCATGTCGATTTTACTGATCGGTGCTGGTGGTGCAGCGCGCGCGGTTGCGGTATTTCTTGCGGAAGCAATTGGGCCTGGGGGAAGGGTGTTTATCTGTAATCGAACTGAGGGGAAGGCTCTTGAACTAATTGGGGTTTTGACCGAATCCGGTGCGTGTGCAGAATATGTCGAGGAATTGGATATCGCTGAGGTAGTCGAGGAGATTGATATCATAGTCAACTCAACCACGAAAGGTCAGTCGGGGCTGAGAATCATGGGCGAGGGAAGTGTCACGTCTCTGGAAGCCTACAGCGCACTTGGGCCAGCATCTCCTGCGGTAATTCCTGAACCCGAAATGGAGGAGACCTCCTCTGCTAAGAGCTCAATCTTCCAGCTGTCTCACTCCGATATTTTGAGAAATGTTGAGTTCTCTTCAAGAATTCTCACGGCTGTGCCAGCGTCTACATGCTTTGTTGATTTAATTTATTCGCCTATAGAAACGCCAATGCTCGCACAGGCCCGGGCCTGTGGGCATCTTACGCTCAATGGCAAAGGTATGAACATTGCGCAGGCTGCTGATGCATTCGTTAACAAGGCACTTATTCAGCACCTGACTGACTCAGGATTTGATCTTGAAGAGGTATACCAGCGCGTGTTTCGGACAATGGAAAGCATCTGGTGATTCAATCTGTTGAGATTGACGGGCGAAGTGTGGGTCCGGGGCATCCCTCGCTTATCATCGCTGAGATAGCCCAGGCTCATGATGGAAGCTTGGGGATGGCCCATCAATATATTGACGCTGTCGCTGCTGCTGGCGCGGATGCTATCAAGTTCCAGACACATATTGCTAATGCAGAAAGCACTCTGGGGGAGCCCTGGCGGGTAAAATTTAGTCGACAAGATGCCACTCGCTATGACTATTGGAGCCGGATGGAGTTTTCGTTTGACCAGTGGCATGGCTTAGCCCTTCACGCTCAAGAGCAGGGGCTACTCTTTCTCAGCTCTGCTTTTTCCATCGAAGCCATTGATCTCCTGCAAGAAGTTGGAATGCCGGCCTGGAAAGTAGCTTCTGGTGAGGTCTCAAATCTCGCACTGTTGGATCACATGCTACTCACAGGGAAACCGCTTCTTTTTTCTACAGGTATGAGTCCTTGGCAAGAATTAGATGAGACAGTAACTCGGATGCGGGAACAGGATGCATCTTTCGCTATCTTTCAATGCACGACGGCCTATCCATGCCCGCCCGAAACAGTGGGCTTGAACATTTTGTCCGAAGTCCGAGATCGATACCATTGTCCCGTCGGACTTTCAGATCACTCAGGTGTTATCTATCCCGGGTTAGCAGCGGTAGCCCTAGGAGCAGATATGGTGGAAGTGCATGTTACCCTCAGTAGGGAAATGTTTGGTCCTGATGTGACTTCCTCCGTGACTACCTCAGAATTTCGACAACTTGTAGAGGGAGTCCGCTTCATTGAGAGAATGAGGGCTAATCCAGTTAACAAAGATCAGATTGCTGTGGAAATGGCACCCATGCGCGATCAGTTTAGCAAAAGCGTAGTCGCTCGCACCGATTTACCTGGGGGTACGTGCTTAACACTTGAACACTTGACAGTGAAGAAGCCAGGGACTGGTATTCCAGCAAGCAAGTTATACGAGCTTGTGGGTCGTCGCCTCCGCTACGATGTGGTCGGTGACCAGTTGCTCACTGAGGAGATGCTGGAGTCAACAGAGTGAAGCGTAGAAAAATCTGTGTCGTTGTTACAGCTCGACCTAGCTATAGCCGTGTGAAAACCGCCTTAGAGGCGATCCGGGCACATCCGCAGCTAGATCTTCAACTGGTTGTCGCGGCGTCAGCATTACTTGCGCGCTATGGTGATACTGTAGAGTACATTGAACAGGATGGTTTCGAAGTGGCCGCCCGTGTGTTCATGGTCCTTGAGGGTGAGAATTTGACTACAATGGCGAAGACCACTGGTCTTGGACTAATGGAGTTGGCCACAGTTTTAGATAATCTGAAGCCCGATGCCGTACTTACTGTAGCCGATCGTTATGAAACCTTGGCCACGGCTATCGCTGCATCCTATATGAACATCCCCGTCGTGCATATCCAGGGGGGTGAGATAACAGGGTCAATCGATGAAAAGGTCAGACATGCTGTCACGAAGCTATCTGATCTGCATTTGGTCTCAACGGAAATGGCATCTCAGCATGTCATCCGGATGGGTGAAGTGCCCTCAACGGTATTCGTCACCGGTTGTCCATCCGTAGATTTGGCAGCTCATGTTCTCGCGGACCCAGAGCTCAACTTTAATCCAGTAGAGCGCTATGGCGGTGTCGGGGCACTCGTCGACCTATCGGAAGGGTATCTTGTCGTAATGCAACACCCTGTCACGACTGAGCATGACAGCGCACGTCATGATGTTACAGAGACCCTGCATGCTATTGGGAAGATTGGGAGTCCCACTCTATGGTTTTGGCCAAATGTAGACGCTGGCTCTGGTGGGACAGCAAAGGGTATTCGGATGTTCCGTGAGATTGAGAAGCCAGACAATATCCATTTCTTTAAGAACATGCCATCAGAGGATTTTCTTAGGGTCTTATACAACAGTAAGGGCATCGTTGGAAACTCGAGTGTAGCCATTCGCGAGTGCTCTTTCTTGGGAGTGCCAGCCGTCAATATTGGCAGCCGTCAGGTTGGGCGTGAGAGGGGCAGCAACGTTATCGGCGTCGATCATGATCGACGCCAGATTACCGAAGCTATACGCAGTCATCTGCGTAATGGGAGATTTCCATCAAATAAACTGTATGGTGACGGTGCGGCTGGGAAACGAATAGCAGATCTATTGGCTTCTGTCCCGTTAACTACTGCCAAGCGACTTGCATACTGATGGCAACACCTCCACGGATATTGGCTTTGATCCCAGCGCGCGGTGGTTCTAAGGGTGTGCCACGGAAGAACATTCGTTTGGTCGGTGGCAAACCCCTGATTGCCTACACTATCAAGACTGCATTGGCAGCACAGCACCTATTCCATCGTATTATTGTGAGTACCGACGACGAAGAAATCGCTACGGTCAGTGAGCAATACGGTGCCGAAGTCCCATTCATGAGACCAGTTGAACTTGCAGGTGACAGAGTACCGACGATTCCGGTTGCCCAGCATGCCATCAGGTTTGTCGAGCAGCAAGATAATCTTGTACTGGATTGGGTGTTTATTCTTCAACCAACCGACCCCTTTCGTAGCGTTAAGGATCTGGAAAAGGGTTTGGAAATTGCTCTTTCCGGTCCTTGTGACTCGGTGATCAGCGTAGTCAGGGTATATGAGACACACCCCATATTTATGAAATGCATCAAAGATAATCAGCTGATCAACTTCGGTATCGAAGCGCCCGAGGGTACCCGTAGACAGGACAGTGAGCCGGCAGTTTATATGAGTAATGGGGCGGTCTATCTTACCCGTCGAGATGTAGTAATGGAACAAAACTCTATATGGGGTACTGTGACTCGACCTTACATCATGCCTGTAGAGCGTTCAATAAACGTCGATAGCGAATTAGACCTCAAGCTGATTGAAATACTTATGCAGCAAGAAATTGATAAAAACTTAGGAATGAAGATTAAAGATGAACGGAACAGAATATGACAACAGCTAGCCGAGACTCCCTAGAGCAGGCGACAGGCGAACTATTCAGTGAGCTCTGGGGTCCCTACGATAAACAGCTTTTTGAAGAATCGGTGGAACTATTTTTCAGCAGGTTACGCCTTGCATCATTTGATGCCGATTGGTTTAAGGACAAGACTTGTCTAGATGCAGGTTGTGGTGGCGGTCGTAACAGCATAGCGATGGCCAGATTAGGGGCGAGTGAAGTCACCGGGATTGATCTGGGTGCGAAGGGCCTTGCTGATGCAGAGCGGCGCGCAGAAGGGATGGACAACGTGCGGTTCGAGTGTGCTTCTATCCTGGATATACCCTTCGATGATGAAGTTTTTGACCTAGTATGGTGTGCGGGTGTGTTGATGATTACAGCGGACGAAGAACAGGCTTTAGATGAACTAACCCGTGTCGTCAAGAAGCGGGGATACCTCTATCTACTTGTCTATGCGACCGAAGGAATGAGGTGGCCGCTTATTCAACTGTTACGGCCACTTGCAACTCATCTTGGAAGGTCAGTAATCGAGGATGCTGTGGCATTGGCAGGGTTGGCGTCGAACAAACGACGCACTTTTCTTGATGATCTTTTTTGCCCCCGTTTGGATTTCTACCACTGGGACCGACTGAGTAGGATGTTGGCGGATCGAGGATTTCATCAAGCTCATCGATGGGATGTGGGGTGCCGGCTGGATCACGAGGAGGATTTGGCAAGCTACAGGACGGATTTGGAGAGCTTTCTCTCCATCTTTATAGCGGGAGATAGTGAAGAGTTCGGAGAGAACCGTTCACTATTTGAGTCGGGACGAAAAGCTATAGAGGCCACGATTGATAGCATCCGGTGGTTTGAGCGTGCTGTTTCTGAGGGCAAGCTTTCATCTGAAGCCGCAATGGACTGTGTTATTGGTCAGGGACATCATCGCGTGCTCGCGGTGAAGGAGGACTAATACGTTCGTGGAGATAGAGTCTTGATCTGGTGAAAGTGAGGTGTTCCCACGATAGAAGAATAGATGGGAAAGCAGGTAGAGTTGAAGGTTCTGAAGGTACCACGGGCTTAGTTTTCTGAGTAACAGGCGCTGTGTCCCCAACGAGAATACCCTCTCACCAAAAGATCTACCTAGCTGGTGTGCTGAGCACTAACCACTGTAGGCGATAGGCAATCATATGTGTGGTATATCAGGGATAGTCGGTCCTGGGTGGAATCGGACCCAGTTGGAAGCGATGATCGCCATTCAGCATCATCGCGGCCCAGACGATCTCGGCCTCTATATCGATGACCGTCAGAGCGTGGGGTTGGGGCATAACCGGTTGAGTATTATCGACCTTTCTCCGGCCGGTCATCAACCGATGTCCAGCCATGATGGGAAACTGTGGATAGTATTCAATGGTGAAATCTACAATTATTTGGAACTTCGGGATCGGTTGGGTGACTACCCATACCAGAGTCATACTGATACAGAAGTTATCCTGGCCGCCTACGAACGCTGGGGAGAGAGTTGTGTTGAGCAGTTCGTAGGGATGTTTGCCTTCGCCATTTGGGATACTCGTAAAAAACGTCTGTTCTGTGCTCGAGACCGATTAGGTATCAAACCCTTTCATTATGCGTGGCATGATGGTTGTTTCATCTTTGCTTCCGAGATCAAGGCTATTCTTGCCGCAGGGTACCCACCTGCTCCCAACTTGAAGACGTGGGGAGTTTATTTGACCCACGGATATTTTGATCATACTGAGGACACCTTCTTCTCCGGGGTTCAGGTTTTGCCACCTGGTCACTCTTTGACCCTTAAGGGTGGGAAAGAGACAAGTCATTGCTATTGGGACTTGCCTGAAAAGGCTGCTTCCTCCCTCAATCTTTCTGATGATGAAGCAGCAGCTGAACTGATGATGCTACTTGAGGACGCGGTGCGATTGCGATTGCGTAGTGACGTTCCTCTAGGTGTGAACCTCAGTGGTGGCCTGGACTCAGCCAGTTTGTTAGTCACCATAGATCAACTACTCGAGAAGAAAGCCAGACTAGAGACATTTACTGCTTCATTTGACGACGAACGCTATGATGAGCAAGAGTGGGCATCCGAGGTGCCACATCGTGCCCACTGGGTAAGGCGAGTCCAGCGCTTAGAAAAAGCGGATGTCTGGGATATGGCTTATCAAGCTATGTGGCATCAAGAAGCCCCTTTCGGTGGGGTTGCAACCGTGGCCTACCACCATCTGCATACCATTGCCCGGGATGTAGGAATCACAGTCCTGTTGGAAGGGCAGGGTGTCGACGAGATGTTGGCTGGTTACAATTATTTTCGCCCATTTTTCTGTCTGGACTTATTAGAGCAAGGACGCTGGCAACGTTTGCGCCAGACCTTAAGGTCTGGCGCAGTGAATCCCTCGGACAGTCTGGAGTCTGTCCGACGCTTGCAAGACGGAACAGGGTTACTTGTTTATCAGGATGGCACTTCACATTTGCGTCCCGAATGTATTTTACCAGATATCAAGTCTATGACCGGGCCGATACCGGACTTTCCTCAACCCTTTTCTGACCACCTTAGTAACGCTCTATACCGAGATCTGCGGTTTACGAAACTACCTCGCGTATTGCGTATGAACGATCGATTGTCGATGGCTTCTAGTTGCGAACTACGTGAGCCATACCTAGATCATCGCGTCGTCGAATTTTTGTTTCGATTGCCTGGTGATCAAAAGATTCGTTTGGAGCATAGTAAGTTTCTTTTACGTCATGCTATGGCTAAGCGGCTACCGGATATAGTTCGATTGGCGGAGAAGCGGGGGGTTGTAACCCCACAGCGTGAGTGGCTCCGTACAGTTTTGCGTCCGGAAGTTAAGGAGATGATCCGATCCAAGTCTTTTGCTGAACGGTGCCTCTTTGATCCCAGAGAAGTTGAGCTGGCTCACGATCGTTTTTGCGAAGGTAAGGACCACAATGCCTTTTTCGTCTGGCAGTGGATAAATGCGGAATTATGGTTTCGAAGGTTCATTGATCAGCCAGTAGATCCGCCAACACTCAGTGAGGTTCCCGTATATAGGGACAAACTCCCATCAAGCATTTAGATATGCCTCCTGTGATTCGTATCCTCAATCTTGAACCAGATCATTACAGCGATAGTGCCCGCCAGATCCTTCGGTCTCTCGGTGAACTCGATGAGCGATATCTGAGCAGAGCTGAATTGTTAGACTGTTTGTCTGAATATGATGTGCTAATCGCACGTCTCGGTCACCAAATCGACCGGGAGGTTTTGGACGCTGGTGTTCAGTTGAAAGCTGTCATCTCAGCCACTACTGGATTGGATCACATAGATATCGAATATGCGAAACAGAAACGGATCGCTGTCCTGAGCTTGAGGGGAGAAACACAGTTTTTGAGGACGATTCGGGCTACGGCAGAACATACCTGGGCACTGCTTTTGGCTCTGGTGCGGCGGTTGCCCTGGGCATTTCAGTCGGTACTGATCAGCAATTGGGACAGAGACGCTTTTCGTGGACACGATTTGTGCGGTAAACGACTTGGCATTGTTGGCTTAGGACGGCTTGGTCAGATAGTTGCGGAGTACGCGGCGGCGTTCGGAATGCAAGTTTACGTGTATGACATATCTCGAAGGGAGGGGATAGCAGATGTCACGATATGTGAGTCACTGGAAGAATTACTCAGGCAGAGTGATGTTCTTACGCTGCATGTGCCACTTAATTCTGAGACCGTAAATCTGATTGGGTCTGAGGAGTTCAAATTACTACCTCCTGGGGCTGTGCTAGTAAATACGTCCCGGGGTAGAGTCGTTGATGAGTCAGCGTTGCTGCATGCCCTGAAGTCAGGACAATTAGCTGGTGCCGCCCTAGACGTCATAGTGGCTGAGCAGATCAGGATGAATGCGAAAGCTGACCAGGATAAGCTTCTGGCCTATGCTAATACCCATGATAATTTGCTCATAACACCTCATATCGGGGGTGCAACTGTTGAATCGATGGCTGCTACCGAGGTGTTTATGGCCAACAAGTTGGTTCGCTTCCTGGAAGAGTATGATCGGCTGGGGTGAGAAAGTGTTTCCTGGAAGACTCATTCGATGATTACTGAGGCCGGTAATGGGGAGAGCCCTCCCTGCGTCTTCATTTACGCGAACCAAGGCTCTACCGTGCGCTACCTTCTGCGCACTGATGTTCTTCCGACACTTGAGAAGTCGGGGGCTCGTATTGTGATTCTCGCACATACAGCAGAAGAACCCGGATTCCGTGAGGCATTTGAATCGGAAAATATCGTTGTAGAACAATTTGCTCTGAAGGCCTGCGAGCGCTATCTGGCCGGGTCAAAATTACAGCGAGTGATCAAACTGCATCGATACTTCGTGATCAATGGACACTATCACATACAGACTCTTGAAGATTTCAATAAGATTTGGCTAGGTGAACAGGGGTGGGGCTCTGAAGATCGATGGCCCGGTAAGGTCATGGGCTTACTCTGGAACGGTTTAAGACGACTCCTGATGTGGAGTCAGGTTCTCCGACGAGGACTGATTTGGTTTGAGTCAGAGTTTTTCGCACCCAGATTCCACCGGAAACTTTTTGAGAAGTATAAGCCGGATCTTGTGGTTGTATCGAGCCCTGGGTGGTGGGACTACGATCAATATCTGCTTCGTGAGTCAAGAAAGGAAAATGTTCGCACTGCTGCGGTAATTCTGAGTTGGGATAATCCAACCGGACTCGGCATGGCGGGTGCTCCAGTAGACAATATAGTGGCTTGGACTGAGGTGATGGCAAAGGAATTGGAAACCCTCCATAACGTGTCTAAAGACCGTATCTCTATCGGGGGAGTCGCCCACTGGGACCCCTATTATGAGCCAAGCACGCATATGGACCGGGAGTCGTTATTCCATCTTCTAGGACTTAACCCGGAGCGAAAGACACTTTTTTTCGCGACAAAGTCCCCGACTCGCTTTCCGTGGGCACCTGAAATCACTGAAAATATTGCTTGTGGTATTAAAGACGGACGATTTGACGAATCACTGCAGTTGCTTGTGAGGTTGCACCCTATCTACTTCCGCAGAATCAATGGAGAGCTTCGTCATCAAAGACTCCTCGACGCCTTTAGCGCTATTGAGGAACGATATCCATTTGTTGTGGTCAATAAGCCGGATCTCCGATCAGATGTGCTCAACTGTGATCTTTCGAGAGATGAAGCAAGACTGATCGCATCCATTCTCAAGAACTCTGACGTCATGGTCAACATGTTCTCCACCATGGTTATTGAAGCGGCAATATTCGATCTACCTGCCGTTAACCTGGCTGTTGCTGCTGGCTTTGACCCAGTGAATCAGGGTCGAAGCCGGCAAGATATTCAGATCGACTATATCCAGACTCACAATCAACGTGTAATCCAGACTGGAGGAGTGAGGAATGTGTTCTCCATGGATGAATTATTTGATGCCGTGAATGCATACCTTCGTGATCCATCCCTAGATGCTGAGGGAAGGGCCGAGATTAGGAGAGTTGAAACTGGGCCGTCCAGAGGGTCCGCTGGAAGGAAAGTTGGAGAACACCTCCTGAGCTTTGCCCAACAGAGTAGTGGTTCGGTTGAGAGGTATTCAGATGATTAGTCCTATTTCTTTCGGTACGCGCTTAGTCGGGCGAGGCTATCCGGTTTTTGTGATTGCTGAAGCTGGGGTCAACCACAACGGTGATCGGGAGATGGCACTTGAGTTAGTCAGAGCCGCACACGAGTGCGGGGCCGATGCGGTAAAGTTTCAGACCTTCAAGGCAGAAGACATCGTGACCATGAATGCGCCAAAGGCGGCGTATCAGCTTGAGGTTACAGATGGGGCTGAATCACAGATTGAGATGCTTAGAAAGATTGAGTTGCCTGAGGACTCTTACGAGGATTTGATGGATCTGTGTGACGAGCTTGGAATCGAATTTCTATCAACAGCATATAATTTCCGCGATGTAGACTTTCTAGTACAGAAGCGGGTGAACGCCATTAAGATTGCTTCAGGTCAGATGGTAGAGACACCTTTTCTCGAGTACGCGTCCCGTGCGGGTGTGCCTTTGATTGTCTCGACAGGGATGTGTTCTATGGAAGAGGTGCAAGAAGGGATTGGAGCTATCCGAGGTGCGGGCAACCCCCCTGTCATCATCTTGCAGTGCACCACGAACTATCCTTCTGTAGTAGATGATGCCAACCTCCGAGCGATGGTCATGCTAGAGAACGAACTTGAGGTCTTGGTAGGGTATTCGGATCATACAGAGACTGACCACACTGCACTGGCATCTGTGGCTCTCGGGGCGGTTGTGATTGAGAAGCATTTCACGCTAAACAAGATGCTATCAGGTCCGGACCATACGAGTTCGTGCGATCCGTCGGATCTGACCATTTTGATTGAGGGGATTCGTGCGGTCGAAGCTGCACTTGGGAGCGGACATAAGGTTCCTACTGAAAGAGAGAGCCGAAATATCCGAGGGATGAGGAGGAGCGTGGTGTCACTACGACCAATTGCCGCGGGCCAAGAAATCACTCGAGAGGTCTTAGGATTCAAGAGACCAGCGACTGGCATCGCTCCGCGACGCTTGATGGAGGTTGTAGGCCGTAAGGCGCGCGTCGATATTCCTGCTGATATTCCGCTGAAGGAGGACATGATCATTTGGTGACCGACCGTCATTTTGTTGATCACTCGTCTGTCACTTCACTCCGCTTCGCAGTCAGTACAATGGTCTTCGGGCAGCAGTCGCTTGAAGAGACAATTCAGGTTGCGGTAGCCCATGACCTCACGCTCGAGTTTAGTTCGGGTCTCGGGCACCATCCCAAACTTGAAAACTTATACCGTACCGCGGGGTGTGCCCGATTACCGCATAATTATTTCCCCGCCCCTGAGGAACCATTTCTTCTCAACCTTGCTAGCCTAAATGATCAGCTATGGCAGCGATCAATCGATCATTGCCATTTGGGACTAGATCTTGCTAGCTGCTCCGGAGCCCCTTTTTTCTCCGCACATGCGGGTTACTGTGGGGATCCCCCTCCGGATGATCTGGGAAACGTAATGACTGAGGTGCATCCGGAGCTACGACAGGAGTACTGGGGGCGGTTTCTCGACGCAGTTAAGCATCTGCGGGATGAAGCAGCCCATGCTAACGTCAAGTTCCTGATCGAAAACCATGTTGTTATTGACGAGAATGTTGTAGCTGGGGACCACCCCTTCCTTTGTGCGACATCAGAAGAGGCTTTGTCACTGAAGGAGGAGGCAGGGCCATCGGTCGGTTTATTGCTTGATACTGGTCACTTGAAAGTTACGGCTAATTCATTGGGATTCGATCGCGATGCATTTGTCGAAGAAGTGGCGGATGTGGTTGAGTGTATTCACCATAGTGATAATGATGGTATCAGAGATACAAATCAGGCGCTTTCACTCGACTACTGGTTCCTCCGGCACATGCCGAAGTTCGGGGATGTCCTGCATGTACTTGAAACGCGCCCAATGTCACTTGAGGATATTTTTTCTCAGCGAAGTCTTCTCTCATCCGCAGCCGGTCTAGATCCTTGGAAATAGGAGTCAAGTGAGAGTCGCCGTTGAGCCTTGCTGGGTAAGGGGGTTATTCAAGTTGACCCGCCAAGCTTGAACATTTAATGAACGGCAGTGACCACGTCTTTCATTAAGTTGTGTCCGGATATAACGCTAGGATTAGTCAAATCTCGACAGGTTGACACCCTTTGAACTCTGGGCGACGATATCGTTATAGGCTTGATTCCCCCGCCCCTATTTCAGCCAGTGCAAGGTTCATTCCTTACCTGATAGACCTGAACTATCCTTCATATGTGACAAGTCTGCTTTGGGCTCCTTTGTCGCTAGTTCCACAATGAACTGGAAGATGATGATTAACGCTAAAGTTGACGTATTCAAGGTGGCTTCAAATGGCCAGTAGCACGGGTCCTGGCACGGGAGTGTCAAGCCAAATGCGCAATGTTCTCTTTGCTACTCAGAGTTCATCGTTGGATGTCTTTTATGATATTGCTCAAGCGATTCGGAAGCATAGAGATCTTGAGCGAATCGCATTCTATGTTTCGGAAGAGAGTCACTTCGAACGCTTTAGTGAGCAAACACCGGACATCGAGTCAGACTCGTACACACTTCTCAAAGAGTGGGAAGTGGTCCGTGATTCCTTGTCTCACCAGCCAGATATGGCTGAACTCAGGAGGTTTGAGGAAAATCTCGACGTTGATAGCCTTTGGAGTGTGATCGTCGCAGATCGTCGAGTGTATGGTGGGCCCTGTAACACGATACACCAGGACTATGTGCAGCGTTTTAGTCATGAACGAATGTTATCGATCTTGAGCCTTAGTTGCCGTCGCATGGGTCAGTTATTCGATGATGTTAAGCCGGACCTCGTAGTTGGATTCATTTGTGTTACCATGGGAGACTACCTTTCATATCTGTTCGCTAAGGCGCGCGGGATTCCGTATCTGAACTTACGCCCCACTCGGGTAGACAACTGTATATATGCTGGCGGAAGTATGCGTGAATGGTCTGAGTCCTTTGTTAGAAAATATCACGACAAGAGTGGCTTTACCCCCTCAGGGGAGGCTATTGAGCAAGCTGTTGACTACCTAGCGACGGTTCAGCAAACCCACGCTCGCTACGAAGGCATCATTCAGGCCGCGGGGATGCCACCACAGACGTCACGGCCATCTCGTCGATCAAAGCTGTCGCTTGTGAAACGCTTTTTCGAGATGGCGATCATAGACTTGGGTAAGTTTTTTTCAAACGATTGGAATCGTCACAGACCAGGGATGCTAGAGTCCTATTGGTTTCTGAAAATACAGCGCCCGATGAGGGCTCTTCGAATAAGATGGAGATTTCGAAATGTGTATGTCTATGAGAACGACCTTCCGAATCTCGACTATGCGTTTTTCCCTCTGCACGCTGAGCCTGAGATGCAGATCAATGTCCACAATAGCAGATATCTGAACCAGATCGAAGCCGTGCGTTGCGTTGCCGCAGGTCTTCCTGTTGGTATGAAGCTTCTAGTCAAGGAGCATCCGTGGACCATCGGAAGAAGGACGGTGGGTTACTATCATAAGCTACTCGAGATTCCAAACGTGAGATTGGTTGCACCTGAGGTTGAATCACGGCCACTGATCACTCACGCACGCCTGATGGCTATGATTTCCGGATCAATAGCTCTTGAGGCGGCGATGGTGGGGAAACCCGTCGTAACCCTCGGCACTGCTTTATTCAACATATTACCGTCCACTATGATATGCAGCTTGCCACCGGTCGAAGAACTGGGTGAGAGGATTCGCGAGTTGCTCAAGATCTACCAGTATGAGGAAGAGCCTCTGGTACGATATTTCGCTACGGTGATTGATCAATCCATACCCATCGACTGGTACTCTAGGTTGCTTAGGCGTCCTGAGTCGATGGCCCGTGGCGAAAGCTACGAAATACGCACAGAGATGAGTGAACGCGAGAAACAGATTAAAGGTGTGGCTCGTTACTTACTTCGTCGCACTGATGAGCTTTACGGAGTAGAGGGATAACTGATGTCCAGTTGGGATACGGTATACGGTGATCGTCTGATGACCATATGGGAGCCCCATGACATCGTTGTGCAGTTTGTCGCACGATCCTTGAAGAAGCGTCAGGGGTATGACCATTACCTGGTACATCGAGACGCTCAGCGCGTACTCGATCTTGGTTGTGGAAATGGGGCACAATCTGTCTTCTTAGCCCGGATGGGGTATGAAGTTTATGGTATCGATGTCAGCGAGGAGGCGATCAAGGTCGCACGGGAATACGCCAATCAAGAAGCATTGAGTATAGAGTTTTCGACCGAAGGTTGTGACCAACTCTCATTTCAGACGAATTTCTTTGATGCCGTGATTTGTCATGGAGTTCTTGATCATATTCCGATGGAGAAGGCGATTCTAAGTGCCCAAGAAGTTTACCGAGTTCTTAGCCCAGGAGGATTGCTGCTTGTATCTCTCGCATCGGTACGTTCGTCATTATTCGGTGAAGGATTGAGTGCTGGACGAAACACCTATGTGCTCGAGGACGGGCCGGAAAAAGGAGAGATTCAGCACTACTTCGATGAGGAAGAGATCCGGATGCTGCTTCCATCCAGTCACTTCCACTTTATCGATGCCCGGCATAAACTCGAGGAGGAACTGACGGTTTCCACTGGCTTGGTGCCTGAAGTAATGAAAGGACGCTGGGTCTTGACTGCTGAAATTTGTAAGGAGGAATAATGTTGCAGAGATCAGCGGTCAGGTTGTTGCTTTTATAGTCCAATCACAGAGATCTGCCTCTGCGTCCGTTGGTAAATCAATCGTGTCAATCCTAGGCAATGTCAGTAAAGTTGTTTTGTCTAGGTTGGCGAGGCCTTCATCAACAGTCAGTGCTGCCCGGCAATCCCTAGCTCGTAACGCGGCTACTGTCTCAGAGTTATAGCCGCCGTGAGGATAGCAGAAAGTGAAAAGATCACCGGCTTCTACTAACTCAAGTAGATGCAGTGACATGTTGATATCTTCGGCTTGTTCCTTCGGTGCCAAACGGTTCAGCCATACGTGCTGTCCGCCGTGCCCGCCAATGTGCATACCTGCTGCTTTCATTTCTCTCAGATGTCCTAAGTTGAGGTAAACCTTTTCCGCGAAATCGGACGGATCATTGCTCACGAATTTGCGGAACAGAATATCGAGGATGTCCGACCTGACTGGATCAGGAAGTCCGTGTTGCAGAAGGTGTTTGCAATACTTGACACTTGGCGAATCCAGACGCGCAGCTCTCCAAAATTTTTCTCGGTATTCATGCTTGGATAGCAAAACGAATTCGTCACGCGCCTGATCGATGGCGTCTTCTATCATCACCGTCAATTGCTTCGGATCCGCCACGGACGCAAGCAGGAACTGGATCTTGTTTGCGTCAAGCATTTCACGGTCGAGCACGGAACGGGCAGCCGCATAGAACGCACCGGGGACTTGGTACTCGAGTAGGATGGGGAGGACGTACTCGTAGTGGTCCACATAGCCATCATCAAACGTCAAAAGTAGCGGGCGTTTCGGGAGCGGTTCTTCAGATGCCGCAGCCTCTACTACCTGCTCCATGCTCACGAATGTGTAGTGTCGACGACAGTACTTGATTTGCTCTCGAAATAGATCGACTTCCAGGCCCTTAAGTTTGGGATAAGGACTCTTGGCGATAGGACGCACGTAGTGATACATGACTATCGTCAACGGATCGTATTTTCGCTGCGATGCCATTTCTTTATGGGATGACTGTCCGAGGAAGTTCACCTATGCAAGAAGCAGGTTAGGGCGATCTTGATCACCATCGGCTTTGAAAAACAGGAACTGTGAGCTACTTGGTGCCTTGAATGCGACTCTCGTCGGTACGTTTCGCCGCTCGAATGGCTCAAAGTAGCCAGGAATTATGGTAGCGCCGTTAGGGTCGAGTTGAGAGAATCCTTCTTGGATGAATACTTGTTCCGGTAATCCCCAGCATAGGCAGTCGATGTATTCAGCACCACGGTCCACGACTAGGTTTTCTAGTGCCCCTCCTAGTCCCGAAAAACCATCGCTTGATCCCCAGTAGTCGACGAGACGAAGAACTCGGCAGTCCTCATATTCGATCTCGCGGATAGCGAGTAGTCCAACGCGCTCATTCCTGTCTAGTACCGCGTAAACCATGTAGTCGTAGTATGGGTGTTCAACAAAACGCCGTAGAAAATAGGTAGGACTCTTTGCTGGAATTGCTGCTAATCTATCTCCGATTGCCCATTCTTTTTTGGTCATCAGGATGTCTGCACTCACTTGCTTGAGGGACTTTGTCAGGGCGCGCGTGCTACCGCTGGTTCTTGGTCGTTCCTCCAGTTGTGCGATATGGAATGCCTTGATTGTTGGATTAAGCAGGTAGTAGTGCTGAAGTACTTCCGGACGGTAGCCGAGTCCCGACATTACTTGATGCGACATCTTATTGAGTCCAGATACGGCCGAGGACATATGGATAGTGTTATCAATGAGGTACTGGTGTAGAAACATGCCAAGGCCTGCGATTCCAGAGTCAGGCCGGACCTTCCACAGTGCCAACCATAAGACTGCTTTATCAATGAGGGAGGGGTCATAAAGGTGGGTGGGAATGAACCCCAGAATCCCTAGTAGCACTTGGTCATGATCACGTCTGCACAAGACGAAGTTGTATCGTCCAGTTTCAGGGTCCCAGTATTGCCAATCAAAGAGGCCTCTATGTGAGGCGAGGATATGGTCTTCTTTCCAATGATCCCTAATGAATTGCATTACGTCCCCGGCATCATTCCTTCCGCAGAAGCCGATGCTAGTCGTCACGTTAGAGATCTCCTTCTGTCAGGTGCGCAAAGAGCTAGCATCACGGTCAAGTTGTCTTCCGTCTGCACTGGCTGAAGTGATCGCGTTTGGTCTGTTTCCAAACGAGGCAGTCGAGGTCGAATAAAGTTCAGTCCTGGAAGTGCACGTTCCATCTCAGCACACCAGACTTCTCCCTTTACTTTTGCCGCAACATATTCCCGAAACTGTTCGGGCTGGTCCTCGACAAAAATTGTTGATGGCCATATGAAGCAAGCATCTTCCGTCGCTATCGGAATTACCCTGTCGAGTACTCGACCTGCTCCTTCCACATAGTAAGTGAGGTACTCACGAAATAGTGCCTTATCGAACTCTGCTGAGCGGCTACCGCGGATTCTGGGAGTGGCGAAGTAGTAAATGTGTGTGTATGGCATTGTAAGAGATGGTAGGCTTTCGACTTCCTTGAGGACATCCAGCTGACATGTGCTGATTGTTCCTTTAGCACTTGAAGTTCGGACTTCATCTGCTAGTTGTTCGGCATCCAGACCACCAGTTGCGTATGACACCATCACATCACCACCCCCCGCAGATATCAATTTTGCGGTGAGTGCTCCAAGGCCACGCGAACCGCCTACGACTAAAGCACTATGCTCAGAGAATTGCTCTGGTTCAACTGTACTGAGGACTTTGTTGATTGAGGGTTGTTTGACTGGTGTGGGGCGATAGAAACAGCCGATGTTTCCTGCTACACCAGGAGCAGTAAGCCCCAAGCTCGTCAATCCCGAACGCGGGTCCCACTTGGTAACACTGTAGTCGAGTTCCTGGCTCTTAGATTGTTCTTCGAAGGTGAGGTTCAAGCGGCTATAAATAGAGTGTAGTCCGGGACACCGCATACCAACGATCCGAGTTGTTGCCAGAAGAACAGCTAACTGTACGCTGGAAAGTCTGTTATACAGGTTGGGAATTATCTGATTAGCCAATGTCGATGAGAACTCCAGGTCAACGGACCCAGACGCCATTGGCATATTATGAGGCTCAACCTCTAGGCATGGTTGAATAGGAATTTCCCGATCAAGAACTGTCTCGCCTTCCGTCTCAGGGCCGAAGTGAACTTCGAGATAGGCCACAGTTTGGTCGCCGACGTTGACTGTCGCTTCTGCCACTTTATTCCCGACGTTCCAGGTCAGTAGTGCCCTGTCACCAACGAGAAGAGCAGCCGGGAAGGTTGCTCTGATCTGAGTGAGTGATCCGAAAGAAGGCAGGACCTTAGATAGGCTGTCGAGAGACCATGTTACCGTATTTAAAGCGTGTACAACGAGTCCACCAAACATCAGTCTCCGAGCTGCTACGGCATCGGTGTGCATGGGGTTGTGGTCGCCCGAAAGACGGGCGAAGAGTTCCTGGTCGTGTTGGTTGAAAGACCTTTCTGAACTGTGAGCGCTTATCATAATACCAAGCGCACCTAGGTGGTCTCCAGGACCAAAGAGACCTCTTTTGGGAGCGAATATCCGTTTGCTTTAGCCCAGCGGAATGTGTGTCCACCAGTGCTTTCAAACCCAGAATCCATCCAAAAGCGCAGGCATGGAGCATTACGTGGTGTCGGCTGATAGTCAGCGATCACTTCTTTTACTCCTTGCGCGTAGGCTCGGTCAACAAGGAGATGCGCCATTGTTTCCTCAACTCTTCGACCCATCGCGCGACAACTCAGAATAAAATCTGTGACCTCTGCGGTTTCACTCTTAATGACAAACCCAAGCAGTCCGGTCAAGCCATAATCACCGAATCGATCTGCGACCCGGAATGTCCATAGGTGATGTGCATCGTCCTTAAGCCAGCCCAACAACTGTGACTCTGTCATGCGGCGGGTTCTCAAGTTCATCTGGTTGGTCTTGTTCAATAGCTGTGTTATCCGTTCTGTATCAACATTCCTGAATGGGTAGGCTGATACAGTGATCTCCAGCTCTGCCAGCCACTTTTCGAGTGATCCCACCTCCTGACGCGCTACATGACGCTCGCGTTCTGTAACCGCCATTAGAGCTCTGCGCCGATCTTCCGAACTCAGTGAGGGCGTATCGAAGCAGCGCAATGAGGAGACGATGTCTGCGTATGTGCTGGGGTCTGACGGCATATCGACAACCATCACATCAGGGAGTGCCTCACGCACACGTCCGCGTTGGATCTCCTCATCATCGATAAACACAACAGCATCAGTTCCGAGATTGAGTTCCTCTATGAGTTCTGCAAGGTTCTGAGCTTTGTCTCCCCAGTTGATGCGCCAGCCAGCGAAATCACTTCGACGGAGTATCATTTCAGGGTGTTGATCGATTGCCTCGAGGGCGACAACCTCATCGTTCTTGCTCACGATCCCCAGGAGTACCCCACGTCGTGTCAAGGATTTAAGCATTTGTTGATAGGCAACAAATGCTTCGCCACGGTGTGAATGTCCCCCCAGATCAAGTTCTGCCCATCCAGTTTCACCGACTACACCGCCCCACATAATTCCGTCAAGATCTGTAACTACCAGTTTCTTTGCTTTGCCCATTGTACCGAGTATCGCGGCTTTTACATCTAAAGCAGCTTCCTGGAAAACACGATTCCCGAAAGGAACTTTAGTCGCGAGCCACAGCTTAGAGTTCGTTGCACGCTCCCCGGCCGGTTGCAACCATCGCTGTGCATCCAGTAGGAAAATATTGGGTGCCTCGCTTAGCCGAGTAGCGAGTTGCAGATTCATACGGGCAAGCAACTCAGACAGGCCGAGCCCAGGTCGCCAGTCTAGAAGTCCATAACCACGCGTTGCCGGCATAAGAACCCAGGTGGGCACAAAGAGGGAGCGTACTCCTTTGCTGTATGTCAGCAGCGCATCTGCAAAGACATCCACGCTGTCGATTATGTCTGAAGTATCAGTCTCTTCTGAGTAGAGTGACCTTCCAAACGGTTCGATGACCGATTCGGGTAGTGTCCACACAACCGCATCTTGGTTGGTTGCCTTCGGCGCTGGAGTAGTAAGTAATTCTTGGAACACTTGACCGAATGACCCATATGAGACTTGGCAATGAGGCGGGCTAGGGTCGTTTTCAAGGTATCCGCCGAATACTTCGATGGTGAAGTCGCTGATTAGGCGCAGCGTTGACTCAGGTTGAATCATTTGAAGCTTGCACTCCTGTGCCGATTTAACGCGACTAGGTAAAAAGTTTTTCCGTAATGAAATGGGTCAGGGAGTCTATGGATTGCAGCGAGCCGTCCTGTAGGCTGAGTAAGTTTCCATCCATCAGGTCTATGTTACCACCCACACTCGTAGCGATATGTTCTTCGATCGCGACCAGTAATTGGATAGTCCCGAGAGAGTCTAGTGTGCCCCCCTCGCCTAGAATGATTGTGTCTTCTTGCTTAGCTAGCTGCTGAGCCGTGGGCAATTGGTTATTGATTTCATCGACTGCTGAGTAAATCGCTTCGAGAATAACCTGATAAGTGACCGCTGGGTCCATTTTGGTGTAGCTCTCCGTAGGACGTAGAGTTTCGCATCCATGAGACGATTGACCTTGGATGACACGTATCTGAAGTCATCCAATCGAAATGGTTTGTTATGCTCCGGCTTGAACGGAGACCAAGGTGAATAGTTCGTATTTTCCTCTTAAAAAAGTCTGTAGGGTGGGTGAACGGAAGGGCTCCTACCACTCAAGTGGGCCAGAAACAAGAGTCACGTTGCCGAGCCCCCTAGAGAAGGGACCCCCAAAGGCTTGTCATTATTAGGGTTACTGAAATGTTAACAAGAAATATGCCTGGTGAAAGGAGGTGTTTAAGGCGAAGAGAGCATTGGTGAAGTAATGCCTGTAAAAGATAGTCTCCATTAATTGATTCTTATGCTAGAATAAGTATTGATATTGGCGCACTTGAGTTAATGCGGCACACCAACGAGCGTTACAGTCAAAAATGGCTTGTGGGGTAGGTATGACAAACAAAGTCAACGCTCCGGTGAGACCGCCCAGAAACCTTCTCGGCAACTGGAGGATGTGACGGGGCTTTCCTCGGGAACGAAGGAGTGCGAGTTTTTCCTGCTTGAGAGGGCTGTGGAACACCGGCTTACTTGTTGGATTTTGACCGGCACAGGTTCATTCGCAATGTGGCAACCAACAGAGAATTGGCCAGCCGAGGCAAGATTAATGGTGTGCGAGACACAAGTAATTTGCTTTCCCCAGATTATTGGTTCCTTAGACGTGTGCATAACTTTGGGAACTCCCTATTTGATTTGAACTCAAACTACAACCTTTGATTTGAGCTCAAACTGCAACCCATGCTTCTCGAAGAACTATTTATCCAACATGATCTTCTCGCTTTGGCGGGTAATCTGATTTCTCAACACGCTCAGTTGAGTGAGCCTTATGCCCGATGATGCCTCAGTCCAGGTTCCTGAAGATCGACCGATCGTTGAGGTGCTCCGCGCTATCAATGAGTCGGGTTCGCGTTTTGCTTTAGTTGTTGATTCGCAGGCCCATCTAGTCGGGATTGCCACAGACGGGGACATTCGCCGCGGTTTCATCACGGGTGCATCGCTAAGCGATCCCATCAATACTGTAATGAACCCAGCTCCTGTGGTTGCCAAGGATACCCTCACCAAAGAGGCTGTTGGTTCTTTGCTGAGCGAGAGGATCTCTTACATCCCGGTAGTAGACGAAGAGGGTAGGGTGAAGGGCGTGATCTCGTACCGAGATCGAAGTATAGCGGTTGACGCGAAATCGAGATCGATCTGCGTTTTGGGGATGGGCTACGTTGGTGTCACTATGTCAGTGGTACTAGCTGACGCTGGCTTCACGGTGCACGGTTACGATATTGACGAAGCTGTGTTGGAGAGGCTTCGGCAGGGGGAATCACCCTTCCATGAGGTGGGGCTTGATGCGTATCTCCATCGGAATCTTGGGGTGCGACTCCATCCGGTATCATCTCTTAATGAAGTTGATGCTGACATTTATGTCATTACTGTTGGTACACCTGTAAATTCTGAGACCAAGATTCCTCGGATTGAATATGTCGAAGCTGCAGCAAAGACGATTGGCAGCCGACTAAAGCATGGGGATTTGGTAGTACTGCGATCGACCGTTCCAGTTGGTGTGACCCGGGAAGTTGTATTGCCAGCTCTCGAAGAGGAATCGGGGCTCATTGCAGGGGAGGGCTTCCTGCTGAGTTTTGCCCCGGAACGGACTGTAGAGGGAAGCGCTGTCCCAGAACTTCGCCAACTGCCCCAGGTGGTCGGTGGCTTCAATAAGAAGAGCACTGCGGTTACGTCGGCTATGTTCGGGGAGATCACCTCAACGATTATCGATGCGGGATCGCTTGAGGGCGCAGAAATGGTGAAGATCCTCAATAATACCTTCAGAGATGTGAAATTTGCCTATGCTAATGACATGGCGCTCTTATCTCGAGAACTCGGCCTAGACCTGCATCGGCTTATAGCTGCAGCGAATGATGGTTATCCGAGGGACAAGATCCCAGTCCCCAGTCCGGGTGTTGGTGGACCGTGTCTTACTAAAGACGGGTACTTACTTAAGTATTCCGCAAAGGGCCTTCAGTCCCAACCTCGGTTGACCGACTTAGCTCGTGAGATCAATGAGCAGATGCCGCACGCCCTATTGAAGGAGATAGAAAGCTTCCTAAAGGGATTGGGGAAGACTCAGGTGAAGGTCCTTCTAGTTGGATTGGCTTTCAAGGGACAACCAGAAACGTCCGACCTTAGGGACTCTACCTCACTCATTTTCTTAGAACAGCTTAAGGGATTGAAAGAACCCGAAACAGCTGTTTTCGCGTACGATGCGGTTATAGAGCCAAGTGAGATCGAGGCACTAGGAGTTACAGCGACGACCATCGAGGACGGGTTCCAAGACGCGGATGCGATCTTGATCCTCAATAATCACCGGAGCCATGCGAGCTTAGACCTGTTTGATCTTCTCAAACGAACCTCTCGCCCTTGCTTATTTCTAGATGGTTGGCGGGCCTTCGATCCAGAAGATGTGCAGGAACTTGGACATGTCGAGTATCTGGGCGTAGGGAGCGGCTAACCCATTGGCTACTTCTGTACTTGTAACAGGTGGGTCGGGGTTCATTGGTTCGTATCTCGTAAAGGCTTTGGTAGACCGAGGTGATGATGTTCGAGTCCTAGACAACAACCTTAGAGGTAGTACTGAGAAGCTTGATGGATATATGCACCGGATCGACTTCCGAGAGGGTGACATTGTAGACTACGCTACCGTGGAGAACGCTACTCGTGGGGTAGAAGTGGTTTACCATCTCGCCTATGTAAACGGCACAGAGAACTTTTATAGCTTCCCAGAAAAAGTGCTTGAGATTGGAGTGAAGGGTGCACTTAATACCCTAGATGCAGCCATGCGCTGTGGGGTGCGAAGGTACGTTGTCACATCATCTTCAGAAGTCTATAACCAGCCGAGCCGGATACCGACGCCTGAGGATGAGCGTCTACTTGTTCCTGATGTTTTGAATCCCCGATTCTCTTATGGGGGTGGAAAGATCATTACAGAACTCCTTGCAGTTCACTATCCAGGCAAGACAGCCCTAGAAACAGTGATCTGTCGTCCGCATAATGTATATGGCCCTAACATGGGCGTCGGGCATGTGATCCCCCAATTCGCTTTAAGACTGAGGGATATGATTGAAGACTCATCGAACGAGATACTGGAATTTCCAATTCTTGGTACCGGCGGAGAAACTCGAGCATTTTGTTACATCCTTGATGCAATTGATGCGCTAATACTTGCTGCTGACTATGGAGAGCATCGTGGGATCTACCATGTTGGGACCGAGGAAGAGGTCAGTATCCGTTCTCTAGCGGAAGCAGTAGCAAGACACAGGGGTATTCCTGTGCGAATAACGCCTGGCGAGAACCTGAGTGGGGCTCCGTCGCGTCGTTGCCCTAGTATCGCGAAACTAAGAGATCTGGGATATGAGCCAACATGGTCTCTCGAGCGGGGCCTTGCTGAGACCGTAGACTGGTATTTTGACTCTGAACTTAGCCTACCAACAACTAAAGAGGTCATAGCAAGGTGACTCGTATTCCAGTCGCCCAACCTACATTAGGTGAAGCGGAGGCAGCTGCAGCTTACGAGACAGTACGCGGTGGATGGGTGAGTATGGGCCAACGCGTGCAAGACTTCGAAGAGAGGTTTGCTAGTATTGTCGGCGCTCGTTATGCGGTGGCAGCAAATAACGGCACCGCAGCCTTACATATGGGCCTTCTGGCAGCCGGGGTTAAAGAGAGTGATGAAGTCTTGGTTCCAGACGTCACTTTCATTTCCACACCGAACGTCGTGATCTACGAGAGGGCTAGACCTGTACTCGTCGAGTGTGACCCTGATACCTACAATCTCTCACTTGATGATGCTGCTAGGCGAGTCACAGAACGAACAACAGCGATTATCCCGGTCGATATGAATGGATTGCCGGTTGACTATGACAGAGTACTAGCTTTCGCTGAAGAGCATGATTTGGCCGTGATCGCCGACAGTGCAGAATCGTTAGGCGCCAGCTACAAAGGAGAGCCTGTTGGTACTCAAGCACACCAACACATTTTCAGTTTCTTTCCTAACAAGAACCTGACAACCGGTGAAGGTGGCATGGTCACTACGAACGACAACGAGCTGGCGAAACAACTCAGGGTATTGCGGAATCAGGGGCAAGAAGGGCGCTATAATCACGTTGCGCTGGGATATAACTACCGGATGACTGATATCCAGGCATCGATCGGGCTTGTTCAGCTTGATCGGACTGAGTTTACTGTGCATGACAAGCAGAGGATCGCGACGCGATACGACCATGCGTTCTCTGGGCACCCACTGATTCGTGGACCGTTCATCCCGGACTACGTCACACAACACTCATGGTACATGTATGCTGTGGCCTTAGATGATTCGGTATCTCGAGATCAAGTGGCCCAAGAACTCGCCAGTGCCGGCGTGGAGACAAGGCTAAGCTTCCCTCCAGTCCATATGCAGCCTTATTATCAGAATCAATTCGGTTATAAGCACCAAGACTATCCGATAAGCGCCCAAGCGTGGTCACAGCTTCTCGACATCCCTATTTGGCCAGGGCTCCCTGAAGATCAGCAGGATGAAGTAATCGACTTATTACAAATCGCGGTTGAGCGCGCATCGAGGGACGTCACGACTTGAGTGTTCGCGGTACTCTGGGAATCATCCCGGCTCGTGGTGGGTCCATGCGCGTTCCGAAGAAGAATATCCGGTCACTCGGCGGTAAACCTTTGATCGCTTACACGATTGAAGCCGCAGCTGCAGCAACCCTGCTAGATCGTGTTATCGTCTCTACGGATGACGAGGAGATTGCCGAGGTGGCTCGCAGCAGTGGAGCTGATGTCCCATTCATGCGACCTGCCGAACTTGCTGCTGAAGATACTCCAGATACACCGGTTTTCATCCATGCGCTCAACTGGTTGGGCGAAACAGAGGGATTTTATCCGGAGTTACTGGTTAATCTTCGTCCCACCACCCCTTTTAAAACTGGCGGAATTATCGATGAGGTGATCAGCGTCGCTCTTCGGACCGGTGCCGATGTCGTGCGGACGGTGACACGCACTCACGGTGTGCATCATCCCTATTGGATGTTCACCTTAGAAGAAGACGGTTTGGCTCATCCAGTGCTTCCGGGGGTCAATTTGAATACTTATTACCAAAGCCAATTGCTACCAAGTGTCTATCGACTTAATGGGGTGGTGGACGCAATGCGGGTATCAATCATCAAATCAGGAGATAGTCTATCTACCCAGCAAGTCCAGACCGTGGAGGTCAGTGAGCTTATGGCTGTCGATATTGATACGGAACTCGACTTTCGTTTTTGTGAACTGTTGTTGGAAGAGCATAAGGCCTCGTCCATAGTGAACAGCGTTCACGATTCCCAAGGTTAGGTTGTGGGAGCTATGTCTCCGGATACCGGTGGTAATCCCGTAGGCGATAAGCAAGTCGTAGTGCTGGGTGGGGGAGGGCATGCGGCTGTTGTCTGCTCTGTTCTACAGGCTGCTGGTGTGCAGGTCATAGGGTACACTGCTCCCGAGGAAGGCAAGGACAGTCTATTGAGCGTCCCTTATTTGGGAGCGGATGCTGTACTGGATGATTTGGGTCCTGAAATCCAAATCGCTAACGGCATCGGCGGCGTGAAACCGCACGGTCTTCGGGAGACTTTATTCAACCAACTTCGAGATCGCGGTCGGCATTTTATTAGAGTTATAGACCCATCTGCCTTTGTTGCTTCAGATGCCGAGCTCGGCGATGGAGTGCAGGTGATGGCTGGGGCTGTTGTGCAAACCAAAGCGATTCTCCAAGACAACGTGCTCGTTAATACCGGCTCAATTATCGAGCACCATACCGTTGTCGGCCGCCATGTACACGTAGCGACAGGTTCCATTCTCGCCGGTTCCATTCACGTGGGTGAGGGGAGCTTCATTGGAGCAGGGGCGACCATAATCCATAATCGGATGGTCGGAAGTGGAGCTCTCGTTGCTGCGGGTGCTGTAGTAATTGATGATGTGCCCGCTGGTGCAAGTGTATATGGTGTTCCGGCCCGTGAGAGACATCATTCATGACGCAGCACCGAGTCCATCAAGACCAGCCACCCGCAGCCCTTTTCTTAGTGTATAAGTTCCCTGACCTGGATCATCTCGTTCCCGTTGTGACTCGGCTTGCGACAGAGGGGAGATCGGTCCAGGTCGTGTCACTGAATCCCCTTCTTGACCCCATCGATACGAGATCGCTTGAGAGCTCAGACTGGCGTATTCGTCATCTGCACCAGCTCGAGGGTGTCGCTTACGATTCTGTATATCGCCTCGGACCCCAAACTAAGCTAGAAGCATTTACAGGATGGCTTCTTACTCGACCTTTTTTTCGCATTTCTTTTCGAAGAAGCGCACGAGTTAAAGGCCTCGAAACTCGGCTCGTTCAGCGATTAGTCAAGCTATTGATTATTCGGGTACGAGGAGCGGTTGGATCTCTTGCGAGACGACTGATTTACATACCCCTGATGAACTGGGTGACACCCCGAGTATTTGGTGACTCCTGGGGGCGCCGTATGCTAGAGTTCATAAGTCCTCTCGCACTCGTAGTTGATCACTCTGCAAGATTTGATCTTCTGGTATTCGGACCGCTTATGAGGGCTGCTCGGTCAAAGGGTATATCAGTGCTCGCGCTTCCGCACAGTTTGTCCCTTTTCTCAGGACGTACGAAGGCTTTTGCCCGCGCATACAACAATATGAAGGGAGCAGATTTCGACACCATTGTTGTACCTCATGACAGATTGAAGGATGATATGGTTACCCACGGAATGGATTCAGCCCCCATCAAAGTTCTGGGTAGTGCGAGGTATTGTCATGAGTGGGTTCAAACCCTCCACAAGATAGTTGCAAGAGAACCTCCGCTTGTTAAGAAGAATGGAAGACTCGAGGTCTTGTATATGGATCGTGGTGCGGACCGACATGGACATTTCAAGGATTCCGTTGAGCGGACGTTGCTTACGCTTGCAAAACTTGATTTCGTTAACCTCGTTTATAAGCCACATCCTCGATCAAATAGGGTTTGGTTATCTAAGCTTCCTGGCAGGGTGACAATAGCTACAGAAGCTGACTCAATTAATCTGGTGCGTTGGTCTGATGCTGTGATCGGTACGGTGTCTAGTGTGCTCGTTGAAGCCTTGGTGCAAGATAGAACCCTCATTTATCCAGCTTTCTTGGATGACGAGCAGATGTTGTTCGATGAGCTTGGTGCTTGCTGGCGGGTTGATGACGTCGACGAACTGCTATTTGCTTTGAGGACACTTCATGGCGGACGGACTGAACGTCCGTACGGGAGGGAGGCATTGAGACATTTTGAGGAAGTGGCGATTCTTGGCGGTAAAGCTGATCGCGATGTGTTAGGGGATTACGTTGACCTGATACTAGGCCAGAGTGAACAATAAGGGTTTTCGGCTAGGGAAAGAGCAGTAAGTGATACATCATCGAGCTTTCCGGGTCCCGGTGACCGGATCGGCTAATTCAATCAAATAAATTAGAGGTAAGCTTCCTTGAAACAAGTACAATGTTACGTGTGTAATTCCTCCGATACGAAGGTGGTAGTAAGACAGGACTTTCCTGATAAGTATCTTGAACTCATCAACCCGGACTACAATCAGGGTATCAGGTCTATTGTTGTCTGTAGCCGGTGCGGCTTGGTCTACAGGGACCCTCAGATCGATGAGGATGATGCCAGAAAGCTTTATGAGCATTTCCGTGACCATTCCGTATTAACTGAGCCCCCGGATCAGTATTTCGATAGGATTAGTGGGCTTCCGGATGATCAGAGTGAGAATCACGCTAAACTCAGTTGGCTTACCAGTCACATTGGGGATTTCTTGGACTCAGAAGGAAATCGAGTTCTTGATATTGGGTGTGGTGGTGGTGTCTTCCTGGCTAAGTTCAAAGAATGGTATGGGGGTTGGGATTGTTTCGGGGTTGAGCCTACTCCCCAGTTTGCAGAACTGGCGCGTCGGAGAGCTGGGTTGGAGGTCGAACAGAAGATGTATCACCCGGGTATTTTTGGAGGAAATTTCGACCTAATCTCCGTTCTTCAGGTTTTTGAGCACGTTCTTGATCCCATCAAGTTCATGCAGGGAGTGTCTGAAGATCTCACCGATGATGGCTTTGCCTTCGTCGAGTCACCTCATATTTCGGATCTTCCATATCTTCCTGCAGATCACGACCGTTTCCATGCGCATCATGTGTATATTCACACTCGTCGAACGTTTGAGTATGTCTGTGCGAAAGCTGGCCTGAAGTTGGACTACTGGAGTGTAGACGTCACCGTTCGCGACAAAAGGAATTTCAGTGCACTGGTTAGTCGGGGTACTTCTGAGTTGCCCACGTTGCCGCTAGACGATCCAGATGAGGTTATGGCGATGTCTGCATGGTGGAGACAACCTTGATATGACTAGTGGCAAAGTCTTGTGTGTGATCCCAGCTCGGGGTGGGTCAAAAGGATTGCCGCGTAAGAACGTGTTGCCGCTAAGAGGACGTCCTCTGCTTACTCATACAATTCAAGCGGCACTGGATAGTAAGGTCCTGGATGTTGTACTCGTTTCGACTGACGATGATGAGATTGCTGAGATTGCGCGAGATGCAGGGGCTGAGGTTCCATTTCTGCGCCCTGCCCAAATTGCGGATGATCTAGCGACAACTGAGGCAGTGCTTGAGCATGCTCTTATTACTTATGAAGAAATGACAGCTGAGGAATTTGAAATCTGTGTTTTCTTAACACCTACCAACGTTTTTAGAGATCCGATATGGATCAGAAACTGTGTGGGTATTCTTAGGGAGCGGCCGGAGGTTGAGAGTGTCTTTTCTGCCCATCCAACTTCAAAGAATTATTGGCAACGGTCATCGAGTGGAGCTTGGGAGCGTCTCTTGCCATGGATGCGGGATTATTCCTCACGACAGATACGACAGGTGATCTATCGCGAGGATACGGGGGCCGCCTGCGCGAGCCGTGCTTGGCTCTGGAGGGAAGGTAGGAGGATTGGCGATATCGTGGAGATCGTACCCGCGCCTCAATCCGCAACTGGCATTGATATCCATTCAGCGTTTGACCTGCATATCGCAGAAGAGGGACTGCGCTACTTAGAAGAGCACCCGCTTGCTTGGGACGAAGAAGATTGATTGTGCAGGTCTTCGTCTGACCGATAGGCTGTACGTACCTAGCGCAGTGTAGGTTTAGTTTTCAAGGTGATTGATTGTTCGTTCCCATTGAAATTCTCTAATTTCTGAGCGATCTAGAGTAGAACTCCAGATTCGTAAGCACTTCATAGACCTCGCACCAGACCTATGAGCGTTCACACCTCATGACTTCTAGCAAGAACCCACTCGTTTCTGTGATCGTGCGAACTAAGAACGAGGAAAAATGGATCACAGCGTGTCTGAGTGCTATTTCTCGGCAAGATTATCCGGATTTCGAGGTCATCGTTGTAGACAACGGGAGTACAGATCGAACATTGGAACGAGTGGCCCAATTCGATGCCCAAGTTGTCAACATTGACCAATTCTTGCCTGGGAAGGCTTTGAATCTTGGTATTCGGGAGTCAAAGGGTGAAGTGATTGTCTGTTTGTCTGGACACTGTGTGCCAGTGGACACGAGTTGGCTAAGGCACCTAGTCGACAACCTTGAGGATGGAATTGCAGGAGTGTATGGACGTCAGGAACCATTGAGCTTCTCGTCTGACGGAGACAAGCGTGACTTGCTTACCGTTTTCGGTCTCGATCGAAAAATCCATGTTAATGATTACTTCTTCCACAATGCGAATAGCGCGATACCAAGATCTGTTTGGGAAGAGGTTCCATTCGATGAGACTGTGACAAACATTGAAGATCGGGTATGGGCCAAAGAGGTGTTGGGGCGCGGATACAAGATCATTTATGAGCCCCTAGCCAGCGTCTATCACTACCATGGGATCAATCACAGTCACGATGAAGAGCGCGCCAGGAACATCGTCCGCATCCTGGAATCAATGAATGAATCAAGCGCGAGAACTATCGGTGGGGACATTGACGCTAGGGATTTAAGAATCATGGCGATCGTCCCGTTGCGTGGGGTCTCCCCCCAGTGTGGTGGGCGACAGCTCATTGAGTACACACTAGAGAGAGCGTTTGAGTCTGAGTACATCACGGATGTCCTGGTCTCGACTGACAACCCGAAGACGGCTGAACTTGCTGAGTCGTTGGGGGCGTGGGCGCCGTTCATAAGGCCTGAACAGCTTTCAGAGGACTATGTGAGCGTCAGTGAGGTTCTCCAGTACTCCATCGAGATGGTGGAGGGCTTGGGAGTACTTCCTGATCTTGTTGTGTTGATGCAGGAAACATATCCATTTCGTCCTCGGGGATGTATCGACTCAATGGTCAAGAAACTGGTACGGGAGGGATTGGATAGCCTTGTTCCAGTGAGGGCAGAGCATCGTCTTGCTTGGTTCAACCATGGAGAGGAGGCGCGGCAATTAGCGGAAGGTGCTATGCCGCGTAGATATAAGGACTCATCTGTGTATGTAGGGCTCCTTGGACTCGGTTGTGTAACCCACCCCACGTTTCTAAGAGAGGGTGAAATTCTAGGTCCTAACGTTGGAATCCAAGAGATAGACAACGCTTTAGCTTCGGTGGAAGCACGAGGCGCCTCGGGTGTTGAGTTTGTTGATCAGGTTATTGCTCGCTGGTGGGCTGAGGATGTAAGTGACACAAGTGTTGGCTGACCACTCAGAGCAGGATGAGGCGGCTCAGGGACCTAGTGCTCCTGCTGTAGACGAGCAGACATGGTCAGTTATAGCTGTCGCTTTGGCACCAGTTAGACTTCGTGCGGCACTCGTTCTCGTGGTGATGACATTAGTTGCGTTCAGTGAGGCAGCCGGTGTGGGGTTGATTGTGCCGTTGATGGGGGCAGTGATCGGTGTGGAAGATGTTCCGGGCACTGGACAGGCAGTTGATTGGGTACAGAGCGTGCTTTCAGCGATGTTTCCTGGCCAGGGCTTGCTACTTCCTGTTGGTATCCTAATCGCCGTGGTCTATACGCTAAAGACTGGTCTTACAGTGCTTTCATCATACCTGTCCATCTCATTTTTCTTGACGGCACAGAGAAAATGGATGTGTGACTTGCTAGAACACTATCTGTGGGCAGAGTACAAGAATTTACGAAACCAGCGCCGGGGGTCACTGATCAATAACGTTGTTTATGAAACCACGTGGGCAGCAAAAGCCATCAAGTTCGCATTCTTATTCATGTCACAGTTGCTTTTTGTCGTTTCAATGATGGTGATAATGTTGGTGGTCAACTGGCAGGTTACGCTAATTCTTGTAACGGTAGCTGGATTATTAGCTGGCATTTTATGGGCGGGTAGCCACAGGTACTCACATGGTGTAGGTCGAGATTCACTTAAACTAAACCAAGTCATTTCGGCGCAGGCAGAAGAGGGCCTAAGGGCAATTCGAGAAGTAAAAATGTTCGGACTGGAAACCCGGACTGTGAACTCTCTGAGGGAGAGGGCGCGTGAACTGATCAAAATGCTCATAAAGTTCCGGGTATTGGTCGGTGTTCCCGTCCCAGTCAGTGAGCTTCTGGTAGTACTTATACTCCTAGCGGTGTTGGGATTTGTAGAATTGAACTCGTCGGGTGGCGCATCGCAGGTTCTACCTCTCTTGGCGTTCTTTGGGCTTGCGGCGCATAAGGTCTTTCAGAACGGATCGCGGGCTTTCTCTGGGAGTATGTCTCTGACGAGATTCGTCCCTTCTCTAGCCTTGGTGAACCAGATTGTATCCACAGCTATGGAACCGGCCAGAGCATATTCGGGGCCCCTAGAGGGCTCTAGGAACCTTAGATATAAATCTGGTGGCGATATAGTTCTTTCTGATGTGACGTTCGCGTATGAGCAAGACCGTGGGCCTGTGATCCATGAGGTGTCACTTGATATTCCAATGAGATCAACGATTGGGATACTCGGAACCACCGGTTCCGGAAAATCTACGATTCTAGACCTGATCTGTGGTTTGTATTCAGATTACCAAGGGATGATCAGCATCGGCGGCCAGGATATGCGTAGCATTAATTTTGAAGACTGGCGACCCGGGGTGGGGCTTGTTGGTCAACAACCGGTGCTCTTCCGGGGTACGATTCGGGACAATATCACGTTGGGCAACCTACATGGCAGTGAGGTCGACGTGGAGGAGGCCGCTAGAAAAGCTCAAGCTCACGAATTCATTGAGCGTCTTCCTAGTGGCTATGACACTGAACTTTCTGATGAGGACGCATTGTCGGTGGGACAAAAGCAACGACTCGCCATTGCAAGAGTGATCTATCGAGATCCTTGGCTTTACTTATTTGATGAGGCAACGAGTGGACTCGATCTAAAAACTGAAGCTTTCGTTCAGGAATTTGTTGCTACACTTGCGGATACTAAGACCGTAGTAATCGTTACTCACCGTCACTCTAGTGTCCGCGAAGCCGACAGAGTATACGTCCTCGAGCAAGGAAGGGTAGTGGAGCAGGGAAGGTTCGAAGATCTACAGACTATTCCGAGTGATGTTGGATTCAATTCTTCCACTCCTTGAGACAGTTTTGGGCTAACCTATACGTGTCCATCCAGTATTCCCCCCAATCTTATCAGGCCATGCCTGCTCTATGACTTGCCGGATACTAACGAACTACGACGGTGCGAATGCTAGCCGTTTCAACATCCAGCAACTAGCCGGCAGGATTATTATGGAGTACCCCCCAGAAACTTGTCGGGCGTTGGGGGTGAGCCATGACTATGCATGGTCTTTCAACTTTGGGCTCGAATCTGTATCGGATACTAAACGTGTGATCCAGGTCCTGATCAATTGTGCTGAATTTGACGTATGGGAAGGCAAGCCTTTTGCGCTTTATACGGCCAGTGATCCCGCTGAGGGCTTTTCACTGGAGTCGATGAGGGGTAAGAGTGATGGGTATACTCGATATGTCTTTGACGTGCCGTTGGAGCCAGGAGAACGAATTTACGTCTCAAATACCATTCCCCGTCACTATTCTACCCTTGTTCCGTCTCTTATGTCTTATGGGGATCTATCTGGGATTCAGAGAATCGAATATGGCCACTCAGTTGAGGGGCGTTCCTTGTTCGCCCTGGAACTTGGTGAGCAGAGTAATGGAAGGCCAACGGTCCTGGTGACAACAGGGATGCACCCACCTGAAGGTGATTCGTTCGCTGCAGAATCAATTCTTGAACATCTGGTGGGGCGAGGTCGTGAGTGGCTTGACCATTTCAATGTTGTGATTGTGCCTCTAGTGAATCCTGATGGCTTCGTGCATGGCCGTAATGGTACAAACGTAAACGATATTAATCTCTACTGGGAATTCCAGCATCGATGGAAGACTCGGGCTCCTGAAGCATACTACCTCTGGAAGTATATGCTAAGAGTACAGCCCTCTATTTACCTAGACTTCCATGCGTATGTCACCCAATCCCAATCCCGGAAACACATGCAGCCTTATCTGAAGCCGATATGGCTCTATCACGGGAAGGCTACTCGTCGTGTAGTTGAGCTAATGGACAGTTTCCTGGTCGATTATTGTGATGGACGTGCGGTGCGGGGCTATATCACATACGCAAAGACGACATTGGCTTACTTCCTCACTCGTGAACTTAATTCGATCTCATACACGAAATTCCACTTCCACCTTGCGGAGGGCGTGCCCGCCCTCAAGCGACATGCTGTCGCTCTTTTCGATGGATTGTGCCAGATACTCAGGGCTGAGAGTATTACAAGAACTGAGCAGATCATTCAGCCTCGTGGTGTGCGGTCACGTCTCCTTCTCGCTAGCGCAATGTTGTGTGGTGAGGCCAAGGGATACCTGCGGACGATCAGGGATTGGTTCAAGGGTTGACACTTTCTTTTTCACTTGGTTCGGCGCGGCTCTGTCGTTGAATGCGTGGCCTCTATCTGCATAACGGACCTTTGTTCAGCCAACAGGCGAACGTAATCCAGGTCCTACATATGTGTGATGCTCTGACATCCTTGGGATTCGACATGACTCTGGCTGCGCCTGATGACGGGATGAAGTCATCATCTGACGCTCAGGATCTTGCTCTAAGAGAAATCGGTAGAGACTCTAGGGTCGACTATGTTCCCTTTAAGCGGCTTACAGTAGCAGGATATCTATCCAATCTTGGCTGTCGATGGGGAGCCAAAACCTTACTTACCAAAGGAGTAGATTTCGACTTCTGCATTACGCGAAATCTCTTGGTAGTCGACCTGCTACTGCGTAGAAATATTCCTACGATTCTTGAGTTCCACCATGAGAAAACGCACAGTTTAGGCTGGTTGGATCAATGTTATAGGTGGAAGTTCTTACCGTGGCTGAGATCCGAAAATCTGGTCAAGGTCGTGACCATCAGTGAAGCGCTTGCACAGGTATGGATTGAGGCCGGTGTGCCGGTTGGGAAAATCCAGGTGCTACACGATGGCGTTGCTGGCGAGGACTATGAGACCGTCGAGGAACGGGCTTTTGCTCGTAACCGTCTGGGATTACCTGAGGACGGACATCTCGTTGTGTACGCTGGCAGTCTCTACCCTGATAGAGAGGTTGAGTCAGTCTTTAAGTTGGCACGCGCATATCCTAGTGCCCACTTTCTAGTGATCGGAGGTCCGAAAGAACGGAGGCTAGAACTCGAGCGCGAACAGATGTCCCTGGATCTTGATAATGTCACCTTTAAGGGGCGCGTTCCACATCAGAATGTTCGAGAATATCTTTTTGCGGCTGATGTGATCCTTATGCTATGGGGCGTCTCGGTTCCTACCATAAAGATTTGTTCGCCACTGAAGGTTTTTGAGAGTATGGCCGCAGGCAGGATCATTGTAGGGCACGGGTTCCCAACAATCAGAGAAGTCCTTACAGACGGCCAGGAAGCTCTACTCGCAACTCCGGGTGACTACCAAGATCTGGAGCGGAAACTGGGTCTAGCGCTTGGTATGTCTTATCCAAATTCTATGGCTGAACGTGCTCGAACGCTGGCACTTGAAAAGTACACGTGGGATCGACGAGCCAGGATGCTGATGGACTCTCAGACCGTGAAAAAAATAGAGACCATTAATATTTCTTCCTAGTCTGATCGCAGTTGTTTGTTGAGAGCAATCGCCTATGTCATCACTGGATCCTGTTAGTCTAGCACGGTAGAAGTAGACAACCCATCCATATCAAACTGAATCTGACTTTCTGGAGCTTTACGGCCTTTTGAAAGAATAGTGCCAGCTTCGTGATTCTGCGTAGTGATTAGCCCGTATTCTAGATGTTGAACTAAGGTTGTCTTCTGACTTATCTAAAGATTCTCTAGGCGGTCGACGAGAATCTCTCTTAACCGGTCATGCATGATGTAGTATTGTTTGCCTTGAGTAACCTTTTGGGGCACAGGGTCTACGGTTCCCTGGCAGATCAACCGTGCTGTGCTGACTATCTTCTCAGCTGACATGGCTTCCAGTCGACCATGGAATGCTTCAAAGCTTTCTTCAGGACCTCGCGCGACTGGATAGGTTGAAATGATCGGGCCAGTGTCTACACCATAATCCATAAAGTGTAAAGAAAGACCTGTGGGCTGCTGTTCCCATTCCGCCCAAATTGTTGTGTCCATACCGCGGTACTCAGGTAAGATCCCCCAATGGCAATTGAGTATACCAATGCGGGTGCTCTCCAGTAGTTCTTGGCGAATCAAGCCTCCCCCTGTGAATACAATCAGATCTGTCTCATACTGTTGGATTGTGTTTGCTGACTCCCGACTGTTGAGATCCTTTACACGATGGTAATGAATTCCATGCTGCTCACAGTAGCTCGGTAGAGGCCGATACGAGATCCCCTCACTCTCCATGAGTTGGTCGAGTGGAGTCTCGATCGCGTCTCGTTTAGAACTCAGGATCTTCGTCCAGATTTTTCGTAGAAGATCGATTCTCTCACGTCGCCAAGTGACCTTGATCCGCCTGAGATTGAAGAGATTGGGTACAATGAACAAGCAGACGTGCACTCCATGAAGCCGTAATAGTTCAGCGACCACTAGCGAATACTTGCTATAGGGTGTGGGCGCTAGAAGAGCAGCTTTCATTTTTGTTTGAGTGCTCCCAAAAGCTGCTCTTGGGCGACAAAAGCCCTGGCAGCCAGACGCTGAATCTCGCGAGTCTCATCACCATTCCAAGACCACCTCCACCTACGTAGCTGCTTGTAAAGCGACTCATTCACCTTGAGTGCTGTACTGAGGGTGCGCAGGTCTCCCCCACGACGGTACTCATCACATAGGAAGTTGGCGAAACTGGCCAGCGCTAGCATGCGACGACTACTAGTTTCCTGGGCGATCCGGAGTCCTTTTCGAACCTCGTAATGTCTAAGCAGCCTTTCGATCACGTCACAGGTGAGCGGTTTTTGTACCTCTTCTTCCCCGATGTCGGTCAATGCGTGCAGGTCTTCGGGATTCATACCAAGACGATCCTTCAGCGCTTGATCCAAGCGTTCGATATGAGGCCATATGCTATTGGTCAGCTTGCGCGACCCGCGCTCCTGATCTTCTTCGGGTCCTGGAAGGTTGAACCGAGTAGCCAAACGAAGAAATGCCTCACCTGTGGGACCTTTATCCAGCTTTTCAAGGGTCCGGAAAATCTTACCTGCCACTATCTGCGCGAGCCTTAGGTGTATACAGCGATATGCCGACCAGCGAGTAGATACCACACAGGCTGGATGGTTCCTGTGGTGATCCAGCTGCCTGAGTAAGCAAAGTAGTCCATCAAGAACACGAAGAGAGCACACACCAGGGCTAGGCCCATAGCCTTGCTAGCCCGCGTAGGGGCTCGCTCATATATCTTCCACAGTTGGCGGCCTATAGCGAAATGAAGGAGTAGGTAGAATAAAACACCTAGGAATCCAACCTGCTGAACCATCCAAACGAATCCCGTAGTTCCCGCACGAATCCCAACTTCCAGATATTGTTCGTAAAGAGTTCCCGAAGTGAATTGAGATTCGATCAAAAGGCCTGGTCCCCTACCAAACACAAATCTTTCTATACCTCCTGAATAGAGGTCCGCAAAAGTGAAGAGCGTGGTGGATATTCTACCGGTAGTGAGAGCTTCCGTCCCTAAGTTGTAGCGGTCAGAATATTGTTCGCCCGGAAGGTTTATCCCGGTGCTGTAGTCATACATTTCTTGTACGGCATACACCACATCAAAACTCCCCCCAATCCTCTGCTCTCGATTCAAGGAATAGAGAAATGTGATGGCCAGATACAGGCCCGCAAACGAGAAGAGTGAAAGGATAGCCGCCAACCCAGCTACTCGACGAGAACCACCGCGGTATAACAACCTCTTTCTACCTCGAGAATCGTATAGCCAGGTCAGATAAACAACCATCAGCACTATAGGGAAAAAGAATGCTACAGCACGCTTTTCACCAAAAATCCCGAATAATAGGAATAGCGGCACAAGTGCTAGATAGTATGGCTTTCCTAGCCAGCAGTAGCCTGCAACTAAGAACGTGATGACAAAAAGAGGCATGATCGTCGATAATGACCCTGCCTGCCTTGGAAGGGTCCCAATAAAGCCGCCTTCCATAAACCCGTTGGTGAGGAACTTGCCGAGGCCTATAGGGAGCTGCGTTAGAGCCATTAGACATAAAAAGCCTCCGATAACCCGAAAGTTACGCTCAGTCAAATCCATGTTCAGGGCTGCTATAAACAGCAGGTAGAACACCATAGAGTGCCGGATAAAAAGCAGCGCCTCCACCCCTGCAGCGCGTGCTGTTAGAGCAGATAGCCCCACACAGATAATGAATCCAAGTACGGGCAGGCCCCCAAGAAGTCGCACGCGTTGTCCCTTCCCGAGCCTCGGCAGGATCGCTTTTAGGGTTAGTGCAAGCACTAAAGCTTCAGGCATTCCCCGCGAAATGATCCCAGGGAATTCCAGAAACTGCATTATGCCCTGGTTTAGGAGAAAAAAGAGGACGATCAACCAGGAGACTACGGACGAAGAAAACGCAATGGCCATCAACCATGCGCCAGCGAGTGCGAACGTCGCGATGCCACTGCTAAAGAAGACTTCTAAAATGTTACCCAAGAGATCACACTCCGGTGGTGCACCAATCGGTTCCGGCGAATGAGTAGATCACAATAACAGCACTTCATGTCAAGGTATAATTCAATCAAGGTTTGACGAACGCCGCGAATGAAGTACAGGGTTCTGGACCACTCATGGAAAATGATGAGGCAACTAACCGAGTTGCGTCCAGATAGATGCTAGTGGTCCGGATGAAGCAAACTCGTTAAAATCTGTTTGCATGCTGTGGCAGGAGAGAACATTCTTACAGCCAAAGCTTGCCCTTGCCCGGACATTTTCCATCTAGCTTCAGGGTCATCCAGTAGATCTTCTGTAATAGTTCGAAGAGTCTCGATTGAATCGCCAGTGTAAACTCTTCCGACTCCCTCATTCTCAATGATGCTCACGAGATCTGTTCCGTGGTTCACCCTTGCCAGGACGGGAAGTCCCGCTTGTAGATATGTTAAGAATTTCCCAGGAATATTATGGGAATCATGTTTGGGACTAAGGGCTAGAAGTCCGACCGTGCACTGTGATAACAAGCCTGGAATCTCACTGGCGTCGATCTCGCTTTGGAAAAGCGTGTTGTCGAGTTGGTACTCACGAGCTTGGTCAATAAGATCAGGAACATCGCTCCCTCGCCCTACAAAGAGGAACCCTACGTCCTTACGATGCTTGAGTTGGTAAGCAAGCTCGATGAATATCTGTGTGCCTTGAGCAACTCCCATGTTCCCGACATAAACCAGGATGTTTCGATCTGCTAGCACCGAATCCGCTATTGAGATGGTCGACGCGACATTCGGTGCCTGTGCGAGCCAGTTCTGTAAGACTTCAAGACGCCCGCCGGACCTTTTTTGCCAATCTGAAAGATATTCCAGGTTCGATGGTGTCTGAACTCCGATGCAGTCAGCAACCTTGTACTGGAAATTAGCAACCAGTTTAAAGAAGTAGTAAACGGGACCTTTTCGTAGGAGCCCAAGGTCGACAGCCCATTCTGGGAATATGTCTCTCAAGATCAAATACGTTGGACAATTTGATCTTCTCTTTAGCCACCAAATTAGGGGACCGAAGAAGATTGATGGAGCGTACCAAATGATTCCATCCCATTTGATCTCTCGAAGAGGACTTGCCCACAGGCCGCGCAGCATGGCAAACGGGAGAGTTAATTCAGCTAATGTTCTTCGAACATAGCCATAATCCTTTGTACCAGGGGCTCTGAGGCGCACAACCCGTACACCATCACTTTCCTCCTGCTCCAGCCAAGCAGGGCAAGGCCCTTCGATGGGGGCGAGAACTACCGGTTCATGACCTTGAGCCGCAAACTCCCGAGCGAGATCTCGCATTTGTACAGCCACTGAGGTACGTGATGGCGGATACAGGTCACAAATTAGGGCGATTCGCAAGCTGCTATTCTTTCTGTGTTATGTACAAAGCGGATAGAGGAAACTCCAAGGAAGGACAGTTAGAAAGCTACTCACGGGGAGTCGAAGGTCCAACTTGTATTAGAGCTCTTATTAGAATGCTTATGAGTTTGATAGCAGAGGGCTAAGGCTTGGCTGACCTAGTAGTTAGTTTATCAAGCTCCGCTTTATCAAAACTGAGGCAGCTCCTGATTAATAATGACAAGGACCGATGAGCCAGCTCCGATTTGAAGTTCAAGAGCAGATCGACAACATCGATTTCGTCCACTTCGTCGATGACGAGGCGGTCTATGCTTCGCACAAGAACGTAGTGTTGAGGCGAGAGAATGGAGAGTCCTACTTCCGTCCGATTGCTACGCTTCCGTGTAGGCTATTTGACCGGCTAAAACTCTCCGTGAAGCTCAGCAGACGCATTTTTCGTAAACGAGTCGAAAATGTTCTAGCATTGCCTTCTGGCACTGTCCTGGCAGCTATGGATGGTAAGATCTACCGCATTTCGCGTACTGGCTTGACCGAGTGTGTGCATGAATTAGAGCGTGGACGTGGAACTCTGCATCGAGGTATAGCTGTGGACCCCGCAGGGTGTGTCTACATTGCTGAATACTGCCGTAACTCAAAGCGCAGCGGCGTGGCCATCCACAAGGGTTGTGATGATGGTCAGCGTTGGACGGTTTGTTACAGATCAGACCCTGGTAAGCTCCGTCACTATCATGGTGTCTTCTACGACACTTTCGAGGATTGCCTTTGGCTCACCTCCGGTGACGAGCATGGCGAAAATTGGATCGTGAGAGCGAACCTAGATTTCTCAGAAGTACGATTCATCGGAGACGGCTCAAAATTCTACTCGGCCGTGAACTTAATACCGTGTGAGGATGGGATTTATTTTGGTAACGACGATCCTTTTGGTCCGAATTACATATGCCGTCTCGACCGAGAGAGCCTTGAGGTAGAACAACTACAGCTTATCAACGGACCTGCATGGTACGGCTATCAAACTAATGACGGCTTACTGCTCTTTGCCTCTACCGTAGAGTCTCAGGATACTGCTCCGGATAAGCTTGGCCATCTCTACGTCTCGTCTGATAACAGAAGTTGGAAAGCCGTGTATTCGTGGCCAAAGGATGGTTGGTATCCGTGGTCTGTTTTCCAGCTTGGTGTGATCAACTTTCCCGGTGGTCGTGCAACTTCTTCGGATGAGATCTGGATCTCGGGTCAGGCATTTAAAGACTTTGATATGTCTGTCTGTAAAGGGGCATTGGCCTCAGACAATAGTAGGATTACAGAGCCCTCTGTGAAACCCAAAGTTCTAATGCTTCTGCCTGATCTGAGCTGGTGTAGTCCAGTACAGGGAGCCGTTGCTCTTGCTGGCCACCTAGGAAAGAGTGGAGTGGACGTAACCCTCGGCAGTTTGGAGGAGCGCGGCGTAGGTACAGACTTGATAAGGGCAGAACTTCAGTTCCTGGGGATCGACACTCACTGTTTCCATCTCCCAGGCTTACGAGGGGTTCTGGGAGTCCGGCAAGTCCGGCGATACCTACGTGAGAAGGAATTTGATGTCGTGGTCTCGTATGGCTTCAGGGCAGACCTGATGAATTGGGCTCTAGGAAAGGCTGCCTTGAGGGTCTGTAGCATTCGTGAGAACTACGATGCGTGGCATCGAAGGTTTGGTTGGAAGGGCATACTAGCTGGGCTCTTGATGGCTAGGATTTGGAAAGATGTTGAGGGTTTAGTGACTCTCACCCAAGCCATGGCTGATGATTTGCGCCATAATGGAATCAGACAAACGCCTATCAAAGTTGTCCCGAACTTTATTGACACCGGTGCAATCAAGCGCCGGCTAGCAGCTGAACCAACTCAGGAAGAAACTGAAGGGCTCCTGATTGGCTATTTCGGTGTACTTGAAAACTGGAAACGAGTTGATGTTACCCTAGAGGCGGTCGCTTCACTGATCCACGAAAACGGGTTAACTGACGTTCACTACCATGTGGTCGGTGATGGTCCGGAGCGCCGAGATCTGGAGAAACTTGTTCGTTCGCTCAATATCGAGCAGTACGTCACCTTTCATGGCTACGTGCCACGACCGTGGTCCTTGATGGCTCAAGTGCATATCCATCTTCTCGCCTCAGAGAGTGAAGGGCTGCCACGATGCATTATGGAGGGCATGGCGCTGGGTAAGACCTGCATCGCTTCAAATCTACTGGGAATGTCAGAACTTATTGAACACGGTCGGACCGGCTACTTAGTGAAGCCCGGAGATATGAATTCAATGAGAGAGGCACTACAGGCTGTGGTCGAGGCACGATTATTGCTGCCTTCACAGGAAATAGTGGAATACATTGAATCACATCACGATGCACCAGTCTGTGGGCAAATATTTCTTGATGGGTTGTATGACCTTTGGGAACCTAAGTCCTAAGAACTTTGTGGAAAGATAATGTGTATCGGTCAACTCTTGGCTGTAAGGAACAACCCGCCGGGGGTTCACTATATCACGAGGCTTCTTAGTTTATACCGCTGACAGTATCTATCTCAGTTCACCCAGACTCTTTATTCCTTAGTCTATAACAGCAGTGAACTTAGGTGATGAACAGATGTTTCTGTTCTTGGAGCCGGTATGGCTCGTGAGATGGAAGATTTGTTTCATAGGTTCGATATGGACGGAAATTGCTTAGCTAGAAATGGAGACAAAGTGAAAAACGGAAAACCCACGACTAGGACACCACGCCATCAAAGTCAGAATGTCTTTAGATGTGCAATGTTTGTGACTGCCCTGTTGGTTATGCCGAGTGGCGACCTCGTTTTGGCTCAGGATAGTACTCCCGTTAGTGAGTTTATTCTTCGTCCGGGTGTTGCCCTTGAGATCACTATATGGCCGGATGACCGTCTCGGCGGTCAGTTCCCAATCGAAGATTCAGGAATGGTATACCTTCCATTGCTGGGGCCGGTATACGCGAACGGCCTAGGACTCGGTGAATTCCGGGCCATGCTTCGGGACCAGTATGCTGTTGTCATGCAGTCTCCAGTAGTCACTGTAACACCGTTTTTCGAGGTCGGAATACTAGGTGGAGTCAGACAACCCGGGCTGTATGAGGTTGTACCGACCCAAGGTGTTTTTAGCGTGATCAGTGAAGCTGGAGGTTTTACTGATAATGCTAAAACAGATGAAGTGCGTGTTTTTGGAGATTCAGGAATTCGGTACCTGGACGCTGAATTGATGGCAGTGATGTCTTCAACGGAGAGTATCCAAGGGTTAGACCCAGAGCTTACAGGGTTGAGACTTCAGGCAAATGACCGGATCATTGTACCCGAGGGTACTAATATTACCACGGCGACTGTCCTCTCAGTGATTCAGTCATTGGGAATTGCAGCCGCTATCTACTTCCAGCTTGCTGGCAACTAGAGGATGAAAAGCGAGGTATTTCGTGGATAACAATACCGGGGATTTCGAGAACAATAAGAGGCACTCGATGGAACAGATTCCTGCAGTTGTCGATCGCAGAACAGAATTTGACGACCATGGTGAAATGGAGGTTTTCGCGATCCTCCATACGATGCGACGTCGTTGGTGGGTAGTCGCTTTGGGAGGTCTCGTATTTGGGGCGGGTTATGCTGCTTATGCACTCTGGATGCCGCCGATGTACACGGCCGAGGCAGTAATCCAACGCCAAAGGGCCCCCTCAGGGATGGAGTCACTCACGTTCAATCTGTACCCGAACCAGACTCCTGAGATGGTCAATGACCAACTGAGTATCATTGAGAGCTATCCGGTGCTAATCACAGCTGTCGATTCGCTTGGACTCCGCGTGCGGGTTTTAGGACGTGCATTGCAAAGGACGCAGCTCATTGGTGCAGTTGAGGTGGAGCCAACTGCAGGAGGATTGATAGGAGAAGTAAGGGTACACCTCGAGCGAAGAGATGGTGATATCGCTCTGGTAGACATTCGGACACAAGAAGTCCTGTCTGTTAGGGATCCACAAGGATGGGTATCGGGGCCTGGGTATCGTTTCCAAGTCCTATCGCCGGAATTGGTGCCAGTAGAAGAACCTATAGTGCTGGAGATACTCCTTCCGGTTGAGGCAGTTGACCGGTTCAGAAACCTCCTTGTCGCGGGTCAGATACGTGGCACTACGATGCTTGAACTAGTTGTGACCAGCCCAGATCCTGAATTTTCATCCCGAGCGGTGAATGCTGTTGCAGCTGCCTATCAGAACTTTGCAGGTGAGCGTTCACAGGAGGTTCAGATTCGTAGCCGAGAATTTGTCGAGTTGGAACTAGCGAAGATGACCGATTCACTGAATGTGGCACGCCGAGAACTGGTCACCTATCAGGATACGGCTGAGACATGGAATCCTGAGTTAGAGGCCGACATAGTAGCTAGCAGCCTGATGGCACGAGAAATTGATTTTCGGCTAGTTGAGTTTGAGGAGGAGGTTCTCCAAGATCTTGTAGAAGCTTTGGATCAGGATGCAGACGAATCTTTAATGGGAATACTGGCTGTTGGTCGAGGAATGGTACCTGGGATCGAAGTCACCTATGTGAGATTACAGGATCTCTACCAAGAACGTAGTCGCCTTACCACAGGGCAGTTTGGCTTTACTGCTCAGAGTTCGGAGGTAGAGGTGCTCGACTCCCTGATCTCTGAAACCAAGGTAGATATACAGGGCATGGTCAGTCAGTCTTTGGCCCTCGCGACTAGCAGACGTATTAGTGAAGAAGAAGAACTCGAGGGCATGCAGGCCCGGTTGATGGAACTCCCGAGTCAAACTAGTAATTACGGTGCCCTCATAGAGGAAATAGAAGCGATAAAGTCAATCTACGACCTCCTTATAGCTAACTATTACGAGGCGCGTATCCTCCAGCAACTTGATAGGGGAGACGTCGTAGTCATGACGTACGCGACCGTGCCTTTGCGAGCTGATGACCCGAACACGATTAGAAACCTCATTATCGCGATCATTGCAGGTTTGTCGTTCGGGGCAGGAGGGGTCGTGGTCATAGAGAGCCTGGATACAAAGGTTAGAGATATACAGCAAGCCCAGGCGATGGTGGCGGTGGACGTGATGGGAGTGATTCCTACGCAGCTGACCGCTAAGCAGCTTCGCAAGAATAATAGGCTTCGGAGTAAAGACGGATCAGGGATGAGTAGTCCGTTTGAAGAAGCGTTTGGAGGTCTGAGAACAAGTATTCGTTACTCGGCATCCCTTGATCGAGACAAGACTTCGATCGTCCTAGTGACGAGTCCTGCTCCGAGCGAAGGTAAAACAACGGTGGCAACGAATTTAGCTCGCACTCTAGCTCGCCAAGATATGAACGTCTTGTTGATAGATGCTGACTTGCGTAGACCGTCCGTCCACAAGGTCTTTGAGTTACCCAATGAGCATGGATTAGGGGATTATTTACGGCAACGTACTGACGTTTTGGAATTGCCTCATAAGAATAGGATAAAAGATCCCGAATTCGGGGCCGACTCCAACATCGATGTGATAACTGCGGGAACACGTATCTCGAATCCATCAGAGGTACTAGGCGGAAAACGTCTTAGGGCAATGATTGAGGATGCGCGAGGAAAGTACGATGCGATCATTGTGGACACCCCTCCGGTTTTAGCAGTCAGTGATACATTGTTAATCTCAGAAGTCTGCGATGCAGTGCTGCTCGTCGGTCGGATCAACCAAACAGATCGATTCTCGCTACGGCGTGCTATGGATGAACTTGGTCGAGTAGCTACCCCCGTCTTGGGTTTAGTGGTGAACGATATGGGGCCCAAGGACGGCTACAGCGCATACTACGGGACAGGATACTACGGTAATTACGAGGGGTACTGATCTTTGGTGACCTGACCTGACTGCTAACTGCTTGTTAATTGAAGTAGAATTGTCCCTCTACTAGAGAAGGCCCTCAGTTGGGTGGCCGAGTCGGGCGGAGAGTGGCAAGTCGCCTAAGGCGACCCACCCTCCGACCTCAATGCTACGGTAGAGGGCGTGTACAAGTCGGACCGCAGCCAGTGTATCCTCACCCGAGATGGGAGGAGACAGTTCACCCTTCTCCAAACGGTCTATGATCTCTTGGATAAGCGGGCCGTGTGATAAACCATATCCAGTAGGAACTGTCTGGGACGCATACTCCGGCATCGTTGAATCCTCAGGCCGAGGATCGACAAATTTCCAGGTATGGATCTCATTCAATGCGATACCACCGATTACGACCATTCCGCCCTCACCAGCGATTGAGATCGATGCTTCCACATCCTCAGGGCGTATGGCTGTAGTGGCCTCAATCGTTCCGAGTGATCCGTCTTCGAACCGGAGCACTGCAACCATCGTATCCTCCGCCTCCAAATGGTTCAGTGCATTTGCTTCTGCGGAACAGACTTCCGCTATCGGTCCCGCAATCCACTGCAGGGCATCAACATGGTGAAAAGCCTGTTGGTTGATGACTCCACCGTCCATTTCCCATGTGCCATGCCATCCATCCATGTAATAATCTTGTAAACGGCACCAGCGTAGCCGAATAGTAGATAATACCTGGCGTCCGAAGCGTCCTTGGTCGAAAGATTCCTTAAGGGCTCGTACCGCCGGATTAAATCGGTTTTGGACGATTGGGGCGTACATCCGTTTGTTCTCTGCTGCGAGCTTCACACAGTGAGAAACCTGATCTGGTAATAGCGCTGGTGGCTTTTCAACGATCACATGCTTCCCGGCTTCAAGTGCCGACCTAGCGTGCTGATAGTGATATCCGGATTCAGTGAGAATCACTACTATGTCTACATCTTCCCTTTGCAGCACTGTTTCATAGTCATATTCAGGATCACATCCTAAGGCTCGTGCGCACTCATCGGCCTTGGAGGTCACTAAGTCACATGCTACAACTACTCTCGCATTCTGGAGTTCTTCGTTACACACCTCGATGTAGCGTCCTTGCGTGACTCGGCCACATCCAACGATGGCGAGGTTTTGCATGAATATTTCCTATTTTAGGGAGTAGGCGTAAAAGCGATGGGATTTCGAAAATAGTAGGTTAAAAAGAACTTACGAAGGACAAATGTGGTGGTTTCTCACCACTTAAGTGTGAATCATAATCACGCTCGAATTGTTCCACCAATATTTAGCCTTTTCCTTAATTTCAAAGGAAGAGCATCGACCTGAAATTCCGGTTACTTTTTTCACGGGCGTGATCTCCATGCTGAGGCTAATCGCTATAGTCGGATCAGCAGTTCTGGGCTTTCAATATCATTTTGATTAAGGACGTTGCTCTGTGACCCCTTCCCAGTTGCTATTCTTGATAGCCAGATTTTGTGCAAGATGTTTTTGTTAGGGTGACCAGATGACTGATATTGAAGATTTGTCCAGGGCACCGCTAGCTATCCTAAAGCGGGTTTATTGAGTCTATGAAAGATCATGATTTTCAGAGCTTCGTGGATATCCACAGCCACTTGGTTCCAGGTGTAGATGATGGGGCCCGAGATGTAGAAGACACCCTGACTTCGGTTGGGAATATGAGCAACTTGGGCATCAGGAAAATTCTCACAACCCCCCACCTAAAGGGTAGTCTCACACACAGTTCAGTAGCGATTGAAGATAGGCTGCAAGAAGTAGATGAAGCCTTCGAAATGGCGGCAGAAAGAGTGAAGGAGGATTTTCACGAGATAGAGTTCAAACGTGGTCATGAGGTTATGCTTGATGTGCCCGACGTTGATTTTTCAGACCCGCGGGTCAGACTTTCTGGAACATCATTTGTCTTGATTGAATGGCCTCTTCTCCGGGTTCCCCCGAGCACATCTGTCGCCATTGAGGGGATTGTCAATGAAGGTTACCGGCCGATTGTCGCCCATCCGGAGCGGTACTCCACTGACAGGGGTAATGACTACTACCTGGACCTCATACAAGAGTGGAAAGCCATTGGTGCTTATCTGCAGGTCAACTACGGCTCTGTGATTGGCCGTTACGGGTCAAACCCCCGTAGGATATCAATACAACTTATTCGCCGAGGCTGGGCCGATTATCTGGCCTCAGATTTTCATGGACAGTCAGGTGTCAAGATTTACTTGAGTGAGGCTAGGGAACGGTTAGAGCCACTGTGTGGAGAAGAGTCGCTGAAACACCTTTTTCTTACAAATCCTGATCGTGTTTTCCATGATGAGGCTCCCGTCCCCGTATCTGCAGTGACTTCTAAGATAGGATTGTGGGAAAAGGCAAAAAATCTAATTAGTTAGAGGTAGGGATGAGCAAGACTAGATCGAAGAAAGATGATTCAACTTTGCTTGGACAAGATCATCTTGCTCAGTTTTCATACTATGTGCCGATATCAACTCGGGAATTGTAGTGTTTCTCGCCAGCATGATTGTTTGTAACTCTGATACCCAATGCAGTTGTCTATTTCTGCGAAACTGAAGCCAACCGTCCAGGGCCTACCTGGTCCTTTAGCTCGAGCGCTGGAGGCATATGCGGATCGGCTCGATATCAAGGCGATACGGGATGCGCATGAGCTGGCGGCTGAAGCGCATGCGGGTCAGACCCGTGCGTCAGGAGAGGACTACGTCAGCCATCCCACAGAGGTGGCAACGATCCTCGCGCAGCTGAAGCTCGATAGCGATTCCGTTATCGCTGGCCTTATCCACGATGCCGTTGAGGACACTTGGATTTCTTTGGAGGATGTCGAGAGTCTTTTCGGAAAAGGAGTTGCTACTATTGTCGACGGTGTTACCAAGTTGGGGAAAGTACGCTTCCGGTCTGCGACGGAACGACAAGTTGAGAACTATAGGAAGATGCTACTCTCGATGGCAGCGGACGCGCGAGTGATCCTCGTGAAGCTGGCCGACCGACTGCACAACATGCGTACGCTTGAGCACCTGGAAGAGAATCGACGTCAAAGGATCGCTCGCGAGACGCGAGAGATTTATGCTCCGCTCGCCCACCGCCTGGGTATGGCGGCGATCCGGTGGGAGCTTGAAGACCTCGCATTCAAGTTTCTGGAGCCTGGGGAATACCGGGGACTGATAAAGAAGATCAAGCGTCGCCGAAAAGAGCGCGAGCGCCACATTCTGGAAATGCAGGGGCCGCTCGAAGAAGCGCTTGCTGAGGCGGATATCCAGGCTGAAGTGATGGGTCGGCCGAAACACCTCTGGTCGATCCATCGCAAGATTGTGGACCGGGGGACCCCGTACGAGGAGATCTATGATCTAATGGCTATGCGGGTGCGTACTGATACCGTACAGAACTGTTACGCTGCGTTAGGTGTCATCCACAACAAATGGACACCGGTACCGGAACGCTTCCACGACTATATCGCGATGCCAAAGTCGAACATGTACCGCTCTCTTCATACCACAGTGTTCGGGCCAGAAGGTCGGAGGTATGAGATACAAATTCGGACGGAGGAAATGCATAGCACAGCTGAGTACGGGATTGCCGCGCACTGGCGATATAAGGAAGACGAAGTAGACAAGAAGGGCGCGAGTGAGGTGGATGAAGCACTGACTTGGTTCCGACAGGTTCTTGAGTGGCAACAGGACACGGCAGAACCAGAGGAGTTCATGGAATTTCTTCACATGGATCTCTTTCAGGGGGAAATCTTTGTGTTCACGCCAGAAGGCGAAGTCAGAGCTCTTCCGAAGGACGCGACACCGATTGACTTCGCCTATACCATCCATACCGAAGTAGGACACCAGTGCTCCGGCGCAAGGATCAATGGACAAATAGCCCCTCTTTCCCGTGAACTCAAGAACGGGGACACCGTGGAAGTCATCACGGACAAGAAGCAGCGTCCGAATCGGGACTGGCTCGGGTTCGTAAAGACGTCTCGAGCCCGAACCCGCATTCGCCAGTGGATTCGGCGCGAAGAGTTTGCCTCAGCGCTCAAGATCGGGAAGGATCTACTGAAACGTACTCTCAAGAAGGCGAAGTTGGTGCTTCCTAACAAACAGGATGAACTTCTTAAAGCCACAACTGCCCTCGGCTACCAAGATTTCGATCAGATCTATGCAGCTTTGGGAAGGGGTGACCTTGGCCCCACTCGGGTTATCAAACAGTTTCACCCTGACCATAATCCGGGCGAAGTTTCGAAAGAGTCCCCATCGGCATGGGAGCGACTGGCGAACCGGCTCCGGATCTCGGGTCGAGGTGTCCGGATCCAGGGAGTGGATAACCTCATGGTTCAATATTCCCGGTGTTGTCAGCCAGTGCCCGGAGACTCAGTGATTGGGTACATCACCCGTGGTCGCGGTGTGTCGATTCACCGCAACGACTGCCCCAACGTACTCACGCTCTCTCGTGATCCGGAGCGGCGGGTCGATATCGAATGGGTAGCAGAGAAGGATGATCGCTTCTTCGTGAAGCTGTATATGCGTGGCACGGACCGGAGGGGACTGCTCTCTGATGTAGCCAAGGCGATTACAAATACTGGCACCGACATCTCGAATGCTGACATGCGAACTACGGACGGCGGGATGTCGGGAGAGTTCTCCGTCGAGGTGAGAGACGTCGCTCATCTTGAGAAGGTGAAACGCTCTATCGCTCGCGTGAAAGGAGTACTGGATGTGGAGCGGCGAGAGCACATGGATGACCAGGACCTTGGTTGGGCTTAGTCGATTAGTAGCGCATTGAGTGATTTTCAGCTTGTATCTGTTCACGAACCCGCTGGAGACCAGCCACAGGCTATCACTGAGCTGTCCGCTGGACTAACTCGGGGTGACCCTGATCAGGTCTTACTTGGAGCGACTGGTACTGGTAAGACGTTCACAATCGCGCACGTCATTGTGGAACACGGACGGCCGACCCTGGTCATGTCGCACAATAAGACGCTTGCAGCCCAGCTCTACGGAGAATTGAAGTCGTTATTCCCGAACAACGCCGTGGAGTACTTCGTTTCCTACTACGATTACTACCAGCCTGAAGCCTACGTTCCTGCGACGGACACCTATATCGCGAAGGACGCATCTATAAACGAGGACATAGAGCGACTCAGGCTGCGTGCAACATCCTCTCTGATGGAACGTGAAGATGTCATCGTGGTGGCTTCGGTATCATGTATCTACGGCCTTGGAAATCCTGTGGACTACAAGAGCCTAATGCTCCACCTCGAGGTTGGGTCTGAGATGCCCCGGCGAGACATGCTGATGGCTCTAGTCGATGTCCAGTACAAACGGAATGACTACCTCTTCGAGCGAGGCACATTCAGGGTTAGGGGTGATACAGTCGAGGTCTTTCCGGCCTACGAGGAACAGGCGATCCGTGTTGAGTTATGGGGAGACGAAATCGAGCGTATCACAAGGTTTGATCCACTGACTGGAGAAGTGATCTCCACGCTTAATCGAACCGCAATTTATCCTGCGAGTCACTATGTAACTCGACGACGCACCATCGAAGAGATCGTACCTCTCATTCGGGAAGAACT
>Ga0310121_10000216_pt1 | contig 62484 bp, 51 predicted proteins | sample CB27_Tmax_986_MG_FD_203504 | JGI IMG/M metagenome (GOLD analysis project Ga0310121, IMG submission 203504) | Marine microbial communities from Western Arctic Ocean, Canada - CB27_Tmax_986 | ecosystem: Environmental > Aquatic > Marine > Oceanic | place: Canada: Western Arctic Ocean | collected... | reverse complement strand
GATCTCTTCCGCTCGGTACTTCTTACCTCGTGCCATCGAATGCCCTCCTTCAAAATATGTCCAATTCAACGGATTATCACTTCCGTTCTGGACTCGGTTGAAGGGGGCAGGTCAATGTGGCCGGTGATCCGCTGAAACTGGTAATGGGGATAAGGTGTTGTCTCATCGTACAATTCGTGCAGCGAGCGCTTAGATGGATTACTGCCGAATGCATTAAAGATGCTGTGGTACTCGAGAAACGGGTGTTTCTGCTTGTAATCTGCAGGCACACTCCTTGGCCAGAAGTCGTTGACGAAGGTGAACGGATGGGCAAAGGATCCCTGGTTATCTGCGACACTTGCCGTCAACACGACCTCCGCGTGAACTATCGGTGCAAACGCCAAACCTGCGACTACCGCCAAGAGCAAGACTGCGAATCTACGCGACGCTGAAATCAGCTGTGGAAGATCCACCTGGGTTGATGAGAGTTGTTTCATTCCGGAGAGTCCTCCAAGGCCAGGTTTCAGAGGTCAGTGGCACCGTTCAGAATCCACAGTACCGATGGTGAGAACCGTCACCCGCACCAATCACAGACAACGGAAAAACCACGGCTGCCATCAATGATGGCAATCAGGGGAACCATTTCACCTCTCTCGCCCCCTTCAACGCGGCAGATTGGACCAAAATAATAAATAGGTGTTAACCTGGCCCGATTGAATAGCTGTCCGCTCCACTGACTATATCACCATATTCCCCAACTTCATTATTATTTTCCTGTCTTCTTATTCCTGTCTTCCAACGCACAGGCTAATCCGCAGCTTTACCGGCAGCTGTGGCCCGGCGTTTGCCTTGCCATCCGTGTCGTGCCGGATGAGGTCGTTTTACACATCTCCACCTCCCAATCAGCTGCGACGGCCACTCAGCCGCGGCGGGGTGGTCGACCGGGCTCGACGACGCGAATGCACCGTTGGGTGAGGTGGAGTGGTGTTGCTCACGCAGTTCTTTTTCCACCCCAGCGGAGAACACGTCTGTTTTTCCCGAGTCACTCCCGGAAACGGCCAGAAGAGGCTGCCTCAAAATGAGGTAATTCATGGTAAACTGTAGGATGGTGGCTTAGAATCACCCCCAGATAGACTGAATCGGCGATCTCTGAATTTGTCACGAATCGATCTCGCAGGGCGCCTTCGCCGAACCTCCAACGGTAACGTCGAGCGGTGAGCCCGCAAACGGTGAATAAGGCGCAAATATTTTTCCTGCCAAGCACCTCCTCTGAAGTATGGTCCACCAGGTTTCCCTGACGTTCGTCACCCTCCTTTGCCTCGTCGCACCCTCGGTGGTAGCGACGGAGACACACTGGTCGCTATTGCCGATGAAACCCCCGACTGTCCCGGTCACAGACAATCCCATTGATTTTTTCATTGAGAAAAAAATTCGTGAGCAGAATCTACAATCTTCGCCCGAGACAGACCGAGCTACTTTGTTCCGACGCATTTTCTTGGATCTCACGGGCTTGCCGCCAAGCCCTTCGGCGCTCGAGGATTTTCTCAAGGATCCACGAGATACCGACGTCGTTTACGCGGAGGCAGTCGACACACTTCTAGCCACGCCCCGGTATGGAGAGCGTTGGGCACAGCATTGGCTGGATGTTATTCGTTGGGCAGAGACGGCGGGATTTGAAACCAACCGCGAGCGGCCTGATGCCTGGAACTATCGCGATTGGGTCATTGCCGCCCTGAATAACGACATGCCCTATGATCGTTTCATATTTGAGCAAATCGCGGGTGACACGGTAGGTGCGGATGCCGCGCTTGGTTTTCTCGTCGCTGGTCCGGCCAATCTACGCGGACAAATCGGGCGTGATGAGCAGGCCATGCGCTCGGCCCGACAGGATGAACTGGACGAGGTGATCCGCACTGTCAGCCAAGGCTTCCTCGGGCTTACGGTTGGATGTGCGCGATGTCATGACCACAAGTTTGACCCCATCCTCCAGCATGATTACTACGCCATGCAGGCCTTTTTTGCGGGAATGCGTTATGGTCCCCGACGATTGCGTGGCCAACAGAACGACCAGTGGACGGCCGAAATGCCGGCCGTTAAAGAACGGCTTACCGAGCTATCTAACCAGCTGGAAATACTCCGTAAGAAACACGGTCTTCGCAAGCCACTTGCCGATGTGCACGTTGAAGACTTTGCGCCTGTCAAGGCGCAGGCCATCCGGCTGACGATTAACGCTACCGGGAATGGCAGAGCGGCTTCGCTCTACGAATTCGAGGTTTGGTCCACCGAGCAAAAGAATGTGGCCCTGGCCTCGGCCGGTGCAAGGCCTTTGGCCTCCAGTTTTGCCCTGGAAAACCAGTCAAGGCATTTTGACAACCTGATCGACGGGCAGATCGACAAACGCCAGGCGTACCCGTGGATTGCCGGGAAGCCAGGTCCGGCGTGGATTCAGGTTGATTTTGCCGAGACTGCCACGATTGAACGAGTTGTCTGTCATCGCAACTCCGGCATACTTGCTGATTACGTGATGGAATATCTCCCATCAGTTGGGAGTGGGCAAGTCGGTTGGCAACGGCTCGCAGATAGCGGGGATCGTCTGCCTCGTACCGATGACCTTCGGCCCGCCAAGGATGTTCGGCTAAAGGGTGTGACTCCTGAGCAAGTGGCGACGCTCATGGATCTGATCGCCTCGGTGCGTACTCAGCAAACCGAGTTGGCCCGTCTATCTGCCGGTCCGCAGGTTTTTGCAGCCAACTTTACAGCCAATCCCGATCCTACCTGGCTGCTGCGGCGGGGGGATCCCATGCAGCGGTTAGAAGAACTGGTGCCGGCTATTCCTGCCGTGCTGGGCAAGGTTCATCTTGCGCCTGATGCCTCGGAATCGGAACGCCGTCTCGCCTTGGCCAGGCACTTGGCCGATCCAACTCATCCTTTGACGACGCGCGTCATCGTTAACCGTGTCTGGCAGCACCACTTTGGCACGGGGCTGGTCAAGAGCCCATCGGATTTCGGAAAAATGGGTGCGATGCCGTCTCACCCTGAACTACTCGACTGGCTGGCATTGGAGTTCATCGAGGAGGGATGGTCGTTGAAAAAACTGCACCGGCTCATTGTCAATTCACGCACCTATCGTCAATCGAGCCAGCCGCGCCTCGAGGCTCTGCGCGTGGATGCCGACACGCAACTCCTCTGGCGGTTCCCGCCACAGCGTTTGGAAGCTGAAGCTATTCGCGACTGTATACTCAGTGTCAGTGGAAAGTTGAACTTGAAAATGGGTGGTCCTGGGTTCGATTTCTTTAACCAGCGCGGTGGAGTCGCTGATTACATTTCCCACGAAATCTTTGCTGAAACCGGCTGGCGGCGAATGATCTATGCCCACAAGATTCGTATGCAGGCGGTAGATATTTTTGGTGCGTTCGACTGTCCCGACGCAGGCCAGATGACCCCTGGTCGAACTCGCTCCATTACGCCCGTGCAGTCGTTGAGCTTGATGAACAGTCCCTTTGTCAACCGTCAGGCGGGGTTCTTTGCCGAACGCGTAGAGCATGAAGTCGGCGGCGATGTGACGGCCCAAGTCGATCTCGCTTTTCTGCTTGCCTGCTCCCGTCCGCCCAAGGCGGGCGAACAAGAGCCCTTGATCAAACTTGCCCAACAGCACGGTCTGGAACAGGTCTGCCGCGTGCTGCTGAACACCAGCAAATTCCTGTACCTGCAATGAAGTTTTCCACCACCCCTCTGCCGAACCGCCGCCGCTTCCTGGCTGGCGTATTGCACGGTTTACCCGGCATCGCTTTGGCCACAGTGCTGGCAGAGGAGTCACGGGCTGCAACGCCCAACATTGACCCGACCCGACCGTACGCTCCTCGGCAACCGCATTTCTCCCCGCGTGCGACGCGTGTGATCGAGATTTTTTGCTCCGGCGCGCTTAGTCACATCGACACGTTTGACTACAAACCAGAATTGTTTCGCTTCGACGGCAAACCGCTTCCCGGAAATGAAAAGCTCATCTCCTTCCAAGGCCCCAACGGAAATATCACCCAGCCGCTCTGGAAATTCCGGCCGCGGGGGGAGTGTGGAAAGATGGTTTCTGACCTCGTGCCACACATCGGCGCGATGTCTGACCACCTCTGTTTCCTGCACTCGCTCACGAACAAGTCGAACACTCATGGACCGGCGGAGAATCTGATGAACACCGGTTTCGCGTTCGACGGTTTCCCCAGCATGGGTGCCTGGATCAACTACGCCCTCGGCAGCGAAAGTGCAAACCTGCCCGCGTTTGTGGCGATCGAAGATCCCCGCGGCATGCCGCAGTCGGGCCCCAACAACTGGGCGAACGGCTTCCTGCCAGCCGCATTCCAGGGCACACCCTTCAGCAGCACCAAGCCCATTCGTTTTCTCCAAACCCCCGGCCAGATCGGACTCACCAAGGAGAGGGCGATGCGGCAAGCCCTCCGCACGCTGGAGGTCGAAAACCAGACCCAGTTTCCCGGCGACCCGGAACTGGCTGCCAGGATCGCCAGCTACGAACTGGCTGCCCGCATGCAACTCAGTGTTCCCGAGGCTACCAACCTGAAGGCCGAGCCAACCCACATCCGTAAACTCTACGGTGCCGATAGCACCAACGAGCACAAGGCCGCGTTTGCCGAGAACTGTATTTTAGCGCGACGCCTGATCGAGCGTGGTGTACGGTTCGTACAACTCTTTAATGGGGCCTACGCCACAGCTGGCCGTCTGAATTGGGATGCCCATTCTAAAATCAAGGAACAATATGATGTGCACGGTGAAATTCTCGATCAACCTGTTGCCGGGCTGTTGAAGGACTTGAAACAACGTGGCCTGCTTGAGAACACTTTGGTTATTTTTGCAACCGAGTTTGGCCGCATGCCGATGTTCCAAATGGGCACTTACGGTCGAGACCACAACCCGTATGGCTTTACCTGCTGGCTCGCCGGAGCTGGTGTCAGAAGTGGGTTGAGTTACGGCGCGACAGACGAGTTTGGCTTCAAGGCTCGTGAAAATGTCGTCACCCCCCACGACCTGCACGCCACCATCCTGCATCTGCTCGGGCTCACGCACGAGGAACTCACTTTCTACCACAACGGTATCAAACGCCGACTCACCGATGTGCATGGGCAAGTGATCAAGGGAGTGTTGGCGTGACCTTGCCGGCGGCACGAGGGCCTGGTTGACTTTTCGCACATCGCGCAGTTGCTGGTCTCGCAACGATGCTACGGAGACGACTCCCGTGCGAAATCAAAACTCGATGTTTACGACTTCTCCTCCGGCGCGTGTGGCCAGGGCGCGGTAGATGGTTAATGCAATTGTCTCGTTAATCCAATGCACTGAACCGTCGGCAAACAGGAACTGTGTGCCGGTCGTGTGGTAGCTGCTGAAGTCATCCATTTCTCCCTCTTCGTCGTAGTCGTCGGGATCCGGATTGGGAGGCAGATTACATATGCCAACAATGCGGTCGATCGCTTCTTCACCGTTGGGGACAACCCCCGTCCAGGTTGAATATCCCAGAGACGACGATCGTTCGCCGACCATAAACGTATTGCTCAGACCATCGGTAATGTGAGCGAAGCGGAGTCGACCATTGTGGAAAAACAGACCTTCGCCATCGGCATCTTCGATGTCAAAGGTGCCGAACACACCTACGTAGTTCGTCTTTGCCAATTTTACCAACACCTGGCCGCGCTCCTCCTCTTCCAGATCCCAGATAAAGACTCCAGGATCGGACGGGCAAAGATAAATCGCCAAGGGCGTAACGCGGGCAAGCTGGTTGACGGGATGCGTAATCGGCAAATTTAAGTTCACAAGTTCGTCCGAGAGGTTGGGTTGCTCCAACTGCGGTAGAATTCTGGCAGCCCAGCCCCAGCCAGGTAAGCCCTCGGGATCGGGTTGACCGGTAGATGGGTCCTGCCCGATCCAGCCGGGAGGTACAGCCACACGTCGTGGTAGTTGTGCAGGGCCAGCCCTACCTGTTTGAGGTGGTTTTTGCACGAGGTTTTACGTGCACCCTCGCGCGCACTTTGAACCGCCGGAAGTAACAGGGCGATCAAGATACCGATAATGGCAATGACTACCAAAAGCTCAACCAACGTGAACCCGAGACGACGCGGGCCCACTTTTACCGCAATCGGAAATGTGTTGGTTTCTTTTGGAATCACAAGTCATGCTGTAAGGCAGGAATCTTGAGAGAAACGGAGTCGACCACGGCACACACGATTGCCACTTCTGCCAGGTGATGATCGGGTGAAAGATGACAAGCGGGACCCTGTGTCCCGGACAGTTAACCAGCAGCTTACTGCCGCTATCTGCGTGGCTCAAGTCGGGTAGGACCATGGGCTCCAAGATGGGTGCCTTGATAGACCTGTTTCGGATGGACACCGGAGCTCAGAGGTAACCGAGAAATGGGTAGGGAACCGAGACGACTCTCCCAGTAGCTTACTCGCTTCGAGAAGAGGCGCGACATGACGGGTGCCATACCGCGGTTGTTTGATTCACCTTCTCCGACGGGTCGCCAGGTTCGACAGCCACCCGCCCAGCAGCAGCACTATGCTCGATGGTTCGGGAATGGCCGCACCGCTGCTGGTGCCGGAGGACCCGAAGTTCTGCTTCCACAGCGCGTAATCGGCTTGCTCGACGGTCGCCCCGCCGGAACCGTTGCCGTTCAGGACCGCCGAATCACTGCCCAGGTTGTCCCGATAGATTGTATAGTCCGCCGCGTCGACCATCCCATCGTTGTTGTAGTCACCGTCCAGACCAGCGGGACCCTGTACCGATAATGCTATGGCAAAGGTGGAGTTGTTAACGTCGTTGGCTGAAAGTCCCTCGGCGTAGATGATGTGGTTGAATGCATCCACGCTGGAGGTCACGTTCACCCATTCACTGCCACCCATAAAGAGTTTCAGGTCCGCCTCATTCACACCCAGGCTTGTCGCCAAATGGTTGTCATAGCGGAATGACAGTTTGGTGTTGTTCCCGGCGATCCCTCCGACGGTCCACGCGCCGAGGGGGTCCCCGAGGGGGTCCTGGGCCAACACATTAGGATGATCGAGCGCAAGGACACTTCCCGAGACGTTGCCGCCGATGCCGCTGTTCTCGATGGCAAAGGAGTTGATCTTGTCCATATTGGCACCCGCATCCGCGACCAGGTCGCCTACGTTGGTATAGTTAACGTTGTGGAGAACCGTAAACATCTTCAGTTCGGCGCCGTTTTGGGCGTAGTACCCCCAATCGGAGTCAATCACTCTTTCCGGGCGATTGTTGTTGGTAAAAGTAGATAGGTCCAAGACGCGACCCGCGGCGCCTCCCCAGCCATCGGCGACAAACTTCACGGCAAACAGCGACATCTGGGTGCCACCTTCAAGGTTGTTGCGGGAGACTGCGCCTACCCCCTGGACAGTCATGGGAGCGATCTGTGGGGTGCCGCCTTGCTGCTCCCCGAAAGTATTACCGCCGTTGCTAATATTGAAGGTCCCGAGGCTGGTGGCGTCTCCCAGGTTCAGTCGGGCCCGGAGGTTTGGATTGCCGCCGTCGCTTTGAAGAAACGTACTGTTGGACACGAAGGCATCCAACACGGAGTTGCCGCTGATGTTTAGCTCTATCTGGTTCACATCAGCCGTCGACCGCATTCTGAATTCCTTGACCTTATCGGTGAGGTTAACCTGGGCCCCGTTGAGGATATCGAGCCGGTGTGATTGAGAGCCATCCCCGGCTTGTGTCGCAATGAACATTCCCGGGAGATTGAGAACTTCATATCCAGCGGCATTGCCGTCGATAATTGCATGGTCGGACCCCGCAAAGTTGCCGAGTTCTGCCGATGTACCGGTCCCGTTTGCGGAATTGCCGGGAACTATCCCACCATTCCAGTTGGAGCTATTAAACCAGTCATTGTCAACCGCTGTACCACCAGGACCAGGACCCCCCCTCCACAACGCGGCTTGCGCTACACCCGCGGTGGCCGTGACCAGGAACAAACCCGAGATTGCGATTGCCATAAGTTTCTTCGTCATTGTTCTCTCGCGGATCGAAGTGGGAGCCACTGGCCAATCTCTCCAAACTGCTGAGTATAACGATCCTCAGCTAATGTGTCCAGTTAAAACTAGTTAATTAGTATTTTATGATTTAGCCGACCTCTCCCTCGAGTGGGTCTTCGTTTAGAAAGAGAAGGTCCGCCGCCCGAACACTTTGAGGTTGTGCACCGAGACTCCACAGCGGCAAGGCTCACAGGTTGTGCCGGGGTTAACGGTCGCGACGCGCTATTTTGACTCCCAAATAATAACGGTATACAGTGCATAATACCCTGCCGCCTGTATGCTTTGAATTTGCTCGCAGTTGGCGTATTTGAACGGCTTTTTACCCGCATTTTTCAAGGGTGAATTTGGCCGCGCGACTGATCGGTTGGTCGTTAAATACCTCGTCCCATTTGGCTGAGTTGATGTCTAGAAACCGGTCGAGGCCCACCCCCCGCAAACCGCAGCGCCGGCAGCTCTCGCTGTGGAAGAAGTTGCTGTTTGCGGCGGTTGTGTGCCTTGTGTTTTTTGCACTTGTGGAACTCACACTTTGGGCGATGGGCGTGGTGACGCTCATCGCGAAAGAAGACCCCTTTCGGGGATTCTCGGGCCTGGTGACTGCTTTCGCCCGGGACGGCGATGTCTATCAGACACGGCGCAGCAACCTCGACACCTTCAACGATCAGTCGTTTCTTGCCAAGAAACCCGCAGACGGCTTTCGCATCTTCTGCCTGGGCGGCTCCAGTTCGCATGGCTTTCCCTGGGGCGCGGAGGCTGCTTTTACGGGCATCGTGGGCGATGCGGTGGCCGGAAATCATCCGGAGTTACACATCGAAGCGGTCAACGCCAGCGGCGTTTCCTACGCGATGCACCGACTGAACATTGTCGCCGACGAGCTTCTGGCCTACGAGCCGGATGTGCTGCTCGTCTACAGCGGGCACAATGAATTTATCGAGCCCGCGTTTTTCGAGGCCCTCAAGCGCCGCGGTACTACCCGCACCCGGTTGGAATATTTGCTGGCACATTCACGCGCATATTCTTCCATGCGATCTGCCGTGGAAGGTCTGCAAAACGAAAAACCTTCTGCGCATGAGCAGTTCGAGATCCGCGTACAGCGCGACAAGTCGCGCGTTTTTTCTCAGCAAGAACGGGAGGCGATCGTCGCGGAGTACCGCTGGCGGTTGGAGCGTCTGGTCCGACGCGCGCACGCCTCCGGTGTCAAGGTGGTGCTGGCGACGGTGCCCTGCAACCTGAGCCAGTGGCGCCCCAGGTCGTCGACGACGGTGGCAATGCTCAACGAAGCCGACCGCCAGAATTGGTCAGAGGCGTTCCGTTCCGGCAAACGTCGGCTCGATGCTGGCGATTTTACCGTGGCAACCGCCCACCTGGAGCAAGCGGCGGGTTTCGCTCCTGAACACGCCGAAACACAGTTCCTGCTGGGCCAGGCGCATGAGGGACTCGCCCAATGGGACGACGCGCGCACGGCCTACCGGTGGGCGTGTGACGCAGACGACTTGCCAGATCGCCGTGTCTCGGGAATCAATGAGGCAATCCGGGCGGTGGCTCATGAGCAGGGGGCATTGCTGGTGGACATTGATCTCATTTTCGAGCAGCGGAGCGAGCACGGCCTGGTCGGTTTCAACCTCATTGAGGACTACGTCCACCCGACTCGCGAAGGACACGAGATCATCGCGTGGCATATCTGGGATGCGATGGAGCAGGCGGGCTGGTTCGGCATGAATTCGGCCGCCGACAGGACGCGTTTCGACCGCCTTATGGCCCAGCGGCGCCTTCGGCCCATGACCATGAACGCCATGTGGTTTTATAACCAAGGCGTCGTGCTCAAGCACCAAGGCCAGACTGCGGGGGCCATTGAAAAGTACCGCCAGGCGCTGAGCGTGTCGCCGGACTTTCCCGCGGCATTGCAAAACCTGGCGGCACTCCTTAACGAGACCGGCCAATCTGCCGAAGCCGTCGGTTTGTGTGAACGATTGGTAGAGATCGATCCCGCCAGCGTCCAGGCCCAACTTACTTTCGCCAGCACCCTGGGGGGGCTGGGCCGCTTCGAGGAGGCAATGTCGCATTGTCGCGAGGCCTTGCGACTCGAGCCGAACTATGCCGAGGCCCACGCCAACCTGGGCAATGCCCTGGGGGGCCTGGGGCGGTTGGACGAGGCCATCGTGTATTACCAGGAGGCGCTGCGGATCCAGCCAGACTTTGCCGAGGCTCACAACAACTGGGGTAACGCCCTGGAGGGCCTGGGACGCTTCGAGGAGGCGACCGACCATTACCAGGAGGCACTGCGGCTGGAGCCAGACTATGCCAATGCCCACGGCAACCTGGGCAACGCCCTGGGGAACCTGGGGCGTTTCGAAGAGGCGGTTTCGCATTGCCAGGAGGCGCTGCGGCTAAGGCCAGACAATGCCAAGACCCACAATAATTTGGGCAGCACCCTGGTGAGCCTGGGACGTTTCCAGGAGGCCGCCACGCATTACAAGCAGGCGCTGCGGCTAAAGCCCGACTACGTTGAGGCCCGCAACAACTACGCATGGCTCCTGGCGACGTGTCCCGACGCGCAAGTTCGTGACGGGCAACAGGCGCTTCATCTGGCCGACGACGTATCGAAGGTCACGAAGCACAGTACCGCCACGGTTCTGGATACACTGGCTGCAGCCCATGCGGAGGTGGGGAATTTCGAGGAGGCCGTGCAGTGGCAGGAGAAAGCCGTACAGCTGGCACCAGATCGCCAACAGGATGTTCTGCGGCAACGTCTCGAACTGTACAGGTCGGGCAAACCTTTCCGCGACGGCTCGTAGCAGCCCATGAACTAGCAAAAAGATACATGAACTGGCAAAAAGATAGAATAAGTGGTCGCCTGTCAGCGGCGCCATGTGGTAAGGTCCTTGCGATCGCCCTTCGGCGGTCGCCTGTTGTATAAATCGTCACAAGTGCAGTACTGTGTGAACAAAGCGCCAGCGCCTCGGAGGAGATTACTATGACCCGAATCCGTTGGATCGTTCTCTCGCTGGTGTTGGCCGCGGCCAGCACACTTCGCGGGGAGCCTGAAAAACTCATTCCGGTCCAGCGCATCGGTTGGCCAGCGGAGACCAAGTCCCTCGAGATGTTCTCTGCGATGACGCTGGGCCCCGACGGCCTGGTCTACGCCGGCACGTGCAACAACGAGAAGATCGGCGCGAGGCTCATTTCGTTCGATCCGAATAGGGGTACTCAAGAAGTCCTCGTGGATGTCTCCAAAGTTACGGGTGAGGACGGCACCAAGACTTTTCCTCAAAGCAAGATCCACTCGCAGATTTGTTTCGACAGCCGTGGTGTCGCATGGTTTGGCACGCACTCGTTCGATTGGAACACCCTGGACCAGTACGAGAAGTCGCCCGGAGACTACAGCGGCGGCTACCTGATCAGTTATAATCCGAAGACCAGCAAGGCGCTCAGCCACGGCATCCTCGGGGCACACGAGTCGATCATGGCCCTGGCGCTGGCCGAAAGTGTCGGCAAGATTTACGCCGTGCTGCACCCAACGAGTCGTTTCGTGGTCTACGACCTCAAGACCGGCAAGACGACCGACAAGGGTGCCATTCTCGGCTACCCATCACGCGCGATCGTGGCGCTGAAAGATGGCCGGGCAATCACTTTCACGCTGACCGGTGACGTGGTGCGCTATTCGCCCCGGACTGACAAACTCGAAAAGCTGCCCGTCGCCGTGCCGACCTTTGGTGGGAATACCAACCGCGAACATAATAACCCCTTTGACCTGGCGGTCTCTGTAGATGAAAAATCGCTTTACGGCATCGGTTATACGAGCGGGCTCCTCTTTGAGTACTGCCCCGACGACGGGCCTGACGGCAGCATCCGGTCTCTCGGGGTGGCGTTCGGAGATGATACAGGGCCGGGATACCGCCCGGACCTCTCCATCGCTATGGCCGTCGGCAAAGATGGCCGGGTCTACTATGCCGGTTATTCCCTTAGTCCCGGCCAGATCGGCTGCTATGATCCCCAGACGGGCAATCGCAGCTATCTGGGGCAGATGGACGCCGGGTCGGGAACGCAGCCCCTCGGCGCCGGTGCCATGATCGCCTTGCCCGATGGCCGGCTCGTCGTGGCCACGTTCGACCAGAAACAGACCTACTATAACCTGTTTAAGGCGGAGCCATGATCCTGGCGCGGATGGTACCGCTGAAGCAGGACCCATCAACAGAATTCATCCTGAATTGGTTTAACTCGTCAACTTGCACCGTGAGACGGTTGCCGATAAAAAAATCGGTGGACCCCGAAAAACGGGTATGTTTGTTTTTGCGAGTTGCCTGACGCGAACCACCGGGGACAAACCTCATGTACGCTAAGATCGGTCCGAGCGAAATCTATTTCGACGTCGACGGGATGGGGCTGGTGCCCGACGAGGATCGCATGGTCGAGCGTCCGGTGCTGTTTCTTTTGCACGGCGGGCCAGGGGCCGATCATTCGGGCTTCAAGCCGCAGATGAGTGAGCTGCGCGACGTGGCACAACTGGTCTACTTTGATCATCGCGGTTCCGGACGCAGTAAACCGGCAGATCCGGAAACTTACACTCTGGATCAAAACATTGACGACGTCGATGCGCTGCGTGAGTATTTGGGATTGGACCGCATCTCGATTCTCGGTTCATCGTACGGTGGGATGGTTGCCCAGGGGTATGCCATCCGGTACGCCGACCGGGTCGCGAACCTGATCCTGGTGGCGACGGCGCCGAGCTACCGTTTTATGGACGATGCCAGGCGAATCGTGCGCGAGCGCGGCAGTGACGATCAGATTCGCGTGTGCCAGTGGTTGTGGGACGGCGCCTTTTCATCGCAAGAGCAGCTTGACGAGTACTACAAACTGATAGGACCAATGTACTCGGTGGCGTTCGACGCGGAAAAATTTGCGCAAGGATGCCGGCGCGGCATTTGCAACTTCGAGCAACTCAATCGGGGCTTTGCAGGATTCTTGCGCACCTTCGACTTCACTGACGAACTGCCTGGGATCACGTGTCCGACGCTCGTCATGGGCGGGGCTCACGATTGGATTTGCCCGCCAGATCATTCGCGGTTCATCGCGGAGAAGATTCCCCGTGCCCAGCTCAAGATCTTTGACCGCAGCTCCCACTTCATCGCGCAGGACGAACCGGAGGCCTTCTTCGCAGCCGTGCGAGGATTCTTGACATACGCCAATCCGTCTTAGCGGGCGCGAGTCATAATGCGAATGTTTCTGATGACAATGCATCGGGTGTCAGGCTTCATTCGTACGAACTGTTTTACACAATGGTGCCGAGCGCGTTATGCTGGCGGCACTGCGAGCCTGGAGCGGTTGCAGGCTCAGCCGATTTGGGAAATGTCGGATGACCATTTCGAGCCGTTAGCCAACGGTGTCAGGTAGACCATGAACCAGTGCAAGAAACCGCCGGTGGCTGTGAGTTGTGCGGAACTGGCCCGGCAGGTTCGGGAGAACGGGTTTTGCATTCTGCCAGACGTCATTCCCACCGACGAGATTGATCGTGTGCAACGAAGTGTCCTGAAAACCGCCGAGCAGTTTGGACAGCACAGTAGTTTTGCTCCTTCAAAAACAATTTCGATGGTTGGGCTGGTCAATCACGATCAGTCGTTTGTCGATTACCTGATCGATAAGCGATTGACCGAACTGGTGACGACACTGCTGAACGAGCACTACCGGGTTTCGTTCACGACGGGGTTGGTCAATTACCCGGGCAATGAGCGGGGGCAATGGCATGCTGACTGGCCGTTCATTCAAACTTTAGGAGCCCGAATTCCCGCACCGTATCCCGACGCAGTGATCCACCTGACTTGCGTGTTCCCGCTGACGGAATTCACGGCCGAAACCGGTGCGACTCTACTCCTACCCGGTAGCCATCGTCGACCTCGCAACCCGACAGGAGAAATCGGTGTCGAGCGGCGTGCTCCCCAGGAAGACGAGGTTCAGGCCATCATTGCCGCTGGCAGTGTCCTTGTGATCGACAGCCGGTGCTGGCACGCCACGGCTGCCAACCGTTCCGACAAGCCTCGGGTGGCATTCGCGGTGCGTTTTGCGCCGTGGTGGCTCAATCTCGAAGTTCTTCGGCCGAATTCGTTTTTGCGACAACGAATGGTCGGACAGCGCAACCAGCCCGATGATCCCATCCCGCCAATGGCTCGTCCGGTATATGACCGCCTGCCTGACCAGGTCAAGCCGCTGTTTCAACACGGTATCGAATGAAAATCATCTGCAAGAAAACACCACCCGGCCGAGTGGTGCTTTTCAGTCCAACCGTAACTTAAACACCGGCACCCACCGTGGGGGCAGGTCAGTCGGTTGTCTGTATTCTCAGGACTGCAAGAGGCGACCGACTGCAGATGACCGAGCCAGTTTGTGGTGGTCCATTCGGCTGATAATTCTGCCCCCGACTGCTGTGCCTGTTAATCCAGTCTCTACCGGATAAGTCCGGAACTGAACAAAAAAAGAGGATGGGATAGAGGATCGAGAAGAACCGTCAGGCAATTCTCTAATCTTCTATACCACATCCTCTTGTTCATCGCAGGAGTGACAAATCGTGCGTTACACGGCTGTTAGCGTCGGCAGCGCCGGATCGGCAGGCCGACCACCGAGAGTGCCAGAAGGATAATCGCCGATGGCTCGGGAATCCCCAGGGCCACAGCAAAGGTGGAACTGTTAATGTCGCCGGCTGCAAGTCCCTCGGCGTAGATGATGTGGTTGGCCGTATCCACACTGGAGGTCACATCCACCCCGGCCATGAAGACCTTCAGGTTCGTCTCATTCACACCCAAACTGGCGGCCAAATTGTTGTCATAGCGGAATGACATTGTGGTATTGTCCATTGTGACCCCCGAGACCTTCCACGCGCCGATCCCGTCGATAAGTCCGGGCGTATCAGGGTGATCCAGGGCAAGGACGCTTCCCGAGACGTAGACGCCGGCAGCGGGCCAACCGCTGTTCTTGACACCAAAGCCGTTGATCTTGTCCACGTCGGCGTTGTGTGCCTCATGCCATACCTTGTCGCCAACGCCAGTATACTGAGTGTTGCGGTGAACCGTAAACATCTTCAACTCGGCACCGTTTGTGGCGTAGAACCCCCAGTCGAGGCCTGCTTCGTCGCGACTGTTTCCAGCCCAGCTGGACAGATCCAAGACACGACCCGCGGCGCCTCCCCATCCGTCGGCGACGAACTTGATGGAAAACATCGCCATCGTGCTGTTGGCATCGCCGGCAGCTTCGACCGCACCTACTCCCCGGATGACCATGGGAGCGTTTGGTTGGGGGCCGCCTTGCTGATGTCCGAAAGAATTACCGCCGTGGCTAATTCGGAACGTCCCGCCGCTGGTGGCGTCTCCAAGATTGAGTTCGCCCGTGGTGTTTGCGTTGCCCTGGCGTTGGAGGAACTTGGTGTTGGACATGTTGGCATCAAGCACAGAGTCGCCACTGATGTTGAGTATGACCTTTGACGCGTTACCACCGGCGTGCATAGCAAATTCCATTGCCCCACCGGTGAGGTTCACCCGTGCCCCGTTGATGATATCGATCCGCTGTGTCTCATCGCCGTCCCCGGCTTGGGTCTGGACGCTCATTCCCGGCATATTGAGTTCTTCATAAAGAGCCGCATTGCCGTCGATAATTGCATAATCGGAATTCCCGAAATTGCCGAGTTGTCCCGACGCGCCGGTTCCACCTGCCGCGACGCCGGGAACTACCGGACCATTCCAGTTGGCGATCTTGAACCAGTCATTGTCACCAGAAGCATTACCCCTGAACAAAGCGGCTTCTGTTACACTCGCGGTGGCCATGACCAGGAACAAACACGCGACTGTGATTTTTGTAAGTTTCTTCATTAGTCTCTCCTAAAAGAAAAAATGTTGACCGAGAAACGCGGTTCACGAGAACCTGTTGCTCCAAAATGAAATACAATGTTTGAAACTATATGGGGTAACACTTGTGTTACCGCTGATAAAACCGGTCGTACGTCTCTAAGAGCCGTTTAGCCGATAGCGCCGCCGTTGCCGGTGTAAGAATGATCGTTCGCTGTAGACTGGCCAATGGGACTGACGTTCGCGAACCACCTAGTCTCTTACTAGCTAAATATCCAGGCCCCACGCCTGTCTCAATTCTCCCTGTTGCTGAAGTGTTAAACGTATCGAAAGAGGTCAAAAAAAACCACTGGCACCCTGGGTACCCGTACCCAGACCATCAGTGGTTTTTTGATCTACCGATTTCACATCCTGACATTAGCGTTGCTCCAAGTTGCAGAATTTCCCAGAAGGACGTGTAGCCTTCTCTTCATGCAAGAAAAAGATCGGATTAAGGATCCTGGATAAGCTTTTCCATCGATATCAGCCAGCGCCGCAAGGCACATTGGCATCTATTTACTACAGTCTAGTCTAACCCTTTGTTACCAGAATATCAACACTCGGCACAAAAAAAATGTTGAAATAATAGTTTATTTCTCTTCACTCCGAATTATTCCTGAAGATCGCTGACTTTCTGGAACCCCTGTCCTTCAAAAAATTTACGGCTAGCTTGACCAAAACACCGCGGAACTCACCACGGAACGGGTTACTCGTGCCGGACCTCCAGTTAGATCATGCCCAGCAATTCGCCCCAATAGCAAGCAACTCGTTCTCCAACTAGATTCCCACTCGCGATTTTTATGGCAGCCAGGCGGTACCAAAACGGTTCATCTCGCCAAATCGTAGCAAAACAGCACGTCTTCGTCGCGGAGGAAAAGAGAGCGACCTGCGACAACAGGGTGCGGAAACCATTTTCCCTGGTTTGAGGGGATATTGAATGTGCTTTTGAGAATGTATGCATTTGGAGTGGCTTGGATCAGAGCCATCACGCCGTTTTCATAACGGAAATACAAGTGCCCGTCTGCGTATACGACGCTCGCGGATCCGGTTCCCGGGCCCCGCCCGGGCCGCCACGCAACGTTGCCCGTCTTCATCTCGATGCATAAGGGGAATCCGTTGTTGTTCCCGTGGCCGCTGTAGATGTGACCCCCGACCAGCACCATCCCTCCGTGATGGTTCTGCATCGTTTTCGGGGGCAGGAAATAAACCTCCTTCACCTCGATTTGCGCGGCGTTCGCCAGGACCTGTAGCAGTACACTCCCGGTTTCGTAGCTCGTTGAGGAGAAGGCATAGTCGTCGCGAACGATGGGAGTGGGAACATTGCCACCCCAATTCGCAATGCGGTTGTAGGTCCAGAGTGTCTCACCTCCGCTGGCGGCGACGGAAATCAAACCGCGTCCAACAAGCTGCACATACTGCCGCACACCGCAGGCTTGACTGACAACAATGGAAGCGTATCCCGCGCCGTCATTGCCTAGAGGCCCGAACTCCGCGGGTTCTTTTGCCTTCCAGACGAGTTGCCCCGTGTCCTTGTCCAGTGCCACTAAGGCGGCATCGTGGCTGCCAGGAGTGCAGACCAACAGCTGGCCGTCCACCAAAGGTGATTCACTGAATCCGCAATTCGTAGATACCGTGCCGCCAAAGTTCTGAACAAGATGTCTTCTCCAGATTTCTCTGCCTGTGATCGCATCGGCGCAAATCAAACTTCCGTCATAGCCTAGCGCATAGACGCGGTTTCCGTGCACCGTAGGCGTGGAATTTGGCTTGCCGACGCCGACCTTGCTTGCCCAGATTTCTTTACCGGTTGCGAGATCTAAAGCGATGAGATATTCAATTTCGTCACGCTGACCCATCGTAAAGACGTTTGCCCCGGAAATGGCCAGGGTGGAATAGCCTGCTCCAAGTCCAGTGGTGCGCCATTTCAGGGGTGGACCGCCTTCAGGCCATTCGCGGAGCAAACCTGTCTCGGTCGAAACAGCATCCCGGTTCGGACCGCGCCATTGTGGCCATTCCCCGGAAGTAACTCGGAGAGATTGCGCCCGCACAGTGCCCGGGAACAGCAGAGAGAGGGCAAGCAAGAGATGCAGGATTTTGAACATAAGCACAGGTGTGTGGGGGACAAATGGGAGGAACCAACACAATGCCACGGAGGTCTGCGTCCCGGGCGCCGGGTAAACCATGCAACCACACGCACAAGTATACAGGCTCTACGAATCGATCGATTTCCGCAACCTGTTGACCATTGCCACAGCTTCATCGACACACTTTCGTGTGAACTCTTCCAGGGACGACGTACTGTCTTGAACGATCGATTGCTGTTCCACCTCCCTGGCCTGGGACATCCACTTCTGCTCCAGTTGATTGAAGGCAGTTCGCACGATTGGCTGGCGCTTGTTGAATTCCGTGCCCGTCTGGTCGCCCTTGATCTTGTCGAGCAGGTCTCGGAACATCCACCAGTAAGACTTCGCCGAAAACTCATCGCGATCTACCTGTGGAGGTGGGGTGACGGTTTTGCCACGGCTGCCGGCGGCGGTGAGCACCCCTGGCAGTCGGCTGGCGGTGGCGAACACGGGAAGGTAGAGACCGGTGCACGGAGTGACCGGCGACCACCACATCTGTGCGAGACGGTCCAAACTGTCCGGCAGAATGAAGATGGCAGAACTGGCCGTGTTGCCCCAGGTGAATTCCGAGGGCGAACTGTGCATGCAAAGGGTCATGAAATCGGGCAGCGCGGCATTGAAGTTCGGACCATTCAGAAATGTATCCTCGTAGTGGTCACGCAGAACTCGCATGATCCATTGCGGCGAAATGTCGCCGTCTTGTTTCTGGCACAAGAGCTGGTGCGACCGCTGGACACGGATTTGGGAAAGCTGCAGCGGTGTATCGAGGTCGATGTAAGCAAGCGCGAAGTCGAACTCACCTCTTTTTTCTTTTGGCCACCAGCCTTTCTCGACCGCGTAATCGACCAGGTCGTGACTGGCCAGATCCCACTCGCAGCGGATCGACGGCTGGTTGGAGATTGTCGCCACACCATGCGTTACCCGGCGGGCAACCCAGCGTGTGCCCGCGGTCTCCAGAATCCAGGCCTCTCTTCCGTCGGCAATGATGTAGGAGTTATCGTAGCTGCCCGTTTCGTGGTCCCTGCCCGGAACGCCAGAACCCCACTGGCCGTAACGCTCGACCAGGCTGGTAATCACGTCCAACGACTGGCGTGCTGTTTTGCCACGCTCCAGCCCAAGTCGCAACAGGTCCAGGCCCGAGAGGCCCAACTCGGGCGGCGTGCCCGCTTTGCTTGCGGCGACCGCGTCGGCGAAGGTCCTGGTGAAAATCGCTTCGTTGCCGATCGCCACGCCAAATTCATTGATGCCCTCTTCGTAACCCCAACACCAGTAGGGGCTCGATCCGATAGTGGCGTACGTCTGGCTGACCTGGGGAATTGTCTGGTACTCGAGCTTGATCAACGAATCAGGCGCATGCTTTTTTTCCGGCACAACGACCAGCGGCTGGCAATCGAAGACTGGCCGATCGCTGTTCTTGCCCAGGAGCGTTGTCCCGGTAGTCGTGGCGTCGGGCATCGCGACCATCGTATCGCATGAGAGCGGACGTATGTGTCGGTTCACATCGCGTGGCGATTTCAGTTGCGATTCGGTCCCCGCCCAGGCAAACAGCCCATTGGGGTTGAGCAATCCAGGTGATCCGCTTCCCGGAACAGCATCGCTTTTGAAGCCTGCGAGTCGATCCGGTGACACCCCGTTTGCTGCCTGGCTGTCACACTGGGATTGTTTGCTCGGCATCGTGCTCCTCCTGCGGTTGCTGACGAAACCCATCGTACTCCACCGCAAAACGCTAGTCGAACAAAGCGGTGACGACTTCCCCTGTGCTGCTTGCAAAGGTGTCCTGTCCGGCGGTCAAGAAACATGGAAGATCCCACCTACCCGGTACGCCACTATTGCAGGGCTACATGGCGCTGTGGGTGCTTCCCAGTGGACCGATTTACGATGATTCAACGAAGTGCTCCAGCGGCGGTAAGCTTCCAGATCGCCTCGATTTTTCCATCACGAACCGCAACCATCTCGCGGTGAAGGAGTACGGTCGAGTCACTGTAGTGTGGCACCATCGTGACCCGCTCAGCTGGTGTCAATCTCACTCCCTTTTCCAAGGCCACAACAGTGTGCTCGGCATGGAGTGAGATTACTTTGGCACCTTCGTGGGAAATGATTCTCGGTAACCCGGTGTGGTGGCCCGTTGATTTCCATCCGGCATCCAGTATGGCCTGTCCTTCAATGGCGGTAGAGATAACCTGCGCATTGAGGAATAACGCAAATTGGTGATCCGACAAGCCCATTTTGTCGTGGTACAAGATATCCGTTAATGTTCCGCCTCCAGCTTGCAACTCGTTAATCGACCCGAGAGAGGTAGCATGCCAGTAATTGCCACTGCCACCCCCGGAGAGAATTTTTGGTTCGTACCCGGCTGCCCGTAAGTTGTCACGTGCTTCGGCGAGAATCCCCGCTGCGGACGCTGAGGCTGCCTTTTTGTCCTCAGGTTGCATTTGCATGACATACCCTTCATAGCCCATCAGGCCTCGCAAGTTGATCCCCGGGAGATCGCTTACCAGCTGGGCGAGGTGTGGAGCTTGAGAAGGCTCGATGCCGCAGCGATTACTACCGACATTGATGTCCACAAGAATCTCAACAATGACGCCAGCTTCTGATGCCATTTGTGAGATCTCGCGGATATTCGATTCGTCGTCACATGCGATGCACACTTGAGCTTGACGAGCCACGTCAACAAGCCTGGCTATTTTTTGCGGTCCGACCACCTCGTTGGCTATCAGGATGTCAGTGATACCACCGGCCAACATGGCCTCGGCCTCACTGACTTTGGCGCAAGTGATGCCACAGGCTCCGCCACGCAGGAGTCGATGAGCGAGGTCTGGTGATTTACACGCTTTGACGTGTGGTCGCCAGAAGACATGGTGCCGATCGCACAGGGCAGCCATCCTCGTAATGTTGCTCTCCAACGCCGCAAGGTCGACCCACAGTGCAGGGGTATCAACCTCACTGATAGGACGTCCGACAAAACTTTCATCGCGAATCATATTTGAATTCCTGTAAAACTTTAGCCGTCTGCAGTACTGAGCGGCACGATTTGTTTGCTGCAATCTGTTAAACAGCTACGAATTTCCCAATCCTGGACTCTTAGAGACGGACCACTTGCCAGTCTACTGCCGCCCGGTCGATTTTCCATTGGTCCTCGCGAGCGATTCAGCTGAGGTCGGGTTTGTCCAGGGTCCAATGGCTTAGATCGGGAGCTGCCGGCACCGTCCGTTGGAAGTCTCCTGGGGTTGGGTTTTGCGGTCCAGCAACGAGACCCAACAGATGTGACTGCATCGTGCAACTTGTGTCCCGTCTCTCGCCACCATGCTACTCGCTCTTGAGCTCGAACGTCACGTCCCCGCTGGTGGGAACCTCGATCGACAAGGGAGTTGTCGCCACATCGCCGTAAACAGCGGGTACGACCCGTGGCGGTTGCGATGTTTGCGGGGAACGTGGCCTGATGTTCCCCATTTTAAACACGACCACTTTGTAAGATCCTGGCGGTACGCCCTTGGCGCTGCCGCTTGAGGCCATCGTAAATTCACCACCCTTGTTCGTGGTGGCAATGGCAATTGGTGCCGCACTTTGTGGACTCATTAACATGACGTTGGCGTCTTTGAGTGGTGTGCCGTCAAAAGAGACGATACCCTGGACCGTACTCAGATTTTGTGACGAACAACCCGGCAGCACGGCCGCGGCAAAGACCGCCAGCAGCCAGACCTGTGTCCTGGCTACCGCTGGGCGGGGCTGCACCGGAAATACCAATCTGGTGGCATCAATTTGCATGGGAAACGCTATTCATTGTTCAGCGGGTGTCTCAAAACTTCTGCGTCCGGGAAAATCATTAGTAGTACGAACCGCAAGCGAGTGGAATATGCGCGTCTCATTCGCTTGCGCGCCGTGCTCTTTGAGTTTCCAGACGACCCCTGGCGACTCCGTTTAACCCGCATTCGCCTCAATACTCCCCAACCACATTTCCGTCATCGGGTTTCAACAGATTCAGCCACACCTCCTCAGAAATATTGACGGAAAAACCACGCGCGCTTCCATCGGCCAGGGCACCATTCATGATGCCCGTATGTGGGGTAGTGGGGCGGTGAAAGTGCCATTGCCCGGCGTAGGTCACTCCCTTACCGTCAGTTGGCGGATTTTCGGCATTCAGCGAAATCGAATTCCAATACTCGAACGCTGCCTTCGGTTCTCCGGTGGTAGGAATGACGAAACCGAACATGGCTGCGTACGGGGTCGGGTACGCCATGGCAGGCTGGGGCCAATCGACTTTATGACTACGGGCATACTCACTCAACATAATCGTATTCGACGTGCCGTCGGGCAGGGTCCCTATTCGGAACCGGGTTCTCCAGCTCTTGTTTTCCTGACAGGCCCAATAGCATACTTTCGACAGGAGAGGGTGGTCATGGCCCAACAACCAATAATTCGCGGCGTAGCTTGTATAGTACGCCTTACTGGTATCGCCCGGCATGTCGGGGTTTGGATCGGTAGGACAAATGTACTGCGGAATTCTTCCGTACACTTCCCAGAACCTTGTGCCCCCGTCCGGAAAACCGGGAACGTTGCTCAAGAACCAAACCAGGGGATAATTCGACTCGATGGCATAGTCGTACGTGATATCGTAAATTTCTCCCTGTTCCAGGTAGGGCAGAAGCAGGTTGAAAAAACCGAGTGTTATCTTCGGCGTCGTCCGTGCCAGTTCCGGAAACTTGCCGTTCTTCGAATTGCTAAAGTTGTGGACGGCCAGCGACTGCTGCTTGAGATGATTCATGCACTGCGTTCTGCGAGCCGCCTCCCGAGCCGCCTGGACCGCGGGCAATAGCAGGGCGATTAGGATCCCGATGATGGCGATCACCACCAGTAGTTCGATGAGCGTAAAACCAGATCGACGTTGATGCAGCACGGCAAGGGTATTTCGGTTGATGGTCGTAGTCGGTCGCCTGTATCCTCAGGACTGGCCTGTATCCTCAGGACTGGAAGAGGCGACCAGTTGCAGACTACCGGGCCAGGTTGGTGTAGTCGATTCAGCTGATAATTTTGTCGCCGACCAATGTGCCTGTCAATTCAGTCTTTGTCGGCAAGTCCTGCAGCTGATAAGCATTTTAATCTCTCCACCCGGAATTTGCTACTGTTCCGTCAACTCGAGTTTTCGGGATTGCTATGACCCGAAAGTTTAGACCTGATGCAATAGTAGAGTGCTACAGGCGTTTGTTGCTGATAGCACGTTCGTATTAGCAACGTGGTGGGTCTCGTTGGCCAATCGAACGTCGGGGCGTAATTGGCCACCAAGGGCGGGGAGGGATTGAGGTCAAGTCTTGAAACTTTCGCGGCCAGCTTCACGAGGTGACGCGAAAAAGCTGCGGTCGTCCTGTTTCTTTTCCCTCCAGCTGTTTGCAATATAGCGAGGGAAAATTTCAGTCGCAGTTGCCGCTGGTGGGTGACCGGGACCTACCACAAAATATGTCCTGTCGGTTCAACAAAACGCCCGCAAACATCGTCTGCAGCATCAGCACCGTTGTTGGGGTTCGCGAACGCACCGTCGGCTGCCAGGTAATCGGCCAGGTCGGTATTCATCAGGCCAGCGGCCGCATCGCTGGGATCAAGGGTACAACCGACCTGGGTATTGGGTTTAAACAGACTCACGCCGGCCCGTTGCTGGACGACGTGGGCCGCCTCGTGGGCAGCGATATGGAGGTCATGCGACGCAGGTTGGTATCCCGAGTTTTCGAAAGCATCGGCTAGATTTGTATTCGCGACGCCAGTGGCCACCTCACCGGGATCGAAGGAATTACCAAAAACGGGCTGACCGACCAATTGGTTGAATACGATATCACGCGGTTGGTCACCAACTAGGCCACTGGTATCGATCGCCGCGATGCCGGAAGACGCATCACCAGGTCTGCAGGACTACGTCACCAGCCATCAGGTCCGCTGCAAACAATTGCTTGGCTTCAAGAGTTTCGAACCGGCCACGTCGTTTCGAGTATTTTGAGAAACTCATTTTGGGTTATCCTTCCGTTTCATGGGCTGCGACAGAAACAGGCCAGTGTGCTGGCGGTTTGTTTGACTCGCTCTACCAAACCCATGGGTTTCGGGAAGGTTCCGAAAAACGGTTTGTTAGTCCCGAAATGAGATTCAGGGGGGCGAAATGCTCCCAGGAGAACTCAAGCCTTTAACCTGCGTTGTCGGCAGCGATGGCTTGTTCCTTACGTATAGCCTGTCCCTTATCACAATCAAGGATTCATTTATGTCTAACGTCGCTAGCTGTTCGAAATGTTCTGGCGATATGGAATGTGGATTCATTCTCGATAATGCTGGTGCCGTTGGCCTCCCCGATCGTTGGATGAAAGGACCACTAGAACCTTCCTTCTGGGGTGGGGCGAAAGTATTCCGCAAAGTAAAGCTCGTTGTCGAAACATACCGTTGCGTCCAATGCGGGTTTCTCGAATCCTACGCAATAACGGAATTTAACAAACAATGGCTCCAAAAAATGGACAGCGAATAAATTTCCTGCCCAACCTGCTCCAACCGGGGAGGGATTGGGGTCAACTCTTGACATTTCACACTTTCGCGGCCGGCTGCTTGAGGTAACGCGAAAGGCTGCGGTCCCCCAGTTTCTTTACCCTTTGGGTGTTGGAGGACTCGTGTCATCCTGCGGCTGTTTGATTTACCTTCCCCGACGGGTCGCCAGTACCGACAGCCACCTGCCGTGCAGCAGCACTACGCTTGACGGTTCGGGGACGGCCGTACCGCTGCCGAAGTTGCCCATCAAAAGCTTGATTCAACGCTCAAGTGAATCTACATTGGGTGGCAGTCATTGTTCCGGCAGGTTCTTCCGAAAAGACAGCTAGTAACCAATCGTGTCAGACACCGAATTACATTATCAAAACATTGCAGATCTTGCCCAACAGATCCGACAGGGGCAACTGAGTCCGGTCGAGATTACGGAACACTTGCTGGACCGCGTCGAAAAACTGGGTCCCCGCCTGCACGCCATCAAGGGGCTGACCCGCGACCGAGCCCTGGCCGAGGCGAGGTCCGCAGAGCTGGAGTTGCGCGCCGGCCACGACCGGGGCCCGCTACACGGCATCCCGTACGTGGCCAAAGATTTGTACGACGTCAAGGGCGAGCCGACGGCCGCGGGTTGCCGACTGTTGGAGCACCGTATCGCCCAGCGCGATTGCGCCGTCGTGCGGCGGCTCGCCCGCGCGGGTATGGTGCTGCTGGGCAAGTCACACACCGTCCAGTTCGCTTTTGGCGCTGTTGGTATCAATCACGATACGGGTACCCCGCATAATCCTTACCACCAGGAACCTCATGTCCCGGGCGGATCCAGCAGCGGTTCGGCGGTGGCCGTCGCGGCCGGCCTGGCTCCCATGGGCCTGGGTAGCGACACGGGTGGGTCGGTGCGCATTCCATCGTCACTTTGCGGAACCGTGGGTCTGAAGACTACGGTGGGGCGGATCAGTCGCGCCGGCATCTACCCGCTCAGCTGGACGCTCGACACGGCCGGTCCACTGACGCGGTCGGTCGAGGATGCCGCGCTGGTGTTTCACGCCCTGCAGGGCGAGGATGCAGAGGATGAATCGACGTGTGGAGTGGCACCGCTCGATGTCCAGCCGGTGCTCACGCGTGGCGTCGAGGGACTCAGGATTGCCGTTGGTGACCCCGTGTTGTTCGAAGGTGTCGATCCCGAAGTTGAGCAATGCGTAACTGAAACCGGGGCGGTGTTTGAATCGCTCGGCGCGCAGGTGAAACACATCGAGTTGCCCGAACTGTCTCGGATTTTGTCGGATGAGCGACGTGGATTGATGATCTCCGCGGAAGCATGTGCCGTGAATCGCAAGCTGCTGGACGACCATTTCGAACAACTTGATCCGGTGGTGGCGCAACGCATGATCGAAGGGCGGAAGCTGGCGGCCACAGAATACTACGACGAGCTGCGCCAGTGGATGCGGTGGAGAAAAGACGTCATGGAGACGCTTCGTGACGTGGACGCGGTCATCGCGCCCACGACGATGATCCCGGCGGCGCCGCTACAGGAAGTCGACGCTAATTTCGACCAGTACATGGCATACAACTCCAAATACAGTCGCAACACTTACTTCGGGAATATTCTCAATCTCTGCGGGGTGTCGCTGCCGTGTGGTTTTACGGCCGCGGGGCTGCCGGTCGGCTTGATGATATACGCCAAGACTTTCCAGGAAGATATGGCCCTGCGGGTGGCTTGCGCCTACGAACAGGCTACGTCGTGGCATGAACGGCGGCCAGATTTGTCCTGGGCCTAGCTATATTCTTCCCGGGGATAGAAGGCCACACGCGCGGGCTCGAGTTCGCGCCCTCCGTTACTGGGGAGGAGAGTAGGGGCCTCTGTCTTGGCCCACTGCGGTCACGAACAAAGATCTGCTTTTCTAAATCACAAACCAGCTCCAACGACCGGTAGAGGGCGACCAGGCTTTGTAAAGATCCCCTTTTTTAAATCGATATATCTGCAATGGAATCTGTTTGCCACCAGCGTTAATGAGCGCAGCGAACGCGCGGCGCTATTCCCGCTCGGGTGCATTGTTTTGTTCGACAGTCTACGCGTAGTCGATCTCGCGGACTCGTTTTCGATCGCGAAGTTCCTCCGTGAGCGTACGTATCTGCTCTCTGAGTTGTTTAGCCTGTGATGCGCCAATCGCATTAATGGTAACCGAAGGATTGGACAGATCGGAAGTTGTCATTTGAATGCTGGCTAGTCCGAAGCTGCGTTCAAATAAAGACTGTGAGTACGACGTGTCCTTGACGCGGTATAGTTCCAGTTCATCGGTGCGTCGCGTCAATACTCCGTGCGAAACCTTAAAGCGCTGTGTCGTGAGCTCGAACGAGATACAGCGGATGACAAGCCAACGCCAACCAGCGACAAACAAAGGGACGATTAGCCAACAGAATAAACCGCACAGAATGAATGTCTTGATATTCGTGATTTGTGACGGGCGGCCTGACCACACGGGTTGCTCGGTGATGGTGAGTTGCTCTGAGTCTGCTTTTAGAGGGCGAGATGTATCTTCGGTGTGATGATCATGGTCTGCCGGAACTTGCGGAGTCTGCGGCGGTGGGGGAGCGAATGGAGGAGCGGATGGGGTAGCGGATGGGGTAGCGGATGGGGTAGCGGATGGGGTAGCGGATGGGGTAGTAAGTTGGAGTCCTTTTATACGAGAGATTGGATGCCAAGGTCCGTTCGACGAATTTGCGACCAACGCTTCCGGCGAAATCCGGCCGGCGGATGCGAGTTCCTTTAAGCGGGCCGACGGGTAAGGACCGTACGTCTTGTCGTTCTGGTTGATGAACCAATCTTTTGGCATTGGTGTTACGTGTGAGCTGGCTGGCCAACTTGTTGTTCGATAACGAAAATGTGTCTGGGGTGTGCTTGTTCACACAAATCGGGCCGGGCTGCTCGACATAGCACCGCCGGGTCAGTTTGCATGCGTTCATGCCTTCGCCGCACCAGGCTATTGTAACCAAAGGAGGGACGTATGCTGGTCGTCTTCCCCCGCCGACGGTCTGGTTTTTCTCGTCTATGACGGCACCAGGCCCAACGGCAATCGCTTTGGCGCGAGCCTGCTACGGGTAATGTTTGGATACGCCTTTCATGGGGGGCTTTCTGGGAGCTTTGTCGCCGTGAACGTTACACGTGAAATCCATAATGTGACCAGTGTAAATGAACGTTACCGGTAGTGGGAGGACACGTTGCTTGCCGGTTAGTCTTTCCCAACACAAGTCCTCAGCCAGCTCCGACCTTTGGGTTGAGTGGTCACCGAGAAACCGAAATAGTCGTCCGGACTTGTCATGTGCAGGGCATGACAACGGTCATCCTAAATTGCTCTCCTGTTCTGGGATCTGGGGTCCCTGACCAAAGTGCCACTGTGGAAAATGCCCCGCATGCAGCGGTCACGCCATGCAGCGGAGGCGTCCCGCAGCTTTTGCTTCGTGTCAACCGTGTTGACCAGCACAGCGGCGCGGTGTGGTCGCGCCCGACTGATGACCTTGCCCTCGGCGTTCACGACAAAACTTGGCCAGGCGTATTTTTGCGTTCCGTTGTTTGCGCTCACAGTGAAATAGTTACTGGCGGCTGCAGCTTGGATCGTTGCAGGGACGCAAATCGTGTACATGTCCAATTGTTGTTGCGTCATGCGCGCATTGTGGAAAGAGACAAGCATGAGTTCAACACCCAGTCGTTTGTACTCGCGGAAGAGTTCCGGGTACCGGAAATCGTGACAGATAAGGAGTCCACACTTGATCCCTCGCAGGCCAAAGGTGACCATCGACTCTCCCGGACTGTAGTGACGCAGGTCACCGTCCTTGTTGTTCTCTCCGCAGCAGAACATTTTGTCGTACCGATTCACAATTTGTCCCCGGTCGTTTATGACGTAGAGGGAATTGTGCGGTTTGTGATTCCCGGTGAGTCTGTGGTTGCAGCCCATGACCACCCACAGGCGGTACTGCCTGGCCGCAGCCAAGACCTCGCGCATGGCAGAATTAGTCCGATCCCAGTCAGTCTCCCGATGAGATTGAATTTCAACACCAAGGTATCCGGAGAGGCAGGCCTCGGAGAAATGCACGAGGTGGGCCCCTTTGGCCTTTGCCATTTTGAGCTGCCGCAGCACGGATTCAAGGTTCCGCTCAGGTTGCTTGTGAACACAGAATTGACAGGTTGCCAGTACAAGGGTGGCCACAGTTCAAAGTTCCTTTCTCATGGCAGAATTTATGCGATCACCTCGCAGAGGCGTTGGCTTTGACAATATCGTTTTGAGTTCCGGGTAATGGTTGAATGTGCCTTTCATGGGGGATCTTTCTGGGAGCTTTATCTTACTCTCAACAAGGGGGCCAGCTCGCCGTCACCATCAGGACCGCAGGCGGGATTTGAGGGCGCCGGAGGTGCCCCGGGAGTTTGCCCCTGCCCTGGTTCTTTCCTTGGGGGAGGTTGAAATCAATTTGCTAGTGGCCAGCGGTTGAGCTGGTTGCCCCGGTGGTCCCGTTCTGGGGCTGAAAACAACCCCTTTTTGCCCTTTCTTGAAAAAACAGTGCCGCGTGGCCGTCGGGAACCATAACTGGCTGCTGAGTTACCGGGTACTGAGCCTACAAATCGGTGCTTTTCGTACCCCATCAACCGGAAGGATACCCGAAAATGCGTTTTTCGAAATACTCAAAAACTCGTGGTCAGTATGAAACTCTGGAAGCTAAGACGTTGTTTGCTGCCGACCTGATGGGAGGTGCCGCGATTGATTTACCCGATACCGCTTTTGTTGCAGGATTGGAACATGGCGATCACCAGTTTGGTCACGACTTACGATGCGGCTACGGTGGGCCGGACTCCGTCCAGAGCATCCCCGAGCGGATGACCGTCCAGGGCGTCTTGAGCGACGAGAACGGGCCGGTGGTCACCGGCGTCGAAGGCGGTGGTGCGGTAGATCACAATTCCACACGCTCCAATCGTGGCATTGTCGGCGATGGTGGCGGTGGCACAACTGGCATCGAGAGTGACTTCGAGACTGATAATCCAGAAGGCTCCAATCCCACTCCGCATCCGATGCCAGTTCCAGAACTTTCAGATTCCGTTTCCAAGCACCGACTGGAGCATGGCCCCGGGATGTATGGCGGAATCTGGACCGATGGAACGATGACAAACTTGTCGGAATTTCCAGCCAAAACCAGCCTCGATGCAGACGGAGTCGATCACAATTCCACGCGATCTAATAATGGCATTGTCGGCGAGGGGGGTGAGCAGCATAAGATCTATGACTACTCACAGCGCATATGGAACGACATCACCTTCAACTGCCACGCGACCCCCGATGCCCGAAGTGACAACCTGCGAGGAAGCGTCACAGTGAACTTCGTGAACGTTAAGGATCAGTACCAAACTGACACCTGTCACGTTGATGAGTACGGAACTGTCTCCATGGCGTTCAAGGTCGAGTCGGACTCAAAGGATTGGATCCATAGGGTTAAGGATCAGTACGAAGGAATCCTCGCCGGTGCCAAGCCCAACGGAGCCGTGATTCTGAGTGATCGGTCGGGTAACGACACGGTTAACTGGAATATCAACGGCTGGCACATTGAGAACTTCAGCGTCGATCAAGTGATGAGTGAGCTGGGTGACCAGGAGCCGGGCAAGAGCAACGTGCCAATCCGAACATTCATAACACTGGTCAGCATCTAATTTATCCGCTGGCGGCTACGATCCCATCTGGCCGGTTCGATTGCCTGTCGGGCGATGACGACACCACCCCACTCGGGTACGGCACGGCGGCGGTACCCGAACCGGCTGCCGCACTTCGGGCACTGCTCGCCGTGCTGCTGGCCAGCCCCTTTGACAACTCGCGCAAAACATTTTCTGCCTGATCGAACAGCGGCATAGGAAATGAAACAGCACCCCACCAGAATCTAAGCAAAGGGTGTCTGTCAAAGAGAAAGACGGGCAGCTAAGTTAAAGGGGCGCTGCCAATTGAAATCGCGAACCCAAAACCAGATCGACGTTGATGCAGCACGGCAATGGCATTTCGGTGGATGGTCGTAGTCCAAGCCCTTCAAAAGGAGAGTGACGTTCGAACCCCCACACGCAACCGAAACGCTGTCCTGGGAGAGTATAAATTGTCGTTTCCCCATCCCGACGAAAATAAATTCTTTGTATTCCATCGCAAATTCCATCCGATCGTGTGTAGTGCCACGCGGTTAAGTCAAGTCGCCTAACGACCGAGCTAACTGGGCGGCGGCCGGTGACTTTCGAATTCAGATTCCACCTCAGTCGCCGTTCCGATTGAGCGATTTTTCAGGTTCGGTTAACGCAATTCAAAGCTGTCTTGATTGGAGTGATTCCGAAGTAATGCGGGATTTGTGTCATCGTGATAACGTGATCTGCATCAACCGCATCGACTCCAAGTGTTTCCAGAAACTGATTTTTATGCGTAATGCAAGTGCAAGCAAGTGTCGCCCACGGATCATGGGTTTCGGGCAGTAGTTTCAGGTTGCGTTGGCCCTTGCCCCACTGTCCGCCAAAGGACACACCAAGAAGGAAGTCGTCAGCTTCTTGAGCGGTTGTAAACCGGGAGTCGCTGGAGATTGATTCGGAGCAGCTCGATTTGAGGATTGTCGCGTCGTACAACAGTTCGCCCTCAGAGACCATCCGGATTCGCCAGTTGTGATCGTCATCGGTGAAGTCAATTTCACGGGTTCGAAATCCAACGCCAGTCAGCAAGGAGCCAAATGAACTTAAGAGCTGACGATTGATGTTCGGCTGCAAGACGAGAACTGCCTCGCGCAGCTTGCCATCGGGGAAGGGAAGGCGGGCCCGCGTTCTGTGAATCAGATAGTTGAAGCCCATTCCGACAAACCGGGGGAGAAGGTTGGGCCGCATGTCATCCATTCGGACAAAGCAAGCTGACACCCACGCGAAACCAGCGTGGGTTGCACACTCGGCTCCCGGTGGCAGATGGTCAGAAAGAATGTCAGGAGACACCGGATAGCTGATAAGAAAACGACGGACGACAGTTCCAATCATGTGAATACCAGACAGTCGGGCTGTCGGGGCAAGATCGAACGGTACGCCCATTTAAAAACCTGACGTTAAAGTTCACCGGGCGGGTGGACGGGTACGAGTGAACCTTGAAAAACCAAAAAACGTAAACGAATCTGGCGACGTTGAAAACCGACAAACAAGGGGGCGCCGGTGAAACGATTTGTTAAGTGGATCGTTTGATCGACTGCCCGATCCACCGTGCAACGATAGCTACAAGGAGGCCAATCAAGAACCACTGCAGTGAGCCGAGCACGATAAGCGTGGTGATCTTGCCGTTCCAAACTCGTAGAGCAGGTATGTCGATCAGAAGGACTAGTTGATACAGTAATAAGCCCACGGCTGCAAACGGCGTCATGAGAAAAACGAGTGACCCCAGGGCAATGATTGCAGGAAGTGCCGTAAACAACAGCGGCGACCTTCTAAAATCATGGCATGTTCGCTCAAATTGACCGATGCGTCGCCTACCGCTGTAATATCCGCCTGCGCCAGGCGTTCCGGTACAGCAGCGGTGCCAGTGAAAAACCGGTCATCCAAGTCATCATTGTAGAGCTCTCGAGTGGGGATGTTTCCGGGTTCGGCGAATTCTATGCCACCTCTTTGAACTATCCCCCAGGCATTCCGGGTACCTCCTCACTGGCAGAGTGGGATGAGGTCTTGTCGACATGCGAGTCGCTGCGGGGAAAGGATGCCGCAGAATTGCGCAGGCTGATTCCCGAACAATATAATGGCGTGGCAGATGCCAGTGGAATTGTGGACTGCCTCGACTTTGCATTGCATGACCTGGTCGGAAAGTTAAAAGATCTGCCGGTCTGGGCGCTGCTTGGAGGGCGGCGAACGCGTTCGATGCCCGTTATGCTGGTGATCCATACCGACGACATGGAAGTCATGGTCCAGAAGGCGGTTCGGTGGCAAGCCCAATGGGGGCTTCGCTTGTTCAAGATAAAACCGCACGCCGATTACGACAAAGATGTCCAGATGATGAAAATGTTTTCCCAACAATTAAAACCCGGGACCCAGTTTCTGCTGGATGCCAATTACGCCTACAAGAGTGTAGAAGAGGCAGCCAGCACGCTGTGCGAAGTGGCCCGGTATGGCGTCTTTCTTGCCGAAGACCCGATCGAGGCTGACTATTCGATTTACCAGGAAAAGCTGAAGCCCGAGCTTAATCGATCGGGAGTCAAGCTCATGCTGGATCAGCAGGCAAGAACGATGGGGGATGTGTTTGAGATTGGGTCTCGTCAAGCGGCGGACGTCATCAATTTCCACGCCAACTGGCATTCCGGTTTTGCCGGGGCGCTGCAGCGTGCTCACGTGGCCGCAGCGAGTGGCATGGAAAACTTTATAGGATCAGCGATTTATGCTGGCATAGCAGATGCGGCGAACATCACACTCGCTGCCGTTTGTCCCGCCTTGCTGGCATGCGAACAGGTTAGAGGCGCGGACTTCTACCTGGAGGGGGATTCGGTTGTCGATGAGTTTTATCGCCTCGACAACGGTGCTTACCAGATTCCCGCTCAGCCTGGCCTGGGCATCGAAGTCAACCGCGCCAAGCTTGATAAATTGACAGAAGAACAGGTCGAGATGTAAGTTCAACGGCCCTTGAACTTCCTGCTCAAATTCAATTTGCCTTTAGCATGACCGGAGACCACAACATGACGCGCAGATTTTCAGCAATACACCTGGCTGTTGCGGTCCTGCTTGGCCTGGTGATCGGAAGGATGGCAGGACAGCAGCCCACCACCGCCGAGGCCCGGAAAACCCAGGAATTGGGCCAGATCGAGGTTTCGGGCATCGAGATCAACCGGGGCGCTGACCCCGCTATGGACCTGGCCGAGGGCGACCAACTGCAGGCCAGAATCGGCGCCGAGAGGGATTCCTGGCTTACCGACTCTGTGCAAGGAGGCAGCCTCGCGTTCTCGACGCGTGCAGCGGATGGCACGCTGAACAAAAACATGCGACTCACGAAGGAGGGCTGTTTGTTGGTCGGCAAGGAAGGAGCGATCGCTGGCATCGGAGGATCGATCGAGACGTCGATGGAACATTCGATCCGTCCCGGTGCGCTGGTGATGAGAAACGTGCATGACCCGACCCTGGGGTGCGGGGTAACCATTGCGTTTTACGCAAGCGGGGAGCACCAGGCCTCCATGAGCAGTTCGTGGTTGGGCGAGACCAGACGTGTCAAACAAATCGATAAACCAAACCTCCCGCACGGTCGTGTGTCCCCTCCGTATCCGGGACCGAGAAGTGCCGCGTGGTTGGAAATCAATGGCCGCATCAATGATTGGTCCTCGAACATGGCGATTTTCGAGCCGATCGCCGATGACGGCAAAGCGCTGGTTACCGTGGACCGGCAACATCCGTGGATGGGAGGGCAGGTGCAGTATTTGCCTCCAAGTGGCGAATGGATCAACGGCAGGCGGATTGGGCATCATGCCCTGCTGGTGGGTACGAGCCGTATGACTACCCTCTCCAACCAAAACAGAATGCCTTTACGGTCTGCTACAACAGCGTCTGGCAGGACCGCCTGGCTGCCGGGCTTGCCGAGTTGATCGACGAGTTTGGCGTGGATGGCGTTTACCTGGACGGGACGGAGTACCCGCATGCGTGTGCCAACCGGCGCCACGGGTGTGGCTATGTCCGGGCCGACGGCGGGGTTTCGCCGACCTATCCCGTCTGGGCGGTCCGTAGCATGATGAAGCGGATCTACACGATCGTCAGGAGCCGCAAGCCGGAGGGGCAGGTCAATGTCCATAATTCCACCTGCATCACGATACCGACGCTGGGATGGGCCACCAGTTCCTGGGATGGCGAGCAGTTCCGCGGTCTGTCCTCCGGGACTTCGGCGGCGGAGGTGTTGCCGCTGGATGTGTTCCGAACCGAGTTTATGGGGCATCAGTGGGGTGTGCCGGCGGAGTTCCTCAGTTATGAGGGTCAGAATCAAAAGACGTTCAGCAACGAGCAGACGTAGGCTTTCACGTTGCTTCACAACGTTCTCACACGGAGTTACGACATCCGCCCGGCGCTAGAGCTCTCTTCGGATTTGTGGCGGCTCAGCGACGAGTTCGGACGCAAGCAGGCCGAATGGCTCCCCTATTGGTGCAACGGCGAGTATGTCACCATCGAGCCGGAAGGGGCGCATGCCAGCCTCTATCGGCACCCGCAAAACGGGGTCCCGGCCGTTCTGTCCAAACTTGGGCCGCGAGGAAGCGGTGGTGACGGTACAGCTGAACCTGGCGTTGCTGGGGCTGGATGACGACGTGTCGGCCCGGGATGCACTAACCGGCGAGCCGGTCGCTTTGGAGAAGGGAGCGTTGAGGGTCAATCTCGCCGTCCTCGGATGGAGGATCGTCTGGCTCGAATCCAAAGTTTGAGCGATTGTTGGAAACCGGTTCCAGCAGGTGTGCCGGAAACCTACCCGGTATCGTGTCAGCCCACTTCCCGTAACGAACCGTAACAGCAATCGTAGCGTACCTGGCTCCGGTACCGCGGCGCTTGCATCTTCAGGGCGTGTCGGTTTAATTGCCCAGGTTGCGGTCCAGCATGCGGTAGTTAAATGCTTCTTGAATGTGGTCTTGCTTGATGGAGGGGGCATCTTCCAGGTCGGCAATCGTACGTGCCACGCGGAGCACCTTGTCGTGAGCTCTTGCCGAAAGGCCAAGTTCTTCCAGGTTCACACGGAGTAGTTCCAGGCACGGCGTGTCAAGTTGGCACCAACGGCGGACTTCACGACTCGACATGCGGCCGTTGGTTCGCGCCGGTGACGCGGCGAACCGGTTTGCTTGCAAGGCTCGAGCTTCAGAGACCTGCTGGCGCATTTGTGCGCTGGTGGTACCATTGGCTGTCCCGCTGAGGTCCCCAAATGCAACCGCCGGAACTTCAAGATGTAGATCAATCCGGTCCAGGAGTGGCCCGCTGATCTTGGCCATGTACCGTTCAATCTGCCCGACTGCACAGTGGCAATCGCGGTGCGGGTCATTGCGATAGCCGCAAGGACAGGGGTTGAGCGAAGTGATTAAGATGAAATTAGCAGGAAAGGTTGTCGAAGTGAGTGCGCGGCTGATAGTCACGTCGCCATCCTCGAGGGGTTGGCGCATCACTTCGAGCGTTTGCCGATTGAACTCGGGCAGTTCGTCGAGAAACAACACGCCATTATGGGCAAGGCTGATTTCACCAGGCGTGGGAATCGAGCCACCCCCAACCAGTCCCGCATTGCTGATCGTGTGGTGGGGCGATCGAAACGGCCTGCGGGCCAACAACGGCTGGCCTTCCGGCAAGCGTCCCATCGCGCCGTAGATCTGCGTGGTTTCGATCGACTCGGCAGCCGAGAGTTGCGGCAGGATTGACGGAATTCTCTTGGCCAGCATCGTTTTGCCGCTGCCGGGTGGGCCCAGCATCAGCAGGTTGTGCCCGCCGGCCGCTGCAATCGTGATCGCCCGCTTTGCCATTTCCTGCCCCCGCACGTCGGCAAAGTCGATATCGTAACTGCCAAGTTCGCGAAACAACTGGTCGACGCGCGAGGGACACGGAGGGATATCGACGTTGCCCCTGAAAAACGCTGCCGCCTGCGCCAGGGTATCAACCGGGATGACCTGAATCCCCTCGACAACGGCTGCTTCTGGTGCGCTGCTTGTGGGAACCACTAAACCGCGCTGGCTTAAACCCCGCTGGCTTAAACCGCGCTGCCTGGCTGCCGCCGCGGCCATCGCCATCGAGAGTCCCCCTTTGACCGGCCGTGTTGTGCCGTCCAGGGCCAGTTCGCCAACCACGGCGTATTGAGCCAGTTGTTCAAACCCGAGTTGGCCACTTGCCGCCAGTACGCCCAGGGCAATGGGGAGGTCGAACGAGGCTGCCTGTTTGGGAAGTTCAGCCGGAGCCAGGTTGATCACGACCCGGTCGGCAGGCCGCACGTAGCCGCTGTTGACCAGGGCACGTTCGATGCGATGGGTACTTTCTTTGACGGCGGCCTCCGGGAGTCCGACTAAAACAGTTTTGGGCAGCGCCGCGCCCGACACGTCGACCTCCACTTCGACCGGCAGGGCTTCGATTCCGAGCAGACTAAAGGTTTGCAGCTTGGCGAGCATGGTGGGTTGGCTCCGGGGGGGATAGTATATATGTGTACACTATCAGGCTGTGCAGGGTGACGCAAGGGGTGGGCAGGCTGTTGAGGAGGGGCCAACTCGGGTGGGCGGTGGTCAAACTCGTGTGGCCCCAAGTCTGGTGAAAACGGACCTTCGCCTCAGGTTAAAGAGCCGTGTTTCGTGAGTGTGAAGTTGCCTGTTGTTGGATGGCCAACAGGGTAGATGGCAGTTAGAATAAGTGTTGTCCGACAGAAAAATCTCACTATTTCTGGAAGGTTCTTTCAGCGTGCGTGGTTATGACTTTTTGCGTTGTTTTGGAGCATGCTTGGGAGTCGCATGGTTGGTTGGTTGTGTATGTCTGCCTGCATTTGCGTCCGACAAGGTCGATTACCAACGCGATATTCAGCCGCTTTTCGCTCAGCACTGCTTCAAGTGTCATGGTCCGGATGAGGGGGCCCGGCAGGCCGATCTGCGTTTGGATCGGGCCGACGCGGCGATGGGCGAATTGACCTCGGGCAAAACGGCCATTGTTGCGGGTGAGCTCGCCGAGAGCGAACTGGTGCGGCGGATTGGCTCGAATGACCCCGAGATCGTCATGCCGCCACCGAGCGAGCAGAACGGTTTGAATGCCGAGCAAATCGCGACGATTGCCCAGTGGATTCAAGCAGGAGCGCGCTATACGCGTCATTGGGCCTTTGTTGCCCCCGAGCACGCCGAATTGCCCGAGACTGCCGAGGTAGATCAAGGTGATCGTCATCCGATCGATGCGTTGGTGGCTGCCGGACTGGCCGAGAGGGGATTGAATTGTTCACCTCCGGCGCGACCTGAAGTTCTCTGCCGCCGCATTTACCTTGACTTGATCGGGTTGCCACCGTCGCCCGAGGAAGTGGAGGGATTCGTTGCTGCGGCCCGGGAGGATCTTGCCTCGGCAGTGGAAGCCACGGTCGAACAACTTCTGGCAAGTCCGCATTTTGGAGAAAAGTGGGCTCGGCACTGGCTCGACGTAGCCCGCTACGCCGACAGCAACGGTTTCGAGAAAGACATGCCTCGCGAGCAATGGGCCTGGCGGGATTGGGTGATCCGGGCCATTAACAGCGACATGTCGTACGACCAATTTGTGATCGAACAGATCGCGGGCGATCTGCTGCCTGAGCCAACCCAGGACCAGGTGACCGCCACCGGTTTCTTACGCAATGGCATGATCAATGAAGAAGGAGCGATCGTTCCCGAGCAGTTTCGCATGGAGGGAATTTTTGATCGCATGGACTGCATTGGCAAAGCCATCCTGGGTGTGTCGCTGCAGTGTGCGCAATGTCACAACCACAAGTTCGATCCAATATTGCAGGATGAATATTATGGCATGTTTGCTTTCTTGAACGACACCAATGAGGCTCAGGTATCGGTATTCACGCAAGACCAGTTGGCGCAGATCGATCAGATCAGGCAGGCCATCCGTCGGGTCAACGACCGCGCCAAATCATCGCGTCCCAACTGGCGCACGGAACTTGCCCAATGGGAAGCAAAGCAAAAGGTCTCGGCGGTCGACTGGGAGGTTCTCGAAACCTTTGACGAAACATGGATTGGTGGCGTCAACCATCCCGAAAAACTTGCCGACCGCAGTATCATGAATTTGGGACATCCGACAAAAATCGGCGAGTTGTATGTCCGTTCTCAACCCGACCTGCAAGGTGTGACTGGGTTGCGGCTGGAGGCCATGACCTGCGCCGACTTACCCAACAACGGCCCGGGACGGAGTTTGCTGGGGACCTTCGCTCTGACGGAACTGAAGGTCCAGGCCAAGCGACCGGGGCGCGACAACTGGGAAAATTTATCCCTCAAGGAACCGACCGCAGATTTTTCCACGGAAGAACGCCCCATCGCCTCGGCACCGAACGCAGAGGTCAAAGAAGATGACAAGCAGCGGCTTGGACCTGTTGGCTTCATGATCGACGGTGACGACACGACGGCCTGGTATGCTGACCGCGGGCCGGGCAGGCGGAATACCGATTCGGTAGCCGTGGTTCAATTTGCCGAGCCAGTGAATTTCCCCAGCGGAACGGAATTAAACGTCAGTCTTCACTTTCGTACCGCTTTGCGGGAGGAGCTCAAGACAAGTGACTTCGGCCGGGGGTTGCTCACCATTGGGCGTTTTCGCCTGGCGGTCACGAAATCGTCAAACCCACGCGCGACTCGTTACGATCACGCAGCCACTTTGGCCATGCAAAAGCCAGCGGCCGACCGAACCACCGAGGAGCAGCAGACCGTTTTCGCGGCATGGCGACAAAGTGTGCCCGAGTTGGCTGATTTCGAAGCCGAAATCAACGGGCTGTTCAGCGACTACCCTGACACACCGTCCACGAGTGTGTTGAGCGTGAGTGCCCGCTCGCCAGAACTTCACCGGGAGACATTCGTACTCGACCGCGGGGTCTGGGACCGTCCACTGCATCGAGTCCAGCCGCATGTCCCGGCGACATTGCATCCGCTTTCGAGTGGGGCTTCCCTCGACCGGCTGTCATTTGCCTGTTGGCTGGTTGACCGGCGATCGCCACTTACCGCGCGCGTGCAGGTCAATCGGGTTTGGCAGGCGATCTTTGGCGGGGGTTTGTTGGAGACCTCCGAAGATTTTGGCACACGGGCTCCCCGGCCTGAGTACCTCGAGTTGCTTGACACGCTGGCAGTTGATTTTATGGATCGCGGTTGGAGCCTGAAAGAGCTGGTTCGCACGATCGTGACCAGTCGGACGTACCAGCAAAGTTCACGGGCAAGTTCCGAGGCCTATCGGCAAGACCCGCAAAACCGTTGGCTTGCCCGGGGGCCACGATTTCGCGCCGAGGCTGAAGTCGTGCGCGACATTGCGCTGACTTCTGCAGGCCTTTTGAATCGCAAGATTGGTGGTCCGAGTATCTTTCCCCCGGTTCCAGAAAATATGCTCAAATCCAATTTTCACGCCCTGGACTATTGGGAGGTGGAAACCGGTCCGGACCGTTATCGACGCTCCTTGTACATGTTCCGCAAGCGGTCGATGCCAGACCCGGTTATGTCGACGTTCGACGCACCAAATTCCGACACGGCGTGTGCCCGCCGGCTGCGGTCGAATACTCCCCTGGCGGCTTTGGTGTCACTTAACGAACCTTTGTTTATTGAGGCTGCCCGGGCCCTGGCTTTGCGTATTTTGCGCGAAGGGGGGCCGACGGACGAACAGCGGGCCGACTATGCTTACCGGCTTTGTACGGGCAGGCCGGTGAAACCGGCAGAGTGGGAAGCGATCGGGTTTTTACTGGCGAGTCAGCGGCAACGGCTCGCCGACGGTTGGCTTTCGATCGGCGAGTTAGCCACAGGAGCTGCCGATCAACGCCCGCAGCTGCCCCCCGATACCACACCCCAGGATGCAGCGGCCTGGGTCCTTGTTGCACGTGTGATGCTCAACCTGGATGAAACGTTAAGCAAGAACTAAAATCAAGGCTGGCAAAGATGACAAAACCTTCAGAATTACGATTCCGACATGCCTGCAATCTCAAGCGGCGGTGGTTTCTCCGCGACTGTGGGGTTGGCCTGGGCGGGATCGCATTGCAATCGCTGCTGGCTGGCGAGCGTACGGCCGATGCAGCTCCAAACAGGTTACCGGGGTTGCCGCATCATGCGCCGCGCGCAAAACGGGTGGTGTATTTGTTCCAGGCAGGAGCTCCAAGCCAGTTGGAGTTATTTGATCCAAAGCCACAGTTGGCACGTCACGACGGGCAGCTTCCGCCGGCGGAGCTTTTAAAAGACTATCGGGCCGCCTTTATCAAGCCGAATTCCGCGTTACTGGGGCCCAAGTACTCGTTCTCGCGTCACGGGAAGCACGGGATCGAGCTTAGCGACGTGTTACCTCATACGGCGCGCATTGTCGATGAACTTTGCATCGTCCGCTCGATGCATACCGAGGCCGTGAATCATGCCCCTGCCCAGATCATGATGAATACCGGGTCCCAGCAATTCGGGCGGCCAAGCTTTGGTTCCTGGACATTGTACGGCCTGGGGAGCGAGTGCCACGATTTGCCCGGGTATGTCGTGTTAACCAGTGCCAAAGGGACGAGCGGCGGAGCCAGTAACTTTGGTAGCGGCTTTCTGCCGACGCCGTATGGTGGTGTACCTTTTCGGGGGACGGGTGATCCGGTGCTTTACTTGTCGAACCCTAAGGGATTCGACGCGCACGCTCAGCGGGCATCGCTCGATACGATCCGCCGCTTGAACGAACTGGCACTGGAAGAAGTGGGGGATCCCGCGATCGCCGCACGAATCGAAAATTACGAGTCGGCCTACCGCCTGCAGGCTGCCGCGCCGGAACTTATGGATCTGTCACAGGAACCGCAGGCGATGCTTGATCTCTACGGCATCAAGGATCCCGCGGAATCGAACTATGCCCGCAACTGTTTGCTGGCCCGGCGTTTGCTGCAGCGTGGCGTGCGTTTCGTGCAACTTTTTCACGAGGCCTGGGACCAGCATGGAGATCTCACCGCGCATATCAAGCGGAATTGTATAGATACCGAACAAGCGAGTGCAGCGCTCGTGCAGGATCTCAAGCAACAAGGTCTCCTCGACGACACGCTCGTCATCTGGGGTGGCGAATTCGGACGCACACCCATGGTTCAGGGCGAAGAAGTTGCAGACGGCCGGGATCATCACAATCGGTCCTATTCGATATGGCTGGCCGGAGGTGGCATCAAGGCCGGGTACACCCATGGCGAAACCGATGAATTGGGCTTCAACGTTGTCCGCGATCCGGTCCATGTACACGATCTGAATGCCACGTTGTTGCATCTTTTGGGGATTGACCACGAGCGGCTGACCTACCGGTTCCAGGGACGCGACTACCGGCTGACCGATGTCCATGGGACGGTCGTGAAAGATATTCTGGCCTAGTTTTCCCTGCGGTGGCCGTTCTTCATTCAGGGTGCAAGTTCTGTCAACCCTCTTGCCATGCCGTTTGCAGAGGGTGTCCCGAAACCAGTACCAGGGGATATTCCACTTGTGGTTTCACCACGTTACCGGTAACTTTGGTTGCGGTCCGCTAAAAATTATTGCAACCTTATAACCCCGCCTGCGGTTCACGTCCCGATGATAATTTCCGACATTCAAGTTCATCCTATCCAGGCTCCTGGTCGTACACTGGTCATTGTCACGGTTTCCACGGACGAAGGAATCGTGGGGGTTGGCGAGGCAGGTTTGCAACGGCGCTGGAAAGGAATTGAAGGTGCTATTGAGCACATGAAACGTTGGTTGATTGGCCAGGACGCTTCACGTATCGAGTACCTGTGGCAGCGCATGTCGCGGGGAGGCTTTTATCCGGCAGATCGCTTGATTGGTTCCGCGATCGCCGGCATCGACATTGCGTTGTGGGATATCAAGGGAAAGGCTTTAGGAGTCCCGGTTTTCGAGTTACTTGGTGGCCGTTGCCGCGATTACGTCGAAGCGTTTACCAATCCCGGTTATCTTCACAAGTCGCGCGAGATGGATGCGAGCGACCTGTTGGGATGTGTTGAGCAGGGCGACCCGGATGCCACGGCCGCTTTAGCGGTCCTGCTCAAGGAGAACGGGTTCAAATATTTTCGAATCGGATTGAACAACGATGGCGACTTGATGGATTCGCGGGTTGCTGTACGGAAGTGCATACGCCAATTCCATGCCGTACGGGAAGCAGCCGGTGACGAACTAGAATTGATGGTCGACTTGCATACGCGACTGTCTCCCGAGGAAGCGGTTTGGTTTTGTCGCGAGGTGGAACCGCTGAACATGTTTGCCGTCGAGGACCCGATTCGTGCCGAGCACCCACAGGGGTACGAGCGGATTCGCAATCAAACCAACGTACCGATTGCTGCGGGGGAACAGTGGGCCAACAAGTGGGAATTCCGCGACCCAATCGAAAACGAGTGGATTGACTACGCCCGTGTCGACATATGCATTGCGGGCGGTATCAGCGAGGCAAAAAAGATTGCCGCCATGGCCGAGCCTCATTTTATCAAGACCTTACTTCACAACCCACTTGGCCCGGTCTGTACCGCTGCATCCCTGCACATCGACATTGCGTGCGACAACGCAGGTCCTCAAGAAGTTCTTTTCCCCCCCGATGTTCTTCCGGACGTGTTGCAGTGCGATTTTCAGCTGCAAGAGGGTACACGCCTCACCGTGCCAACACAGCCTGGCCTGGGGGTGACTTTCAATGCCGAAGCCGCAAAAGATTTTCCGGCCGAGATGACCGAACCTCCGCATTACCATCGTCCCGATGGGTCATTCACCAACTATTAGTTGAATGCCGAATATCAACCTTCATCCATTGGATATCGCAATCGTCGTGGCATACATGGCGATTCTTGTTGCGGTTGGCATCTACCACTCGCGCAGGCAGGACTCGTTGCTCGATTTCTTCCTGGCGCACAAGAGTATGACCTGGATTCCCGTGGGAATCTCCTTGATGGCAGCCCTCAATAGTGGCTTGGATTATCTGAACACCCCCTCGGCAGTCATTCGCCTGGGCTGGCTGATGATTCTTTTGAATGGCTCGTGGCTGATACTTTATCCTTACATGATCTACATCGTCCTGCCGATGTATCGGCGTTTGAATGTCATGAGCATCTACCAGTACCTCGGTCTTCGTTTTGGTGAGGGTATGCGGACCTTTGCCGCCTGTATCTTTTTCGGCTGGCGCCTGAGTTGGATGGCCACGGCACTTTACGTACCTTGCCTGGCAATGACGACAGCGGTCGGCCGGCCCGACTGGCTAGTGCCCATGATCATTGTGATAGGGGCGATTGTCACTTTTTATACGATGATGGGTGGTATTAAGGCCGTGATTTGGAATGATGTCTCGCAGTTCTTTTTAATGATGGTCGGGTTGGTTGTCACTTTGGTAATTGTGATTTCCCGGGTCGACGGGGGGATTGGGACCGTCTTGGGTGAAATGTTTACCGAAGGCGTCGACAATATTCCCAATCCCAAGATCGACACCTCGAACTGGTGGGGAAAGATGTGGTCTTACTTCTCGATCGATCTGGTGATCCCCGGGATCGTTTTTGCGTGGTTCGGGCGGCTGGGTGGTTTTACAAGTGACCAGGTGATGATTCAGAGATTTTCTACGGCCAAGACACTCAAGCATGCCCAACGCAGCTTCTTGATCACCGCCGTTTCTGACATCATGTGGATGGTGTTGCTGTTCATGGTGGGGGTTGCCTTGGTGTGCTACCTGAAAGGGGGGGCGACGGCATTGCCTGGTTGGGCCGCATTGCCGGAATGGGTCAAGGACAATACCGATCGAATTTTCCCTCACGTCATGGCTGAAATTTTTCCGATCGGGGTGACCGGCCTGGTGCTGGCGGCCATTCTGGCGGCATCGCTTTCGAGTGTCGATTCAGCCATCAATTCGCTGACGACCATCGGTATGGTGGACTTTTATCGGCGTTTCTATCTCCAGCTTCCAGATGGTGAGGAAGGAGAATCCGAAGCAGAACAGCGTCGGCAAGTATGGGTCTCCCGCGTGTTGAACATTCTGGTGGGAGTGGTGGGGATCACATTGTCGTGCTTTGTACAAAACATGGGCACGTTGTTCGACGTGGGCACGAAAATCCTGGGCTCGTTTGCCGCGATTATGTTGGGGATTTTTTGGCTTGGAATGTTCACGAAGCGAGCGACACTTTTCAGCACCATGCTGGGAGCGGTTGTCGGAGTTGTGATCATGGTGGTGCTTACCTTCGTGGAAGGGACTTCGATCGGCGCGATTTGGGTTCCTACGGCTACCTTGCTGGCCACACTCGTGTTAGGGGTGGTTTTCGGAACCAGTAAGCCCACCGAGGGTGCCCGGCAATGGAACTGGCGTGCCATCATGAAAAGGCCGCTTCTAGAATAAGTCGATTTTCGCACGGGGCTTTGATGATGCCATTGTTTTTGAGTCCCAGCACTGGTCGATGGGCTCCTTGGTGACCACTGTACCATTAACCAAGAGAAGGTGGCCCAGGGTTGAAGCGGTATGGCTCTAGAATCTGACTTGCCAAAAATTGTTGTGCTTAACGGAACGTGTCTTGATGTCGTTGATGCGCACCGAGAGTGGCTTGCCCAACAACCGGCCGAGATTGTTGCCGATCCGGCTCACCGTGAACTGCACCCCGACGATTTTCTGGATGCAATCAAGGGTGCCGATGCCGTGATTGGTCCCGTGTCGACTGTCGTAACGGCTGACATCCTCAAGAACGCTCCCGACTTGAAAGTCTATTCGCTGGCCTCAAGCGGCTTCGATACGGTTGATTTGGATGCCGCGACTCGCTTGAAAAAGGTGGTTATGAATGCCCCTGTGCAAGAAATGTCCGAAGCAGTCGCCGATATGGCATTCGCCTTGATGCTGGGGGTGGCCCGAACGATTCCGTACCATCATGCCGAAATGATACAGGGACGCAAAACACGCGGCATGGGGACCATGCTGTGGAAAAAAACGCTTGGTATTGTCGGGCTCGGCAATATTGGTCGTGCGGTGGCTTGCCGAGCAGCCGGGTTTCAAATGCGGCTACTCGCCACCGAACCGTTTCCGGACAAACAGTTCGTGCGGCAGTACGGCGTGAAACTGTTAACCCTCGATGAATTGCTCGCGGAAAGTGATTTTGTTTCGCTCCACGTGCGGATCAGCCCCGAGACCACCGGCATGATTGGACAGCGGGAATTGGGTCTGATGAAATCCACGGCGGTCATCATTAACACGGCCCGACAAGATCTCATCCAGGAAGACGCCGTAGCCGATGCGATCGAGCGCGGGCAAATTCGAGGGGCTGGCCTGGACGATCCCCCTTTGGAGGGTGATTCCAGGTTGTTCGATTCGCCTCACGTGATCTTCACGCCCCACCTGGGGAATCGCGCTTTGGAAACGTGTGACGCCGTGTTCAGGCAAGCGGTGGTTAACGCGTTGGATGGTTTAGCTGGACGCAAGTCGAGCTACATTCTCAACCCGCAAGCCTTGGAGTAGAGCCCGGGCGGGGGTGGTTGCGGAGCCCCGAGGCCCTGCGTGTCGGGCCAGCCCATTGAGCAGCACGCGTTTCTGCAAATGGTTTACACTTTGCACTATTTTGGTTCCGGTAACCGAACCGACTGCGAAGTCGCTTCCTCGACCAGCAGCTGCCAGGTCGACTCATCGAGTGGAATGGTTTTTGCGTTCTTGCGCCGTTGTGCGTGTTCGGGATCTCCGGGCATGAGGACTTTGGCATGACCTTCTGCCGGGGGAGTGGATTTGACGATTTCGCAGAAACGGTCGACGTCATGCAGAAACTCGTCCGGCAGTCGAAAGCAGGCTGGGTCCAGTAAGATCAACATGATCGGGTTGCCACCGATGGAGCCCGGCATGCAGGGTGATCCCGTTCCGGTCAACAGGCCGGCCAGCAAGTCGCAAACAACGCTGAGTCCGTAGCCTTTGTGTTCGCCGGCAGTGAGGAGGGCCCCACCCTCGTACAGCGCGTTCGGATCGGTGGTAGCCTTTCCCTGGTTATCCAGGAGGACTCCTGCGGGAACGGTGTCGCCTCGGTTGCGTCGCAACTGTATTTTCCCCTCAGCAAGGCGGGACGTGGCAAAGTCCACGACGATGGGATCTTGCCCGGCCGAACGTGGTATGGCGGCTGCGAACGGATTTGTCCCGTGGGCTGCTTTCGCCCCTCCGAAAGGGGCAACGGTCGGTGGAGTTCTGAGCCCATTGGCCCAAGCCAGCGCGATCCATCCCTCTCGGGCTGCCCGCTCCGGGTAGTCGCCCAAGCGGCCAAAATGAAAAACACGTTTGGTGGCAACGGCTGCCAGTCCGTGTTCCGCTACGATTTCCAGCCCGCAATCGACCGCAAAACTGGTCGTGATCTGGCCAAAGCCACGGCCGCCATCGATCAACGCGGTGACCGGTGTGCGCTGAACAACGGTCGGTTGTGCTTCCGGATTGAGCTGTCCCGTGGCAATCGCTTTGATGTACAGAGGCAGACGTATCAAACCATGCGATGCATGGCCGGAACGGTCCCCTTCAATGAGCATTTCTGTCACCAGATTGGCTGATTCAAGGGGTGTCCCAGCCGCCTGGAGCAAGCGGCTGGCAAAATCATGTAAAACGCACGGATCAAACTCAATCACGTGATATCCTCATGCGAAAAGTGTCATCGACCTGAATGGTCCTGTTTTGCAGTTTGTCATCGAAGTTGCATTGGGAAGTTGCATTGGGAAAATTTGGGGCGACTCGTGGTATGCAGTACAGGTTGCGTGCCATTTTCCAACGCCTTGGTTCGGGCCGCTGCAGGTCTTCATTCATCTCGTTTACTGCCGGCGATTTCCACTCCGAGTCCCCCATCAATGCGATAAGCTTGCCCGGTAACAAACGCTGCTTTGTCGCTGAGCAAAAAGAGAACCAGATTGGCGATTTCCTCAGGCTTGGCAATCCGACCAGTCAGGTGCATATCGTGGCATTCCTGCAGGACGGCCTGTGGGTCAGGAGATTCTTTAATGGCATCGGCCAGCATGGGAGTATCGACGGTACCTGGGCAAACAGCGTTGCAGCGAATTTTTGGAGCGTGGTCTACAGCGATCGCACGTGTAAGTCCCAAGATGCCCGTCTTACTGGCCGAATAGGCGGCAACGCGAGCCTGGCTCATGAAGCTTTGCACACTCGCCACGTTGACGATTGCTCCATGTCCTGTGGCCTCCATGTGGGGAACTACCTCTTTGGCACACAGGAATTGCGATTTGAGATTCACTCCGATAACACGATCCCACTCTTGTTCGCTGGTTTCGGTGACCGTTCCATAAACACAAATTCCCGCGTTATTCACCAGGAGGGTAGGGGGACCCAGGTCGCCAGCGACCTGGGCAAATGCTTCCGATACCTGGGCTGAATTGCTCACGTCGATGGTATAGACGTGGGCGCCATCCCCGAGTGAACCTGCCAGTTTTTCCCCGGCCTCGGCATCGAGATCCAAGATGGCCACCCGCACGCCCTCGTGAACCAAAGCGCGTACACACGATTCACCAATGCCCTTGGCTCCGCCGGTTACGACCGCCGTTGTTCCGCACAAATCTGGATAAATGGAGTCAGACATGAAAAAGGCAAGTCCTTTTGAACGACGAGTTTGTTAAGGAGGGAAGTTTTTGGGGGGGGGCGTGTTGGGACACCCCAGACTGCCAACCGTGGGCGACCATATGCGACGCGACTTTTGCTGCTTGGAATCACCGAACCAACATGTCGACACACTCGGAGCCAACAGGAATCTCCAGCTGTTTATTTTCGCTACTTCCAACGGGTTGTCTACCGCCTGGTACGCCGAGGTGCAGTTGCCTGGATGATCCATCCGAATTGGCCCCAACCCACCTCATCCACGACGGCAGTGCACCAGTTGATAGGTGACCGCCTGTGGCGCAGTGTGGGCCTGATACGAACCGTTGCGGATTTCCCCCGCACGACTGGCCAAAACCGAATCGCACTGTGTGAGTCGTGGCAGAAAAAGTTCGGTGGCGCCAAGTGTTCGCCCCTGAGTCGTCCGGTAGGCAACCAACTGCTTCAAACAGCGTTCAACCAAAAGCAGATAAGTCGTTCAGCAGTGAATTGGGACAGGGAACGGTTTACCAGTACCAGAAAATATTTTGAAATGTTTGTCACGATAAAATTGCATTCAGTGAATGGGTGTCGGCCAGCCTGTTGGTTATTTGTGTTGGTTGTTAAGAACTCGCAGTCATTTTACAGTTAATTCAACTTGTGTGGACATAGGTTTTAGTAAGTGGATATGAAGTAAAACGTACAGTGCTGAGTTGGGAAACCCAGGCAATCGCATCAAATCGACATCAAGAAGCGAACTTCAAACCACAAATACCACTTTGTCAGACAAGCAGATTGTTTTGTCAGACAAACAGATTGTAAGTGCCGTGGCAGGTTAATTTCAAAAATTCGGCTGAAGCGCCGCTTCGCCTGTTGGCACGTATGAATGACAGCAGTAAACTGCTGGGCAGGCCGGTCACTCGCCCGGCGCCGTTGCTCACCTCCCAGCATGGCGTCGGGCTTTTTTATGCGCTGAACTCTGTTTATACGCCGAACTCCCAAGGCGATGACCGATTTGTGGGGTTGGTTTTTTCCATGCTTTGCTGAACCATTCTTTCTTTGTGTCTTTTCTCGCGGTGCCAGTCTGTAAGCGCCAAACCGCGAAAAGCTCACCGGTTGTAGACGGGCCGGTGGTGCCCAGCAGATACCTGGCTGACGGTTCAAGAGGTGACTTGCCGCGTAGCTTACACAGTCATTGGTGTCGCGACAGATCCTACCACCAACACGATGTTTGACCAGGGCCCTTTGCAAGCAGGGCCAATCGTGGGTCACCAAGGGAAACAACCCGAAATGCCACCCACGGTCTGATAGGTTCAGGCGAGGGCACTTTTCTGGTGGGACCTGGGTCACGAAGAAATTGGTGACGGATGTCGGACTGGGGGAGCCAATCCTGATAACCATAGTGTCACTCGATGGCGGGCCCCTGAAAGAGGGATGGACTGTTTGTTACCAGGGTGCCGTCTGGTGGTGTTACGGAATCTATAGACCAACACCGGGCCAGGAAGGCCAGAGGGCGATGTCCCCGTGGTTTCCCTGAAAAAGTGGGCAAAAAGTAGTCCAGCCGGGGGAAAGGAACTCGTCGGGGGTCAGCGAGACACGAACCGAGGCTAAGTCTTATTCTCGTTATGATCGAGTCAAATGGATCACTCAGGTTTGAAAGGAAAATTTCCATGTACCAGGTATGTTTTTGGCGGCTTTCATTTTTTTTCTTGACGATCTCATTCTTTGTAGATAAAGTAAAGGTTAAGAGGCGGTTGTTAGGGTTTTTAGCAGTGGACGCTGTTTTGGTGGACGCTGTTTTGGTGGACGCTGTTTCGACGAGGAATTGGCCCATGTTCAGACGAAACCAAATTAAGTTCTGCTCCGGAGCAGGAAGTTTCCTGGCAGCATGCGTGGTCTGTGCCGCCTGTTGTTTTCTGGCTGCACCTTCTTGGGCCGCGCCGACTGTCATAAGCGAACAGATCGCCGAGGAACTCGATCGTAATCTGGTGGTGTACGAGATTTCCGAAGAGCACCATGCAATGGTTGGCGACATCCCTTTGTTTGTCAGTAACATCGACGATTCGATCGCCCAAGCCCCAATGCCCCAAGTCCCGGCTGACCTGCTGATCCAGCCAGAGGACTCCGAGAGCCAGTTCCATCCAATCCCTGAGCCGTCGTCGATGGCACTGATGGGAGGTTTGGGCGGACTCTTGTTTTTCATTCACCGTCTGCGGGCATATTTTGATCGCTCTGCGGTTCGATAGCTCGGCTGTTCGATCCCCGCGGGTCGCTCTCTACGGGTGCTTTGCTTTCCCGTTTAATCATGGGAATCTTCCGCTAGAAATCGGATTCGCTTTTCGAGATAATGTCACTGCCTGGAATGTCGGTCAGCTCCGCTGCCAGGTTTCTGTGGGCAACTGATATCGACCGACGCCGTGGTGCATGAAAGATCCACCCCTTTGTTTTGGATCGACTCGCTACCTTGACTACTTCATCGCCGCTTATCGAACTGGATGACGTAACGTTTCATATCGACGGGCAGCCCATCGTCGCGGGACTCAACTGGCGGCTCGAGGCGGGACAGCGGTGGGCCGTGTTGGGGCCCAACGGCTCGGGGAAGACCACCTTGCTACGAATTGCCACTGGTTATTTGTGGCCGACTGCCGGAGTGGTCCGCCGGCTCGGCAAGCAACTCATCGATTTGGGAACTTTACGTCGCAGTATTGGTTGGATTTCTGCTGAATTGGTGGCCCAGATACCGAACTGTGAGTTCGCACGAGATACGGTGGTTTCTGGGCGATTCGCGCAAATTGGCTTGAAGAATCTCGAGTGGTTGCGACCGACTGCAGACGACCGCGCGCAGGCCGACTATCAGCTCGCACAACTTGGCTGCCAGGATCTGGCCGACCGGCCATTTGGAGTGCTTTCGCAAGGTGAAAAGCAGAAGGTCTTGATTGCCCGAGCCCGGATGGCCGAACCGGTCTTGTTGATTCTCGACGAACCATGTGCGGGAATGGACCCGGGAGCCCGGGAGCGGATGCTGGCGACAATTCAAGCCGTGGCAGAGGACGATTGTCAATTGACGATCGTCTTGGTGACGCACCATGTCGAGGAGATCATGCCGACATTCACGCACACCATGGTCATGAGTTGCGGGCAGATCGTGACCATGGGGGCCACAACTGACGTGGTCACAGCCGAAAAACTAAGCGAGATCTACGGGATCTCGATTTCTGAGATGATCGAGTCGGCCGGGCGACACTGGCCCATTTGGAATTTGCGTCCGTGAAATCCCACAGCCCGGCGGCGTTTCAACCGACGGTGTGAATCGTTCGGGTGTATGGGCGATCGTCTGCGGTGTAAAATAGGAGCCGGCGGCAGCAAAAACGGTATTTCTCACGCGCCAAGCCCTGTCGCCGCCCCAATGGGGGCTGTTGGCGCCAATCGATGGCTCCCTCCTGCGCAATTCGATGGCTCATTCCAAGTTGCGGCGACAGATTGCCTGGGAAGCGGCCCGGCTCATGTATGACCGTCAAGAGTCGGAGTACTATCGGGCCAAAATGAAGGCCGCTCGTCGGATTTGCTACGGTTGGGTCAAGCCGTCGGATCTTCCGAGCAATGTTGAGATACGCGACGAGATTCAGACGTATGCCCGGATGCTGGAAGGAGACCGGCGGACGACCAATTTAGAGGCCATGCGCATCACTTCGCTGCGCCTGATGCGCCTGTTGGCACCATTTCGCCCCCGGCTCATCGGGAGTGTGCTGACCGGGCACATTCGGCAAGGTTCTGACATCGACCTGCATATTTTCTCCGATACCACCGAAGCAGTCACGCATTTGCTGGACAACGAGTGGATCACTTACAGGCTTGAGCGAAAGCACGTTCGCAAGCAGGGCGAAGAGACGCTCTATACCCACTTGCACCTGACGGATGAATTTCCCGTTGAACTGACGATTTATACCAGGGACAAAGCACACTACGTATTTAAAAGTTCAATTACCGGCAAAGGCATTGAACGAGCCAGCATTGCTGAGCTGGAGCAGCTACTGGGCCGGGAATATCCCGATTTGAACATCGATGAAGCAGTGCTCCAAGGAAGTGAGCGGGTCGACCGATTTCAACTTTATGAATCGCTGCTGCTGCCACTGGAAAATGTAGAGCAGGATCGCCATTATCATCCTGAGGGCGATGTGCTTTACCACAGCTTGCAGGTTTTTGATCGCGGTTGTGACGCGCTTGCCTACGACGAGGAATTTCTGACCGCGGCCCTCCTGCACGACGTCGGAAAAGCCATCGACCCCAAGGACCATGTGGCCTCTGGGCTTGAGGCGATTGCCGGCTTTGTCACACCGCGAACCGCCTGGCTGATCGAGAACCACATGTTGGCACACAAGGTTTGTGACGGCAGCTTGGGTGCCCGGGCGAAGCGCAGGCTTCAGCGCAACGAGTCCTATGACGAGTTGATCCTGCTGGCCGAGTGTGATCGGGCGGGAAGGCAGCCTGGGGTCGAGGCGCCGGAGTTGGAAGAGGCGCTTGACTACCTGCGCGAACTCAAAACCATGTTTGGCTAGTTCGGAGCCGACGTGGGGGTACGTTGGAGCCGCCTGCCGGCACAGAATTTGGGGCCACCGCGCCAGGCTCCGGACCGGCCGTTGACGGTCTGTTCATATATCAAGGCTTCAGACAGCGGTCAGCCTGGTAAACGCCGCTCAATTTCCGCCACAACTTGTTGGGCAATTTCCTTCGCGAGCGTCTCTCGATCTGCGCGTTGGGTCGTGCTTGTGTCTGCAGTCGCAGGCCCACCACTACCGGGCATCGGGGGAGGGGCGTGGAAGGCGCGGCGTTCGAAACCAGCATCTTTCCAGCTGTCGCGAAAGATGTCGTTTGCGCAGATATCGCAATTATTGAACTCCTTGGTGGAACGCGGGTCGGTGACTCCCCACTTGGCTTTCAGGTCCAGAAGTTCGCGGCTTTTCTGCTGATTTAAATAATTCACTCCACCCAGGCTTTTGGCCAACATCAGAATGCGGCAGTAGGCGTCCAGGATTTCAGTCCACCAGTATGCGCGTTCGACCGTTTCTCCGTAACTGACCGTCCCATGATTTGCCAGGATGATCACGTTGGCGTGCTTGACGAATGGCAGAACCGCATTGGCCAGACCCTGGCCGCCAGGTGTTTCGTAGGGGGCAATCGGCACATCACCAAGGAAAATTTCGACCTCCGGAAGTACGCATTGAGGGATTGGTTCCCCGGCAATCGCGAAAGCAGTGGCGTGGGGTGGGTGGCAATGAACGACACTTTTGATGTCGGGTCGGGCCTTCATGATTTGCAAGTGCAGTAAAGCTTCACTCGACCGCTTCTTGCGACCGGCGATTTGATGGCCTTGCATGTCGATGGTACAAATGTCGTCAGGTTTCAGGAAGCCCTTGCAGTGCATCGTGGGCGTGCAAAGAACTTCATTCTCGCTGATCCGATAGGTGATATTGCCATCGGTGGCAGACGCAAATCCCTTTTTGTAAATGCGGTCGCCAATCTCGCAAATCTCTTGCTTGATTTGATGGGTGTTTTGCATAGTCGAGTTCTTTCTCAGTGGTATGAAATTTCAACTCCCACTAGGCCGATTGCCGTTGGTTAAAATATGGCAACTGGGGCGACCGGCCGGTGTAAAGCACGCCGCCCAGGGGTTCTCTGAGCGGTCCCTTCTTGTTCCAGGTGGGCCAAATTGCGACGGACGGTCGATTCGGCCAGGTCCGGCAGCGAGGTGAATCCCTCCCGCCGAACGAGTTCCAGTAATCGTGACCGCCGGTCTTCGGCTACCATGGCATGGTTCTCGCTGGGGCCATGCCACCTTCGCCGTTCGATTATCGGACGCCGAGTGACAAAACTCAATCACGTCGGTGACAAGTTATGATCAATGTCTCTCTTGGATTTAAGAGGATTTAGCCATGCCATACACCTTTTCCCGCGCGATTTTTCCACCGGAGATCGGAAAATAGACCGATCGCACGAGCCGTCTGAGGGCCCGTCGCCACGGGAATTTATGGGACCGCTTGACCTCGCACGGTCGTGCAGACCACCTGTCGCCTAGTTGCCCTGGGGATCCTCGACAAAATAGGTGTCCCTGTCAGGGCGGCAACCTGGAACATGGATATCAAGCATTTCCAGTGGTTCGTCGAATGTCACGAATGCGTGCCTGGTACCGGGTGGCAGTCGCAGAAAATCACCCGGTTTCAGTTCCCGGGACTCGCCGTCCAGGACAGCGGTGCCGGTACCGGCCAAGATGAAATAAAATTCCTCGGCCACTCGATGGTAGCTGGGTGTGGTTTGTTGATGAGGTTCTACCTGTACACGATACACGGTGGCGGCAGCCTCCTGGGCCTCGGTCAACAACGGTTCTATTTTGTAGGGACCCAGCTGCTGAATGGGTTCTGTGGTGCCACTGGAACGGTGGACCAGTTGTTTGCGTGCATTCATTTTTGCTTTTAATTTCTACAGAAAGACAGTTTATCAGAGGGCCCAACGGTATATTTTAGACGAAAACCCTGCGATCTAATTTTCGAAGTTTTACTTCGGGGTGCAACCTACGGTTCCGGCACTGGTGGACAGGGTTTTTTTGCAGTTCCATGGTCAGGTTTTCCTGCTGAGTGGGATTGAGGCGGATCATGACATGAAACGGACTTGGGTCGTTCTCAAGTAGCACCAAACCCTCGTAGTGAGCCGTAGCGGTGAAGGGTTGAAATTGCAATTTTGGTGCAACGAGGTGGTTTTTCGATTGGTTTCCACGATTTGCATCCCTCGGACCGGCAATTGAAAGCTTTACGATTCTAGTTGGTTAACCTTCCTTTGTTTATGCGGTTTGCTCAATGAACGAGACGATCGGTTCCTTGGGTACTAAGCGACAGGAGACAGGAAATGAAACGGGCACATATCCTCACGATTTCCGGGCGGGCTACGCTCTATTCGACATTTTTTGCCCTGATAGCGGTAGTTTTGTTGATCTGGGTCAATTTCCCAGTAGGCATTACAGCTGTGATGGGCAGAGTTATCGGCACCTTGGTCTTAAGCCTGGTGGGTATGGGAGTCATCAACAGGTTGACCAAGGAGGCAATCCTCAGTGACGCAGCCAGGCCTCTGAACGGGGTAGCCGAGGCGAGTTACAGGGAAAGTGTGATTAGTGCGCTGCTTTTGATAACCATTCTGACTCTGTTTATCTGGGGCACTGTGGAAAAGGAGGTCCTCGCCAAATCACTGGGTACGGTTTTGACGTTCTTTGTCGCTGGAGTCTTTATCGGTAGGGTATCGGGTATCTCTGGACGATGGAGCAACTGGTATCTCCGGACGACCGAGCAAGCAAGGTTGGTTGACAAGCTAACTAATTTGCCACGAAGTGCAACAGCGTTGGGGGCAGCCGTGCCCCGGGAGTCTGTCTGAGATGCCTGCACCCGGTCACAAATCGGTTTGCCACTTGGGGAAGTTGCGCACGGGTTGTGCGTCGGTTGAGGTGCCTGCCGGGATTTTGCTCAGACCGTTCGAAGAGTCGACCGATGTAGCTGGCTGGTTGCGGTTACGGGAGGTTGCCTTTGCGGCCACCCTGCCCGGAGTCGGGAAATGGACGGAGCACGACTTTGCCCGCGAAATGACTGGAAAGTCCTGGTGGCGGCCAGACCATACGTGGCTGGCGGTTGAGGGCAAACAGCGGGAGTCGATGGTCGGTACGGTCACGTCGATTGTGCGGAGCCGCAAGGGAGTTCTGGTGGCCGACGTGCATTGGTTGATGGTTCATCCCACCTGGCGGGGGCGGGGTATTGGGCGATGCCTGTTGGAGCAGTTGGAGCAGGCGATGTGGAACGAAGGGGTGGCTCGAGTGCGTGTGGAAACCCATCGTGGATGGGAAGCGGCATTGCATCTGTACCAGCGATTGGGCTACCGCATGAGTTTATGAGCGGGCGGTGCGGACGGGACGTCCTTCAATTTCGAGTTGGTTTGCGGCCAAGAGGCGGAGTACTTTGGGGTAGGCCTCGAGCTCAGCGGTAAAGACGCGGTTAGCAAGGGTTTCCGGGGTATCGTCGTCGTGGACCGGCACGCTCTGTTGCCAAATAATGGGACCGTGGTCGTAGACATTGTCGGCGAAATGAACGGTGCAGCCGGTGATTTTGGCCCCTTGCCGAAGGACAGCGGCATGCACATGCTGGCCGTACAACCCTTGACCGCAAAAGGCGGGAATCAGTGATGGGTGGATGTTCAGCACCCGTTGTTCGAAGTCCTTGGGAATGGGGATGTATTTCAAAAAACCGGCCATGACCACGTAGTCGACTTGAGCTTCGCGACATGCGGTAAAGATATCGGCACTGTAAGGTTCGTGGCCAGTAGCGCCGGTTGGGTAGTTGGATCGCTGAAAAACGATGGATGAAATACCGGCTGCCCGAGCGTGCTGCAGCCCGCCGGCGCGCGGATTGCTCGATATAACGAGTTGGATGTCAACGGGGAGTTCACCGGTTTTTTCCAGATCGATGAAGTTCTTGAGGGTTCTTCCGCTGCCGGAAATGAGAACGGCGATCCGCAGGGGTTGCGAGTTCTGCGATTTTGTCATGTTACAACCTTAATAAAGACCGTCATCTCGTGTTTGGCGACGGAGACTTTACGGGATGTACCTTGTGCGAGCGGTTCAAAGAGGGTTTGTGTGGCGAGCGTTTCTTTTTCGATATAGGCGAGCGAGCCTTCGACAGCGGAGCGTATTTCTGCCGATTCGGTAACGATGCCGATGTGGATCCGATCGGTAAATTCACAATTTTGTTCCTTGCGGGCTTCCTGGATTGCCCGCACCACTTCACGGGTGAGCCCTTCGGAAATCAATTCGGGGGAGAGTTCTGTCGCCAGCACGACAACGACTCCCTGGCCTTGCGCCGCAGCCCAGCCATCTTTGGCCTGAAGCCGCACTTCAATATCTTCCTCATCCAACTCGAATGTTGCGTCACCAGGGAGGTTGACCTGAACTTTGCCGGTCGATTTCAACTCTTCCAGCAGAGCTCCCCCGTCCGCGTTACTGAGCAGTTTCTTGACGGCAGGCATATTCTTGCCGAGCCGGGGGCCGAGGCGTTTGAAATTTGGAACCACCGAGTAGCTGATATAGCGATCGGCATTTGCAGCGAACTGAACGGCCTTCACATTAAGTTCTTCGGCAATCAGGTCGACATGTTGTTCAAGCCACGCTTGGTGTGTTGAGTCAGCCAGGATCACTTCCACCTTGGCCAGCGGTTGGCGCACTTTGAGCGAAGCTGCACTGCGGGCATTTCGGCCAAGGGAGGTGATTTCACGGAGGAGATTCATTTGGGCCGAGAGCGATTCATCGATAGCGTCGACCATGGGTTCAGGGTAGTCGCACAGGTGGACACTTTCGGCGGCACGGCCGTCATAGACACTGGCCAGATTCTGCCAGATGGTCTCCGCCACGAATGGTACAAAGGGAGCAATGAGTTTGCTCGTGGCAAGCAGGCATTCGTAGAGTGTCCAGTAAGCATCGAGCTTGGCAGGTGCTTGTTTGTCGTCTGCCCAGAAGCGATTGCGACTGCGCCGGACGTACCAGTTTGAGAGTGCATCGATGAATTCGGTGATGCGACGGCAAGCGTTGAAATTGTCGTACTGATCCATCTCGCGAATTACGGTGGCAATCGTTTGATTCAACTCACTCAGGATCCAGCGATCGAGTTCAGTACGGTCTTTTGCGGGGTGGTAGGTTTCTGCCGTGGCGAGTTGAGTGGCTGTGAGTTGCTCCACTTCACCCGTTACGGTAGCTCCCGGATCAAAACCATCGATATTCGCGTAGATGACGAAGAAGCTGTAAACGTTCCAAAGCCGCAATAGGAATTCGGGAATACTGTCTTTGATCGCTTGTTCGCTGTACCGGATGGATGTCCAGGGGGGCTGATTGGCCAGGAAGTACCAGCGTAGTGTGTCGGCTCCGTAGCGGTCAAAGATCTCGGCTGGTTCGCGGTAATTCCGTTTACTCTTGGACATTTTGCCCACACAGCGTCTGCTATTCTTTGGGCCAAGCGCATGGCGAGCCTCTTGCTCGGTGAGAAACAGTTGTTTACCGTCCTTGCTTTCCCACCACTCCGAAAGCATCAATCCGAGCACGATGCAATTTCGGAAGGGATGGGGGTAATCGGCCACGGGCTGCGACGACAGGTCGGTCGGGTTGTTGCCAACGCCCGGTTCTGCTCCGAACAGCAAGGTGCTAATAGCGAGTTGGCTGTAAAACCAACCTCGTGTTTGATCGATGGCCTCGCTGATGAAATCAGCGGGGAACTGGCTGGCAAATTGTTCCTGAGCAGGGCCTTCGGTTTGTCCCTGGTAACCCCACTGGGCGAACGGCATCGCCCCCGAGTCATACCAACAGTCAATCACTTCGGGAACACGTCGCATCCGGGTGCCAGCCGCGTAAGGGGAGTCATAGGTTATGGCGTCGATATACGGCTTGTGAATCTTCAAGTCGTCGGCCAGATCGGGATTGGTGGCTTTTGCTTGTTCCCAAACCTCGGTACCGGTAACCCCGGGTTTGGAAAGCAACTCGTCATAACTGGCCACGGCTTCCTTCTTGCCTGTTTCTTCGCAGACCCAAATTGGCAGTGGCGTACCCCAATAGCGCTCTCGCGAGAGGGCCCAATCGACATTGGACTCGAGAAATTTTCCAAACCGGCCATTTTGAATGTGTTGTGGCAGCCAGTGGATCTTCTGATTGTTGGCGAGCATGGCATCTTTGAATGCCGTGGTGCGAATAAACCAACTCCTGCGGGGGTACTGGATGAGCGGATCTTCTTCGGCTCTCCAGCAAAAAGGGTAGTCGTGAAGGAATTGTTCGCGGTGATAGAGACTCCCTCGTTGCTTGAGATCCCGCACGATGTCTTTATCGGCTTCTTTCACCCAACGTCCCTGATAATCGGGTACATCTGCCGTGAAGCGGCCGTCGGGTCCTACGGCGCAAATGAGTTGAGGCCCCTGTTGCTCGAGAAAACGTGATTGCTCAGATTGGAACACTTCGTAGTCGACTTCGCCGAATGCCGGGGCCTGGTGGACAATACCAGAACCGCTGTCGGTTGTGACAAAATCGGCGGCAATGACCCGCCACCCCACAACTTCCTGGCCACCATCTGTGAGCGTACCCAGCTGATTTCCGTGGGAGCCGTAGTAGTGATCGAAGGGTGGCCGGTAGCGCCGACCAATAAGGTCGGTACCGCGACAGGTCGATTCAATCACAAGTTCCCGCTGGACCTTGTTGGCAATGGTTTCGACCAGGTCAGCGGCGATAATCAGTTTTTCACCGTTTTCGAAGGTGGCAGACGGCAACGGTTCGCATTCAGACCCTGTTGGTTGTGGGTCACCTGGATCGACCACGGTGGCGTACACAAGATCAGGATGTACGGCGGCAAATTGATTGCTCAGAAGGGTCCATGGCGTGGTGGTCCAGACGAGCAGGCTGGTATTCGTGTCACTGCCGTGCTGGTCAACCAGCGGAAACCGCACAAACACACTGGGGTCGGACACTTCCCGGTATCCCTGGCCAACTTCGCCGGCGGAAAGGGCCGTACCCCCTTGGGCCCACCACCACACGATTTTGTGACCCTGGTACAGTAAGTCCCGGTCAAACAGGTTTTTTAGTGACCACCAGACCCCTTCCACATAGCTTTGGTGATAGGTGACGTAGGCGTCCTGCAGGTCGACCCAAAACCCAATCCGCTCGGTCAGGGCCTGCCATTCTTGGATGTATCGCCACACACTTTGTTCGCACTTGTGAATAAACGGTTCGACACCATAGGTTTCGATCTCTTCCTTAGAGTGGATGCCCAGTTCCTTGCACACCTCCACTTCAACCGGCAGGCCATGCGTATCCCAACCAGCTTTTCGCTGGCAGTGGTACCCCCGCATGGTTCGATAGCGGGGAAACACATCCTTGATGGTTCTCGTCAGGCAGTGGCCCGGGTGAGGTTTACCGTTAGCGGTGGGAGGGCCTTCATAGAACACGAAGGGGGGTGCATCAACCCGCCGCTCAAGCGACTTCTCGTAAATGGAGTGCTCTTTCCAGAACTTCCCTGTGGCGAGCTCTTGGGCAGGAAAATCGACGTTATTATCAACCGGCCGAAACATGCTCCGAATAGAACACGGTACCGAACAGTTTGCAATCGCAAACGACGGTGCCGCGCAAACCGGGACCGGCGGTGGAAGGGGCAGTGGACGAGCGACCCCTCTCCCAGGGAAAACGAACTTTGGAATGGCCGCTGGTGGAATCCCCCGGCAGACCAAAGCCTGGTTCATTTATCAAAGTCGGGATTGTCGGTTAGATTGCTGCCTACATCCTCGCGCTAGGATTCGACCTCGTTGTCTTCATCACTGGGGAGGTCTTCGTTCCATTCCTCTTCGAAGTCATCATCGAAATCGTCATCGAAATCATCTTCGTTGAAATCGTCGAACGGATCCGAAGTACAACTGAGGCCGTCGTCGGCCGGTTCCCACCATTCATTGCCTGGCTGATCTTCGCCTGGCTGATCTTCACAAGCCACTTGATCACTTTCCAACAGCGAAGTCATTGCTTTTTTATCCCCTATCTAATTGAAAAGAAAACAAAAATCTTCAGAAACTCGCATTTGGCATGGACGGGCAGGCTACCATGGCCCGTCAGGTCTTTTGCCACTGGCGGTTTCCCACGACAACTGGGAATTCTGTATCACATAACCGAAGTTTGTCAAGAATCGATCTCTTGGACTGACCATTTGGCGGTGAGGGATACCGCAGGTTTCCACTTCCGGTGAAAAAACTGGCTTGCATTGAGCTTCGCGGCGGCTTAGGGTCTGTGACTCTGGAAATTCTGTGACTCTGGAAATATTGGGGAAATATTGGGAAAGAGTGCTGTCATGAGTCCGCCTCCACCACAGCTGGATGTCGTAGCGGTTGGTGCCCATCCCGACGACGTGGAAATCGCTTGCGGCGGGATCCTGGCCCAATTGGCTCGCCAGGGGCAACGCGTCGGAATCATCGATTTGACCGACGGTGAACCGACACCCCGGTCGCCAGGTCCCGAAGTGCGGTTGGCTGAAGCCAAAGACGCCGCAGCTGTGTTGGGCGTTCGGCACCGTTTGACCCTCGAACTTCCCAATCGCAGACTTTTCGATTCGTTCGAAGCACGAACGCTGCTTGCCACTGAGCTCCGCCGCTATCGCCCCAAACTGGTGATCGGGTTGGGGGCCAGCACGCCAACCGCCTCGCCCGACCACTGGCAGGCGATGCAGATCACCGATGCGGCCGTATTCTACGCAAAACTGACCAAGTGGGATGAACACTTCGACGGTTTGACTCCGTTGGTCATTCCCGCCTTGTTGCATTGCTACCTCGTCGATCAACAAGAACTCTTATCCCGACCTGGACGGATTATCACCGACATCAGCGATACGCTCCAACTCAAGTTAGCTGCGATGCGGTGCTACAAAACTCAATTTCCACCTGAAAAAGAGCATGTCTTCCGACGCGTCGAAGCGACAGCCCGATTTCTGGGGGAGGCATCGAGGGTTGAGGCTGCCGAGTTGCTGACCAGTCCCCGCCCAGTGCCGGTCCCCAACTTAATGGAATTTCTTTTTGGCAACCACTAGGATCGCAGCAACTGTAGCACCTTTGTCATGTCTGCGGGAATTGGGGCCTGGAAGTCGACTCGCTCGTGGGTCGTCGGATGCGTCAGCGTGAGGCGGTGCGCATGCAAAGCCTGACGCTCAAGTAAAACGACATCGTCCTCCGAATCGGGCTTGATTTGCCGGGCTGTCAAAACGGCTCGACCACCGTAAAGCCGGTCGCACAGTACAGGGCAGCCGAGGTGGGCCAGATGCAAGCGGACTTGGTGTGTGCGACCTGTTTTTGGTTCAACACGAATCAGGGCGAACCGGCCGAATCGCTCTTCGACCTCGTAAAACGTGATCGCCTCGCGACTCGATGGGTGCCCAGCCCGAATGGCCTTTTTTTCTCGTTGCGTGGGGTGATTCCCGATCGGGCACTCAACGATGTCGCTGTCGCGATCTGGTACGCCAACCACCAGCGCAACGTATTCTTTCTTGATGGTTCTCGATTTGAATTGGTTGGCTAGCGTCTCATGGGCCTGATCGTGCTTGGCGATGACAATGACGCCACTGGTGTCGCGGTCAAGCCGGTGGACGATACCGGGGCGGGTGGGGCCACCCGTTTGACTCAGTTTGTCAAAATGATAGGCCAGGGCGCTGGCCAAGGTACCGTCCCAATGCCCGCGGGCCGGATGCACGATCATGCCGGCCGGTTTATTGACGACAGCGATCGCTTCGTCTTCGAACAGAATGTCGAGCGGAATTGCCTGCGGCTGGGGACCTTCGCGGGGCACATCGAGTTGCTCGACCAGAACGGTATCGCCCTGTTTGAGCTTTTGGGCAGACTTGCAGGTTTGACGGTTGACCCGAATACCGCCCGCTTCGATTGCCCGTTGTAGATGGGCTCGACTCAAATGAGGCAGTTGTCGAGTCAGGAAGTGATCAAGACGCGATCCTGCCTCCGAAGAGACGGTCAGTTCGATCACCGACTCAGGAGCCAGCCTGCTCTCATTCGTTGGGAGGGGTTTCACCCGCTTTTGCCTCAGCGGCCGTGTCAGACGTCGAGTTTGCCTCGGCGCCCGTATCGGGTTCTGTATCGGGTTCTGTATCGGGTTCTGTATCGGGTTCTGTATCGGGTTCTGTATCGGGTTCTGTATCGGGTTCTGTATCGGGTTCTGTATCGGGTTCTGTATCGGGTTCTGT
>Ga0310121_10000215_pt1 | contig 62596 bp, 54 predicted proteins | sample CB27_Tmax_986_MG_FD_203504 | JGI IMG/M metagenome (GOLD analysis project Ga0310121, IMG submission 203504) | Marine microbial communities from Western Arctic Ocean, Canada - CB27_Tmax_986 | ecosystem: Environmental > Aquatic > Marine > Oceanic | place: Canada: Western Arctic Ocean | collected... | reverse complement strand
GGGACTTAACCGAACCGATTTACCCCGTCCACGCTTTTCCGCCGACCCCATCTTTTTCTCTGATCGACAGGGCTTAACTTGTTGCTCTCCAAAGGTTTAGTGATACAAACGGTATCGACTTGTCGGACTGGGAAACTCAAAATCAAGCCGCTATAATCCGTCGATTGTGTGGGCGTGCCTCCGTGAAAGTTTGCCGACTGGGTAAAGAAATGCATACTGTGGAGCTTTTTGACGAGGCGTTGGCTGTCGCCGAGCGCCTCGGCTTTAAAATTCGCGAGGAATGGCTGGAAGGCTACGGCGGTGGCGGCTGCGAAATTTCCGGGCAAAAGTGGATCTTCATCGACCTCAGCCTGAGTTCGCGTGATCAGCTGGAGCAGGTGGTGGGAGCCTTGCGCGAGGAACCAGCGGTTGACGACCAGGAATTGTCACCGCAACTCTCCCAGCTTATCGATCGGGAGTAGAGGCTGATTATTCTCCGCCTCGGTAGAGCCCTTGCATTTCGATGAATTTTTCGACGGCGCGTGGTGTTCGATAGCGAATGCTCCGCCCGCTGGCCACTCTTTGCCGAAGGTCGGAGCTGCTGATATCCAATTGCGGCATTTTGACCAGGCTCTGTTCTATCTCAGCGAGTTTCTCGGCGGTCACCAACCGAGCTAGCCCCTCCAGATTGACCACGGGCGAACTGGGTCGCGAGACGATGCACGGCGTTGCCAACTGGCAGATCCTCGACGGCTCGCGCCAAGTTGGCAAATCGGCCAGCGAGTCGGCGCCCATCAGCAGGAACAGCTCTCCAGCGGGCTGCTGATGGCGGATTCGATCCAGTGTGTCGACCGTGTAACTGACGCCGCCGCGATCAATCTCAATCGTCGAAACGTCGAAATCGGGGTGGCCCCCAATCGCCAGCTTGAGCATCTCCACGCGGGCCCCATCCGAAGAGGGCTGCTGGTCCGTCTTATGAGGCGAGCAAGCCGCTGGGACAAACCACACCTTGTCTAAGTGGCAGGCCTCGCGGCAGCTTTCGGCCAGCAGCAGGTGGGCCAGGTGGATAGGATCAAATGTTCCGCCAAAAATGCCTAATCGCATTGTCATTTGCCGTCGAGGTTACGTTTCCCGGGTCGATTGCCTGTCCTCGTCGCCACTCGCCTATAGGTTCGGTGCCTGATATCGTAATCGTGTAACCGTTATCCTGCTACTGCGAACGTTAGATTGGCCAATCCATGGACGACCGACAGCGTAATTTGTTCGAGCTGGAGCCGGCTCCATGGGAGTTTGATGACGGCGCCCAGCGACTGCTGGCGACGGTTGTATTTCCGGAACAACCACACGGCGAGTTCGATTATGAGATTCCCGACGAGTTGCGCGACCAATTGCAACCTGGCTGCCGAGTGCGTGTGCCCTTGGGGCGGGCGAATCGAATTGTCGTAGGTTTCTGCGTGAACGTAGGCAATCGCGTGGCGCCGCGAAAGATCAAGCCGATCCGTGATATTCTGGATCCGGTGCCGCTGATTTCCTCTTCAATTCTGCAGTTGACCCGCTGGATGTCGCAGTATTATCTTTGCCAGTGGGGTCCCGTTCTTGACGCGGTCGTACCCGCCGGAGTCCGAACCGGTGCCGGCACCCGAGAGCGGACTTATTTGAGTGTTCCGACCAGCGTTGCCGCGCGGATCACCCAGTTGAAATTGCCAAAGCGGCAGGCGGAGATTCTTCGATTCCTCATGGAATCTCCCGAACCGATCACCGTTGCGGAGACGGCGAAGGCCGTGGGGTGCACCACCGGACCCATCAACGCGCTGCGCAAGAAACGCCTGGTACGCGAAGAAGTACGCCGCGTTCACGAAAACGACTTCCAGGCGACACTGGCACCGAGAGCTGACGCCTTACAGTTGAACGAAGATCAGCAAACGGCCTTGGACGTAATTAAAGAGGTGTTGAATTCTCGGCAGCAAGAGACGATTTTGTTGCACGGGGTCACCGGCAGCGGCAAGACGGAGGTTTACATCCAGGCGGTTCAGGAAGTGACGCAATACGGTCGCCAAGCCATCGTCTTGGTGCCGGAAATCAGTTTAACTCCCCAGACACGTCGCCGCTTCCAGTCCCGATTGGATAGCGTTGCCGTACTGCACAGCAACCTGACCGCTTCGGAGCGGCATTGGCATTGGCAGCGAATTGCGCGAGGAGAGGTGCAAGTCGTCGTCGGTGCCCGCAGCGCTATTTTCGCGCCGATTCCGCATTTGGGACTGATCGTGATGGACGAGGAGCATGAGCCGTCTTTCAAACAGGAGACGGCTCCTCGTTATCACGCTCGAGACGTGGCGTTACAGCGGTCGATTCTGGAGAGTTGCCCGTTGGTTCTGGGGACCGCTACGCCGTCGCTGGAGAGCTGGCGCGAGACTCAACGCGGAAACTATCGATTGGTGAACATGCCGAGGCGGGTAAACGATCTCCCGTTGCCGATTGTGAGAATCGTCGACATGCGAGATGAGGTACATCGCCAGCAGAGTCGCGGTTCCATCAGCCGCCCCCTGCATCAGGCGATGGACCGGGCGTTGCGTGGCGGTGGACAGATCATACTATTGCTGAATCGTCGGGGATTTTCCACCCACGTACAATGTCCGGCCTGCGGTGAAGTTGTGCGCTGTGAGCACTGTGACATAGCCCTGACGCACCACAAGGATCAGGACAAACTGATCTGTCATTACTGCAATTTTCAAGCTCGCCCTCCTGACGTCTGCCCGAAATGCGAATTCGACGCGATTCGTTTTGGCGGCCTGGGCACACAGCGGTTGGAGGCGGAGATACGAGCGAGGTTCAGCGGCGTGAGCTGCCTGCGCATGGATTCGGACACCATGCAGCGTCCCGGCAGTCATCAGGAGGCGCTGGATCGGTTCCGTCACGGCGAAGTGCAGATTCTTTTGGGGACACAGATGATCGCCAAAGGCCTGGATTTTCCCAACGTGACTTTGGTCGGGGTCGTCAATGCCGACACCGGGTTGCACTTGCCTGATTTTCGCGCCGGGGAGAGAACGTTCCAGCTTGTTACGCAAGTCGCTGGAAGAACCGGTCGAGGCGAAAAGGGGGGCGAGGTGTTAGTGCAAACGTATAACCCGGAACACCCCTCGATCGTGGCCGCTGTGAGACACGATTACATCCGATTTGCCGAGACGGAACTGCCGCTACGTGAGCGTTTTGGTTATCCGCCGTTCACCTGCTGTGTCCGTTTGGTCTTTCGTGGCCCGCGAGAATCAATTGTCGATCAATTCGCCAGCTCGGTGGCTGAGGTGCTGTTGCGACAGATCGAGGAAGAAAACAGGGACGTCATCATTTCCGGTCCTGGACCAGCGCCCTTGGCGAAACTGCGCGGCAAGTTTCGGTACCATCTCTTGCTCCGTGGCAGCGAACCCAGTGTGCTGAATCGAATTGTCTCGGCCGCGACCGAAACGATGCCGCGAGTTGAAGATGTCCAGTGGATTGTGGATGTGGACGCCATTTCTATGTTGTAGAGGCGATTTCGATGTTGAAAAGAATGGCCCATGCTGATCTGGTTTGGTTCCCGCGCCGCCTCTAAAATGAAGCGGACGTAGCTGAAGTCGTAAGACTTTGGCGACGAACCCGAAACGGCCAAACTCTTACGCTTTTCACCTACCCAGTGTTCCTGTTCCCAATCAATCAACTACACCGGCGTCTGCCATGTCTCTCCGAATGATCAAGTACCTGCTTGGCGCCAACAATCTGGAACGGAAGATTCGGCTGCTGTTCGGGTTCTCGTTATTGCTGTTGATCACGGGCAGCTTCTGGTGGTACGGCAGCGAGACGGAGAAAGAGCTCTATCGCACCAAGCGTCGGACGGGCGTTCATTTGGTCGATGCCATTATGCTCAAATACCATTGGAAGGAATGGGCCATTGTCGAGTTTAAACCGCTCGTAGTCGATATGATTGAGGGGCTGGAGAACCTGAAATACGACTACAAGTTCTTGGCGCTGGAGGCCGTTCCCGACCGTTTGGACATCGGCACTCCCGCGACCATGGACCCGAAAGAATTAAGGATGGTCACAGAGTTGCGAGACGAGTTTTTCCAACAATTGGAGGACGCGGCGTCACGAGCCTTCAACCAATCCGCGGACGAGCTCGAAACATCAGTTCCTGATGCGGACGTCGATACGGAATTTACTGAGACGATCGCCAAACACGACATCAAAAACAGGGATCGATGGGATTACAAGTCGAAGGAGTACCAGTACTACCAACCGGTCTATTGGCGACGTAGTTGTCACCGCTGTCACGATCAAGATGGTGCCGACATGAACTACGCAAGTACAGAAGGCACTTCCGGGTTGGCGGATGACCTTCCCTTTCGCGTGATCAAGGTGGTGATCCCGGACGAGCAGTACGAAAGTGTAATCAATCGACATCGAGCTATCTTCATGGCCACGGCAATCATTACGGTGTTCCTGGCGATGATTGCCCTGTACGTGGTGGTACGATTCGTGATCGTCAAGCCGCTGCAACATCTGCGTGAGGTCAGTGACGAGGTCGGCCGCGGAAACTATTCGCTGCGCGCGGAAATCGATACGGACGACGAATTCGAAGAGCTCGCCAACTCCTACAATCGCATGTTGCGCCACCTCGTCGAATCGCAAGAACAGCTGCGCGATGCCAATACGAACCTGGACGGCAAATTGGACCAGTTGGCCCAGATGAATATGCAGCTGTACGAAATGAACCGGCTCAAAGGGGATTTCTTGGCCAATGTCAGCCACGAATTGCGCACCCCACTGAATAGCATTATCGGATTTTCCGATGTGCTCCAGGGGATCGACGCCTTAAACGATAAGCAAAAGAAATATGTTACTAATATCGGGAAATCTGGCCATGTGTTGTTGGACATGATCAACGATATTCTGGATCTTGCCAAAATGGAAAGTGGCAAGTCCCGCGTTCGCCCGACCGAGTTCGCGCTGGATATGTTGGTCAAGTCCCAGTCGGAAGTGGTTCGGTCATTGGCGGAAGACAAGAACATTGCCTTGGACGTCGAGTGTGAGTCTGATTTCACGTCGGTTTTTCAGGATCAGGCCAAACTCCAGCAAATCCTTACGAATCTTTTGTCCAATGCCATCAAGTTCACCCCCGATGGCGGCCGCATCAACGTTCGTGTCCGGCGTGAGATGGGGCACGAACCGGTCGGCGGGGACGGCAATTCCGCTTTCTTGGACAATGACGCGGGATGGATTGTTGTCGCCGTGGAGGACACCGGGGTTGGCATTGCGGACGAGGACACGGAGGTGATTTTTGAAAAGTTCCGCCAGGCCAATGTCACGCGAACGGGCGACAATCTGACTCGCGAGTTCTCAGGAACTGGATTGGGATTGTCGATTGTCAAAGAACTGTGTCGTTTGCTGGGTGGCGAGATCCAAGTGACCAGCCAACTAGGACAGGGGAGTGTGTTTACCATTAATCTGCCTTGGATATTACCGGCGAGTTTGGCGACGTCGGCAGGTGGAAATTCGATAGACGAATCCTCGCTCCGTTTTCGAGATGTTCGTAGCCAAGAGTCCGACGGCGGTCAGACTCCACCGGCCGAGGCGACATCGTCCGTGGACTTATCCGGCGATCCTTCCACGCCACATTCGTCCCAGTCCTCGACCACCTCATGACGCATCGAGATGTCCAACGGCGAGAATCAATTGACAAGGAAGATAACTGATGAGTGAAAAGGCAGAAGTCTACCTGTTTACGGACGGTGGTTGTAGCGGTAATCCAGGGCCGGGAGGATGGGGGTTCGTCCTTCGCCACCTGGCGTCCGGCAAAGAAATGGAAGCCTCCGGGTCCGCGCCGGACACCACCAACAATCGGATGGAACTGACCGCCGTCGTCAAAGCCTTGGAAGCTCTAAAACGGCCTTGCCGCGTGGAACTTTTCACCGACAGTGTGTATGTCGGCAAGGGGCTCAGCGAATGGATGCCGAAATGGAAAGCCAACGGGTGGAAACGACGTGAAGGTGGCAAGCTGAAACCGGTCAAAAACGAGGAGCTTTGGCAGCGGCTCGATGAACTCATCCAGCGTCATCGGCTGAAATATACACGAGTCGCCGGGCATAGTGGCCACCCGGAGAATGAACGCTGCGACGAGCTGGCCGTGGCGGCTTATCAGCATTTGCTTTGAGGGCGTGGCTCGGATCGGCCGTTGCACGCAGCTCCGCCGCCCGGCACCTTGTCATCGCTTCTTCCGGCCACAAAAATCATGGTATGCCGTCTTCTGAATCCAAGCCGCAGTTCGACCTCAAAACGCCGCTGCAATATCTGAAAGGCGTAGGGCCGGAACGGGCAAAGCTGCTGGCTCGGCTAAATCTCCACACGGCTCAAGACACGCTCTTCTTTTTTCCTCGCACCTATGAAGATACCACCTCGGTGGTTCCGATTGCCCAGCTTGTGCCCGACACGCTTACGAGTGTGAAAGGAGTCGTCGAGGAAGTCGAATCCAAGAATACGTCTGTAGGGGGAAGCATCTGCGGTGTGCTGATCCGTGACCAACAGCATCACCTGCGGGCCGTTTGGTTCAACCAACCCTACATGGAAAAACGATTTTCGCCAGGCCAAGGGGTGATGCTAACGGGCAAAGTCAAGAACCAAGGATTGATGTGGGAAATGTCCCACCCCCGCGTCAAATGGCTGACCACTCCAGACGAAACGCCGCCAGGGGAAATCCTGCCCATCTATCGGTTGACGGAGGGAATCAAACAGTCGGAGATCCGACGGTCGGTTGCTGTGGCGGTTGACGAGTGTGTTGAAATGGTCGAGGAGGTGTTGCCCGAATCAGTGCGCCAAGAATATGGCCTGTTGCCGATTCGTGACGCTATTTTGTCCATACATCGGCCCGTCGACGGCGAGGCGCTGCAGTCGGCTCGCTTTCGCTTCGTTTTCCAAGAGTTGCTGGTGTTGCAGCTGGCCTTGGCCATGCAGCGCCACCTTTCTATCCATGGCAAACATGCCTGGCCGCTCCCCGTCAACGGCCGTATCGACTCGCGGATCTGCCGGTTGTTTCCGTTTCCATTAACCGACGGCCAACGACAAGTCATTGACGAGATCTGTAGCGACATGGCAGCTGAGGTGCCGATGAACCGTTTGCTCCAGGGCGATGTCGGGAGCGGCAAGACGGTCGTGGCTATGTATGCCATGTTGTTGTGCGTCGCGCATGGTTGCCAGGCGTCTCTCATGGTGCCGACTGAAATACTTTGCCGCCAGCATTGCCAGACACTCGGCCGGGCTTTGGCCAATGCCAGAGTCACGATCGCCATGATCACCGGGGGGATGTCGAATTCAGAGCGAAAGGGTGTTCTTCAATCGATTCGCGATGGCGAGGTCGATCTGGTCATTGGTACGCATGCGCTGCTGCAGGAAGATGTGGAATTTGCCAGATTGGGGTTGGTCATCGTCGACGAGCAGCATCGTTTTGGTGTGCGTCAACGGGCTCAATTGCGTTGGTCCGGTCCCAGTCCCCATTACCTGGTGATGACCGCGACTCCGATTCCCCGAACTATGGCCATGACGCTGTTCGGAGACCTCGACGTCTCGACCCTGCGAGACCATCCTCCGGGACGCCAGCCGGTAAACACTTACCTGGGCACGGTCGAGCAACGCGAACAATGGTGGGAGTTTTTCCGACGCAAACTTCGTGAAGGCCGGCAAGGGTATGTGATCACACCGCTGGTGGATCAATCCGACCATGCCCATATTGTCAGCTTGGAGCAGTCTTTCGAATCGCTTTGCAACGATGAGTTGGAAGAATTTCGCGTCGATCTTGTCCATGGACGGCTGAGTACCATGGAGAAACAGGCTGCGATGGATGCCTTTCGCAGCGGAGAAACACAAGTCCTCGTGGCCACCTCGGTCGTCGAAGTCGGCGTTGATATCGCCAACGCAACGGTCATGACCATTGAGAACGGCGAGCGATTCGGGTTGGCTCAACTGCACCAACTCCGCGGCCGTGTCGGACGAGGCACGCACCCAGGTTATGTGTGCGTTTTTTCGCCCGCCACCGAAGAGACGCAACAGCGACTGAACACCTTCGTCTCGACCAGCGATGGTTTTGAGTTAGCCGAGGCTGACTTTCAGATGCGCGGCCCCGGCGATCTGCTGGGGGTAAAACAACATGGCCTGCCGCCGTTGCGAATCGCCGACTTGTGCTCCGACGGCGCCGTGCTCGTGAAAGCACGAACGGCCGCTCAGGAAATGATCAACGCGGATCCGGACCTCCAAGCCGAACCGCTGGCCAAATTGCGACGGATGGTTTTGCTGCGCTACGGTAACGTTTTGGAATTGGGCGAAGTCGGTTGAGGATTTTTCGCGTACGCGACAGGTCGGGAGAGCGAGGCCTTAGGTCAGCCTTTAAAGGTGGCAGCGATAGCACACACCGAGCTTAGCCCAAAAGATTTCAGTGTTCAGGTTTCAGTACCATTGGCTTTGCTTCTCGTGCCTGAACACTGAACACTGAAACCCGAAAATAGCGGCATTGGTAGCGTTGATGGCATTGGCCGGAGTTATGATCAAGGCCCTGGGATACACCCAGGGGCCTCCCTAATGTATTAACTACTTCTAGTGGCCTGTCCACTTTGAGTTTACTAATGGGCGTACCGACACCGGGAGGGCGAGGCTCCCGGTATTCGATTCGAAACGAACTAGTAAACTCAAAGTGGACAGGCCACTAGGCGGCTATGGACCTAGGCGGCTATGGACCTAGGCGGCTATGGACCTAGGCCACCAGCGGCTCGCCGATCTCCCATTGTTGGGGGTCCTGCTCGTCTCGAAGGACTTGACGGTAGACCGTGTCGCGTTCGATAGGATCGCGTCCAGTTTCGCTGATCAGCCGGCGGATCTCGTCGACTCCCAGCATTTCCGGCGTGGTGGCGCCAGCGTCGTGATAGATCAGCTCATGACGCACCGTCCCGTCAATATCGTCAGCTCCGTAGGCCAATGCCGTTTGGGCGGTACCGATTCCCAGCATGATCCAATAGGCCTTGATGTGCGGAATGTTGTCCAATATCAGCCGCGAAATCGCCATGGTGCGTAGATCGGTCGGTGCCGACGGCTTTTTGATGTGGGACAACCCGGTGTTTTCCGGGTGAAAGGCCAAGGGGATGAACGTCTGGAAACCGCCCGTTTCGTCCTGCAGCTCACGCAATCGAATCAGATGATCGATGCGATGAAAAGGTTCTTCAATGTGGCCGTACAACATGGTGCAATTGGTGCGCAGTCCCAATTGATGGGCGTTGCGATGGACGTCGAACCAACGATGCGTGTCGGCTTTGTGTTCGCAGATTTGATCACGGACTTCGGGATGAAAAATCTCCGCGCCACCGCCTGGCATACTACCCAATCCAGCCTCGAGCAGATCCTCCAACACTTCTTTGGCCGTTTTCTTGGTAAGAAACTCAAACCAATTGATTTCCACGGCGGTCCAGGCCTTGAGATGCAGTTTTGGATAAGCCTCGTGAAGGATGCGGACCAGATTGACGTACCACTCGTAAGGTTTTTGATGGTGCAATCCTCCCACGATGTGAAGCTCGGTGCACCCGTTGTCGATCGCCTCCTGGCCTCGCTGGAGAATCTGCTCGTCGCTCATCACATACCCACGTTCGTCGCGCAAATCAGCCCGAAACGCACAGAAACTGCATCGATAGACGCAAACGTTGGTAGGGTTCAAATGGGCGTTCATGTTGTAATAGGCCACGTTGCCGTTTTTTCGCTCACGCACGAGATTGGCCATTTCGCCAACCTCGCCCAACGTCACCTGCGGATCGTACAGGAAAACACCGTCGTCCGACGACAGCCGCTCGCCCGCCGCAACCTTGTCGCGAATCTCACGAAGTCTCAATTTGTCCACGGTTTTCTCTTTCCAGGTTGTTAAATCAATAAATCCACGGTCACCACGACCAGCAATCCCAGGCTGACCACCGAGTTCACATTGAAAAAGGCCCTGTTCACCTGCTGCAGGTCATCCGCGCTGACCAATCGATGCTCATAGACCAAAAGTCCCGCCACCGCGGCAATGCCAACAGCATAGATCCAGCCCAACGGGACCTGCGGACAAAACCACGGCATAGCGGCCAATACCAACACCATCCCGGCATGGCACCAGGCGGCGACACGAAGCGCGCCGGCTATGCCAATTCGACTGGGAACGCTGAATAGTCCGTTTTGGCGATCAAACTCGGCGTCTTGGCACGCGTAGATGATATCGAATCCAGCGACCCACAGCAGCACGGCCATGCCGACCAACAGGGCAGGTAGGATATCCGCTGGGCTGGCGGCCACCAACGGTCCTCGTAACGCAATCCAGGCGCAGATCGGTGCCAGCATCAACGCGGCGCCGAGCCAGAAATGCGATAAAGCAGTGAATCTTTTCGTCAGCGAATATAAACAGAGGACCACCAACACGGGGACCGCCAGATACAACGGCCAACGGTTGGGAAAAAACAACACTGTCGACGCCACGAAGCCCGCGGCCGTGACCAGTAAGAAAAAAATGACACCCGTTGCACTCAGCTCACCTGTGACGAGGTGACGCTTTTCCGTTCGTGGATTTTTCGCGTCCACGTCTCGATCGACCAATCGATTGAAGGCCATCGCCGTGCTTCGCGCGAAAACCATACACAGCAGCAGACCGAGTAACTCCTGCCAGCGAAACCCCAAAATCTCTCGCATTTCAACTGGCAAAAGATCCCTGTCCGCCGGAACGGTCCACGCCATCACCGCCGCCAACAAGGCAAACGGCAAGGCAAACAGCGTGTGGCTGAAACGGATCATTTCGAGAATTTTTTGGAGGGTGTTCATCACGCTTCCCCCCAGCGCTTCACCAACGCGTGCGCGACGTTCAATTGGTCCAGGACTCGGGCCACCACGAAATCGACCAAATCGTGGGGCGTTTGCACGTTGTGATACCATCCTGGCATGGCGGGCAGCATGACCGCTCCGATTTCGCTGGCCCGTTTCATGTTTTCCAATTGCACGATCGAAAGCGGGGCTTCGCGAGGGATGAGGACCAGCGGTCGTCGTTCTTTGAGGTGCACGTCAGCGGCCCGTTGGATCAAATTGTTGCTGGCACCGGTCACGACGGCGCTCAGCGTACTCCCCGAGCACGGACATATGGCCATGCCGTCGGTCAGGAAGGAACCGCTGGCGATGGGTGCCATGAAGTCGCTGAAGTGGTAATAGTGAATCCGACCCGCCCGACTGCCAAAATCGATCGAATTTGTGTTGTCGAGAAAGCGGCACGTTCCCCCGCCGATTTTACCGAAAGCGGCCACATCGAAATCGTTGAGATGGATGCGAATGCCCAGTTCATGCTGGAGCACCGTATTGCCGGCTGAGCTGATTGTGAGGTGTACGTCGCGTCCAGCTTCGGTCAAGACGTCGACCAACCGCACCGCGTAGGGTGCGCCACTGGCTCCGGTAATGGCGACGACGAGTGGCTTCATTTGGTTCCTACATACAACGTGGCGATGCCAAAGGTCAGCGGCCGAAACCAGACGTCCGTGAGGCCGGCACCACGCATCCGTTCGGCCAGCGCCTCCCCGTGCGGAAATTCTCCCACACTTTCGGGAAGGTACTCGTACGCAGCCTGGTCATTGCGAGCCAACAGTTGTCCAATCCGCGGCAGCACATTTCGAAAGTACCATCCATAAAGGGCCTTCAGCGGTTGTGCTGTCGGCTGGGAAAACTCTAACACGGCGACCTTGCCGCCTGCCGAGGTGACTCGGGCCATTTCACTCAGTCCGCGATCCGTATCGGCCACGTTTCTCAATCCAAAGGCGACGCAGACGATCTGGAAGTGTTCCTCGTCAAACGGCAAATTCTGCGCGTCGGCTTCGACAAACGTGATCTGGTCGTTAATCCCCCGTTGCCGTTTCTTGGCCTCGCCCACGTCCAACATCGGCTTGCAAAAGTCTGCCGCCACGATCGGTACCCGCCCCTGGGCCGCGCGGTGATAGGCAAATGCCAGATCTCCAGTCCCCGTGCAGAGATCGAGGATCGGCCGTTGGCCAACCGGTGGTACCAGTTGCACGGTGCGTCGGCGCCAATACCGGTCGACCTGCATCGATAGCAAATGGTTCATGCGGTCGTATTGGGTCGCGATTTCCCCGAACATCCGCCGCACGCGGTCAGCGGACTTGTCGACTTTCGTGGCTGTTGTCATTCGCGTCATTCGCGTCATTCGCGTCATTTGCGTCATTTGCGTCATTTGCGTCATGCGCGGTCCCGATGCGCGGTCCCGATGCGCGGTCCCGATGCGCGGTCCCGATGCGCGGTCCCGATGGGAATCCCTCATACTACGCCTAAACCGAGCACAAATCAGGGGGCTGGCCAGTGGATTTTGGGGGCAGCCCCCTCGTAACCAAACCGAAATTGTTCCATCGACGCAACCAGAATTTCGCTGGACCTCTCGCCGCACTTAGATTCCTAGGCTGACGTTACCGACGACTGGCCCGCGGCTCAGGCCTATATCGCGGTCGTCAAGGCTGCCATAGACCAAGACCAGCCCGGCGCCTAAACTGACCAGCCCGCAAGAGGAAATAATCCAAAACCCATAAGCGCACACCTACACGCACGCTCATTCCCACGCTCCGCGTGAACGGTGTAGCTGAAGTCGTAAGACTTTGGATGAATCGCTATTAAGCGCAAAAAATCTCACGAGGTCGGTGACGGGAATACGCATCTCGATGGAATCATGCGACTTTTGGGTTGGCACGCATAATGCCCAAAGTCTCACGACTTCAGCTACGGCGCGGTGCAACAAGTGACCAATGACACGTAACAAGTGACCAAAATCATGCAAATGGACAAACTCGTCTCGCTGTGCAAACGGCGAGGTTTTCTTTTTCAATCCAGTGAAATTTACGGCGGCCTCAATGGCTTCTGGGACTACGGCCCGTTGGGTGTCGAGCTGAAGCGGAACGTCAAGGAAGCGTGGTGGCGGGACATGGTTCGCTGCCACGACGATCTGTCGGTACTCCCCGGGGCGCCCTCGAGCTACGCGATGACGGGATTGGATTGCACGATCGTCATGCATCCGCAGGTCTGGAAGTGCTCGGGCCATTACGACCTGTTTCACGACTTCATGGTGGACTGTCGCGAGTCAAAACGTCGCTATCGTCACGACCAGGTTTGTGGCCGATGGGTGGAGGCCAAGGGCAAAAAGGTCTTTGTCAGCACCCCTGAAAGCGACACGGCCCAAGAGGAGTTGACCCGCAAAGCGCTGAAATTCTTCAATCTTCGCAATAAGGATGCGGACAACCTCCAATGGGACGGTGCCGTCGTATCGTTGACGACGATCGATGGTTTCGACCAGGTGCTGGGCCCAGACGCGAAAGAGCTGGGAACGCTGACCGAACCGCGTGAGTTCAACCTCATGTTCAAGACGACAGTCGGGGCGTTGGGGGGAGAAGACGATGCCGCCTTTTTACGACCGGAGACTGCCCAGGGGATTTTCGTCAATTTCAAAAACGTGCTGGACAGCAGCCGTCATAAACTGCCACTGGGTATCGCCCAGATCGGCAAGAGTTTTCGCAACGAAATCACGCCGCGGAATTTCACTTTCCGTTCACGTGAATTCGAGCAGATGGAAATCGAGTTTTTCTGCCAACCCGACGTATCAGGGCAGTGGTACCAATATTGGCGCGACCGCCGGATGCAGTGGTACCAGGATCTGGGGTTGGCGGGCCAGCGACTGCAACTCCGCGAGCACGACGCCGGCGAACTCAGCCACTACTCACGCGGCACGGCCGACATCGAGTACGCGTTTCCGTTTCTGCCTGAGGGGGAATACGGCGAACTGGAGGGAATCGCGCATCGTGGGGATTTCGACCTGCGCAGCCATATGGAGGGTAAATTGGACGAGTCGACCAATCCGCTGGAGGTGCAACTGGGAGAGGACGGCAAGCCGAAATGGCGTGGCAGCGGCAAGGATCTGACCTATTTTGACGACGATGCCTGGGAGCGGGACAAAGAACAACTGGGGACCAACTCTTTCAAGGCCTATCTCAAGGGACGTGAGGACCAGTCTGATCCGGGTGCTCCCTACCAGTACACCCCGCACGTGATCGAACCATCGGCTGGAGCCGATCGCGCTGCGCTGGCTTTTCTGTGTGAAGCCTACGCCGAGGACGAAGCGCCGGATGAGAAGGGCAAGCTGCAAACCCGCGTCGTTCTGCGGCTTCACCCCCGGCTGGCCCCCGTCAAGGCGGCCGTCTTTCCGTTGGTCAAGAAGGACGGGATGCCCGAAGTTGCGCAGGACATCTATCGGGCGTTGAAGGCCAAATATAACGTGTTTTACGACGAAAAAGGGGCCGTCGGCCGCCGTTACCGCCGCCAGGACGAAGCCGGCACGCCCTATTGCATTACCGTTGATGGCCAGACGCTCCAGGATCATACGGTCACGATTCGAGACCGAGACTCGCTGGAACAAGACAGGTGCAAGTTGGATGACGTCGTAGCGGAGATTGAGAACCGGGTGGGCTAGCCCGCAATACCGTTGAATTTTAGTTAATCTATCGCGAAGGCGAGGCTCCCGCCGACCCGATTTGGGCGACGAAATCCGGACGTAGCTGAAGTCGTAAGACTTTGGATGCGCCGCTAGCGAGCGTCAAACTCTTAACGGTTAGCTTCGGGTTACCCATCTCGCCGACGTGATGAGATATTGTTGATGCAACGCGTAATGGACCAACTCTTTCGCTTTTCAGCTGCGGAATACGGACAAATGATTCGCAGTCGGTTCCCAAACCCCCCCACCCAATCCCATGCCTCCCACCCCCCCATCTCCAACGCTCACGATCAGTCAGGTCTGCTCGCTGCCAAATCCACTGGAAACGGACCTGAATGATTTTGCCGGGGCCCAATGTGGCAGCATGGAAGTGTGGCTGACCAAACTGGAATCCTTCCTCCAATCGCAATCCGAACAACGGTTCAAAGAACTGTTGGATGAGCATCAGGTTACCGTTCCGGTTGCCAGTTACCAGGGCGGATTGCTGTCATCTCAGGGGGAGGCACGTCAGGTGGCTTGGGACCAATTTCGCCAGCGGCTGGACCTGTGCCAACGGCTTGACATCGCGACGATCGTCGTTGCGGCGGATGCTATGTCCCCCTTGGACCAACAGGCGATCGAACGAATTCGCCACTCTGCTCATGAACTGGCCATCGAAGCAGGCCGTCGAAAGCTGCGTGTGGCCCTGGAATTCCAGGCTCGATCCGCCTTTATCAACAATCTGCAAACCTGCGTGGCGATGGTTGAGGAATTGTCCAGTCCCCATTTGGGTGTTTGTTTGGACGCCTTTCATTACTACATCGGCTGTAGCAAATCACAGGATCTAACGCTGCTTTCGGCAGACAACCTTTTTCATGTGCAGCTTTGTGACCTGGCCGACACGCCACGAGAACTCGCCACCGATTCGGATCGGATCCTCCCTGGGGATGGTGACATTGATCTGTCAATGATTGTCAAAAGGTTAAGGGCCATTGACTATCAGGGCTCGATTTCATTGGAGTTGCTGAATCCCCAGATATGGCAGATCCCCTCGCGCCAGGTGGCCGAGATCGGCATGGATTCGCTGCGCCGTGTCGTAACATGATCCACAGGTGCCAGTTTTCGAGCCGCGCATGACACTAAATCGTTGTGTAAGTCCTTATGGTTAAATGAGATACGTCAGTAATCGTGCCTCCATCCACCGTCGGATCGATCGCCAGCCATGGCGGTGATCCGAGAGCGTTTGCGCGTCGGAAATCGGTCGCTAAATGGCCCGAAAAGTTCTCTCAAACCCATAAAATGGCTCGATTTGAAAAGTTTTTTTAGCTTGGACCTCTTTCCGTAAGTGCTTGAAAATAGGTAGTTTGCGAGTTTTTTGACGCCAGTTTTTCCCTGCTAGCGGAAATTTTCTTAGCTAGGGTATTGCATAGGGTGATAGCGATTGCTAGGATAAAAGGCGTTGAGAGTAATTCAGACTGCCGACCTACGTCAGAGAGAGCCGGGAAACCGGCGGGATTTAGAGCCACTGGTGACCAAAAAAAAACGTTACTTGCTTCCTTACGGGTAAGGAGGTGGGTAACGTTCTTTTTTTGGCCGCGAACGAACTATCCGGAAAAATCAAAACATTCGGAAATTTTTCAACCAAATGTTTGACTTGTGTGTAGCGGGTGGTTCAAATAGAGAAGTGCGGTTGACAAACGACCGCCAACTAAGAAACGCAAAACGAGAGGCCCGATTGGGCAGCAGATGAGTCGGTTATAACCGACAGGACTTAGAACTACTGGTGACCAAGAAAGAACGTTACTTGTTTCCTGCCACGGGCAGGAGACGGGTGGCGTTCTTTTTTGGTGCGACCGGAAAAGAGATTATCGGAGGCAAAATCAAAACGTTCGGAATATGTGGAAATCTTTCAACTGAATGTTTGACTTTGCGGTTTTAGAAATTGAAATGGACTTTGCGGTTCAAGAGGAACAGCAAGTTGTTGCGTGGTGCGACACAGAGGAAAGCCACACTGTCAGGGGTTGATAATGCAGAACGGATCGGGGCCATTGGCCGTCTTTCGATTTACCGTCATCGCCTTGTTTGCGATTGGGTTTGCCACCGCCGCTGATGCGGTACCAACGGTGAGCTACAACCCAACCAACGGGCAGGTTTCGGTGGATACGTCGGATGGCACTTTGCTGACCACCCTGTTGGTCACTGGGCCTGTTCCTTCGTCGGTCGACCGCTGGCTAGATGGAACATTCCAGGACAATGTTTCCTGGGCGGAGATGTACTTTGATGCGATTCAACAATGGTCGGGCTCGGGTGGGTTTGGTGACCCTCCCGTAGGTCAACCTTTTGTCGACCCAGGAACATACCAAATCGCGACTTATGCGACAGGGCTGGGAGCGGTTGATTTCCCAGCCGACGTGGAAATTGGAACGCAACTGGACGTGTCGGGTACCAACCCGGGCGACATTTTGTTTGTTCCACTGACGATTGCCAACCCGGCGATACCTGGCGACTACGACGCCAGTAGCTTGGTTGGGCTGAGTGATTTGAATTTGGTTTTATTCAACTGGAATGCCGACGGTTCGGCTCTGCCGTCCGAATGGGTGAACGAACGACCCGGTTTAGGCACGTCAGTTGGTTTAACACAGTTGAACGGCGTGTTGTTCAACTGGGGAAATGCGGCGCTAGTGGCGGCAGTTCCCGAGCCGGCATCGATTAGTCTGGGACTAGTCGCTCTCGTCTTGGGGGCCACCATCGAGCGGCGTCGAAATTAGGGTTTTTTGTAAACGTAATTTGGTAAGAAGGGGGAGGAAACGCAAATCTATAACGGTCATCTTCAAGCTGGTAACTTGAATTTGACTTGATCTGCGGGATCCTCCAAACCTCCAACGAGGAAAGGGCGCGCCTAATGAGTGAACTGAGACACACGTCATCGTCTGACGTGATTGTCTCGCAAGTTTTGTGAACAGTTTATTGTTTCACAGTCATTTTAGGTGACAGATTCACGAGGGGTGAGTTTGGCGCCTACCTGGGAGTGTCCTTCGGGTGGACATTCTCATCACAAGACTTAGTTACATTCAAATGTTTACTTACTTGAGTTCACCATCAGGGTTTAGTCCCCTGGTTGAAACAAGAAAGAAGGAGTGAGATCCCATGCAGATTCTTAAAGCTAGTGTTGTTGTTGTTTTGGTGCTTTGTGTTGCTTCCGTGAGTTCGGCCGGACAAGTTGGCATCGTTAGCGGTGTGGCGAGTCCAGGTCCTGATGGTCACGTTGTTAATGACATCGTGGTAACATCAGCTGACAACGTCGGTGGACAGCAGTTGGTGGTTAACCTGACGGCAGGGACGATCAACCAGGACGCTTTCGGTAGCGACTTGCCGCCGAACGAAGCCTTGTTCGGGGCGTTTCCGAACGTCGTGAACGATACGTTTGTCGGAATGGGCGGACTGAGCCAGGGTTCGAATCCAGGAACTTTGGTAGTTGGCAATTCGGGTCTTGCCGGAGGTATGGCACCGGATTCCGCTGCCCTGATGTCTGCTACGAATATCGACATCACTTGGGCTCCTGGTGGAGGTGTCAACGTTCTGGGAACCAACACCTTAGCTCGTGTCACGTTGTCGAATGACGCTGCCGGAAGCTGGCGGCTGGTCTCGACGGAACGTGGTGCAGCCGATGTTAACATTCCTTTGTCGGACGGCCTAATTGGCGGTGGTGTGATGAGCATTGTTCCTGAACCTGCGACCATCGCACTGAGCCTGATGTGCTTGGTTGGTTTGGTCGGCTTCACCCGTCGTCGATAACAACAACACTGCGAAAACTAACTAATTAACGAAAAGCCCTTGGGTCTCGGCCCGGGGGCTTTTTTTTGGTTTGGGACTGGTCGAGGCATGAAGAGGCTTTGAGGCACCGTGAAACGACGTTTCGTTTTTGTCATTGCGCTTGTGATTGGGACGATGTGGGTGTTAAGTGCAAACGTGTCGGCACTGGACATCCTCGTCGACTATTCCTTTGATACAGAAATCCTCGAGAGCGGCGCGGTATCGGGATTTTTCAATCCGTCCCACTCCTATGCAGATGGGTCAACCGGAGCCCAGCGCCGGGCGCGACTGGAAGCAGCTGCGGACGTCTTTTCGGCGAATATCACCGACGATCTACTGCCGATCGTGCCGGAATCAGGCAATCAATGGCAGTTGCGTATTCGCAATCCAGGCATACCCCAGTTTGAGTTCATCGATGACCTCGTCGTTCCGGCGGACTCGATCATCCTTTACGCCGGCGGCCGCGACCTGGGAGGGCCGATACTGGGCCAGGCCGACGGTGGACAGATCGAATCCTGGAGTGGCAGTCTGGAATTCCTGGATACGATCAGGCACCGTGGTGAGGGATCCGCCGGATCGTTTCAGCAGGCGTCGGATGATTTTGGACCCTGGGGCGGCACGGTGACGTTTACGTCCAACATCGTTGTCAGCGTCGACGGCACGCCGACCGGGTTCAATTGGCACTTCGACGAAACCACAGCCGGCCTGGACGGCACGAAATTCGATTTTCAAACGGTCGCGTTGCACGAGATCGGCCACGTGATGGGCTTTGGCACAAGCCCCAGCTACGTCGCCCACCGGGTCGTGGGTGGAGACCCGCTCGGGACGGAAAATCTGTTCACCGGAGAGAATTCAGTCGCTGTCTATGGTGGCAACGTTCCGCTGGAGGGCAGCCCGGACGACCTGAAGGCCAGGCCACAACATTGGCAAGCCGACTTGCTAAATGACACCACGGTCATGGACACGACGTTGCGCGTCGGCAAGCGGTCGGTCATGCAGCCCTTGGATTGGGCTGGATTTGCGGACTTGGGTTGGGAGGTCGTGTTGATTCCCGAGCCGGGGCCGACTGTCTTGTTGCTCGTTGCGCTGGTCGCATTGGTTGTGATGGTGAAACGGCGCAGTCGTAGCTGAAGTCGTAAGACTTTGGCGACCGCACTGACAACGATCAATCTCTGGCGATTTCAGCTGCGGAATTCCCGCGAAGAGGAAACGGCGAAAATAGCTGGATAAAAAGCTTAATGGCGAAACTCTTACGCTTTTCAGCTGCGCTAGAGGGCTACGGCAAGGAGAGTTTCGCGATCTACTGCCGCCGCTCCGACGCCAATTGGGTCGTCAGCAGATCCAACTGGCCCTTCAGATCCGACAACAGCAAGTGCGGATGCGCACCCTCGGCCATGTGCGTGTGGAAGGCCTGGCTGGGGCCAGATTGGGTAGTGCCGATGAGCTTGGTTGACTGATTCAAGTGCGACAGGCGCTGGTCCAAGTCATCCAGGGACTTTTGCGTTTGATGGTCGTTTTTCCACAGGCCTTCCATCTGGAAAATCATCCCGACCAGCAGTGCTGCCTGGCCAAGCAAAAACGTCGGGACGCCCATCGTCCAGAGGTCCGTTCGTCCCGCGGCCAACGACCAACCAGTCAAAACGGCTCCGCAGGCAAACCCGACCATGCCGAAGGTGACAAGAGTCCAACCCAATAGCGAAGGCTTGCGCTGACGTGTCCGCTCCGGGACGGTTGGTTGACCATGAGCGGGGTGAAAATGGTAGATCGGTGTGGGGCTCGCCGCCACGGTCTCCGCCGCCCCGTTGGCCGCAGCCCCGTTCGCCGCAAAATGGGGAGGTGAGGAGGGCGCTGGTTGGTCCAGTCCCGATTCAAAGCCTCGAAGCGCCTCCTCGGCGGCAGCCAAATCGTCGTCCAGACCCCAGTCATCGAATTCCAAAAACGGGCGATTTAGTGTGTCACGAACCTTGGTCTCTTGCTTAGCCAGCTGGTCGGTGGACTGGGCAACGCTGGCAGTGGAGATCGTATCGGTCGCCCGAGTCGAGCCAGAAAAGGATTCACCGCACCGGGCACAAACCACGTCGTGCGGGTTACTGGGCGAAGCCACGCCGGGAACGTCCTGTCCACAATCACTGCACCACATAGGATTTCTCTCCGTTGGGGGACGGCATCCGCCAGGCAAACAGCTAGCGGCACTAGCGCCGACGCGAGGCAAACAAGGCCGTTGGAGAGTATCGGCCAGTGGGGTGTTAAGCTTTAACGATTACGTAGAATTTGCGGGCCGTGGGCCTGTCGTAGCTGAAGTCGTAAGACTTTGGCTATTAGGCGTTCCAATTTCAATGTCTTACGGCGCCATTGAGATGCGTATCCCTATCGCCGACCTCGTGAGTTTTTAACGTTTAATAGCGATTCATCCAAAGTCTTACGACTTCAGCTACCCTGCTTGTCCTCCACCTCGTTCGGTGGATAATCCTTCACCATCCAGCGAACCAGCAGCTCAAGATCGTCTTCGCTGAGCCGTCCTTCGAAGGTGGGCATCTGGTTCTTGTCGCCATAGTGTTGTGGCGAACCGGGATTGCTGATGAAACTTTTTAGCCACATTGCCGAACCGTATTTTGCGATGTCCGGATAGCCATCCCCATCGCGGCCCTCCTCGTATTCGTCACCTAAACTCGCATGGCAGTCTGTACAGGCAGTGCCTTCCAAGGCACCCAACCAACTGCCGGTGGTCGCGACCTTGCGGCCCGTGGCGACCAGTTCGCTATCCAGTTGCATATCGGATCGGCCCGTTTCGGAGACCAGAAATTCGATCAGGGCATTGAGATTGTCGCTGTTCTCCTCGGACAACAGCGATTGTTGATCGCCTGACCAATCCGCCATCTCGGAGGCTTCAGGGTTGAGTATCTCGTCCGTATCTCCGTCGGCTTCGGCGTTCTTAAACCACTGGGTATTGCGCCAGGCTTTGAAATGTTCCTGGTAGTCGCACACGACGGCTCGCATCCAATCCTTCGATCCGAAATTGCCCAGGTCAGCAGCGGTAAGTGGCACGACGGTAATCTCTTCTGTTTCGCGGTCCTTCAGGGTGACCAAACTTCCGCGACCATTGTGGCCGTTGTAGCGGTGGCAACTGGCGCATTGCTCGGCAAAAATGCGCGGGCCTCGAGTAAATGGATCGGCGCGCATCAATTGCACGGCACCACCGATGGGGATTTTTTCCGGACCAGCCGCCAATTCTCGGGCTCGATGTCCGTCTCGGTCAGCCTCTGTCAAGGCCGCCTGGTGGTCGGGGTTATTGCTATCTTCGTAGAGCGACAGGACCGTCAATCCAGCAATCGCGACCGCCAGTACGGACATGAAAATCACATTGAAACGGTGTCCGCCACTCATCAGAGCGATCAACGGAAACAAGGTAATGATCCCCATTATGATGCCGGGAATATAGATCGCGCCAAAGGCGACACCAAACTGTTCAATCGCCTCGAACTTCAGAAAGCGAAATATCGAAAGGAAGTACCATTCCGGCCTGGCCGCGGCGTAGTCCTCCGTCGGATCCGCCGGCGCGCTCAGATCGGCTCCGGCAAAGATCGCCAACAGCAACACCACGGCCAAGACCACAAGGCAGGCGACCGCCTCGCGCAGCACCTGGTCGGGCCAGAAACTGACGTCCGGCGCTCGCTCCGGATCACGAGCGGTCAAGCCGTGTCGGCGGAAGAATGCCACATGAAGCACGAGAAAGCCGACCAACAGCACCGGTAGTAAACCTGCATGCAACGCAAAGAAACGCGTCAACGTGTGATGTCCATAAGAGGTGCCCCCTTGGACCAGCTGCTGCACCTGGGGCCCCACGACGGGGGCCGAGCCGACGATGTTAGTGGCCACCTGCGTCGCGTAATAACCCTTTTGGTCCCAGGGAAGCAGATAACCGGTGAGCGAGAGACCGAGCACGATCTGCATCAGGATCAGGCCCAACCAGAAATTGATTTCCCGAGGGGCACGGTAAGCGCCGTCGACGACGACCTGGATTAGATGTACCCCCATCAAGACAATCATCAACTGGGCGGCATAGTGATGAATCCCGCGGACGAGCCAGCCGAGGAACATCACCTCCTGGATGAAGTAGACGCTCTCCCAGGCAGTCTGGGCGCTGGGGCAGTAGGCCGCCCAGAGGAAGAACCCCGTGATAACCTGGACGAAGAAGGTAAAAACCAGTGTACTCCCCCAGATGTATCGCCAGCGGGCGCCGCCAGGGACCCGCTCGTAGAGGGCGTCGCTCAGTACTTCCTTGTAGCCGGTGCGGTGGTCCAGCCAATCCAACAGGTCAGGGATCATAGGGGTATCTTTGTGCTTTCACCTGTGCGGTAGGCGATGAATTCAATGGCGATTCGGCCGTCGTCGTCGATGTCAGTCTCGAGAATATCCATGTCGCGTGGGGGAATGTCGTTGGTGCGATTCCCATCCACGTCAAAGGCGCTGGTGTGACACGGGCAGTAAAAATCGTGTTCGGAATCTCGATATCCGACGGCACATCCGAGATGTGGGCACGTGGCGTTAAACGCGAGTACCTCGCCAGATTCCATTCGCCGCAACCAGACATTTCCTATTGGTACATTCGGATAAAAGTTCCAAGCGTCAACTTTGTCAGCCACCACTTTCAACTTCATGGGAGTGCCATCCGCCGGCAAAGAATCAACCGTGATACCCAAACGAAGAAAACCAGTGGCATCTCGTTTCTTACGTCCACTGCGTACCAGCGGATCAAGGAAGAACAATCCTCCGAAGATCAACGGTACCACGCCGACAAGGACGCTGATGGTAGCCGTCAGCAGGTGCACAAAAAAGCTGCGTCGGGGTGGGTCGAATTCGTCGTCGTCGGGGGTGCGGTGATGTGGGGACATTGATTGCTTTCTTGGCTGTTTTGATGTTAACCCATTGCCGTCCGCACCGCTTCCAACACCGGCTCTCGGACATCCTCCAAGGATGCGTCGACAAAAGCGCCTGCGGCTGCCTTGTGGCCGCCACCGCCGAACTTTTCGGCCACTTCACTACAATCCATTTGGCACTTACTGCGGAAACTCAGCTTGAATCCTCCAGATGGTTGTCCCACGAAAATGACCGCCGCTTCCGTCCCGGCGACACCCAGCGCTAGATTGATGACATCTTCGGTATCTGTGGGCAGCGAACTGGTCGCCTCGTAGTCGGTGCCGTTGACGTAGGTATGGACTAAGCGGCCAGCTAATTCGGTCTGGATTCGTGAAAGTATCAGCCCTCGCAGCCGCACTCGACCTTCCGAATCGCGTTCGTACAGCTCGGAATAAATTTCGCTGGGCACTGCGCCAGCTGCGATCAGCCGACCAGCAATCTCATACGTGTACGGAGTCGTGGAGGGAAAACGAAACCAACCTGTGTCCGTGGCGATGGCGGCGTAGATCGGTTTGGCCATTTCAGGAGTTAGCTGGACGCCCAAAGCATCAGCCGCTTCGACCATCAGCCGTCCCGTTGCCTCAGCAGACGTGTTCTTGAAATTCTCGGCGCCCAGGTCGTCCTCGCTCATATGGTGATCCACGATGATCTTGCGCGCCTTGGTGGCGCGAATCACATCTCCCATCGGGCCGAGCTGTGCCCAGGCGCTGGTATCCAGCACCATATGCACATCGGCATCGACTAACTCGTCGAGCTGGACTCCCGCGCCGATCGCCTCGATGCGGTGATCCGGATCGATAAAGTCGAGATTTGGTGGGGTAGCCTGGCCGTTAACGATGCGCACCTGCTTGCCGAGCTTGTCCAGCACCAGCGCCATGCCCAGGGCACTTCCCAGCGCGTCGCAATCGGGCCGAATGTGGCTGGTGAGAATAAATCGTTCATTGCCGTTGACGATTTCGACGAACGCGGGCCAGTTGACGGTCATCTATATTGGGTCATTGGGGTTAGCTTTGATAACGACGGACATTATGGTTCGGCAGCCGATTTGACGCTACCGTGGATCGGCCAGTTTTGACGGCAGCGACTTGACGATGTGCCTGACTTGATGGACATCTTCGTGCAATTGCTTTTTCAGCTGGTCCACAGACTCAAACGTCTGGACGTCGCGTATTCGGGATAGAAAATCGACTTCCAATGGTTCGCCGTAGATCGTGCTATTGAAGTCCAGTACGTGCACTTCGACCTTGGGGACCTCTTCGCCGAAGGTCGGATTGGGACCGACGTTGACGGCGGCCGCGTGAGGGATCCCGTTGATGTGGGTGCGGCCAGCATAAACTCCCGAGGCTGGGACCAACGTATCAATGGCATCCAAGTTGGCGGTGGGAAAGCCAATTTTGGCTCCGCGCGAAGCCCCGTGACGCACCATGCCGCGCAGTCGATACGGGTGTGTCAACCACTGGCTGGCCAGCTCAATGTGGCCGTCGGCGATGGCCCGGCGAATGCGGCTGCTGGAGACCGGTTCGCCATCGACGACCAACGGCGGCACCACCTCCAGCGCGATGTCATGCTGCGCGCATAGCTTGCCGAGCAACTCGACATTGCCGACACGATCGTGACCGAAATGGAAATTGGGACCCTCCACCATGGCCCGCGCCGCAAGCGTGCCGCGGATGATTTGCTGAAAGAATTCATCCGGGGTGAGCCGCAATAATTCCTCGTCGGTGGGATAGGCAAACACGGCGTCGACGTTCAACTCGGACAATAGCGACGCCTTGCGACGTGTCCATGTCAGCGGAGGGGGGACTTCCGTAGGACGCAGCAGTCGGACGGGATGTGGATCGAACGTAAATACGACCGCCGGGCCGTCCAACTGCTCGGCCATCGCAACCAATTGTTCCACGATGCGAGCGTGACCGCGATGCACACCATCAAAGTTACCGATCGTCACGGCGCCACCGCGGAATTCGGAAGTGAACTGGCTGAGGTCGCGAATGAGTTTCACGCGGCAGTTACCTTTTGGGCTCGGTCGTCGCCTGGAGGGCCATCGGTAGGCAATCAATGATATCGGTGGCCGTCATTCCAGCCATTCCCAGTTTTTCTGCCGCGAAGTCGCCAGCGGCGCCGTGAACGTGGGTGCCCAGTCTCGCTGCATCCAATGGCGATAACGATTGTCCTAACAAGCCAACGATCACGCCAGTAAGCACGTCGCCGGAACCAGCGGTGGCCATACCTGGATTCCCGGTCGTGTTGTGTTGTGCGAGTGTGCCGTCAGTCACCAACGACCGATTTCCCTTGAGTACCATTACCGCGCCGAGTTGACCGGCCAGGGCGATGCAGCTCTCCTCAAGCTCTGATCGTGCTGGCCTTTCTTCACCTCTCAATCGCTGGAATTCACCGGGATGGGGCGTCAGAATCCTGGGCCCACCGCCCGATGCTGGTAGGGATGCGGCCAAGGCGTTGAGTCCGTCAGCATCCACCACCAGGGGCTTTTCGATTTGCCGGTAGAGCGATTGAGTCAGTGCCTGCAAGTCATTGCTTTGCCCTAACCCGGGACCATAGGCAAGACAATCAAAGTTGCCGCTTAGATCCAGCAATCTCTGCTCCGCTTGTTGGCTGATACGTCCGCCTTCGTCTTCTGGCAGAGGGATGGTCATGTAGCAGGGACAGAACGAGGCGACCGTTTCCAGGCACGAATCGGGCACCGCCAACGTCACCAATCCAGCGCCGCTTTTGAGGGCCGCCATCCCTGCCAGGGCAACGGCGCCGCTCATGCCACGTGATCCGCCGACCAGCAACACACGGCCGTAGTCCCCCTTGTGCGACTGGTTGGCGCGCGGCGGAAGCTGTGGCAAGGCCGCGTCGTTCATTTTGCACCTCTGGCAATTAGCCCAGCGACGTAGCCGGCCTTGAACCCAGCGTCGATGTTGACCACTGTCACGTTCGAGGAGCAGCTGTTAAGCATCCCCAGCAGCGCGGTGATGCCGCCGAAGCTGGCCCCATACCCGACGCTGGTCGGGACCGCGATGACGGGGCATTCGACGTGTCCTCCGACGACACTCGGCAGGGCACCTTCCATGCCGGCCGCGACGATCACGACGTCTTGCTCTCGCAGTTCGGCGACTCGGGCCAGCAACCTTTGCGGCCCGGCCACTCCAATGTCTTGGATGAGAGTTGGTTGGACACCCATCCAACGAAGCGTCTCGACCGCTTCCTCGGCGACCGAGCGATCGCTCGAGCCAGCCGACACAACAGCCACCTTGCCGTCGATGGGATGGTTCTCCGTCTTACCAATGCGCAAGCAGCGAGCCGTATCATTGTAGCGGGAATCCGGAAAACGATTGGCCAAAGCGGTCGCCTTTTCACTGGAGATCCTGGTTGCCAGCACCGGATCCCCGGTACGGAGCAGTTCTGTGGCGACTTCCGCAATCGATTCCACGCTTTTACCTTCGCCGAAGATCACCTCTGAAAACCCACAACGGCGCCGGCGGTCGAGATCGACGGTGGCATCCGACGTAGACGCGGTCAGGGCGCCGGCCAGGGCCGAAAGCGTCTGTTCCAGGTTCAGCTGCCCGGCCGCTATTTCGCGGCCAAGCTTTTTGAGATCGTCGTGGTCCATATTGTCTATGGTAATGGTCCCTCGATGTAACTGAAGTCGTAAGACTTTGGCCGTGCTGCCAATAAACCCAAATTCTGACGAATTTCGCTACGGATGTCACGGTATGTAGCTGAAGTTTCCAGACTTTCGAGATGGAGCGCGTAGAGGCCAAATTCTTACGAATTCCGCTACGCGCTTCTCGCACCTGCCTTGATTAGCCAAAACTGGCGTATAAGAATGACCTCTTCGTCGGACATGAATCAATCGGTCGCGAACCCGTCGGATATCGGTATTGTCCTCTGAATGCTGGCCAGATGCCGCACGCGGGTGTGTGCCGCCGATCTTAGTGCACGATCACAAAAGGAAAACCTAAACATGCCAAGCTGCGTTCTAGCCTATTCGGGTGGTCTGGATACTTCTGTCATATTGGGATGGTTGCAAGATGAGGGGTACGACGTTCACGCCGTCTACGTCGATCTTGGGCAACCCTGCGAGGACCGCGCAGCGACACTCAAGAAGGCTCACGATTGCGGCGCGAAATCGGCTCAGATTGTCGATGCCCGGGAGGAACTGTGCCGCGATTTTGCTTTCCCTGTGCTTGCCTGGCAGGCCAAGTACGAATCGATCTATTTGCTGGGCACGTCGATCGCCCGTCCGTTGATCTCGAAAGTCTGTCTCCAGGTAGCCCGCGATAAGGGGGTGGACGCGTATGCTCATGGTGCGACTGGCAAGGGGAACGACCAGTGCCGATTCCAATTGGCGGCCGAAGCGCTGGACCCGAGCATCAAGGTGATAGCGCCGTGGCGGCTTGAAAAGTTTCGTCAGGCCTTTCCCGGTCGCTCGGAGATGATCGCCTATTGCCAGGAGAAGAACATCCCTGTCAAGGCGTCCGTCGACAAGCCCTACAGCTCGGACGAGAACTGTTTGCACATCAGCTATGAGGCTGGACAGCTTGAGGATCTCGAAGTCAACGGTGTGGATCTTGTCGAATTTGGCATGACGGTATCGCCGCAAGAGGCGCCGGACAAAATCGAAAAAGTAACGGTTGGCTTCAGAGGTGGGGTGCCGGTATCGGTTAATGGCCAGTCGCTTTCGGCATTGGAAATCGTCGAACAACTCAACGAGATTGGTGGTCGTAACGGTGTCGGGCGCATCGACATGGTTGAGAATCGATTCGTCGGCATGAAGAGTCGCGGGGTCTACGAATCGCCCGGCATGACGATACTCTATGATGCTTTGTTGTGCATCGAGCAGCTGACCTTGGACCGCGAACTGGTGCACCTGAGAGACCGTCTGGCCCCGGAAGTTGCCGAGATGGTCTACTACGGATTTTGGTATACCCCCAAGACGGACGCGATGTTTGCATTTATCCGTGATGCTCAGAAGCCGGTTACTGGCGAGGTGACGTTGAATCTGTACAAGGGTAACCTCATGGTGGATGGCCGACGGAGTCCGAACAGTTTGTACGACGAAGGCATTGCCACGATGGAGGGTGGCGGATCGTACAATCAGACCGACGCGGAGGGTTTTTTGCGGATTCAAGGGTTGCCCTCGCGAGTGCAAGGGGCGGCACGACGACGGGAGTTTTGAATAGGGTATGTACCTCTTCGAAAACCCCGTGCTGCAACGCGAACTCTTGGTGAATCTGCGAACGTCGCGGGCGTTTGTGTTGATGTTGTTGTACCAATGTTTGTTGGCCGCGGTGGTGTTTTTTGCTTGGCCCCGGGAAACGCGATTGGAGGCCAATGCCGAAGCGGCCCGGCGGTTGGTGGACCTGTTCTTTTTGGGCCAGTACGTGCTGGCGTCACTGATGGCTCCCAGCTTTGCGGCTGGGACGATTACCGGTGAAAAAGAACGCAAGACCTACGAAATGCTGCTGGCCTCGCCGCTTCGTCCGGCGGCCATTGTCTTGGGAAAGCTGTTTGCTTCGCTGGCCCATCTGGCTGTTTTGATTTTCAGCTCGCTGCCGATTGTCATGCTCTGCCTGCCACTGGGAGGTGTCTCGTTTTATGAGGTGTTGGCGGCGTACGGCGGGTTGACGACCTCGATTGTTACGTTTGGCATGATCAGCATTGCCTGCAGCAGTTACTTTCAACGCACCGCGGCCTCGCTGGTCGCGTCCTATTTGTTGATCTTGCCGCTGACGTTGCTGGGCATCGTGCTCTGGCAGTCCTTGGCCGGATCTGGCGAACTCCGACTTTTTGTGGCGGCAATGGTTGTGCCGTCGCTGGCCTGTTTTCTGTTGCTCATTTTGTTCACCAGCACAAATCGTCGATTGCTGCACCCACCGGATGTGGGTAGCGAAGGCAATGAAGTTGTGGATTTAGAGCAAGAGGCACAAGAGGTCATTGGATTGGTCATCCAGCGCGATCAATTCCCCGATTCGCTGTTTGCGCCAGCCAAAAGGGCGACCCTGATGGAGGATGGTGCCAATCCGGTCTACGACAAGGAGATCCACAGCGAGGTTTTCAGCCAAGGCACGTTGATGCTGAGGTTGGTGATCCAAATCAGCATGTTTTTGGCGATACCGATTATGGCGGTATGCTTGTTCCTCATCCCTACGTATTGCGCCTGGTTCGTCATTTACGTGCTCACATTTAACGTCTTGGTCGGTCCCGTGTTTTCAGCGGGGGCGATTACCGGCGAACGAGAGCGGGAGACGCTCGATTTATTGCTGACCACGACGATCACGCCGTGGCAAATCCTGTGGGGAAAACTGGTCGCCGGATTGCGTACGTCCAGTGTGCTGACCTTGTTTCTTGTCTGGCCATTGTTATTGGCCTGCCTGCTGGTCGACTACTATTGGAAAAACCTGCTGCCAGCCTTGGGATTCCTCCTCATCATCCTGTTGACTTGCCTGACCACAGCCATGTTGGCCCTGTTTTGCTCGGTGATATTTCGCAAGACCAGTGTCAGTCTGATCACGACCTACACGGTGATTATGACCCTGTTCTGCGCTCCGTTGGCGGTTAACTTCTTTGCCGAAACATTTTTTGCCGGCGCACCGATGACTCCCTGGACTCGTTCTGCGGGTGGGCTGAGCCCGTTTGCAACCGCACTGTCCATTCCCATGGTAGCTTCCAGTTTCTTTACCGATGATGGCGGTGAGACGCCAAATCAAGTGCGTCTGTTCGGGTTCGACAAGCCGAACAATTGGGGGATTTTCGGCGTCTATGTTTCAATGTCGGTGGGTTTAAATGGTTTTCTATTAGCTACGATGGTTTGGCTGTTTGGGGCCAGATGGCGGGTTTCCTAAAAACCACTGTCAACGCAGGTTTTAGCGTGGTACAATTGGGAACGTCGGCGAGTGAAAAAGTGTGATTGGCCAGGGATAAGCGAAGAGAAAAGGGACCGAAGAGAAAAGGGACCGAAGAGACGGCTGCCACTAATTCGACTGTTTGACTTGGCGTACGTCCTCTGCGAGCTTGTCTCGCAGGAACGAAAGTTTTTTCAGCTAGAAAACGTGTTCCCGTCCCCCTTCCTCCGGCCGCCGAAGGCGGCCGGAGGAAGGGGGACGGGCATCGCATGCTGGCTTGCAAAACTGATTCACCTGCCGGACGAGCCGTACAGGGGTCTTTCGAGCCCTTCGCACGAAATTAAACAGTCAAACGAGCCACCTGAAACCTGAAACCTGAAACCTGAAACCTGAAACCTGAAACCTGAAACCTGAAACCTGCCCGAGGTTTGCCCATCATGTCCCTTGATGTGACGGCCGTTTTGCCGGATCGTACAGCATGGACTCAACGTCATCTGCTTGATCTGGAGAGTTTGACGGCGGAAGAGATTACATTAATTCTAGATACGGCGGACCATTTCAAAGAGATAACGGACGGCTGCCGAAAGAAGCTCACTGCTTTGTCAGGTTACACATGTTGCAACCTTTTTTTTGAGAATTCGACGCGGACTCGGACCAGTTTCTCGTTAGCGGCGCGGCGCTTGGGTGCGGATACGGTCGAGTTTTCTTCATCGGGGAGCAGCCTCTCCAAGGGCGAGACGTTCATCGACACGGCGAAGAATCTTGAGGCGATGAACGTGGATTTGATGGTGGTGCGGCACTCCACGCCGGGGACGCCACATTTGTTGGCTCAACACGTGGATTGCTCGGTGATCAGTGCTGGTGATGGCCCGCATGAGCATCCCACACAGGGATTGTTGGATATTCTCACCATTCGCCAGCACCGTGGCGACTTGGCGGGGCTCACCGTGGCACTGGTCGGAGACATTGCCCACAGTCGAACGGCCCGTTCGAATATTTGGGGTCTCAAGAAACTTGGAGCGCACGTCATTGTTTGCGGCCCATCGACATTGGTATCCGAGCGCTGGTCGGACGTCGGCGTCGAAGTCGCCAATAATTTGGATGAGATCCTGCCTCGTTGCGATGTCCTGAACCTCCTACGCATTCAGTTCGAGCGTCAGATCACACGGCCTTTTCCTTCCGTCCGTGAATACGCACTGCTTTACGCGATGAACAGCCAGCGTATGCGACTGGCCAAAGACGACATCCTCATCACCGCGCCGGGTCCCATTAACCGTGGCGTGGAGATTACGTCCGACGTGGCGGACGGACCACACTCGGTGATCCTCGACCAGGTGACGAACGGGTTGGCGATCCGCATGGCCGTCTTGTGGCTCGTTGGCGGAGGGGAGAATTTGAATGGCTGATGGGAAAATGAACGTAACTGAGAACTGAGAACGAATGAAGACATCTTCGCTCCTGATTCGAAACGGTCGTGTTGTCGATCCCTCGCAGGACCTTGACGTCACAGCGGATCTTCTCATTGAAGACGGGCGCGTGGCGGGAATTGGTGAGGATCTAGGTGATGCCCATACGTCGCTGGACGCCGGCGGATTGTTGGTCGTGCCTGGGCTGATTGATTTACATGTCCAATTGCGGGAGCCGGGATTTGAGGAGGACGAGACCATTGAATCGGGGACCTCGGCGGCTTTGGCCGGGGGTTACACAACGATCGCATGTTTGCCGAATACGGATCCTCCGATCGATACCCAGGCGGGTGTGGAGTTTGTTTTGCATCAGGCTCAGCGAGCCAACCATTGCAACGTTTTCGTTTTGGCCGCGGTGAGCAAGGGTTGTGAAGGCGAGCAGTTGGCGGAGATCGGTTCCCTAGTGGCTGCTGGTGCGATTGGTTTCACTGACGCGACGTTGCCGATTCACAACGCTGAATTGATGCGTCATGCGCTGCAGTATTGCCGAATGTTTGATCGGCCCATCTTGAATCGGCCTGAGGTCCTCGAGCTTACCCGGCGAGGGATCATGCATGAGGGGTTGATTTCGACGCTGCTGGGATTGCCGGGAATGCCGATCGAATCGGAGGACGTGATGACCAGTCGCGATGTGCGGCTGGCCGAGGCGACGGGGGGACATGTCCATCTCATGAGCTTGTCCAGTTTGGGTAGCATCGATTTGGTTCGCCGCGCCAAGGCGCGCGATGTGGCCGTGACGGCAGATATAAGCCCGGCTCATATATCGTTTGACGACGAGGAGTTGCGAAGCTTTGACGCGAATTTCAAATTGAATCCGCCGCTGCGATCGGCAAATCACGTTCAGGAATGCATTGAAGGCCTGCTGGACGGCACGATTGACTGCATTGCTTCGGCACACGCCCCGCGGGCTTCGGAAAAGAACATGCTCGAATTGGACAAGGCGCCGTTCGGTGCGGTCGGTTTGGAAACGGCGCTGGCCACCGTTATTTCACGATTGGTGGAACCGGGACATCTGAGTTGGCTGGAGGCGATTGCTAAACTCAGCACCAATCCCGCGCAGGTTTTGGGACTGGAAAGCAAAGGCTCGCTGGCTCTGGGTGCCGACGCCGATGTGACACTGATTGATGCCCAGCTGGATTGGGTCGTCAACCCGCTCCGTTTTCGCTCAAAGTCTGCCAACACACCATTTGCTGGGTGCCAATTGCGTGGCCAGGCCGTGGCAACGATTGTCGGTGGCGAAATCCGCTGGACATCTCCAGACAGAATGTTGGAGATGCGCGACGCCAGCGATTTAACAACCCCGTAATACGCACTGGTTACCGTGATGTCGCTGTTAATTGACGGCTATAACCTGCTGCATGCGTCAGGGATTCTCCCCAGCTCGGTGGGTCCAGGCACGCTCGAGCGGGCCCGTCGAGCGTTGTTGAATTACCTGGTGAGCAAACTCAGTCCTGAGGAAATCGCCGGCACGACAGTCGTTTTCGACGCACAATCCGCCCCTCCCGGGTTGCCGAAAAGTCTCGATCATCGGGGACTGCTTGTCCTATTCGCGGACAAGGATCAAGAAGCCGACGACCTGATCGAGGAATTGATCCGCTCCGATTCGGCGCCCCGGCGACTGACCGTGGTATCCAGCGACCATCGTATTCAGCGCGCGGCGCACCGCCGTCGCGCGCAAGCGATCGATAGCGACCAGTGGTGTCGCGAGTTCGCGCGACGCGTGGACCAACCTTCCAACCAGCAGCTCGAGCTTACGGTTGAAAAACCGATGCTGCCTTTAAGCCAAAAGGAGGTAGAAGATTGGCTGATCCTTTTTGGTGACACCGAATTGCCAGCCGACGCGTCGGAGTTTGACAACACCGCGCCGACGGCGGCGGAACTGTCCGAAAAACGGAACCAATGCAGTGCGTATCTGGAAGCCGAGGCCAGCGCCTTTCCCGAGGAATTGGCCGATGACCTCCTCGAGGAAATGGAGGATGACCGCATTTTTCCACCAGGATATGGGGAGGATCTGCTGGAGTGAGGTAGGGGATTATGGATTATGGACCACGTTCGTTCCCACGCTCCGCGCGGGAGCAAAAAAATCCATAATCCATAATCTTAACTCTCAATCACGTCACAGGTACTTCAGCGCCTTGTCCGAGATATCCTTGCGGCACCAGGCCCCGTCCCAGCGAATGCATTTCACCGCTTTGTAGGCCTGCAGTTTGGCGGCCGAGATCGAATTTCCCATTGCTGTTATGCCGAGCACGCGACCGCCATTGGTGACGACTTCGCCTTCCGAAATCGCCGTTCCCGCGTGAAAGACTTTAACATCGGAGAGTTTTTCCGCCTTCTCCAAACCGCGGATCGGCTTGCCTCGTTCATAGCTGCCTGGATACCCGTCGCTGGCCATCACCACGCAGATCGCCGGTCGCGGGTCCCATTGGAGTGGCGCTAGCTCGTGCAGCTTCGTGTCGATGGTGGCCTCGAAAATATCCAAGAGGTCACTTTGCAAACGCATTAGCAGCGGTTGGCATTCCGGGTCGCCCAGGCGGACGTTGTACTCCAGCACTTTGGGGCCTTGATGGGTCATCATCAACCCGGCATAGAGAACGCCTCGGAATGGGCGTCGCGAACGTTTCATCGTGTGCACGGTGGGAACGAGGATCTTTTCTTCGATGGTACTGAGCATTTCGGGCGTCAGAACGGGTGTAGGACAATAGGCTCCCATTCCCCCAGTATTGGGTCCTTGATCACCGTCGAGTGCCGGTTTGTGATCCTGGGCGGGCGGCAAAGCAAGAATCGAATTCCCGTCGGTGACGGCCAACACACTCACCTCCTCGCCATCCAACCGTTCTTCCATCACCAGGCGATCGCCGGCTTCGCCGAACTCTTTATTGGCCGCGATGCGGTTGATAGCCTCCAAGGCCTCGCCGCGACTATGGCACACAATAACCCCTTTGCCGGCGGCCAGACCATCGGCTTTGATCACCACTGGAACATCTTCGGTCGCGCTCGGATAACGCTCCTCAATGTAACGGCTGGCCGTAGCGGCATCCAGAAAAGTGTGATATTCGGCGGTTGGGACGTCGGCTTTATGCAGCAGATCCTTGCAAAAGACCTTACTACCCTCCAACAAGGCGGCACCACGTGTTGGGCCGAAAATGCGGAGATGCTCGTCGCCGAAGGCGTCGACGATTCCATTGGCCAGCGGGGCCTCCGGACCGACGACGGTCAGACCAACTTGATTGTCTTTGGCGAATCGTATCAGCCTCTCAAAGTCGCTGGCCGGGATATCGACATTTTCAGCGTCCGCTTCCGTACCCGCATTGCCGGGCGCGACGAAGATGCGCTCCGCACGGCTACTTTGAGATAATTTCCAGGCCAACGCGTGCTCGCGTCCGCCATTTCCAATCACCAAAATGTTCATCTTCGGGGGCCTCGCATGCGCGGTAGCTTGCGCGGGATCCGCAGGCCGGGTGATTTTACGCCGCCTGCCACTTGTCGTATAGTCGCTGCCCGCTAACTTCGGGTTCCATTGGGTGGGTCCGTCGTGCTACCATAGCTGGCTTTATTGACCGGCGGTTGCGCCCTTGTATTAAAAAACGGTTTTTAGACCGGAGTGCCAAATGGTGGTTGACAATTGATTGCGGAAAATTACAACTATCTTAGTTCGTGAAAAATATCACAATGTCGGCGGATCGCTTACAGGCGTTTTGATTTAACTTGTTTTTGTTTAACGGGTTACAACGACACGGAGGTAAATATTCGCCGAACCCGTGGAGCATCAACGCTAGCCACCCCAAAAAGGCTGGGAAAAGTGGCGATAGCAACCTGATGCTCCACGGGTTCGGCGAATATTTACGCACGGAGGTCGTTTCGAGACTTCCCTCAACAGGGGCGTACGTAACCCACCTCGACGAAGGAGGGCCTGAGAGAAGGCAATGGCTGATCCAAAAAAGATGTCAGTCGAAGACGTGCTAGCTGCATGTCGGCGTGACGATTCATCGGACGCGGGTGGTTCCAGCGAGGCGTCTGCTTCGAAAGACCAGTCAGCACCAGCGACCACCCCAGCACCAGCGTCGGTTGGCAAGGCTTCGGCTGGCAAGGCTTCGGCTGGCAAGGCTTCGGCTGGCAAGGCTTCGGGCGGGACGAGTCCCGCGGATATTTTAGCCGCCGCGCGAGGCGCCGATGGCGGTGGGGCTGCAGCTAGTGGCAAGCAAGCTGCGGACATGAGCCCCGCGGATATTCTCGCAGCGGCCCGAGGAGAGGGAGCTGCTGCGGCTCCGGCGAAAAAAGCCGCTCCGGCGAAAAAGGCCGCGTCTTCGGTAGGGCCAGCTACGAAGCCAGCGGCCCAGGGGGCCGCGACAGCGGCAGCTGGTCCGAAAGACACCTCCAGTATTCTGGCGGCGGCGCGGCACGAGACCAAGTCAGGTCCGATGTCGAAATCGGCAGCGGCTGCCAAATCGGGCCAAGTCAAATCGTCTGCTAAGGGAGGGCCTGCTAAGGGCAAATCGGCGATCGCGGTTCCCCCTATGCCGGAAAAACCGGTTTACGCAAAGCAGGCCGCTCCCAAGGTGCCAGACGCGGATGACAATCGTCGGGGTTTTCTGTTGGGATCGTTGGTAGGGGTGTTTTTCGGCTCATTCTTGGCGCTCGGTTTCACGTCGCTGGCACTTTGCACCACCCTGGGCAGTCTGGGGTTGGCCCGGTTCATGTTTCCAAACATCCTGATTGAGCCGCCCAGTAAATTCAAAATCGGCTTTCCATCCGACTTCGCGCCTGACACCGTGACGACCAAATTCAAGGCCCAGTTTGGTGTTTGGGTGGTGAACGTTGAGTTCGAGGGCCTTCAGCAGATCAACGCCATCAAATCGGTTTGCACGCATCTTGGTTGCACGCCGAATTGGTTGGAAGGGGAGCAGAAATTCAAGTGTCCTTGCCATGGAAGTGGTTTCTATAAGGATGGTATCAACTTCGAAGGACCCGCGCCCCGGCCACTGGAGCGATACGCCATTCGGGTCGCGGATGATGGCCAGCTGGAGATCGACAAGAGTAAGAAATACCAACAAGAAATGGGGCAATGGTCCGATCCAACGTCGTTTGTCAACGTGTAGACTGGCCGACAGCTGACTCATCCAGAGCCGGCTCATCCAGCGGATGTCGTGGGGGGATGACAGGGATAGGAATTACGTAGAGCTGATTTAAGAGGAAGGGCCTGACCCGCGCAGGCCCAATTTAGGAGCGGTCCGATTTAGGAGCGATTAGGAAACACGATGCCACCGCTTGGCGAAATCATTCGTAACTCACAGATCTGGAAAAGTATTTTTCGGCATCCGCTGCCCGTCGATCGACGTAATCGCGTCGTCGTGATGCTGACAAACTTCTTTTTGCACCTTCACCCGGTTTCGATTCAGAAGCAAGGCATTGCGCTCAGCTACACCTGGTGCATGGGAGGAGTTACCTTCTTCCTCTTCCTTGTGGAAACGATCACCGGTGTGCTGTTGATGTTCTATTATCGGCCCACGTTGGAATGGGCGTACGCCGACATTCTCGCACTGCGCGACGTCACTTCGTTGGGCATCATGCGCGAGATCCATCGTTGGGGAGCACATGCGATGGTGATCACGGTGTGGTTGCACATGTATCGCGTTTTCCTGACAGGCAGTTACAAGCCACCGCGAGAATTCAATTGGGTTGTCGGGGTTATTCTCATGTTATTGACACTGTTGTTGTCGTTCACGGGATACTTGCTGCCGTGGGACCAGTTGGCGATTTGGGCGATCACAGTTGGATCGAATATGGCCCGTGCGACACCCCTACTGGGTCACGAGGGACCAGGCGCTCAACTGCTCACCGTGGACGGGATCTCTATGATTACGGATGGATCCGATGCGCGCTATGGGCTCCTGGGCGCGAGATTCGTCGGTGAGGAGACCCTGAATCGTTTCTACGTATTGCACTGCATCGCCATCCCATTAGCCGCAGCCCTGCTGTTGGCGGTTCACTTTTGGAGAGTCCGTAAAGACGGAGGAATCAGCGGGCCCATGTGAGCCGGCGGGGGACGGAAGGGACACTAGTCGGTGACAAGTGACAAGTGACAAGTGACAAGTGACAAGTGACAAGTGACAAGTGACAAGTGACAAGTGACAAGTGACAAGTGACAAGTGACAAGTGACGAACTGAGAACTGAGAACTGAAAGAATGCACGGTCACGTTAGCGCTGCAGAATTTATGCAAGGCATTTCCGGGTTTCTGGGAAGCTACTACCTGTTGTTGTCCGTCATGAACGGCGTGGCCGCCTTCTATGTCTGGCAAAAACTCGGCAAGGAGGGGCTGGCGCTGCTCTGGACGGTGGTGGCTGTCTTTTTTCTGATCTACAGCGCGTTTGGCTACAGCGGCAGTCCTGATTGGATGCGGCTGATCACCATGCCGGAATTCATCCGGAATTTTGTCGACAACAAGATGGCCAATGCGGTGGTCTATTCCGTCGGTACGCTGGGCGGTTTGGCCCTGATGTTCTGCTTTCGCAAGTTCTTTGTGCAACCGGTTGTTGCCTGGTTGATGCTGAACCTGTCACTGTTGGCCATGGGCATGTCGATCGTGGACCAGGAGTTCGCTGCGATCGTGACCAAACCGGACAATGTGCCGATTGTGGCGATGGTGTTCATGTTGGGTTATTTCACCTGGTTATCAGCTTATCGGGCGGTTCAAAATGACGAGCGAATGGAGCAGGGACTTGAGCCGTTAGAAAAGCTGGACGACGAGAAAATCCTGGTCTGGCCTGACTTGGTCTACACCGAAATGATTTGCATGGTGGTGTTGACCGCCATCCTGATCCTCTGGGCGATTGGTTTGCAGGCGCCGTTGGAGGAGCCGGCCAGTCTGGTCAAGACGCCGAACCCGTCTAAGGCGCCGTGGTACTTCCTGGGTCTGCAAGAAATGTTGGTCTACTTCGATCCCTGGATGGCAGGCGTGGTCCTGCCCAGTCTCGTGGTGTTCGGGTTAATGGCGATTCCGTTTCTCGATTTCAATAAAGACGGAAACGGTTACTACACGATCAAACAGCGCAAGTTTGCCTACATTGTTTACCAGATCGGTTTTCTCGAGCTGTGGGTGACGCTCATCATTCTGGGGACTTTTTTGCGAGGTCCCAACTGGAATCTCTTCGGTCCGTACGAGATCTGGGATCCGCACAAAGTCGAAGCCTTGAACAACGTCGATTTGTCGCAGTATTTTTGGGTCAAGATGCTGGGCCAAGCGCGACCTACGCCGCCCGAGGGTGCATCGCTCGGGACGAGCATATTAATTATCTGCTTGCGTGAGGCGCCGGGGATCATCGTGACGCTCGGATATTTGTTGGTACTACCCCCTGTGATGGCACTGACCGTGTTTCGCAAGTTTTTTGTGAAGATGGGATTCATTCGCTTCATGGTACTGTCAAATTTGTTGCTGATGATGGCCCTGTTGCCGATCAAGATGGTGCTGCGATGGACAATCAACCTGAAGTACATCATTAGCATACCGGAGTATTTTTTGAATTTGTGATGTGGGCGTAAGTGCGGCCAGCCAGGCCGGTCGACGCTGACCGCCACGACACGATCTTGTGGGTGCTGGACAACGACGCCCGCATAAACCATTAGGAACTCATCCGCCCTTTGATGACGGAGCTGTTATAGATGCCCGCGACGGAACAGACCAAATACGATCAAAAGCTGATGCACGTCGTTTTCGGCGTGACGGGGCTGGTGATGTTGTTGTCCACCATTTGGATGTTTGCCAAAGATCACAATCGAGAGTGGAAAAAATTCCAGCGTCAGGGTCGCTCCGTGGATGCGCAAATGACCCAATGGCGGATTCGCGAAGCGGATACGCGCGAGCGTCAGGCCGCTTACGACGAGATCAGCGGGACGCTGGCCCAGATACAGGCCCAGGCCCCTGAAGTGGAATTGGTTGATGCTTTCCAGCGTGAGGTGTCCAGCGAGGCCGAGCGGCTGCAGCGATCACCACCCAACTTTGCAAAGTTGGACCGGATCTATGAGGATTTGATTGCCACTGCCCTGGTTGCCGCGGAGCAGCGCGAGGCGGCGGCAACGGCCCAAGCCGAAGTCGGTAATCTGCGCAGCGCGGTCGAATCTCAGCGGGAGTCGCTGGAGCAGGCAGCTGAGGATCAACGAGACGCTGCCGAAGTGGCCTACAAGGAATCGGTCAACCGTCTCAGCGACGCCGTGGCGGCCGCTTCGGAAGCCGAGCAACTGGCTACCGAGGTCGAAGAAAAGGCCGCCCGGCAGCGTGTCAAAATGTTGGCGCCAATGCAGTCGATTTATGACAACGCAGAATTGCGCGAGCGGATTCTGTCCACGGATCGGAAGTTTAAATCAGCTGATTACGATGCGGCGCGGGCTTCGCAAGGTTTGGCCGTTCGAGATGGGCGGCAGCTCGATGAACGGGACCTACAGGGAACCATCTACGAGATCAAGGAGGGGCTGGATGATTTGACGTTGCAGCGACAGGCGTCGACAAGTCACCGCGAGCGTCTCCAGGAGATCTTGGCAGCGATTCGCGCCGGTGAGGTCTTGCTCGCCAAAGAACTCGACGACAACATGGCCGACCTGGATCGTTTGGAGGCGACTTTGCATGAACGGACGGTCACCTACTTCACATCGAGCTTTCCCTATTTAGGCAAGAAACTACTAGAACTTCCCATCGTCGATGCTTTTGGTTCGCCGCTGAAGATTGACAATCGTTGGATCGACGGACTGATGCAACCCAATGGAAGCTTCGCGCAAATACGGCGTTTCGACCGCTGCACGACTTGTCACCGCGCTATTGACAAGACGATGCCCGGCTCGGCGATCGATCCGGATTATAAGATCGAGCACGAGTATCAATTCACTCTTTTCACTCCTTCCCAGGAGCCACAGACGACGATCGACGAAGCAGGCAACGAAGTTCCCCCTTCACTGGAAAGAGACTACGGAATTCGATTGTCTCCCGGCTTGTTGGACGAGGATGAAGTCACCGTCAGCTACGTCGAGCCCAATAGTCTGGCGGCCAACGCATTGATGCAGAATCCGAACGAGGGCGAGATCGCCGAACACGGTTTACGAGTTGGCGACATCTTGGCGTTCGTGGGCAAGGACAAAGTGTTGTCGTCCCAGTTGGCTGAGAATTACTTGATGTACGGATTGAAATGGGGCGAGCCAGTCACGCTGACGGTCCGCCGCGGGCTGCCAAATCCCTATTGCTCCCACCCACGGTTGGATTTGTTCGTTGGTTCGTTGAGCCCCCACAAGGTATCGGAGATGGGCTGCACGATCTGCCATGAAGGGCAGGGGAGTGCGACCGATTTTAAATGGGCTTCGCACACACCGAATGATCCGGCTGAGGGCGCCGATTGGGCTCGTGACCATGGTTGGTTCAATAATCACCATTGGATTTATCCAATGAATCCGGCTCGATTTTCCCAAAGCACCTGTCTGAAATGCCACCACGACGTTTCCGAACTTGAGCCGAGCGAGCGTTTTCCTGACCCGCCCGCGCCAAAACTCATGGCTGGATACCATTTGATCGAAAGCTATGGCTGTTTCGGCTGTCATGAAATGAATGGCTACGACGGTCCCGATCGTCGCATTGGTCCGGATATGCGATTGGAGCCGAATTACTACGCGGCTGCCGCGGCGTTGGAGGCGGATCCGAATTTTGGTCAGCTTACCCAAGACCAGCAGAGATGGGCGGAGGTGCTCTCCCTCCAACCGTATCGCAATGACGTTCGCCACCAGCTTCATCGGGCGGTGGTGGAGGATTCGCAATCCGAGGAGCCGGTGCTTACCAGCAGATCGCACGAATTGGCCAGTGCGTTGGAAGACGTGGAAACCCCCGGGACTTATCGAAAGAGGGGTCCCACATTACGGTACGTTGCAGCGAAACTGGGCGAATCGTTTCTTTACGATTGGATTCGCGATCCGACTCATTTCCGTCCCAGCACCAGGATGCCACGTTTCTTCGGCCAATGGGACCATCTGGAAGATGGCGACAGAGACGTTGCCGCCCGGTACGAGCCGATCGAGATTCTCGGGATCGTCCGCTATCTCGTGGAGAATAGCCAGTCGTTTGACTACTTGCCGGCCGAGGAAGGCATTGAGCATGGTTCCGGAGCTGAGCAGATCGAGCGCGGCAAACTCATGTTCGAGACACGCGGCTGTCTGGCTTGCCACCGGCATAAGGATTTTCCACAGGCCGTCGCGACGTTTGCTCCCGATTTGTCCAACGTCGGGGACAAACTGTCGGCCGGAATTGGGACTCCCAATGGGACCGCCTGGTTGTACAGCTGGATCAAGCAACCTACGCATTACAATCCGCGAACGAAGATGCCAAATCTGTTTCTGGATCCGATCACGGACGAGAATGGCAGGACGACGGACCCAGCTGCCGATATTGTCACTTTCTTGATGTCCAATGCCGACGGTTGGCATCCCGAACCGTCGACTGATCAGGCATTGGCGCTGGACGCCGATACGCTGGCGGCTTTGGACGACCTGGCGCTGGAACACCTGAGTTCGGCATTTTTTGCCGCCGACGCGGAGTATTATCTGCAGAATGGAATCCCGGAGTCGATGGCGAGTTCCCTGAAGGGTGCGGAAATCGAATTGGTTGGATCGGCGGATGATGCCGCCAAGTTGCGTTACATTGGGCGTAAGACGATCGGGAAGTATGGCTGCTACGGCTGCCACGACATTCCAGGTTTTGAAACGGCCAAACCGATCGGTACGGCGTTGGCTGACTGGGGTCGCAAGGAAACATCCAAGTTGGCGTTCGAGCATATTCTTGAGTACCTGCATAACGGAGGTCACGGCCACGGTAGCGGTCACGAGGATCATGGCGGCGCTCATAGCGAAACGGATGGTCACCACGAAATGGACGGTGAGGGGCACCACGAAGGGGATGACTACAGTCACGACGAACATGGGGACGAGGAGTTCGACGAGTCGTTTTACGTTCAGGCGTTGAACAGCCACGAACGGGAAGGATTCATTTGGCAAAAACTCAAAGAGCCTCGCAGCTACGATTACAAGCGGACGGCGAACAAGGGCTACAATGAACGTTTGCGGATGCCACGGTTCCCACTCAGCCCGAGCCAGCGTGAAGAGGTAGTCACCTTCGTATTAGGCCTGGTTGCAGACCCACCCGCGGAAGATTTTGTGTACGAAGCGAAACCGAGGAACCTGGCGCTTGCCGAGGGTCGCGCCGCACTGCAAAAATACAACTGCGCTGGTTGTCATATCTTAGGTTTGGACACGTGGGAGCTTGAGTTTGCCGAGGAAACCTTTGAGGGTTCCCCGGCGGCCAAAGACTACCCGTTCATGTTCCATCAATTTTCCGCCGAGGAGTTGGCCAAGTCCGCCGAGACGGACGGCCGACGTGGTCTGTATCACGCGTCCATCTCCGGTTTTCAAGCGATCTCCAACGAGGACGGTTTACCAGTCGTTTTGGATGACGAGGGGGATCCGATTGAGGAAGACGAGGAGTACGACACTGCCACCTTGCAGTACGTTTTCGACCTCTGGAAGCCGGCTACTTTAGAAGGTCATGGCTATGAGGTCGGTGTTTTGCCAGTGACGGTCCCCGCCTCGACGATCGTCAAGAAATACGCGGGCTGGGGCGGCGATTTGGCCAAGATGTTGTTGCCGCGCGTCGTGGAATTAGAGAAAGAAGTAAACCCCGCGGCCAATGGGTCGGAAGCTTGGGGGTGGTTGCCACCTCCGTTGATCGGCGAGGGACGCAAGGTCCAGCCCGAGTGGCTGCATAGTTTCTTATTGGATCCCTACCCGATTCGGCCTGCTGTGTTTTTGCGAATGCCCAAGTTCAACATGTCACCCGACGACGCGACCAAGATAGTGAATTACTTTGCAGCTAAGGACAACGTCGATTTTCCATTTGAATTTGACCCTCGCCAAAGAGCGGGCCACCTGGTCGCCGCGGAAATCGCTTACGCCAATCGCAATGGCGGGGACGCTGGTCACCTCGAGTCGGCAATGAAAATCGTCACCAATGGCAACTACTGCGTGAAATGTCACCAGGTGGCCGATTTTGAACCGGCCGGTAGCGTGCGAGCCAAATCGCCAGATCTGTCGAATGTGCACCAACGGTTGCGACCGGAATACGTGCGCCGTTGGCTTGCCAATCCCAAGCGGGTCTTACCTTATACCAACATGCCTGTGAACCTTCCCTTCGATGCCGATTTGCCGCATCTCGGTGGAGTGGACCAGGGCCTGTATGCAGGGACGAGCATTGAGCAACTGGATGCGCTGGTCGATTTGCTGATGAACTATCCGGCTTATGCGAGCGGACAAGCCGAGATTTCGGGAATGGTGGAGTTGGTGCCTGAGACCGAAGAAGGTGCGAACAGTCCAGATGACGCTTCCGAAGCGCGTGCGTCACCGGAAGAGGATGATTTGTCGAACTTGAACAAACGGTAAGGATCGTTCGAGAAATAACTGTCCGCTGTACCCTCGCCCCTGGGGAGAGGGCAGGGTGAGGGGATTAAGAATATGCCAGTTATTTTTCGAACGATCCTAAGTAGGTGAATTAGAAGACAAGTAACGTAACCGTCTTATAGTTAGCTGAGGACCTGATTCACCGCACGAGCAAGCTCGTGGGGGTCTTCGGTGTAGGAAGTGCAATCGTTGTTAGCTGAAGACCTGATTCTTCCGAAGTGTCGGTCGGCGTCCATTGTCCCAGGAAATTGAGGCGAATATGCAAGCAAATAAGAACTGTCTTTTGGTCGCCAGCCTGTTGTGGATGGCAATGCTGGTGGCACCTTTATCGGCCGCGGAGTGGGGCGATCTCAGTGGGACGATCGTCTACGATGGCGACGCCGCCGAACCCTTGGCGATCAAGGTCAATAAGGATGTAGCGGTCTGCGGCAAGCACAATCTCAAGATAGAGCAGCTCGTTGTAGACCCCGAAACGAAGGGAATCGCCAATTGCATCATTTATGTCTACCTGTCGAAAAAGGACAAGATTGACGTCCATCCCGGGTACGCGGCAACCGCCGCGGCGAAGATACCTTTCGACAACTTGAATTGTCGGTTTGAACCACGTGTAGTATTGCTGCGCACCACTCAAACCTTGGTGATTGGAAATAAGGACCCGGTGGGACACAATACCAGCGTCCATACGGGCTCTAACACACCGTTTAACCAGATCGTTCCGGCAAATGGGGCTGTCGAGAAGACATACGAAAAGGTCGAGAGGCGCCCTGTTCTGATCGGGTGTAACATCCATCCCTGGATGAATGCATGGTTGGTGATCAAGGACAATCCATACATGGCTGTGACAGACGAAACCGGAATGTTTGAGATCAAGGATTTGCCAACCGGCCTGTGGACTTTCCAGTTTTGGCAAGAAGCGGCTGGTTATCTCAGCGAGGTGAAAGTCAACGGGAAATCCGAGGAGTGGAAGAAGGGTCGACCCAAGCTGACGATCGCGGCCGGGGAGAATGATCTGGGCACAATTGCCGTGGCGCCGGCGCTGTTTGAAAAATAGGAATCCTGAGATGTTGTTATTGTTGAAGAATTGCCTTGGCTGTGCCTGCCTGTTAGGGCTCTTGGCCAGTGCGGGGTGTAGCGATCCAGCGACGACCAACCTGTACGCCAACATGGACCGTGCCCTGGAGATTCGTGGAGACCTTGGCGTCAGTGGAGGGGGAGGCGCCGATGCGGAGGCGTCCGCTAACGCACAACAGCCCGTTGGTTGGGCGACGTTGCGTGGGGTATTCAGGATCGACGGCCAGGCTCCTGCGCCGGTCGCGATCAAAATCGACAAAGACGTTGAAGTCTGTTCTCCAGGTGGCAGGCAGGTGTTTGGCGAGGAGATTGTGGTTGGGCCGGATGGCGGCATTGGCAATGTTGTCATTTATCTGACCAGCAAGATCTCGGACGACGAGCCCTGGACGCATCCGTCGGCCCAGCCAGGTAAAACGGATGAAGTGGCTTTTGATCAAAAGGAATGCATCTTTTTGTCGCACGTGTTGGCAATGCAGGTAACCCAACCGCTGAAGATTCTCAATAGCGATCCGGTGGGCCACAACACGAACCTGAAACCCAACAAAAACTCTGGGTTCAACCAGACGATTCCTGTGAATGGATCGACGGTGTACAAATTTAGCGCCGAAGAGCCGGCACCGTTTCGCGTCTCTTGTTCGATTCACCCGTGGATGGGGGCCTGGATCATCACTCGCAAGAATTCCTACTTCGCGGTGACGCGGGACGACGGCGCTTTCGAGCTTCCCAACTTGCCGGCAGGCGTGGACTTGGAGTTTCGCGTTTGGCAGGAAAAGATGGGGTTCGTTCAGGATGTGACGGTCGATGGCCAATCGGCGAAATGGGGCAAGGGCCGATTCTCAGTGGCTCTAGATCCCCAAGATGAGAACAAGAACCAGTTGGATATTCGGATTGCCGCATCCGCTTTTTAATTAGCGGCGACGCGTTAGATAAAAGAAATGAGCCGTAGACGTAGCTGAAGTCATAAGACTTTGGCTACGCACGTCCGAAAGAGTCCGAATTCTCACGAATTCAGCTACGAGATAGGAGCCGCATTCCATGTTGTGGCGGAGATATTTTGTCACTCTGATTTTGTTAGCTGCCGTCGGCGGCTGTGATTCCCCGTCGGCCAAGTTCGAGCTGAGCTTGCCGTACCTGCGCAAGCAGGAGAAGGACGCGTCAACGGAGTTTACGCTCGACCAACGGCAGGGTCTTGCTGACATCCTGGCGGCGCTGTTTGGCACGCCAGACGCCCCCTACATTCCCGCCGGAGGCGGCACCGGGATCGAGGAAGTATTGGATGCGAGCAAGTTGAGGATGGCGGCCGGCGCGGTCAGTAGTGACCAAGAAGGCGCCCCTCATGGGTTGTACCGAAAACATTGCGCCCACTGCCATGGTGTGACGGGGGATGGAATGGGGCCCACGGCGGCTTTTCTCAATCCCTATCCACGTGACTACCGCATGGGAGTTTTTAAGTTTAAATCGACTCCCAAGGGAGGGCGACCCACGGATGCTGATCTCCATAAAACATTGGTCAAAGGGATTCCAGGGACGGCCATGCCCTCGTTCAGGCTATTGGCGGACACCGAGATCGATGCGCTGATTGATTACGTGAAATACCTGAGCATTCGCGGCGAGGTCGAGCGGCAATTGGCTGACGAAATGGCATTCGAGTTGGACGAAGGAGAGCAACTCGAAGTCTCCGGCGAGTTTCTGCTGGAAGATGTGGTGACCACCGTCGTGGATCGCTGGCGGATGGCCGACTCGCAAACATCCCAGGTTGTCAAGCGACCCGAATGGGACGAGGAAGAGACCTTGGCTTCGATTCATCGAGGGCGTGAACTGTTCTACGGAGCGGTTGCCAACTGTGTCAAGTGCCACGGCAACACTCAGCTGGGCGATGGCCAGAGAGATGATTACGACGATTGGTCGAAGGACTATGAAGACCTTACCAAGGTGATTAAACGGGACGATCAAAAAAAAGTGCTCTCCGAGTTGGCCGCGCTGGGAGCTTTAATGCCGCGGAACATTCACCCCCGCAACTTGCGCGAGGGGGTATATCGCGGGGGACGTCGGCCAGTCGACTTGTATCTGCGGATCCTCAACGGTATCGACGGTTCGCCAATGCCCGCGGCGATTCTCAAGCCAGCGGACGCGGGACCGGAGATGAAGGGATTGACCAGTGACGACGTTTGGCATTTGGTCGACTACGTTCGTTCTCTGCCTTATGAATCGCTGGGCACCCAGGCGACCCACGATCGGCAATACAAACGATCACGGATGTAGGTCGAGCCAGCGTTTTACCCCGAGACGAAGATGATGACGACTAATCGGCGAGGAGAATAAAAGTGGGACGGTTTTGGAGCTTGTTGTTTTTGCTGGTACCGGTGCTCGGCGTCGGCAGTTTCGCCTGGGCGGTCGCTGATATTTGGCCCATGCGCAATCACTGGCTGCCGGAAGACATATCGGTGCACGGGGTTGTTATCGACAGCCTGTTTAATTTCATCATGTACCTGACTGGTGTCATCTTCATCGCCACTGGTCTGGCCCTGTTCCTTTTCCTGTGGAAGTACGATGCGGCTAGGAATACTAAACCTGTCAGTTTCGTGCACGGGAACCATGTGCTGGAAATCGTTTGGTCGGTTCTGCCCGCCGCAATTCTTTTGTTCATCGCCCTGTATCAAATGGAGCCTTGGTCGGCCAGTAAATTGGTCAGGCCAACGTCGCCGGGGGGTGATATCATCCCGCCGATTGCTGAAGTGACAGGTCGGCAGTTCGAGTGGCGGATCCGCTATGCCGGAGAAGATGGACAAATCGGGACACCGGACGACTTGTTCACCGTCAATGATTTGCACGTACCGAAAGACGAGCCGATTGTCTTGGCGATCAAGAGCCGGGACGTTTTGCACAGTTTCTTCTTGCCCAATTTGCGGGTCAAGCAGGATGTGGTGCCTGGCATGAAGCAGTACGTGTGGTTTACCGCCACCAAAAATGGCGCTTACGACATTGTCTGTGCCGAGCTATGTGGTTGGGGACATTACAAAATGAAAGGCCGCATCACGGTTCAGGATCGCGAGGATTACGACCGCTGGTTCGAGCAACAGCAAGCCGAACAGAATTTGACCGAACTGGCTTCGAGGTAACCTTATGAGTAGTCACGAGCAATCTATCGATCACGCCAGCGGCGGTTCGTTTTGGGACTTTGTTTCAACGTACGTTTTTTCGCGTGATCACAAGATCATCGGGATTCAATTTCTCTTCTCGACTTTGCTGTGGTTCGTGGTTGGCGGATTACTGGCGCTGGGAATTCGCTGGCAGCTCGCCTGGCCCTGGTCCGACATGCCCGTTATCGGGCGGATGTTGTTCTCCGGCGAAGGGGGTCAGATTTCGCCCGAGTTCTACACGATGTTGTTCACCATGCACGCCACGGTCATGATCTTTTTCGTGATCATCCCGATTCTGGCGGGTGCCTTCGGGAATTTTCTGATCCCGTTGATGATCGGCGCCGACGACATGGCCTTTCCGACACTCAATATGCTGAGCTACTGGTTCATGTGGCCGGCCTTTATTTGCATTGGGTCCAGCTTTTTCTCGCCCGGCAACGGGGCCGCTTCGGGGTGGACGTCTTACCCCCCCTTGTCCGCCGTGCCAGAGGCGGCGCCGGGTAGCCACCAAGCCCAGACGCTTTGGTTGTTGGGGGTCACGTTCGTCGGGGTCTCGTCCATGATGGGATCCGTCAACTACCTGACGACGATCATCCAAATGCGCGCCCCGGGCATGACTATGTTCCGGTTGCCGTTGACGATTTGGGCGATGTTCATCACCGCCGTACTGCAGGCGTTCGCGTTGCCCGTGCTGACGGCAGCTGGGTTCATGCAGCTTTTCGATCGTATCCTCGGCACCGGTTTCTTCTTGCCTGAGGGATTGGTGGTGAACAACTCCTTGCCAGCTAGCGGTGGGGGGCAACCTCTTCTCTGGCAACACTTGTTTTGGTTTTATTCGCACCCAGCCGTTTACATCATGATTTTGCCGGCGATGGGCATGGTCTCGGATATTCTGGCATGTTTTTCCCGCAAGCCCATTTTTGGGTACAAGCCGATGGTCTATTCGATTTCGGGAATTGCGGGTCTCGGATTTATCGTTTGGGGACACCATATGTTCTTGTCCGGCATGAATCCGGTGCTGGGCATGACCTTCATGGTCGCGACCATGTTAATTGCCCTGCCCAGCGCGGTGAAGGTGTTCAATTGGTTGGGGACGCTGTGGGGCGGAAATATTCAATTCACAACTCCCATGCTGTTTGCGATATCGTTCGTGTCGATGTTTATCATCGGCGGTCTGTCAGGGATTTTCATGGCGGCCACGCCGGTCGACATTTTTATCCACGATACCTACTTCATTGTGGCCCACTTCCATTACGTCCTGTTCGCCGGGACCGCCATGGCAGTTTTCGGAGCAATTTACTTTTGGTTCCCGAAAATGTTCGGCCGCATGATGAATGAAAATTGGGGCAAGCTTCATTTCTTCCTCACGTTCATCTTCCTCAATGGCACCTTTTACACGATGCACATACTAGGAGCGGTTGGCTTTCCGCGTCGGTTGGCTGATCCGTACCACTACGAGACTTTTCGACACCTGATGCCCATGAACCAATTCATGACCATTTGTGCAATTTGCATGGTCGCCTCGCAGATCATATTTGCCGTTAATTTCATCAGTAGCATCTTTGTTGGGAAGAAAGTCGGACGTAATCCTTGGGGAGCCAATACCTTGGAATGGTCGGCGCCAAGTCCTCCCGGGCACGGCAACTTTGATTTCCAGCCGATTGTCTATCGTGGACCTTACGAGTACGGATCACCTGAGGTCGACACCGATTTCTACCCTCAGATTCAACCACCTCCCGCACAAAAGGGGACGGATCTCGCGCCTGCCACGTAATCCATGAGTCAAGTTCTAAACAACCACGCCGAAGACAATTCTTGGCCGCATAGGATGGCGGTTCTCTTGGTGTGCGCTGTCTTTCCACTCATTTGGGTCGGCGGTTTGGTGACGACTTACGATGCCGGCATGGCCGTACCGGATTGGCCTTCGACCTACGGATACAACCTGTTGCTTTACCCGTGGCAAACCTGGCTTTCGGGGCCTTGGGATTTGTTCATCGAGCACGGTCATCGGTTGCTCGGAGCGTTGGCGGGTGTGTTGACGATCGCGTTGGCGGCTGTGATCTACCGATATGATGGGCGGAGTTGGATGCGTTGGATGGGACTGCTTTGCGTCCTGGGAGTCATTGGGCAGGGAGTCTTGGGGGGAATGCGAGTCCTAATGGACGAGCGTTCGTTGGCCCGGATTCATGGTTGCATCGGTCCGATCTTTTTTGCCTTTTGCGTGGCTTTGGCGGTGATGACGTCGAGGTGGTGGAAAATCGCTACTGGCGAATCCGCACTGGGGAGTGCGATACGAAAAATGTCCTGGGCTGTGTTGGCCGTTGTCGTCTGCCAATTGTTGCTGGGTGCGAATTTGCGGCACGTTACCGCTGGCACTTCGCACCGGACCTATTCCACATTTGTCATGAGCCATGTGACTTTGGCCGTGCTGTTGGTATTGTTGTCCATCCTGTTGTCCATCTGGGTTTGGATGCGTCACCGCAACAGTTCGTGGTTGGTACGTCCCACGGCGATGTTGCTCGCTCTATTGGTTGCCCAGTTTGGTTTAGGCGTGGCGAGTTGGATTGGTCAATACGGCGTACCGCTGGCTGGCGAGTGGAACTTTGTTGTGGAGGCCAACGGATTGGTCCAATCGATGTTGGTGACTGCCCACGTGGCGGTCGGATCGCTCGTTCTCGCCACTGCGACTTGTGTCGCCTTGCGCTCGACACGGGCCGGTTATCGCCCAACTGCCGCTGCCATTCCCATCTCGCCGTCCACTGTTAAAGCCAAGGGGGCGCTGGCATGAACACAACGACATGGACCGCCACAAATCAATCAGCCGGATGGCTTACGCGGATGGCCGATTACGTCGAGTTGACCAAGCCGCGAATCACCGTCATGGTGCTGGTCGCGGTCACGGTGGCCGGATTCGTTGCCAGCTGGGGACAGCCCGACCCTTGGATCCTATTGCACACCCTGATCGGCACGGTATTGGTCGCGGCCAGTGCCAGCGCGTGCAATCAATTGTGGGAAAGGGAGACCGATGCGCTGATGCCGCGAACGGCCGATCGACCTTTACCCGCAGGACGCTTGGAGTCGGTTGAAGTCATGTTGTTTACCGCGGTTTCGCTGGTTGTCGGAACAGGTTATTTGATTGTCTTTACGCAATGGACGGCTGCCGCCTGGGCGATGGCGACTTGGATCGTATACGTATTGATCTATACGCCACTAAAGCGAGTGACCCGTTGGAACACGGCTGTCGGTGCTGTCTCGGGAGCCATACCCGTATTGATCGGGTGGACGGCGGTGGGTGGCCAGTTGGACCTGCGTGCCGCGTCGCTTTTCATGTTGTTATTCCTCTGGCAATTTCCGCATTTCATGGCGATTGCCTGGATCTACCGCGACCAGTACGAATCGGCTGGGATGCGAATGGCCACGGCCCGTGGAACTGGCTCGGCGAATCGCTCGGCGGGCGTGCAGGCCGTTTTGGGAGCTTCTGCATTGCTGCCAGTGGCGGCGGTCCCGGCGCTATTCTCGCCTTCGGTGTTGTATTTGGGGTTGGCACTGGTTTTGGGTGTTGGTCAATTGGCTGTGGCGATTGCGTTTTTCCGTTACCAAGACGACCTGTGGGCTCGCCGATTGCTGCGAGTTTCCGTGATATATTTACCGCTTATGTTGTTGTTGCTGGCCGCTTTGCCGGTGCTTTCGTAATAATCGTAGAGGTTAGCTTTCGATGTCCGATCACGATTCCGCTGAAGGTAGCGGGCACATCCACCTGCAGTATCAACCTGCGTTGCCGATGTCCAACGGCAAGGTGATCATGTGGTTGTTCCTGTCGACCGAAATCATGTTCTTTGCTGGGCTGATCGGTACCTTTATCGTGCTCCGCTTTGGTTCGCCCACTGGTAGCTGGCCAGCCCCGCACGACGTGCATTTGGTCGAGGCGATTGGGGCGTTCAACACGTTCGTGCTGATCTGCTCCAGCGTGACGATTGTGCTGGCACTGGAAGCCGCCCGCGCCAACAAAACGGCGCAGGCCAAGTTGCTCATCATCATCACGCTGGCACTGGGAACATTGTTCTTGCTGGTGAAGATGTACGAATATAATTCCAAGTTCAGTCACGGGATTTATCCGCGGAAGCCGCACAGTTTGCTGTACGACAAGGCTGATTTTTATTATGTGTCGGCCGTGCGCGACCAGCTTCAGAATAAGCGTGCGGAGCTTGATGCCGAAGAAAATCGAGACGATGGCCAACTTTCCGATGTGGATCAAAAGCGGTTGGATGACGTCGACACGTTGTTGAATGGATTAGTGAGATGGACCGAGACGCGAGCCGCTGGCACGGACGACCCCATCGAGCGCGAAATGGTGCTGACGGAATTGGCCAGGGCGATTTATCCCAAGCCCGCGCACGGCGGCCACGAGGGCGAGCACGATTGGCTAGCGGCCCGGTTGGATCGTGAGAGACAGGAGTTGGAAAGCCAACTGCCTGAACTGGAAGAACAGCAGCGGCAGCTCCTGGCCGAACAAGCGGATCCCGGATTCGCGTCAGGTGATCCCCATCGCATCGCAGAGGTGGAGGGTCGGCTTGAAGTGTTGACAACCGAGTTGCCCATGATCGCCGCTCGCCTGAAGGCCATCCCCCTGATGTTGGAAGATGAACATGGTTTGAACGAAAGGTTTGCCCACGCCGGCGGCTTCAGGCCTTGGCTCATCTTGCCGATGCGTATCCCCAGTGGCAACATGTGGGCAAGTACCTATTTCCTCATGACCGGATTCCACGCGCTGCACGTGTTAATCGGTTTGATCGTGTTCGTGTTGATGATTCCGATGACCTTGAATGCGGCCAAGGCTGGATTCATTGAGAACATTGGATTGTATTGGCACTTTGTGGATTTGGTTTGGATTTTCCTGTTTCCTTTATTGTATTTATTTTGATGCAGAGAGGTTGCTATGGCGGATCATTCGTCAGAAATAGCGGAACACCACGACGATCACGATGATCACGGCGGTATTGGTAAGTACCTGGCGGTGTTTATAGCACTGTGTATTTTGACCGGTGCGTCGTTCTTTACCTGCTCCGATATGTGGCCCTTCAAGGACACGCCGAGCGTCGGCTGGGCGTTCATGATGGCCGTGTCGTGCACGAAGGCGATGTTGGTGATTTTGTTCTTCATGCATTTGCTCTGGGAGGCTAACTGGAAATACGTGTTGACGATTCCGGCGGCGTTGATGTCGTGCTTTTTAGTTCTGATGTTAGTGCCGGATGTGGGCCGTCGAACCAATCGCTATTCTGAAGAGCGGCTGATACATGCGGCGGATCCCCTGGTTCATGGCGCTGGGCACGACGAGCATTCCGACTCCAACCACGGTGATCACGATGGAGATCATCACGACAACCACGACGTGGAAACTCACTAGGCGAAATGCCGACGGATGAGCCGATGAATGTACCAGCTGCCATCCGTGTATCCGATCTTCGGCACCAGTACGGCGACCGTTTGGCGTTGGCCGGATTGTCGCTGACCGTTGATACCGGAGAGATTTTCGGCGTTCTGGGGCCCAATGGCGGCGGGAAGACCACCCTGTTTCGGGTGTTATCGACCTTGATCGCGCCGCAGCAAGGCGAGGTCAGTCTGTTTGACTTGTCGCTTCCTGCGGAGACCGCCGCAGTTCGCGCTGCGATCGGCGTCGTGTTTCAATCACCGAGTCTCGATCCGCAGTTGACGGTGATGGAGAACCTTTCGTTCCAGGCCGCGTTATACGGGCTGCCACGATCCGTCTATCAGCCGCGGGCAGATTTGCTGTTGGCGACGCTGGGATTGTCGGACCGACGGGGCGAGTTCACGCGGACGCTATCAGGAGGGCTGCGTCGACGTGTGGAATTAGCCAAAGGGATGATTCACCAACCGCGCCTGCTGCTGATGGACGAGCCGAGCACGGGGCTTGATCCCGGAGCGCGCAACGACTTGTGGCAGTACTTGGGGCAGCTTCGAGACGAAATGGGAGTCACGATCTTTTTGACGACGCATCTATTGGAAGAAGCGGAGAAAGCGGATCGGATTGCCATCATTAATGAGGGCGTGTTGGTGGCGTTGGACCGCCCTGAGACGTTGCGAGCGGAATTGGGTGGCGATTCGATTACGTTGGAAACAAAGAATCCAGAGGACTTGGCGGCACGCATTCACAGCCAATTCGACGTCGCTCCCAGTGTGTTGGACGGGTTGGTGCGATTGGAGTTGGCCGACGGCCATAGTTGGGTACCGCGGTTGATGGAGTCGTTCGCGGCGGACGTCACCTCGATTCGTTTGGGACGCCCGACGCTGGAAGACGTGTTTATTGCCCGCACCGGACATTGCTTTTGGAACGGGGACGGCAACGACAGTGACGTGTCGGCTGGAAAAACAAAATCCAAGAGGCGCGGTTCTCATGGCTGAGGCAATCACGGTCAATCAGGTAAACAGTCGGCCGCTGGCAGCGGCTGGGGCGCTAACGTGGCGTGAAATCATTCGATTTTTTCGCCAGCGGAATCGCGTCATTGCGGCGCTGGGGACGCCTCTGTTGTTGTGGGGATTATTCGGAACCGGATTGCACCGCGCCTTTAGTGTTGGCGGGCAGAGGTTCATGGAGTACTACGTCCCTGGCACCGTGCAGCTGATTCTGTTGTTTACCGCGATATTCACCACCATTTCCATCATTGAAGACCGCCGCGAAGGCTTCCTGCAGTCGGTCCTGGTAGCCCCCATACCCCGTTGGTCCATGGTGTTGGGCAAGTTGATGGGGGGATCGCTGATCGCTACGGTGCAAGCATTGATCTTTGTCGTGTTGGCGCTAACCTTGGGTATTCGGTTCAGTCCGCTGATTGGATTAGCCATCGTGGGTTGGTTATTCGTATCGGCGTTGGGCATGACGGGGCTGGGGTTCTTTCTGGCTTGGCGAATGAACTCGGTCCAAGGTTTTCACGCCATCATGAATCTGTTGCTATTGCCGATGTGGCTGCTGTCGGGTGGTTTTTTTCCCATACCCGCGTTTGACGCCCAATCGGGTTTTGGCGAGCTCATCATGCATTGGCTGATGCGGCTGAATCCGACGACGTACATGGTAGCCGGGTTGCGGCGCTTGCTGGGTGGCAGCTTGGATGCCAGCACAGGCGCGATGGATTCGGCCGGCTCGCCGATTTGGGAACCGAGTTTGGCCGTCTGTACGGTTGTCGTGGTTGTATTTGCTGCGGTTATGTTCGTAGTGTCTTGTCGCATTTCAAGACGCACTACGGCGGGAGATTTGTTGTGATGAACAAAGCATTGCTGTTCTGGTCCGCGATTTTGTTTCTGTTCGCCGGTAGTATGGTCATCCTGTTTGCGACCGGCGCGATTGGGCCCCAGCGTGCCTCAGCCACGCTCGGCTCACCCGCCGACGATTCCCATGAGCCGGATGACGCCGATGGCATAGCCTATCGACTCAGCGACGAGCCGGTCAGCCCATTTGAGCTAACCGACCAGCGAGGCGTGAAGTACGACACCTCGGTATTGGCAGGAAAGATTTGGGTCGCCAGCGTCTTCTTTGCCTCCTGTACAAGTGTTTGTCGCACGCAAAACAACCAGGTATCCAAGCTGCAAGCGCGTTACGGAGACCGTGGCGTCGAATTTGTCAGCATCACCTGCGATCCGGATCGGGACACCCCGCCGGCTTTGGCGAAATACTCGCAATTGTTCGGGGCGGATCCGGAGAAGTGGCATTTTCTGACTGGCGATTTTCAGAAAATCCGTAAAGTGGGTAACGAGATGTTCCACATTATGGTCGATCGCGAGGTGCATTCGGACCGGCTGATCCTCATTGGACGAGACGGAAAAATTATAGGAACCTACCGATCGACGCAACTGGATGAGTTCAGCGATTTGGTAGGGGAAATAGATGAGTTGCTCACCGGTGAGTCGGTAGAACCCGAGACCGACGTAGAGCCATCAGCGGCGGATGGAGACGAACCCGACACGCAGGCCGAAGCTTAAGTCCGATTGAAATTGGGCACTGCGAATTTCAAACAGGGAATTTCAAATGGCGAAGTGGCTCCATGCAAGACTACGTTGATTACCTGCCACACGTAAACGCCTCATTGAATTCGTTGGCGACCGTCCTGTTGTTGGTTGGATACGGAATGATCCGGCAGGGTCGAGAGCTGGCTCATCGGCGGACGATGATTTCCTGTTTTTGCGTGTCGGTGTTGTTTTTGGTTTCGTATTTGATTTACCACGGATTGGCTGGGAGCAAGCGGTTTCCTGATTACCCACCCCAGGCGGTTAGATATTTGTACTTTTTCATATTGTTGACCCATGTTGTGCTGGCGGCTGCGGTACCCTTCTTGGCGATCACCACGATTTACTTAGGGCTCCGTGACCGCAGGCAGGCTCACCGGGCCCTAGCGAAATGGACGTTTCCGATTTGGCTTTATGTATCCGTGACTGGCGTGGTGGTCTACGTCGTGCTTTATCATCTTTACAAACCACTACCGGCAGCGGCTATAATCGAGAGGTCGGTTATCTCGGCCATGCTGTGAGCGAATGATCGTTGAGACGGCAGAATGGCAACCACGAAAGACACCAAACACACAAAAAATCTACTTTCGGCATGTCCGGCGAGCCGGACAGAACCGTCCCAAATTTTCGTGTGTTTGGTGTGTTTCGTGGTTAAAAAAATTGTGAGCTAAGGAGTGAGTGAATCTGATGACTGGGCGATTCGCGTGGCACCATGTCGTGTTGATATTGTTGGCGGCCGTTCTGCTGGTCTTGCTGGCGAGCGATTGCTGGGCGTGTCCGAACTGCAAAAACGGTTTGGCCGAGGGTGAAAACAGCGCCGGAATGGTGCGGGGCTACTTTTGGAGCATCGTCTTCATGATGTCGATGCCCTTTTTGATTCTGGGCGGCTTGGTCAGCTACATGTACTTCGAGGTTCGCAAGGCGCGGCGAGCACAAGGTGCTCAGCCCTTGCTGCCATCTTCGTCGAGCATCTCGCTTTCTCAGGGGCCGACGGTTGTTTCTTGACAACGGGGCCGACTGAGACGGCTTGGACTGTCACCGCCGAGCTAACGAGTTGGCCGCTCCAGCCAAGGGAGGAAGATAGCCCTATGAGCAATGCGTCGATGGCAGCATCAAGGATCAACAGATGCTTAAGATTCCATTTCATATCCGACGAAACGCGGCAGATCTACCCTCTTCGATATCCGCCGGTGTAAGCTTGCAGCGCCTGGTAGCTGGAGTATCCCAGCAACGCGAACATGATGCCTAGAAACGGCTCCTGGATTTTCATGAAGCTGTACAGCGCCACAGCACCGGCCGCGAATGTGGAGAGCATCAGCGATCGGGGCAAGGCATCGGCGCCGCCAAATAAGACAAACAGGTCGCGGGCAATTTGTCCTCCGTCCAATGGGTAGACCGGCAGCAAATTGAGCAATGCCCAGAATACGCTGACGTACATATAGAAGAACACAGACACAGTAATGAGTTCACTCGGGATGGGAGTATCGCCAGGTAAGGGAATTAGTCTTTCCAGCAATTCAAATGGGACTTGATACCCACCGACCTTGAGTACGATCGCCAGGGCCACGGCCGAGAGTATCTGAAGACCCGGACCCGCTGCAGAAATGACGATGTGATTGCGCGGATCATGGGTGCGATCGGGTTGCCCCCAAACCGACCCGATGGAATTGGGAATCGCCAGTCCACCGAAATGATAAAGCACGATTTGTGCCGAGACTCCGTAGTAACGAAAAGCGAAAGCGTGCCCCAATTCGTGGATCAGAATCGATACAAAGACCACGGCGATCCAAACCAGCATGTACTGGGGATTACCACGGCTAGCGCCTTGACCGATCAGCAGGGCTGCCAACCAAAACCAAGCGCTGATGCGTATTGGAAAGTCGAATAATTTAAAGTTCCAATCGAACTGGGTCCGCATCGGTTCGCCGAGCACGTCATATACCTCCAGCGCACAAGTTTTTGTTTCCTAAAAAATTGTCGCCGCGGGGCGCGCTACCTACAACGGGGTGGCAGGTTCCCCGCTGGATATTGGCACGGCGCTCTTGCCGGGGACGAAATGCGGTTTCGGTACGGGGGGCTGCTTGCTGGTGATGTTTTCCAGCACCAAATCAGCCGCTTTGGCAGAGGCGCCCGATTGGCCGAATCGGCTCCGTAGCTCCCTCAGTCGGGATTGTTGCGTCTCAAAGGCACGTGGATCGCTTAACCAACGGACGATGTGAGCCGCAATCTCTGCGGATTTGTCCTGATAGGTCAAGTATTCGGGCATGGGCAGGCGTTCCTGCTCCGTACGAGACAAGGGGGATACGTCCATCTTACACGGATCCTCCATGCCGATGAGATTCACCAGCGTTATGTATCGTACCCTGCGAAGCTTGCTCTGGAACCAGTAGGAGAGCCGATCGACCCAGTAGAGGATGACGGCCGGCTTGGTGTGATACAACAGTTCGAGCGAGACTGACCCTGAACAGGCCAGACACACATCGGCGGCTTGAATCAATTCGGGAGTTTGATTGACGTACACGTCGATTGGCATTTGTCGCTTGAGCACCATCCGGCGGGCGACATCCGCCTGGGACGCATTAAAACTGGCTACGGCAAATCGTACGTGCGGTAACTGTTCGCGAATACGAACGGTTGCCTTGATCAGCCACCGCAGGTTTTTGGCAACTTCCTGGTTTCGTGACCCGGGCAGAATGGTTACCAACGGGCCCCCGCCGCTGGAAATTCGATTAAGAAAAGAGTTGTCCAATTGTCGTTGGGAAAGTTCGTCGAAGAAAGGGTGCCCGACATATTTGGCGTTGCAACCGCGATCCCTAAACCATTTTTCCTCAAAGGGAAGTTTGCAGAGTACGAAATCGGCCAGTCGCCTCAGCTTGCGAATACGCCAAGAGGCCCAAGCCCAGATCTGCGGCGCACCGTAATAGAAGACGAGAATTCCCTGTGCTTTGGCGCGACGGGCAATCCACCAATTGAATCCAGGATAGTCGATCAGCACGACGGCGTCGGGCCGTTGTTCTTTGAAGTAGCGGTCAGCCTGAATCAACAGCCCCAGGAATTTGTGAATATTTAGAATGACGCGGGCGATCCACATTACGGCCAGCTGCGTCAGGTCCGCATGAAGTTGACAGCCTGCTGCCGCCATCCGCGGGCCGCCGTAGCCGACGCATTCAATACCCCTGTGTCGTTTCTTAAGCTCGTGAATCAAGTTCGCGCCGTGAAGGTCACCACTCGGTTCGCCGACAGAGAAGAAGATTTTCATTCCGGCCATTCGTTCCTTGGCGGTGGATCGGGCAGCTTAGGGCTTCACAAAAAAGAAGGCATCCGAATTCTTGGATGCCTTCTTTCGGTTTGTCTGACGTTGTCGCATCACTCGAAGGGAAGAACAGTTCTACTCTTCGGAGAATGCGAATCCCTTTTCAAAGGCCTCGTTGCTAAAGACCAAAGCCAATTGATCATCGCCTTCTGCCTTGTTGACTTTGCCTTTACATCCTTTGCAGCAATAGCCGATAGTCACGCCGCCCACTTCACTGGTGACCTCATCGTTAACTGCGTGACCGGAGATCGGGCAGTTAACTTGTTTGACCTGCTTGGTTGCCACCAATTGCATATTGGCTTTAGTGGAAAACTTTTCCGTTTTCTCTTCAAAGGGGCCGACGCAGCCAGGGCAGCAAAGGAAGATGCGGCCTTCGCGGTAGTCAGCTGTAACATCGGCGTTGACCGCCTTGTTGGAAACGGGACAGGTAATACCCTCCAAATCGGGTTTGTCCTCATCTGCCACCAGGTTGGCAGCGACAACAACGGCGATGACGGCGAAACAAGTGGTGAGGAGACGCGTTTTCATTTTTGTGCCCTTTCTAAAAAGACAAGCAACAGGTCGTTTCAAGCGGTCTCGGTGCCCGATGGGCGACGCTTGAATGTCAGTCAGTGGAGTGGCGGGTTATCGATAATCTCGCCTACTCCGGTCAAGGCCAAATAGCCATTTGTGCCCTATTGTTCGCTAATCGAGACCGAAAAGTCAACCGTACAGCCCAGATTTTGCTATCAATCGGGGTTTAGAGGGGGTCGTTCTGTGGTCTGCTTAACACTACTGCCACGGGCAGGCCCGTTTTTAGACCCCGTATTCAGGCCCGCGGATGGAATTGCTGATGCACCTTTTTCAGCTGCGTGGTGTCCACGTGCGTGTAGATTTGCGTGGTGGTGATATTGGCGTGTCCCAGCATTTCCTGGAGCTGCCTCAAGTCGGCACCGCCGGCGAGCATGTGGGTGGCAAAGCTGTGTCGCATCGTGTGTGGGCTTACCGAGGGAGCGATCCCAGCGCGAGCGGCATACTTCTTGACCAATTCCCAAATGGCTTCGCGGCGCAATCGCAACCCTCGCCGTGATAACAGCAGCCAGTCCGGAGTCGTGGGGGCGTTGGCTACCAGTCGCTGGCGCTCGTCTTTCATGTACAGCTTGATCGCGTCAATCGCGGACGGATTGAGCGGCACTAACCGCTGTTTGTCTCCTTTGCCGTGACAAAGGCAAAACGATTCGTCCAGATGAACGTCCATGGTTTTCATGTTCGACAGCTCCGATGCCCGGCAACCAGTGGCGTAGAGCAGTTCGAGCATAACGCGATCGCGTAGGACAAAACTGTCGTATTGTTTGGGAGCGTTAAGAAACTCATTGACGACTTTTGGCGAAAGAACCTCGGGAACGCGTTGCCAGAGGCGTTGGCTGCCGAGCAACTCAGCTTGATTGTCCTTGAGCACCTCCTCGATCTGCAGATATCGAAAAAAAACCTTGAGTGTGACCAGATGTCGCGCGACGCTGGGCGGGGCCAGGTTTTGTTCGTGCAGCCAGGCGGCGTAGTCGGACAGCCTGGCGATCGTGAGTGAGGTGAGGTGCCGTTTGCCTAGCCAGACAGAGAAACGTTTGATGTCCCGTTGGTAGGCCGCAGTTGTGTTCTCGGCCAGGTGACATTCGGACCGCAGGTAATCAGTGAACGGGCCCAGCCACCGAATTGCTTCGTTCGGCGCCGCACGGGCGCGGGATTTTACTAGTTTGCGCTTGTTTACTGCCATGGATCGTTGACTGACATTGACTGATCTCTGCGTTGGCCTGCTTAAGTGAATTCGGATTCCTTGGACATTCGGCTCCACCTGAACTGCCCAATGTCCGAAATAGTCCAAAAATACGGCGTCTCCGCGACCGGATCGTATTGATTTGATGTGCGGAATCGAGTTTATTTGGGACGTTGGTGACAATTCTCATGCTGGCAGTCCTTTTCCTGGTGGCCGATTTGCCCATGGAAACGAGATGCCCGTCCACCTGGATGAAGATCGAGCGGAGCAAAAATCATGAACATTTTAGTAACCGGCGGTGCCGGCTATGTCGGCTCGCACGCCGCGCGGCTGTTGGACGAGGACGGGCATGACGTTTGGGTCTATGACAATTTATGCAAGGGGCACCGTCAGGCGGTGCCGAAGGGGAAACTGATTGAAGGAGAAGTCGCCGATCGTGAAAAATTGATGTCGGTCTTTAAAGGGAAAAGCATTGAGGCGGTGATGCATTTCGCGGCCTTTGCGGAGGTGGGCGAATCGGTCACCAAGCCTCACCTGTATTACCAAAACAACGTCGTCGCCACCCTATCCCTGCTGGAGGCCATGCGAGCCGCGAATGTCGGACGATTTGTGTTCTCCAGTACGACGGCTACCTACGGCGAACCTGAAAAGATTCCGATCACCGAGGAGGAGGATCAAAAGCCGATCAATCCGTACGGTTTCAGCAAACTCGTCATCGAAAGGGCGCTGGCTGATTATGCTCAAGCTTACGGATGGGGTTATGCAGCTTTGCGTTATTTCAATGCTGCCGGCGCGTCGCCTTCGGGAGAGATCGGAGAAGATCACGACCCTGAATCGCATTTGATTCCGATTGTGCTCCAAGTTGCGCTGGGCCAACGTGACAAGATATCGATCTTTGGCGACGATTATCCAACGCCTGATGGCACCTGCATTCGCGATTACATCCATGTGAACGATTTGGGGGCCGCGCACCTCAGCGCTCTGGAGAAACTGGAACCGGGCCGAGGGCTGTGCTTGAATTTGGGGACTGGGCGGGGAACCAGCGTTCGCGAGATTATCGACGCTTGCCGCCATGTGACTGGTCAAACAATCTCCGAACAAGTGACTGAACGTCGACCGGGCGATCCGCCGGAGTTGGTGGCGAATTCGTCGAAGGCCCAGTCGGTATTGGGTTGGACACCCCAGTTTATCGATATCCAGTCCATTGTGGAAACTGCCTGGCGTTGGCACGAGAGCCATCCGAACGGATACGGCGATCGTTGAATTGTGCC
>Ga0310121_10000213_pt1 | contig 62687 bp, 42 predicted proteins | sample CB27_Tmax_986_MG_FD_203504 | JGI IMG/M metagenome (GOLD analysis project Ga0310121, IMG submission 203504) | Marine microbial communities from Western Arctic Ocean, Canada - CB27_Tmax_986 | ecosystem: Environmental > Aquatic > Marine > Oceanic | place: Canada: Western Arctic Ocean | collected... | reverse complement strand
CCTGGAGGATGAGTTCCTCTCCGATCGGGCAGATGCAGTCGGTCGCGGGGGACGGTATTTTGGTCTGCTGGATTGCCTGGTAGATCGCGTCGGCTTCACGCCGGCCAATCCGACGGGTATTCGCACGAGTGGAGACATTAGCGTTCTGACAAATCCGTCGAGCCGTGGCCGGGGTCACGCGCGAAAACATGGTGGTCAAAAACTGGGAAATTGTCGCAGGAGCTGCTTCCTCAACCATCTCGGCGAGGCGGCCTAACTCGACCCCATACGGATGTGGCTTGATTTCCTTCGGCTCCTTGGGAAGCATGGTTACCGATCGCTCGTAACTGCGGTTCCGGTTATCCGAATCGACATAGTGCAGCGTAACGTGCGGATTGGCGATCGCCGTTTGCTCAAGATATTCATCGACACCGCCACGACCACGCACAAATTTAGCCTGCAGTTCGATGGTCACACGGGTTCCATGATTCTCTTCTTCCCATTCGATGCCATGCTGTTCAATGTACTTCCTGCCCTTGGCCCCGGGCGGGATGTCGACTCCTTCGCCACGCCCGTTGAGAATCCGCGGCCTGTTTCGTTTGGTGTCAATTTGAATCTCATAATAGTGCGTCGGTTTGCGAGTCGACACTTTCGAAATGATCTTCACCGGCTTCCCAGTCGTTTGGACACCGTACATGCCAGCAGCGCTAATTCCAATACCTTGCTGGCCTCGGCTTTGTCGCAGGCGGTGGAATTTCGATCCGTAGAGGAGCTTGCCAAAGATCAGCGGGATTTGCTTTTTGAGAATCCCCGGGCCATTATCTTGCACGCCAACCTTAAAGCGATCGGTACCGGTTTGTTCGATATAGACCCAAATCACGGGGAGGATGCCTGCCTCTTCGCACGCGTCGAGTGAATTATCGACGGCCTCTTTGACCGTGGTTAGTAACGCTTTGCGCGGGTTATCGAATCCCAGCAGGTGGCGATTCTTCGCGAAAAACTCGCTCACCGATATGTCACGCTGGCTGGCTGCCATACTCTTGGCAGTAGCTCGGCGTCGACTTGTCGAAGCCGTTGCAGCGCAACCGTTCAGTTCACTATGGGTGCCTCGTGCGGGCGTGCTGGATCGCAACTTTTTCTTCCCTCGCCTTTTTGTTTTCTTGGCTGGCCTTTTTGTTGTCGCAGCAGTGGGTTTCTTTTTCGCTTTCTTTTTGGTAAATGCCAATGTGCTATCCCGTAATACAAACGATTGCCTTGACCACTCGTGAGCGGCTGCGAATGGTGACTCCCTCGCGCCCGGCAAATGATGGGAAATCTGTAATGGTTTTTTCGATTATAGCGGTGATCAGCTGGCATTTACACACGGGTTTTGGGACCTTTGAGCCTCACAATAGCTGCATCCGTGATATCCAATAAACAAAGACTCACCCCTACCCACGACCGTAACCGACACCATAAATAGACCTTACCGGTCGGCGGGGTCTATCCGTCCCGGCCTCCCACCCCACCTGCCAGACCCAATTCTCTGTACCCAACGCCCGATGGACCAAGCCTGGCCACGCACCTCAGCTTGCGCTTGCTTGCCAAACCACAGCGGATGACGAAGGAGGAAACCTCATGTCGCGAAATCTCCTACTTGGACTGGTTGCCTGCCTGATCCTTGCTGCCGGATTGGACACGGCCGAGGCCGCCCAGACTTATAACCGCAACCAGGTTTACAACGACCACCCCCTTCGTTCGAGTTGCAGTGGCAAGCCGTGCGGTTACCGCAGTCGTTATCCTGTCGGGGACTGTGGTTGTGCTTGTAACGGATGCGGTTGTGAATGCGACCCCAATGGTTGGCAGGGCAAGCGACGAATCAGCTACCAGCAACAAAAAGATTTGTTCTACAACTATTATGCAGGCCCGGGGCCCTCTGGGACCGTAGCCCAACTGTACGAGTCGCCACTCCCGACACCTGCTTTCGTGGGGCAAACCTACATAACCTATCAGCCCTTCATGCCACACGAGTACCTCTACCGCCACAAGCGGGCCTACTACACGTATAACGGCGGCGCAGGTTGGACACGTACCAATGTCCGCTACCGTACCAGCGGTGACCTGATTCAACACTGGTTATTTGGACTTTATGGTGATCGCAACAGTCGCTTCACCGACTCGCTCAATGACTCGGTCTCCGGCCTGAACCGGTTGGGGCGTCGATAGCCGAATTAGAAACACCGGCCACGTCCCCGCGTGGCCGGTTATGTTTTCCCCTCGAAAAGGATGTCAACCCATGTTGAAGCGTTGTTTTCTGGTGGCTGCTGCGGCAGTCCTGTTTGTCCTGGTGACTTTTCCCAAAACAGCCAGTGCGATCAAGTGGTGGGGTTGTGATGGCTGCGCGGTGTGCGATTGTGGAGGTGATTACGGCGTGATGAAACCGTTGTGCCGTGCCCAGTTCTACAACTGGAACCGCAACTACGCCTACTACCAGTATGGACGCCCCCTGGCACTTGTCGTTCCGCCCACGGCAAACCTGCAGACAAACTGGGGCTGGGGTGTGAGCAGTTCGCGGCTTTCGCGCCTCGACCATCAATTTGGCCGCAACTACCCTGGCCCGGGTCCTTTCGGTGGACCTTTCAAGCACACGCCCAGGTGGCCACAAGATACGAACCAATTCGGCGTTTATTATGTGCGGGGTCCCTGGTAGTTGGGGGCAATATCGTGACTATTGGCCGGCAGGCGACAATAAACGGGTGTTGACGTAGCCGTATTGCCCGCCGCTTTGCTCGGCCAATTGAACCAAGAAGTTGTATCGCCCCTGCTCAACGCCGCGGCCAAACTCGATCGTATGGATCGCTGCGCCAACACGGCGATTGTCGAAAAGGACTTCGGCAATCTCGGCGGCAGGCATGGGATCGTCGGCGTCGGTCAAAAAGAAGATCGCGTCGGGACGAAGCCGAATTGCCTGACGAATTGCGGCATATCGATCGGTCCCTCCGTCGGCGGATATGGTCCCAATGAACGCTTCAGCCAATGACTTGTTTCGGTCGGTCGCGTAGGCAATTCGCTGCTGCTGGTCGGTCGAATCAAGGATCGACATCCGGTGATTGAAAAAAATGATCTGGAACTGATGGATGCTGTCGAGCGAATCCAAACTCTGAATGAGTTGTCGCTTGGCAGCCGCCAGGGGAGTGCCTTCCATGCTCACACTGCGATCGAACAGATAAACGAACCGGGTTCCGGTACCTTCCACACCAAAGATCTGGACCCGGGCTTTCCCACCACTGAGTCGGGGCCATCCTCCTCCTGCTCCGGTATTCGATTTCCCTGTTGCCACTGACGGCGCAAGCAGCCCATCGAAAATCGATCCCGTCGTCGAAACGAGCGGAGGGATGCTCGCAGCGTTCTCCACGACCGTCGGTGCAGGCGGATCCTCGGGCAGCAACGGTACGGAGATTTCGACTCGTTCCTCCACCGGTTCGCTGGCGAGTTCGTCTGCCGGTACGGTTTCTACCCGGTTCGGTTCGATTTCCTCACGAACCACCTCGACGGCCGCAGGAACCTTCCCACCACCAGATGGCTCCCCAGCGAATTCCTCTTCGGTGGTGGTCGCTTCCTCCTGCGCTGAGTCGTCACTTATTCGGTCGAGTACGATTCTGGTTGTCAACGTTGGCTCGATGCTGGTGCCACCTAAGGGGTCGGGAACCGACCAGACAAGTACCAGCAGGACAGATCCGTGGAGCACCGCGGAGGTCAACCAACCGGCTGCTGAACGATTGCGATCCGAATTGGGAGGGTTAGGCAACTGAACCACGTCACATTCCCTGGTTTGTCGGCCGCTGACTGGTTTCGCTTCGACTCCGGCCCAATGAAAGCCGAGCGATTCTAGGGCTGCCAGCCATTGTGGCCAACGTGGGGACTTCGCCCTGATCAAACTCACCTCTATAATCATAATTTGTTGTTGCGGGTCTGGCCTTGAAAAAAGCGGCCTGGCAGGTGGAGAATGCGGGAAGATTCGCCAGCGGCAGGAAAGGGGACCTCCTAATCCGCCCAACTGGCCCGACATTGCATCATCGGAAACTGCAAATCCCTGGCCATCGGTACTTCGTCGTTGAACGAGGCGGAGTACGCCTTGTGCTTCCACAAGCTTTGAGTTGGATTTTCTGTGTCACTTCAAATTATCCATTATCCGCACCCCACCCTGCGGCATCCATCGAAGCCGCTCAAAAAGGTCGATACCGAATTGCGGGTGCTGGTCACCGAAATGTTCGAACTCATGTACGAACACGAGGGGGTTGGCCTGGCCGCCAATCAGGTCGGCCTGCCTTACCGGCTATTCGTGGCCAATCTTCAATCAGATCCTGACTCGGAAGAAATAGAGCAGGTCTTTATCAATCCTGTAGTCCGCAGCGGCAAAGGTCTGGCCGAGGCTGAGGAAGGATGCTTGAGCATCCCCGGGGTCCATGCCAACGTCGTTCGGAAAGAGACGGTTCAAATCCAGGCATACGATCTGGTAGGCAATGAACTCAACTTGAATCTGGATGAACTTCCTGCCCGCATCGTCCAACATGAAACAGACCATCTGGACGGTGTGTTGTTCATCGATCGACTTGCACCAGCCCAACTGGCCGAGGTTCGTGACCAGCTCGCGGACTTTGAAATCGAGTTTCACAGCAAGAGCGAAACGGGTGAAATCCCACCAGAAGCACAAATTGCAGCTCAACTTCAAGAGCTGGAAAGGCTGCGGACGTAACCATGCGGCTCTTGATGCTGGGAACAGGCCCTTTTGCCGTGCCGACATTGCAGGCGTTGGCAAGCAGCAACCACGACCTCGTGCAGGTCGTCACCCGTCCCCCCCGGGGACGGGCAAAAAAGTCCGCTAATCCGATGCGGCAGGCAGCACACGACCTCCAGTTGGAGACGTGGGATCCGGAAACGGTCAACGCGGTTGGGGCACAAGAACAACTTCGTCAACTCGCAGCCGACCTTCTGGTGGTCTGCGACTATGGAGAGATCCTCAAACCGGCCACCCTGGATACGGCCTGTTTTGGCGGCATTAACTTGCATGGCTCACTGCTGCCGAAATACCGGGGTGCCGCACCAGTCCAGTGGGCAATCCTTAATGGCGAGCAAGAAACGGGAAACAGCGTGATTCAAATGACGCCAGGGCTTGATGCAGGGCCTTGCCTGGCCCAGGAAGCAACACCCATTGATCCCGAGGAAACGGCCGCAGAGCTTGAATCGCGGCTGGCAATCCTGGGAGCCGCATTGGTTTGCCGCGTGGTGGACGGCATCGCTGCTGGCCGCACCGCGTCGGTCAAGCAAGACCCAGCCCGCACAACCAAAGCACCCCGCTTGCAGAAAGCGGACGGCGCACTTGATTGGTCGCAACCATCGACCCGCGTCAAGAATCAAATTCGAGCCATGATTCCCTGGCCCCGCGCATTCACATTCTGGCACCGACCGCAAGGAGAACCTTTACGTTTGAACATCGACAAAGTCAGTTGCGTTGCCGGGGAACCGGCGGCCGTACCCGGCACGGTCCTCGTTGCCGACAAGCAACTTGTCGTTCAAGCGGGTGACGGCGGGGTGGAAATCTGTCGTCTGCAGGCGGCGGGACGGCGACCCATGCCAGCAGCTGAATTCCTCCGCGGCAATCGCGTCCTGGCTGGCGATCGCCTGGGGCCAGTCTAACCAGCGCTGCAAAATGCCCGTCGGCGCGGTATCATGCCGGGTCTCGCTGCTAGCACCGTTCTGACCCTTGGAAAAAAGATACGCCTGCGAGCAATCTCACGCGTTGGGAAATCATACTGCATAACGACGCCGCTTGAACTGTGGCGATGTTACATCGACGGAACCACTTTTCAATGACAAAGAAACTCTACATCGAGACCGTTGGCTGCCAGATGAACATTCTCGACAGTGAGCTGGTGGTGGCAAATCTGCGCAAAGATGGCTATGAGCTGACCAGGGATGTCAAGCAGGCTGACACCATCTTGTTCAACACTTGCAGCGTACGTCAGCACGCCGAAGACAAGATTTATAGTGCACTCGGAAGACTCAAGAATGCCAAACACGACAATCCCGAAAAGGTCATCGGAGTCCTGGGGTGTATGGCCCAAAAGGATCAACGACTGATTTTCGAACGGGCCCCGTATGTCGATTTGGTGGTGGGACCCGGGCAGCTGCATCAGGTGCCGACGTTGATTCGTGAAATCGAAGCCGGCGGGCAGCCGCGCATGGAGGTGAGCCTCGGGCGGAAAGATGGCAGCCGATCGCAAATCGAGCGGAGCCACGAAAGTTACGATCCGCTGCGCGATCCGGAAATGCGGCCAACTCCTTATCAGGCCTATGTCCGCATCGTCATTGGCTGCGATAAGTTCTGCACGTACTGCATTGTCCCCAGTGTGCGCGGGCCGGAACAAAGCCGTCCTCCAGAGCAAATTGTGGCGGAAGCCCGCCAACTGGCCAGCGAAGGCTGCAAAGAAATCACACTTTTAGGGCAAACCGTAAACAGCTATCAACACCGCAGCGGGACAAAGATCACCCGCTTCAGTGATCTCTTGCACCTGCTTCACGAAATCGACGGCCTGCAGAGGATCAAGTTCGTAACCAACTATCCCAAGGACATGACCAATGATTTGCTGGCAGCAGTTCGTGATCTACCGAAAATCAGCAAGTATCTCCACGTGCCTGTCCAGAGTGGTGCCAATCGGATTCTGGAGCGCATGAAACGCGGCTACACGATCGAAGAGTACCGAGAGATGCACAGCCGGATCTTCGAATGGATTCCGGCAGCCGCCGTTACGAGCGATTTCATCGTCGGCTTTTGTGGTGAAACCGACGATGACTTCCAGCAGACCATGGATTTGGTGGGCGAATTGCGGTTCAAGAACAGTTTCATCTTCAAATACAGCGAACGACCTGGTACCAAGGGAGCCCAGATGTTCGCAGACGACGTGCCGGAAGAGATCAAACGTCGCCGCAACAACGATTTGCTGGGTCTGCAAAATACCATTAGCGAAGAAGATAACCAGATCTTTCTCGGTCAAACGGTGGAGGTGCTCGTCGAAGGACCCAGCAAAGCCAGCTCAAAACAAGGTGTGGAAGGGGACGTCCTGCAGTTGACTGGTCGAACCCATTGCGACCGGATTGTCGTTTTCACCGGTAATCGCCGGCAGACGGGCGAAATCTTGCCGATTGCCATCTACGATGCCAATGCGCACACCCTGTTTGGTGAGGTGATAACACGCCACACCGGACCCGAGCTTTACACGCTGGAAAATTGAGCGGTGGTTTCACGTTGGCCTGCTGCAAACTCCACGCGCGCCAATGACTGGTGATGTCCTTGGGGGGCGGGGCGGCACCCTCTGCCAGGCCCCTGCCCGGCGGGTAAGTGACGTTAAGCCAAAGGTTGGCTACAATACCAACCGTCCTCGGGCAGTCGCCCGATCAATTTTCTGATCAGCGGGTTGAACATCCACACGCATTATGGATACCGAGCGTCTGTCAACCGACCCACCCACTTCTCCCCAACCCGCCATTGCAGGAGCTTTTTCTCCCGAGGAATCTGGACCTGACCAGGTTCAGTGCATGCTGGACGATTTTTCGCTGGCCAAGCCATGGCTGAAATCGCTGAATCTGGCTGACGCTAAAACTGCGCACGATAATTTGCGTCGACTTGCGACTGTGGGCGTCACCTTGGACCTGCTGGCCCATATTTGCCGTCAGTTCGCCGCGACGGTTCCCAATCTGGCCGATCCCGATATGGCACTCAACAACCTGGAGCGTTTCATTTCGGAATCGCGAAGTCCCATGTCCTCGGCCGCCTTGTTTGAACGTGACTTCGAGGCACTTCCGAATCTACTCCAGCTGTTCTCGACAAGTCAGTATTTGAGCAACCTCTTGATTGTCGATAACGAAGCTTACGACTTGCTCCGCATCACCGGCGGACAGCCAGTCGCGCGCGATTCCTTGATTGAGGAACTTGATCAAGAAGTTACCACTCTCAGGAACCAGCGGGAAGTCATGGCGTCCCTGCGGCGGTTCAAGCGGCGGGAAACTCTACGGATTGCCTTTGGTGATATCATCCGCAGCCAGACCGTGGCTACCGTGGCGAGGCAAATCTCCTACCTGGCGGACACGATTATCGAAGTAGCGCTTCGTTTTGCCCGGCGGGCGCTCGAGGAACTCCGAGGCGAACCCCTGGGCCCTAAAGGAAACCGTGCCCGCTTTGTAGTTTTGGCACTGGGAAAGCTTGGCGGGGTTGAATTGAACTACTCCAGTGACATTGATCTGGTCTTTTTCTACGACCTCGACGGCCAAACCGATGCCGCCCGCCCCATCAGCAACCACGAGTTTTTTGAACGACTGAGTTGCGACCTGGTGAAACTGCTTTCGGAATCAACCAATCTGGGAATTGCTTACCGGGTTGATCTCAGACTCCGGCCGGAAGGATCGCAGGGTGAGGTTTGTATAAACTTTGATCGGGCCCTTTCTTATTACGACAACAAGGCGCGAACCTGGGAACGCCAGGCCTTCGTCAAGGCTCGCGCGGTCGCTGGCGACCTTGACCTGGGGCATGCCTTGCTGAAACACCTGGAAACGTGGATCTATCGACGATTCCTCAGCCGGGCCGACATCACGGGAATTCGGGGAATCAAGCAACGTATTGAACGCCGGGCAGAAACCACCGGGCAGAAGGAACGGGACGTGAAAACAGGCTACGGCGGCATTCGTGATATCGAATTCGCTATCCAGTTTTTGCAGTTACTCAATGGAGGATCGCTTCCCGAGGTCCGAGGTGGAAACACGCTGGAGGCAATCGCGAATCTCGAAAAATCAGGATGCCTGACCAACCAGGAGAGTTCGATTCTTGAAGACAACTACAGCATGCTCCGCAAACTGGAACATCGCTTGCAAATCATGTTTGATCTGCAAACACATAGGATGCAGGAAGATCCCGACGAGCTGCGCAAACTGGCAATTCGCCTCGGATATTCGGGTACACCCCACGCGCAGGCTCTGGAGACGTTTCAAGCAGATTACCTGCGACGGACTGCCCGCAACCACCGGATTCTGAATCACTTGCTCCACGACGCCTTTGAAGATGACCAGTCAAGCGAACCCGAGGTTGACCTGGTGAACGATCCGCAGCCTTCCGAGGAAACGATCACGGAGGTACTGGGGAAGTATCCTTTTGCCGACATACCGGCAGCCTACAACAACCTGATGGCGCTGGCGACCGAAAGAATCCGCTTTCTTTCAACGCGGCGTTGCCGGCACTTTCTGGCTGCAATTGCTCCTCGGCTTCTGGAAGCCATTGCCGATACCCCTCAACCCGACGCCACGCTCGTGAATCTCAGCCGCGTGAGCGACTCCCTGGGAGGCAAATCAGCACTGTGGGAATTGTTCAGTGCCAATCGACCAACTCTCAATTTATATGTCACTCTCTGCGCTGCATGCCCGTATCTGGCCGGCATCTTGACAAGTCATCCCGGGATGATCGACGAGTTGTTGGACAGCCTCGTGGTCGACAAGCTACCTACCCGCGCAATGCTGGAAGAAACACTCGCGGACCTTTCCCGTGGTGCCGAGGACCTTGAACCGATTCTGCACAGCTTCAAGAACGCTCAACATATGCGGGTTGGTGTGCGCGACATGCTGGGTAAAGACGACATTCGTGCAACACATGCAACACTTTCTGATGTTGCTGAAACCTGCCTGAAACAAATCGCGACGATCGAGTACAGCAATCTGGTTGAAAAATTCGGTGAACCGATGATAACCAGGCCAAGTGCCACTTCGCTTGAGGACCCGATCACCCAAAAGTACTGGAGTGCTATCGCTGATCGCGAGGGTGATACCTGTGAAGCAATTATTCTGGCAATCGGCAAGCTCGGAGGCAGGGAACCAAACTACCACAGCGACCTTGACCTGGTTTTTCTGTACGAGGCCGACGGTCAAACCGTACACCGTACGCGACCCCATAACGGCAAGTCGACGACGTCGAACGCGCATTTCTTTGGCGAACTGGGCCAGCGGATCATGACAGTCGCCAACCATCTCGGACCTTACGGCCGGTTGTATGAAGTGGATCCGCGCCTCCGACCTACCGGTCGAAGCGGCCTGTTGGCTGTGCCACTTGATGGCTTTGCCCGTTATTTCGCCGAAGAGCACGGTCAACTTTGGGAGCGGCAAGCACTTTGCAAAGCACGCGTGATCGTGGGTTCGCCGCAGGTAGCCGGGCTGGCGGTCCGAGCCGTTGCCCGGGCAGCCTTTGCCCCAGGATGGCAACCGCAAATGGCGGGCGAGATTCGCGCGATGCGCAGGCGTTTGGAAGAAACAGCTTCTCCCCACAACCTCAAACGCGGAAAAGGGGGAACTGTCGATACCGAATTCGTCGTGCAGATGCACCAACTAAAGTATGGTCATGCAGACCCCTCGGTCCGTGTGCCGGGAACGCTTGATGCACTTTTGGCACTTGAGCATGGTGGGTATATTTCGACGGACGACTCCGAGTACTTTCAACGCAGTTATCGTTTTCAGCGGAGCGTTGAAGCTCGAATTCGCCTGATGAACTCAACCGGCCGGCACGAATTCCCGACAGAAGCCAACGAGCTTGCCAAACTGGCCTATCTCCTGGGATACGCCGATCCTGCACTGCTCGTCAAGGAAGCGGATGCATTCATTCAGGAGAACCGACGTCGTTTTAACCGCCTGCTTGATGCCGCGGCGCGAACTTGAAACCCATCAGCGCCAGATCACCATCGACCCCTCCTGGCGAACTTTGTCACCGCATTGGAATTGCGCCGGCACGACAGCCTCGATCGACCTTCCGGCCGAAGACCGCACCACGCCAGTCGCGCGGGGTACAGGGCAACTTATTCCAGCCCGAACGCACCAGCCGGTGGGATTTCGATGCTTGTTTTACGGGTCAGGTTGGTCCGTGGCAAAAACCTGGGTTCGATCAAGAAATTCACACCCACATTATTTTTCGATTGGTCCATATTCATGCCGATCGTCGTCACCAGGGACTCGCCAATTCGGCTAAAGTAAAATGCCTGACCTACATTGCCTGAACCGGCAACATCCAGACTCGTGCTTCCCGTGAGAATCCACTTGGGTGTCGAGCGGTAATTGACTGTCGCCATGACCACACCCGCTCTGTTGGGAGCATCAATCGCGTGGTAACCCAGGTAAGCGTTTCCCCGGCTGGGGCGATTCAGCAAAACGCCAAGCGAAGCTGCCCGCAACGCATCGCCGTAAAAGTCGCTTACCCCGTCAGACAAAACCGAGAACCGATCCCCCAGGTGCCAACGGAAATCATAATCGACCAGGCCAATCGGTTGCCCGAAGTTGTCGCGATCCGCGTTAGGAAACCAGCTGGCATTCGCGTCGAACGTCATCCAGTCGACAATCCGTTGGGCTCCTGGAATCCCTCGTTTGGTCTGCAGTCGGTGCCGCATCCCAAAGCGGGCCACGGTCAGATCCCCGGCAATTTCGGTCACCGGGGAAGTAACCCAACCAGCGATACCAGTCCGTAGCGCGTAAATTCGTGGGTCAAACTTGGGATCGATAAAAGGTGGTGGTCCAAAAGAGTAATAATGGGGATGAAGTGTTCCACCGAACCCCGGCCAGAACAAGTTGCGGCGGAAATCTTGGATCGCATTGTCGTCGAGAGGGTCGTAAAGGGGAAAGTCCTTCAGGTTCTTGTCTGACCTGGCATACGAGAACTCCCCTTCAAACACAATTTTGTGCGCCAGCCCATTGAGGTTGAAAATCGGATCACGTATTGCCCGATTGACTGCCCAAAACGGTACACTCGCCCTCACCCCCCCCTGGTAATAAATCCGGTCGATGCGGTTGCCGTTGATATCTTCACCCCAATGCGCTGCTTCGCCAAGCACGTAGGGCACTACCTTCAGGGGGGAGAAATCGAGTGGAAGATCCAACTCGTTGCGCGTTACAAGTCGTTCGCCGCTCCCCGAAATGTTCCCTGCCAAATTTTGCTCCCAAGGGAGATAATAAAAGTAAAACGGATTTAGCGCCGGAGGCGCGGGATATGTGTTCGGGTGACTTGCCACATCGATGTTGGCGTATCCCGCCGAGGAGTGGCTGTAAAAAGTAAATGTATCGTCGAGCAACGACTCGCCGAGCCAGTAGAAGTCGCCACGCGGCAACCACTGTGTCTGTGTAAAGAAATCATTGACTCGAGCATTCGCTTCTACCGAAACAACCTTGTTGTCAAATGCTCGTTTGAGCCGCGTACCGGTATATTGATTGGGCCTTTGGTCCCACTCGTACTCGTAGTACTGTTCAAGAAATGACCGATCACTCACCCACCCAACCTCTGCCTGTGCCGTCCAGCCATCAAGGACCCCGCCCACCAGGTGTTGGCGGTGGTTCCAGAAGGCCCGGCCACGAAATTTCTTTTCTGGTGTAATCTCCCGTCGCTGAAAGCCAAGATTGTCGTATCCGATGTCTCTGATAAACCAAGCGTTGGCCAAACCGTTGGTCGGCCCGAGCATCCCCAACAAGTCGTCGCGGCCATATTCGAACGTACTGCCGTAGCCCACCCCCCGCTCACTCAGCAGGTCCAGGTCCAGGTTCCAGTCGGTTCCTCCCGGGATGGCCTCCAAGCCCAGCAGTTGATACATGTCGAGTTCCAGCAACAATTGCGTCCCGAAAACCGAATCGTTCCGTACCTGCAGGTTGTCGACGTAATAAGTCGGCTTCTCCAGATCGGTCGTGATGGTCGGCCAGTAGAAAACGGGTACGTCACCAAGGTAGAGAAAATTGTTGCGGCTCTTGACCAACTGCTGGTGGGAAATCCGTGTCTCACCCGTGAATGGATCCCCAATCAGTCGTTGAATGTCTTGGAACATAACCGTACTGGACCCCAAAAAGTAGCTGGGGTCTTCCAGGCGACTGGTGGTTATCAGGGCATCGGTGGCTACAAATCGGGAGGCATCGAGTTGGCGAATTGCCGCGGCTTTCAGCCGCACAAGGCCCTGGTACTGGTAGCCGTCGATCTCCGGCAACGGGGAAAGGAGTTCCGCATCAAGAATGACACCAACCTGCCGGCGCACATCATAAAACATCCGTTCGGCGTACACCGTGCGGTCACCCTGCCGAAAGACAATATTCCCTTCCATGTAGATTTCCAGGGGCATATCGCTACCCTGGGTGAAATCCCCCAGTACGCCTCCCTCCATGCCCCGGGTCCAGACAACCGCCCGATCGGTCTCAATGTCAACGCCCACAATCGGGCCCAAGAATGAGGGAATGCCGGCGACCTCCATTCCTTGAACGACAAGATTCGCGCCGCCAGAAATTACGGCCACATTCTCCCCATCGGGCAGTTGCTGAAAAATCGCCTGCAAATTCGATCCGTTACGAGGAAAGACCTGAACGCGACGTAGCGTGAACGGTTGGGGATTCGTAACCGTTTCCTGAGGAATGGTTTGCGTGAACTGGGCCTGGTTGACCGTAGCAGGAGGGTTCACCGTAGCAGGAGGGTTCACCGTAGCAGGCGGTTTGCCATCGAATTGGGCTGAACACGGGATCACCAGGCAGCAAGCTGACAGGACAACAGCGGCCCGTGCAGACACCAGACGCAGACGCACGCCGAGCGCAGGGAAAACGCTGCGCAACACCAGCGCAACAATACGCATCGAATTCAAGCGGTAGCCGTTGATCAGTTTGGCATCCTTGCCACGCCGATAAGCACTCAGTTGGCGCGCTGTTGGGCGCACCACCCAAGCCGTGGACATGGTGCACGATCATAACACGATCGCGCAACCAGTTCTGAAAAGTCAGCCCAAAATGGGGTGCGGGATTATAGATGGCCCACGAAACAAGGGTCAAGGTGCGTTGCTCACGCTGGCACAGTTCGTAATTGGCAACGGGCTAAGGACTTAGGTTGATGCTAGCGGCCCAGACAAGTGTTCCAGTCTCGCTGATCGACAATCTTCCACCGAGAAGTACCTCGTCGGCTAATGGCAATTCGCTTGATGGTTTGGGTTTGACGGTCACAAACGATCAAGAGTTTCCGTACCATTCCACTCGCCTGCACGATACTCACGCGCCTGGTCTGGGAAAGTTGCCACCATCTCCAGCGGGCCAGCGCCGGGTATTTTTGCAGTATGGCCGCCATGGGCGGATCGGCCTTCGAGACAGGCTGCAAGCCGCGACACGCCGCACAAACTTGCTTTTGCAAGGCAGGTAGACTGACTTCCTCTGTGCACCGGCTACAGGTGGCGAAATACTCACTGAGAACAGGTTGATCAGAGACTGGGCAAGATTTTACAAACTGAGGCAAGACGTTCTTCCCCGTGACGTTACAGGTCACCAGGTCAGAGCGAAGTACTTGGGCACCCGACCTGTCACAACGGTCGATTTCGTCTGCTGCCACGATCGTACCGTTGTCAACTTGACCCAGCTTGAATGTATGGGTATTCGTGACCGGGCACTGGTAAGGTGCTGCCTGAAGTGTCCGCGCCCACCCTTCAAAGACTTGCATCACCGACGCATTGCCGATCGTGAACTGCAGTTGCCCCAATACGTACTTGACCCAAATAACGGTCACGACCACCGGTTCTTCCAGCGTGGCATTCGGCTCTGTGCTGTCGCTTTGCTGAGTTGCCGCAGGAAGGCCAGCGTTAACGATTACATCGAGTTGCGACGGGCGCGAACTCGGTTGCGAAACTGGCATCGGTTCCACCTGGTCCAATCCCAACTCGGCCACCATTTCATTCGGCACAGACGAACCGTCGGTTGCGATATAAAAGTGGTTCACTCGGAGATCATCCGAGTTTTTGTCCAGGAACGTCAACCGCACAAATGGCCTGTCTTCCAATTGACAACCGACCAGATGGGCTGTTCCGCCGTTTACTTCGTAGTGCGGAAAAATTTTGGCGGTGATTTCATGCACCGCCAGCGGCTCACCTACAGGCCTGGCATAGGCGGGCGACTCTCTTCCGCCGGCTCGATTCCGCAGCCATTCGAGGGGACTCCCGGCATCGCACGCCGGGTCGACGAACCGCCTGCCGTCTGCTGAGATTGTGGCCGTATCGCACCCGCCAAACTGGTTGCGATCAGATTCCGGCAAAATGATTTGAAGTTGTTGGTCGACTTCACTCCACAATAGCTGGCTGCAAGTCGCCAACCAGCCCACAAAATCAACCAACGGTTCCTCTCGGAATGCGGTCCGGGGTACGGGCAACCGGGGAAGCTTACTCGGCAAGTGGTGATCGACCATCCCGTCAACTCGAACTTGGGGGGTACCTGGATTTGCAACAATCATGAGACCCACGAGCAATTTGATAGCGTGACAACATGAAAACAATGCCTGGACTGCTCTGGTGAAGATCGACACTTGCGGCGGTTCCACAACCGTCAAATCGGCGGCGATCTGGCTGATCCCCAAGACCCGGTTCCGAAGAATGGTCACAACCGGAATTTGAAGTACGAGCCATGTAGGTCCACCGTGCGGTTGCGATATGCGATCTCGCGTCAGCGACCGCCATCAACGGCTGCCTGACCCTGCCCCCGTGATCCACGGCCTGGCGAAGCACACCGCGTTGCGGTTTGGGGCCAGGTTATGGGTGCTTACGCGTGGAGTCGGCCTGAGCGGAACGTACCGGTTCGCTACAATGAAAGTTGTGATGCCCGGAAAGCTTCACGCGATCGCGACCCCCGTGGGTGTCGGGTTGCCTGAACTGAATTGAAACGGATAAAAGTTCGATGCCCGAGAAACCAAGAACAAGACCTCTGAGACGAGTCCCTTGGGACGTGTTCACGTTGTCAATGGTGTGGTTACCGGCAAGTCTCTTGACCGCCGCCGAGGTGACAATCCCTGATATTCGCCGGCCAACACCAGAAGAGTTCACCCAATCCTTGCAACTGAGTGAAGGACTTGAGGCAACGCTCTTCATATCTGAACCGGACATCAACAGTCCGACCAACATTGACATTGACGATCGTGGCCGGCTCTGGGTGTGTGACGTGTTGAACTATCGTGCCCACCTGGGTCGGCGCCCAGCCGGAGATCGGATTCTGATTCTCGAAGACACGACGGGGGACGGTCGCTGTGATACGACAACGGTCTTCTATCAGGGCCCCGACATCGACTCAGCGCTAGGGATTTGCGTATTGGGCAACCAAATCATCGTGAGTTGTTCTCCACACGCCTGGGTCTTTACCGACGTAGATGGTGATGACCAACCTGACAGCAAGAAAGTCCTCTTCAGGACACCTGGGAGAAGCCAGCACGACCACGCGTTACATGCCTTTGTAATCGGTCCCGGCGGTCGGCTTTATTTTAACCACGGCAACACGACCACAGGGATCGCCAACGCCAACGATGAAATCCTCACCGACACAACCGGTCGCCGACTGGTCAATGACGGCAATCCGTTTCGCCAAGGCCTTGCGTATCGATGCAACCTTGACGGCAGCAACCTGACGGTCATGGGGCACAACTTTCGCAACCCTTATGAATTAGCCGTTGACTCGTTCGGCACCGTTTGGCAAAGCGATAATGACGATGACGGCAATCAAGGTGTCCGCCTGAACCAGGTGCTGGAACATGGCAACTTTGGTTTCCGGGATGAAGTGACGGGAGCCACCTGGACTGTGCCACGCGTTGGTGCAGCTAGCGATCGGCGACGTCGCCACTGGCATCAGAACGATCCTGGTGTGGTCCCCAATCTGCTGGTCACCGGGAACGGTTCTCCAACAGGAATTACGGTCTACGAAGGCCGACTGTTGCCCGAATCCATCCATGACCGCCTGCTTCACTGCGACGCGGGGCCTGGAGTTTGCCGAGCGTACACGCTCATCGCCGAAGAGGGCCAACCAAAACTCAGCAGCCAGGACATCGTTCGGGGGCCAGACGACCACTGGTTTCGTCCCGCCGATGTTGCCGTTGCACCCGACGGTTCGCTGTTCGTAGCGGACTGGCACGATCCGACAGTTGGTGGCCACCGCGCCGGCGATGTCGAGAGCGGTCGGATCTACCGGATCGCACCAAGGGGCACTGGTTACCACATTCCCAGCCACGATTTCGCCACGATCCAAGGCGCTAGCCGAGCGCTCACGAGCCCCAACCAGGCAGTTCGATACAAGGCGTGGCAAGTTCTGGTCGATCGGGCGAATGCTGCCGAGCCGGCTTTAGAAGCGTTAGCCACGGACGAGAATCCTCGTATTCGCGCGCGGGCCCTGTGGGCCCTGGCCCAACGCCAGAATCAGTCACTCCGTGCTATTGAGCTGGCGCGGAGCGACAGAGATGCCAACCTGAGGGTCGTGGCAATACGGATTGCCCGCCAGCATAAGGCCCGGGTGCTCGAGACCATCGAGTCGCTGCTTGATGATCCGGCGTGGGCAGTACGTTGTGAATGCGCGATCGCGTTACGCGACGTGGCTTCCGCAGAAGGCGATCAACTCTGGGCCCGCCTGGCAGCCAGTTACAAGGAAGGAGACCGCTGGCTCCTGGAAGCATTGGGCATTGCAGCCGAAGGGCGCTGGAACGAGCGGCTGGGGGCGTGGTATCGCCTTGTCGCCGTCGATGAGTCCAACCGGGCTCACCACGATATCATTTGGCGTAGCCGCGCTGATCAAACTCCGAAGGATCTCGCTCGGCTATTAACATCGATCCGGTCACCAGATGACTCCCCGTTACGCTATCTTCGCGCTTTGCAATTACAACCGGAAGGTCGGGGAGACGCTGAAATTTCAGGTTTAGCCGCACGGCTTGACGAATTCGAACCGTCGGTGGCAATTGAAATCGCCCAGAGAATTGAACCAGCAACCGTTCATGGCGATGCGGCTCTTCGCCGGCAAATCGTGGAACTGGTTGGCACACTTCAATCACCCGAACAGGTTGCCTTATTTGTGCACCGCTTTGGGTTCGAGCAACCACGTGATCGCTTGATTGCTTTTTTGAGACAAGCCGATTCGCCCAGCGAGGCCTACCCTCTGGTGCAAGCTTTAGCGAGTATCGACAGTATCTCTGCGGTCGCTCGTTTCATGACCGACGAACAACCGGTTCCCAAACAACCTGTGGCGATGGCATTAGCCGAACTTGGCTCACCCAAGACCTTGCAGTTGCTTGAAGACGTGCTGCTCGATTCGTCGCAGCCGGAGGATCTACGACTCACTTGCACACGTGCCTTGGGCAGTCATAAGCATGGACGGCTGATGCTGCTCAAGTTGGTCCACGAGGATCAACTTCCCAGACCGCTACGGATGGTAACGGGCGAGGCGCTGCACGCAGCACAGACACCGGAAATCCGTGCCGAGGCAGTGCGGCTGTTTCCCTTGCCAGAAACAACCAGCCAGGATCCGTTTCCGCAACTCGACGAGTTACTTGCGCGTCAAGGAAGTGCCGAACGAGGGAAAGCCCTATTCTTCGACAAGTCCAAGTGTGCCACGTGTCACCGGGTTGGCGACCGCGGTACGGAAGTTGGTCCTGGTCTTGATGACATTGGCGGAAAACTCTCCCGCCAAAGCCTCTACGTTTCAATTCTCGATCCAAGTGCCGCGATCAATCACAATTATCAAAGCCACGTGCTCGAACTGGGCAACGGCCTGGTCGAAACTGGCCTCCTGGTCAACCAAACCGATCAAAACGTGGCGATCAAAACCGCCCAGGGCATACTCAAGTCGTTTACCCGCGCCGAGGTCGAAGCGATCGAACCATCGCCAGTCTCGTTGATGCCAGCCAACCTGCAACAGTTGTTGACGACGGATGAATTGATCGATGTTGTCGCGTATCTCACGACGCTGAAATCGGCGCAACCAGCAGCCGAGCCATCCCGTTTGGAAACTGAGCGGCCAGATAACGGGCCGTAACAACCACGCGCGAGGGGGTCTGGCTGGCCCTGCCGCAGCTTGACTTCCCACGGCCAAATCCTTGACTTCCCACGGCTAAATAAAGGTGCCACCGGTCGTTTGCCCAGTCTTCAGCCCGATTCAACCTGGGCGTGACGGTTGGCTGCGATCTTGTGCCGAATTTCGTCTTTCAGATGTTCGATCACCGATCGCTTGTCGGTGTTATCGAGAATGCGAGTGACGATCCGCTTGGGTCCCTGCTCTCCCCAACTGGCACCATGCTCGAAATAGTAACGGGCTGCCTGCCCGACGATATACGACCCGTAACCCGCGGCGGCGCCTTGAGGCAGGGCCGAGAGCACGGTACTCCCGCCGAAAGTCATGCCTTTGAAGAATGATGAAAGGTAACTGACGGCTGCCTCGCCGATCATGACCCAACCGGCAGCCTTCACAATGGAGGTCACCAGTTGGCGGGCATTGGCCGTGGTGATCCGAATTCCATAGACTTTACCGAGCGTGGCAACCATGGCTGCATCGACTGCACTCCCGCCGAGCACATCGAGCACAGCACTTGGGTTGAAGGCAACGGCCAGAGATTTCATCACGGCATAGCTCCACACGATGGTGGTCGCGCGGTCATTCCGCATGCGGACCCGCAGGGCCCCCATGCGGTCGCTTTTATCTGCGGCGTACAGCGCACCGTTGAGGGCGATGAGGGCTTTACCATCGTTTTCGAGCACTTCCAGAATGCGCTCACGGAGGGCACCGACATCGGGCTGCGGCTTGCGCCATTCACTCCGCGTTCTGCCGTCAGCGGCTTCGATGATGTACTCCAATTCACGCGGGTCCGCCTTGGCTGTCATGACATTTTCGGGTTCCACAATTCCGGCAAGTCGCGGACCACGAAACAACACCAACAAAGAATCGAGCTCCTGCGGGGAGTAGAGATCGCTCTTGTTGAGTACCAGCAGAATGGGTTTGTGGCTTGCAGTCAGTTCCTGGAGTGCAGAATACTCGCTTTCGTTGAGATCCGAATCCGTAACAAACAGCACCACGTCTGCACGAGCGGCGGCGGTGCGGGCCATTTCGGCGCGCTCGGCGCCAGCAACCTCGTTGAGGCCAGGAGTGTCGATCAACACAACTTGGGAGTTGGCAAAACCAGGCACACAATAACCCGCACCATCCCATGCCATTTGCCAAACATCTCTGGTCCAGCCACCCCGGACATGAACCTGGGCAACTGCGTTTCCCACGAGCGCATTGATGAGTGCCGACTTTCCGGTGCTGATCTCCCCAAAGACAACAATTTCGACCTGGCCCGACTCCAGTTTTCCAGCCATCTCCTGCAATTGTTCGACATCCCGCTGGAGGAGTTGCCGCTCCTGATCGGTGCATCCCTTAAACTCTTCGATGGTGCGACGTACCGCGGCCAGGGAATCGTCGTAGGTGTTGGCTTCTTGTTGGGTTACGGTTCGCATCGAGGAATCAACTATTTTGTTCGGTTTGATCTTCTCGCCGGAGCTGCTGGCGGCCACGTTGTACCAGTTTCAGCAACTCTTTGGGACTGGTGACTTCGGCCCATTTTTCACGGGCGACTTCCGCCAAGCCACCGGGCGGGGGCTGCATCCCTTCCCGGAAGTATGCCATGAACACGCGTCCGATCCAGCGGGTGACCAACGCCTGCACCAATCCCTGGATCAACCCACCCGCAATCGTGCCAACTCCGGGAATTGTCTTCAGCAAGGCACCAACTCCGGCAGCGAGGGCGGGGGTTGCTGCTGAAACACCGACCATGGCCAACAGGTTTTTGCCGAGTTCAGCCAGGATTGCGACCACCGTATCGGCGTCGATCGACTGCTTATAGACGCCGGCAAGATCAAATACCATTTTTACCGTGACTGCGGCACCTCCGGCAATGTCGAGGATCGGGATCGGATTGACCGCAGCGGCCCCACCGGCGGCCCACATGTACTTGCCGATCACTTTTTCAGCGCATTGGTCGAGCCTGTCGAGAACGCGCTCTTTGGCTTCGTCGACCAGGCCGCGCGACTGCAGCAGCAGATTCGCCAGCAACAGTTCCCGCCCGTCTTGGGCGACAATCGCAAGCAAACGCTGTGCGAGGGGTTCGATGTCGGGGGGCTCGTAATACGTTTCTTCTTGTTCGCCACCATGAGCCAGGACACGCATCCGCTTGCGGGCAACTGGCCGGGAGTGGATCGCGACCACATCTTCGCTGACAACAGCCGGGGAGACTTGTTCGACAATTTGGGCAAGGAGGTCTGCTTGTTGCTGCGGGTCGTACCAGTCGGCCTTGTTCATACAAATCACAATCCGTTTTTCCATCGTAACAAGAATCTCGAGAAGTTCATGTTCGTAGTCTTTCAGAGGACCATCGACCACAAACAACACGAGATCTGCATTCCGGGCAACCGCGGCGGCAACGGTGGCACGCGTTTCACCGCGCACCTCTGCCAGTCCGGGAGTATCGGCCAGCACGACCCGGTCACCCGCCGGCCAGGGGATTTCACTCCGCGCGACAGTCGTACCACCAATGACATCGGTGCGAAACGCTTCGCGCCCTGCCAGTGCGTTCAGGACAGAAGACTTGCCGCAGGAAATTGTTCCAAAGGCAACAATTTCCAATCTCTCGGTCTCTCGTTTCGCTTCCAACTCGGTAATGGCATCCTCAATCTCGGCCCGAAACTCTGGAGAAATAACAGCTGCCGCGTAATTCTTCCCCTCGGTAAGATTCTCGAGCACCTCCTGCGATTGCTGCCTGCGGGACATCTCACTGGGGCTCAATCCGCGCCGTTGTTCGTGCCGGGTCCGGCGACGCGTGTTCTTCCACACGCGCAGCGCCAACCACCCCAACAATCCCAGCAGGATACCTCCTCCCACCATCACGGTCGTCAAATAGAGATACGCGGCAATCGGGCTATGACCGACCGCATTGTTGTAGCCTTCCATCAGCCGTGGAGGGAGCGCGACCAGCCCGTAACCAACGAGGGCCAGCAAGACCAGCAAAAAGAAACCGGAATTGAGTCGGGCTCGGAACAAGGGTAGACGGTCCGAAAGCAAGAGTGTGGGGAATGAGTCGACGCGGGACGTCGCCTGCTGCAATATTATACGACGATATGTCGGTTGGAACTCCGACCGCATTGACAGTAACCGGTAGCCGATGAGAATAGGCCTCGATGGCGGTCCATTTCCGGTCCATCAAGAACTCCCCGAATCAACCAGCACCCAGCCTGCCAAATCACCATGAAAGCCGCGTATATCAATGAACCGGGGCCACCCGAAAGTATCATTGTCGGCGATTTGCCGACCCCCCAGCCAACCGGCAGCGAAGTTCTCGTCAAAATTGCAGCTGCCGCGATCAATCCGATTGACACGTATTTACGGTCTGGCGCGATTGCAATGGACCTGCCCTTTCCCTATGTGCCCGGCAGTGATCTGGCGGGCGTGGTGGAAGCCGTTGGGCCGGCAGCCTCCCGTTTTCAAGTTGGCGACCGTGTGTGGGGTTCCAACCAGGGGTTTTTCGGACGGCAAGGTACGTGCGCAGAATACGCCGCGGTTGATGAGTGTTGGCTCTATGCGACGCCTGAGGACGTGACGGACGAGGTTGCGGCGGCGGGTGCCCTGGTCGGGATCACGGCACACATTGGGCTGTTCCGCAACGCGAACCTGCAAGCTGGAGAAACCTTGTTCGTCAACGGTGGAACCGGTGGCATCGGTTCGACCGTGTTGCAAATGGCCAAAGCAATCGGCGCTCGGGTCATCACCACCGGCAGCAGCGCCCAAAAGCTCAAAGCGTGTAAGGAAATCGGGGCCGACCTCGCGATCAACTATCGAACTGAGGAGATCGCCAGGCGGGTGATCGAGTTCGTTCCAGCAGGTGTGAATGTTTATTGGGACGTGACACGAAACCCCGACTTCGATTTGGCAGTAAACTGCCTCTCTGAACGGGGGCGGATGATTGTCATGGCTGGGCGCGAATCGAGGCCGGAGTTTCCACTGGGACCATTCTACGTGAAAGAGTTGCAGCTATCAGGTTTCGCGATGTTTAAAGCGACACCCGACGAACAACGCACCTGTGCCGAGGACATCAACCGCTGGCTGGGCGAAGGGAAGTACAAGCCGCGGATTGACCGCGTGGTACCGCTGGAAGAATCCGCCGCTGCCCATCGGGCGCAACAGGAGAGTACGGTGGACAACACATGCGCGCTGGCAGGCAAGATCGTGATCCGGCCATAAGTGATCGACCCAACTGTTGAATCGTGCAATGGATCAAGAAACGGTTCTTGAAAGTCAAACCGGACATGCGATTTTCCCCAAACCCAAGTCGCCAGCACAAATAGAGAAGTGACTTGGCCACAACGGAACCGTGTCCCAGCCGATCAGCGCCAGAGATAACCTGGGCGGATTGACCACGAACTCTCTTCCGGAACATCAAACACAACAACCGATGATCCACATCACCAGTGCGGTACCGACACCGAAACTTCAATGTCCGCACGATACCACAGTTAATTGCAGAAGGAAACTGAAACAGGTCACCCGCCACCGATCACTGCGAAGCACTGCCTGGAAAGAATCGACGACTGGGGCACATCTGCCGCCCGGGAACCACGGCCCCATAATTTCAGCCTCGGTCACCGCGGTTTGTTGGACAGGTAGGGCTGGGGCAAAGTGGGGTGATCGGGGGCAGCTGTGAGCGTGACAACCGCCTGCTCAAACTCCTCGGCAGTTATGCTGAAGATCGCCGATTGGCTAGTAACGGGATCCTTGACCACGTGGAGATAACATCCAACGTACGACTCCGTCACACGTGCCTTGGCATCGAGCGGGGCCACAATCAGCAATTGCAGGTTGAACTTTTGGAACAACTCCAAGGCGTATTCGGCATATTGGTCATCGACCTTGGAAAACATCTCGTCAACAACAACGAAGTGAAAGTGATTGTTAGCAGGTTGATCGGGATCAAGGTCGTACTGATAAGCAATCGCGGCGACAAGAACTGTAAATGCCAGTTTTGCCTTTTCGCCTCCTGATTGGCCAGCACTGTCTTCGTAATAGCTGCGTTCGTCACCGGTCTGGCAGTCGATTTCACGGGCAGCAAAATCGAACCAACGCCGCACATCGGTTACTTTGTTCCGCCAATGTTCTTCTTCGCGGAGGCGCACAACGAGTTTTTCAATTTCAACATAACGCGCTTCATCCTGTGCCAAGACACCGCCAAAACTCCCCTCGAGGCAATTCCCCAGCGTTTGTCGGAACTCGGTGATTTCGCGATCCCGCACGAGTTTTGCTTCAAGTTTCATATGTGTACCTGGGCGATATTCGAGTTGCCGCAGGGACTGATTCAGGGACTCGATTTTGCTCTCGATCTCGGTCCGTTCAGCATTGAGGGCCCCATTAAGAATCCCAATTTCCTGGACCACCTTTTCATTGAGTCGATCCTTGAACCGCCGTTCATGGCGAGGCAGATCATCTTCGCGAATCGACTGCAAGAGGTCGAGAAAGCTGTCGAGGTAAGCGAAATCGGCCTCCAGGTCATGCCGTTCTTCCTGGAATTCGCGGAGAAACCGATTCATCGCTGCCAGCAATTCACGCCCCTTGGGCTCCAGCGACTTGCGGAGCTGATCGACCTTGCGCCGCCGTGACTTCACGAAGGCTTGCTCTCGCTCGAGTAGATTCTCAGCAGCGAGGGGGCGATCCGCCAGAAATGCTTCGAGTTCCGCGAAGTGGGCAGCGTGCCGTGTTAACGTGCCATCTGTTTCCCATTCGGCAAGTTTTCGTTGGGCAAGTGCAATGAGTTGCTCTGACTGTTCGATTTGACTTTCCAGCTTTCCTTCCTGTTTGATGGCCTGTTCGCGCTGGCTTTCCCACTTTTTTTCCCGGGAGCAGGCCTCTTTCAGGTGTTTTTTCAACAAGCGAACTGTATCGTTTTCGGACTCGAGTTGCTTCTTCTCTTGCAAGAGCAGCTTGACTTGCTGACCGTCGGCGGCTTCGTCGATGTCGTCGAAATTGGTGCATCGCTGCAGCTCGATCAAGGCAGCCTGCTGTGTACGCAACTCGTCTAACTGCCTGGCCAGCTCGTGAATTGTGGTCGTGAGGTCCTGCACTATTTTCCCCAGGCGTTTGATTCCTTTGGTGAGATGGCGACGTTTATCCCGATTGTTCCACCCCAACACGAAGCGGCGGGGATCCGCTGCTTGCTGCCGATCATCCTTTTCGTGACGCACATTGCGGATTTTCACATGGCGTTGTCGGGTGAGGGCCAGTCCATCTGCAGCCTGAAACTCCTGGACCGTTTCGCAACAGCGGTAATCAAACCTTTGCTGCAGCTCAGCTTGCACCCAGGTCAGGAGCGAATGCTCCGGCCGAAACTCGAGCTTGCCGATCAGCGAGTCTGCCGGGTTGGCACGCGTCGACGGTTTTGGAACCCGTTGGCCCACGTGCAAGTAAACAAGTCGGCTGCCCTGCCCGCGCTCGTCAACAAGTTGTGTTTGCTCGATGTACTGGCTAACGCGGCGATAATGCTGGTGGGGAACAAGCAGGCTGAGTGCAAAGCTGCGGAGCACCATCTCCAGCGAAGCCTCCCACTGGCGCTGCCCCGGTTTGACCGCGATCAGCTCTGCCACGAACGGGAGTTCCTTTTCGGATAACTGCAGCTGCTCGCATAAACTGCGGCGCAACTCGGAGAGATATTCAGGAAGGTTTCCCTGCCTGCTTTGCAATGCCTCGAGTTCGCGTTGATCGTCGCGTGCATCGGTCATCACGTGGCCCCGCTCGACCACACGTTGATCGCGTTGCTGCCCGGCAGCAGCGATCTCTTGTTCGATTTTTTCGAGCCGGCCTGGTAACTGGGCATGAACTTGTAAGAACGTTTCCCGATCGACCGACGGCACGGAAATGCCAGCCAGGTCGATTGCTTCTTGGTAACGCTGGCTGGCGGCACACCGTCGGTCGATGATGGCCTGATACTTCTCGATGAGCAGCGGAATCTGGCGCAACCGCTCGCCCCCAGCCAGCTCCATTTCATTCGTGAGCCGGCGAACTTCTTCCCTAGCCGCGGTGATTTGATCTCCCAGTTTTTGCTTGTCTGACTGGGTCTGCTGCAAGTCCTTCTGCCAGGCACCGCATTGCGGCACAAACAGGTCCACCAACCGGGCACGAAAATAGGCGTCGGCTGCATCGAGCATTTGCTGATTGAGGGCAAATTCGCTGGCGTGTTTTTGATAATCGCTACCCAACGTGGCGATCGGCTCCAACAGCTGGAATTGCCGGCGGATTCGCACCAGGCTTTGATGAGCCTGGCTCAACTGCGTGAAGTGGTTCAGCAAGCACTCGACCTTTTCATTCCAGGGCTGCGGTTCGAGCATGTGCTGGCGAATGAATTTGGTGAGGCTTTGGATGTCCTTGACGGCAATCGTCTGGTTAAACATGTCCATCGCCTTCGGCTTGACATGCGTTGTATCACGAAACCACTGGGCATATTCCTTGTAGCGGGCCGTGGTGCGAAAGCCTCGCTGTCGGAGTTGCTGACGAATCTGCCCATTGCGTACCAGGCCCGCGCAGTCTGCTGCGATCGATTTTTCCTCGGGAACAAAGCAGTACACTTTGTCGACAGCACCGGCCGCGTTGAGAGAAAGCACCTGGGCAATGGTGAACGCGTCGTTGGTGAGCTCATCGCGAAAACAGGCCAGCAGTACGGAATAGTGGGAGTTGTCCGGCCTCATGTACTGGACGTCAGCCCGATGATCCTGAGCTCGACTGCGGCGATCGAAAGCACCCTTAACGTAACTTCGCTCATTGCGCTCTTGCTTGGTGGAACCAGCAGCCACGTTGTAATTGCGGGTCACCGGCTTGACGAGCAAGGTGAGCAGGGCGTCGACCAACGTCGATTTCCCAGTACCATTCTGGCCAATCAAGAGCGCGGTTTTCCCGTTCGGTCGCACCGTGTAGACCTGGCCGGCGGTACTGTCAAACGTACCCCAGTTGTTGACCTCCAGCTTGTGGAGCCGGAAGCCACAGCGGTCGAGGGGTTCATCGCGGTAAAGTTCAACCATCATGATCTGGGGAGGTCGAATCGGTCGGGTTGTCTTGTGTAGCGGCCAAAAGTTTTAGCTTCAAGTTTTCGAGTTCCGCAACTGGCAGGCGGGCTTTGAGAATCGGTCGTACTTCCCAGGTTTCGGGCGCATCGCCAAACTTGCGGACGAGCTTCAAATCCTCCAGTTTGCGGAGGGCACTCCGAAGTTCTTTTTGTTTTTGGACTTCATCCTGATCAATCGGAAAAAAAGTTTTCCAGTCGGCCAGAAGTTTTGAGGTTTCCACCAGGCAGCGCTCGTTGTCGACTTCTTCTTCTTCAAATTGCCGCAGCAGGTCACGGAGCAATACGCAGAGCAATGTCGCACGATAGCTCAACGGTACCCGGCGAAAGAGCTTCGGCAACGCAGCCTGCCCCACGGGATACTCGTCATCCTCAAGCTGCCGCAAGTATGCAAATCCTTCCGACTCATCCACGACCAGCAGGAGCCCCAGTTGGGTGAAATAGGACTCCAGCGGTGACTGCGATCCCAACACCAGGTTCCACACTTTTTCCTCTTCTGCATACACGACGCCTTGCAGCAAGCGGACCGCGGCCACGCTCCAGGGATGCGTCTCTCGGGGTGTGTCGCAATCCTCCGTCATGTCAACGACTTCTCTCCGACCCAAAAGGTGACACGCGGAACGGTCAGGGTCATCGGCAGTTGTCCAACCTGGCTGGGTGGGAGGACAATGCGTTCAACGGATTCATGATCAATTTGATGTCCGTCATCGTTGGCAATCTGCAAGTAACCCAACACCTCAATCGCCCCCAGCGGCGGGTAGATTTCCAAGAGGTGCGCCAAAGTAGCTTGTCCCTGCTGGCGGACAAGCGCGCGGACATGATTGCGCATTTGCCGCCAGTCGAGCCGTTGCATTTCGGCCAGCATGCGAAACGCTTCGAGCCGCCTGTCGTCGTCCATGACATGCTCGTTTAAATCGACCTGAGCAAACTCAACTGGCGGGCTCCAGAACGTGCGCGACCAAGGTGTATTCAGATTGGCTCGCGTTTCCACTTCCAAGAAAACGTCCTCCCGGGGGGGGTTGGCAGAGAGCGATATCGCCAAGCTCCTGATGTTCTGCAACAGCTCGGCAACCCGTTGCCGTTCTTGGGTCGTGCGTACGTCAAGCAGGCGTCGCAAAGTCACAGAAAGTCGCTGGTTGGTACGCATCACCTGTTCAGCTTCTGCCAGGAGCAGCGGCACCATCTGCCGTACCGCCTGCAATCCTTCGGTCTGATCGGAAAGTTCGCCGATCTGGCCCAGAGCGTGAATCACCTCGCGAAGTTTTGCCTGTTCATTGGGAGAAAGAATAAAGCGAACGAATTCATAAAAACTGACTCCCTGCTCCTCCTGCTTGAGAATGTCTTCCGCGTCGAGGGCAAAGCTCAGAATCTCGCCACGCCTGTGGCCACCGGCGGTTTTACGCTGCTGAACTTGCCGCGCGATTTCCTTGAATTTCTCTTCGACGGCACGGAAATCTCCCTGCAACTGCTTGAGCAAGGAGACCGCCGTGGCAAACTGCTCGCGGATTTTGGCTGGCTGGTAACGGCCAACCGGCTGATTGGCCAGGATTGAATCTATCTCGTCTTGCAGACGCTTTTGCTCGGCACGCAGATGTGCCATCCTGACCTGGGAATCGTCTGTTGCACCGACCACCAAATCATTGAGTGTTTCGATGACCAGGCGCAATCGTGACTCGGTACCGATGATACCAGGATCTTGCTGCAAAGCCCGGTCAAGGAACTGGATCACCTCCTCGGCATACCGTGTGAGCTGATAGACGGGTTCGACCTTCGTCGCCACGAGTGTGCGGTGTAACCAGCGGGTTTCCCCCCGACACCAGTTCACGAGATAGGTCGACGCCTTGTCTCGCATGACATCGGGGTCGGTCTCGTGCAGCTTCTCCTGATACGCGCGCAAAGCGGAATGGAGGTCGGTATGCAGAATTCCAATGCGGCTTCCCGCTTTGAATTGCTGAACCAGGAAGTCGACTACAAACGGAGCCTGGGCGGAGCGAAACAGGCGGATCGCTGGCGACGACTCAAAGTATTGGCACAATTGCTTAAGGGCCATGAATCCATGCTAACATGGAAGGCAGCACGGTTGGGAGTCAACCGGCGAGGATGTTCGGAAACCTCCACGCCGGCAGGCCGTGGGCAAGGGAATACGGGCTGGTACGATAGCAGTTCTTGCCAACCTGGTCGTTCTCCCAGGCTGGCCCGGTCCTCAGGTCCGGATTGAAAAACGGGTGGTGAACAGAGTGAACTTAAACCAGGCCCCACCGCTTGCGGAGATACCATTCGGCGGTGAGCAGCGCGACAAACAACAGCAGGAAAGGCCAAGTGTCCCAGTAGGTAATTTTGGCTAGCACTTCTTTCTTGAACACTGGTGGCTGACGGGCGAGGTCTGCCAGCAAGACGGGCAACTGTTCCGGGGCAAGTGATGCACCACCTGTTTCCGAAGTTAGCTGTGAAAGTTGGGCCAAAAGACCCGGATCACTGGCAGGGCGATCGAGTTCCAGATCCTGTTGTGGAACCAAGAAACGGGCCTTAACCGTACCGAGCTGGTCGTCACCCTCGTAAGCCACGACGTGCACGACGTAGTCACCTGGCTCGAGTGTGTCGCGGAACGAAGCCGACCAATTCGACCCTTTTCTCCTGGTTTTCAGCGTCAGGCGGGCTCCGTCAGGGGTTTCGACTTCGACGTCAATCCTGGCCGTGCTGATGGGCATGAACTGCGGGTCATTTGCACCGCAGACCAGGTCGAGTCGGCCGCCCTGTTTGACCCGCCTGGTAGCCAGCCGTATCCAGGCACGACTGTCGGTCGGGCGATCCTTCTTGGCGAGCCACAAAATACATTGGCGCCAAAAGCGGCGGTGCTCAGCTCCAAAGCCGTGCATTGGCCAGCGCCAGGTAGAATCGCCTGCAAACGCGAGGCTGCGTCCCGCACCAGGTTGCCCGGCTACCAGGAGGGGATACTGGTTTTCGTCGTCACTTTCGGCAAGGACCAGAGCGTTGGGCTTAAGCTGGCGGCGATCAAACAGATTCAGGCCGTCCAGAGGGGGCAGCTTGTTCCAGGCCGCATCATTCGAGGTTGCCTCCTCGGAAGGACTGTCAAGTTGCATGACGGGGTGCCGCTGCCCCAACGGATTCGCAGGTCGCATTTTCGTAGGGGAGGTCACATGGACATCGTGTCGGAGCGGCTCATCAAAATTTTGCCGTTCGGCAAAGCCGATTTCGATAGGCAGGACATCGGCCAGTGGCAACTCGCGATATCCCCCGGGGCCAAAGCTGTGAAACCCACCCAGTACCATGAGCCCTGCACCGTGTGTAACCAGGTCGGCAATAGCCTGCCAACTTTCCTGATTCAGGGCAAGTTGATCGACATCATCCAGCACAATGACATTGAGTTGCCCCTGACCAAGTGCTTCCCGGATATCTTGTTCTGGCTGGCGGTAATTGAAGAACCTGCGCTGGAGAACGATATCTGGCGACTCGGCAATTGCGGCCCGCACAAACCGCTGCTCCAAGCCCGGCCCTCCGCCAATTCGCGTGGCTCCCACCAGGTACAACACATTGATCCCGCCTGCGCGAACCGAGACAAAGGTCCCCGTTTGATTGTTGGAGGTGACCAATTCTCCTTCTTGGGGCTCCACGCGGACGGCGATTTTACGTTCGCCGGGTGCCGGTGGGACATACCGCAGCTCGATCGGTATTGGTTCTCCGGCCAGGCCGATGGAGAGCTGCTTTGTATCGACCACCTCCATGTCCCCTGAGTCGTTTTCCCAAAGCAGTTGTGCGCGCACGAACTGATTGGCAAAGCCACGGGCCACTACATTGGCGCGAACCACGGTGGGTGCCAAGGCAAAGATCGTGCTGCTCACGACGAGGTCCTCGACCCGCAGATCGGCTCGACCGCTTCCTCCAGGCTTACCGAAAGCAAACGTGTAGAGGGGAATCCCCTCGGCTGCCAACCGTCTGGCTGCCAGCTGTGGCGCGAGGTCCCGAGGTGGCAAGGCGCGCTGGGCGCCGTCACTCAAGAGGAGGATCGCCCGCACGCGGGAGGAGGCTTCCCGCTGAAGCACGTCTTCCAGAGCTGCACCCAGGGCTGTCTGCAATCCATTGGGAGTGGCAGGCAGGCGGAGTCCCTCGTCGGTCATTTCTACGGGGCGGGTGGTATCGGCAAATGTGTAAGCCTTGAAATCGATTTTATCGGCGAGCTCCGTCAAATCGGGGGTGGCATCGGCCAGGAGCGTTTTTGCCGCCAGGTAACGGGAAGCGTCGGCAATCGAATCGGCTACCTGCATGCTGCGGGAATCATCGATCAGTACCACCAGCGATGACTTCTGAGGACGGAGTTCGCTGTAAATCCAAGTGGGGCGCAACATCACCAACAGGGTCATCAACACCACCAGCAATCGCAACAGGACAAGCGTTGCGGTTTGCGCCGGCTTCAGGCGTACGTGTTTTGGTTGGATGAAGACCATCGCCATCAGCACAACCACAGCCAGCGTTACCAGCCACGGATTGACGATGGGATGGATGGAGAGGTTCTGCATATTGTGATTCTGCTGTTCAGCAGCCGAAACGCCCGTTGGGGTCGCAGCGATCTCCAACAGAGGATTGCAACGCAGGCGTTTGAGGCAATGAAAGTCTCTTAATTCTGGCTGAAATCACTTCGATAAAACCGGTTGGCGAGCAGGTGCTCTGCCCCGAGTACGAGGGCGACGGCACCGATAAGCCACGGAAACAACTCCCGCCCCACGCGACCGAGACCCACCTTGATTTCAATTTCATCGGTAGTTTGAGCGAATTGGACACGATCTTTGCCCAATGCTTGCTGGATTTCTGCGAAGGGAATGCGTTGTACTTCGCTAATTTCGCTGGCGGCATTCACACTGAACCCACGGTCGAGCACCGCCTGCTTGCCTCCGGCCTGCAACCGGTAGTTACCGAGTTCGGAAGTGGCCGTGATCAGGACATCATTCGATGCTGCCGCCAATGACTGCCGCAGGGACTCCCCGGTTGGCAAACGCAGGACGTAGTTATTGGTCTGTTGCGGTACGGCCAGGCGCATCACCACATTTTGCCCAGCCTGGTAGTTGAGCAGGTCGTCGTGGGCCCCACTCAGGTAATCGGCCATTCCTCCTGCCAGGACGATAAAGGGCCAGGCGTCGGGACCGGTAGGCAAGAGGTTCCAGGGGTCACGATAGGCCACGTCGGAAATAGGGGTTGTCATGGTGAGCACTCGGCCTTTACCAACGTTGCGCTCAACAATGGCGGGGTCACCATTGGCAAAGCTGCAAATGACGTGCGCACCGTCGGCGAGCTTGTCAAACTCCCAGTACTTGAACACTGGAAACAGCGACCAGGGAATGGATTGGGTGTAAGCGGCCAGGGGATTCAAGAGTGGATGATCGAACAACACCGGACGAAGAAAGGTTTCATTCCGCGAAGTCCAACGGAGTGGCCCGGCGAGGAGTTGTGGGGGTGCCGATTCGCCCAGCTGACCGCGTCGCGCGTTGCGGCCCAGGAACACGCCTAAGCCTCCCCCCTGCTGAACGAAGTCGGCGAGCGATTCCCAGACGACAGGACTTAATTTCGTGGGGTCGAGCAAACAAACCGCCTTGTAGTTATCCAAGGGGAACCCTTCAAGATCCGCCATTAGTTGAACGTCGCATTCGAATCGAAGCGGGAGGTCTTGCGGCGCCAGCGCTTCGCGGAGAAAAACAGCACTCTCCGGATTCTCTGCCGCAATGAGAACTCTGCGTGGCGGCCAGACTTCGACGGTGAAGTACCGCGTGTTGTCGATGACAAGCGGATCGTTGCCGTCAATGCGGACATAGCCTTGATGCGTTCCCAACGGGAGGTTGTCGAGGGAAAAGCGAACCACTTGATCGGCATTGCCCGCAAGTTCAACGAGTTTTTCACCCCGCTTTTGATCCTCTTGTTTTGCGGGGTTCTCCAGGTAGAGTGCGACCCGCCGGGGAGGCTGAGGCGATGTGGACGCCGGCGGCAGTGTCGGCACGAGTCGGGCCTCGATGTCAAGTGTCGTTCCTTCGGTGAGGAAGTCGGCGCTCAATTGCAGTTGCCCGATACCAACATTGGTTGGCTCCTCGGCCCCGACATCAATGATATAGACAGAGACCTCGGGAAGTCGTTCCAATTGCTGTGCAAACGCATCCAGCGCTTGGGGTTTCCAGTCGACTTGAGCCATATCGGTCACCACAAAGACTTCACCGCGGTAGTCTTCTTTTTTTTGTTCCAGCAAATCGAGTGCATCGGCAATGGCCTGGTCGAGCGGTACGGTGACAGCGCTGGTGGTTAGTCGCGCCGTCCTGAGCTGGGCTGCGTCGCGATCGGCGGAAAATCCCCGGTAGCGATCGCCACGGGCAACCACTGCAACCGGGGTATCGATCGGCAACTCGTCCAGCAGCCAGGCCACCATTTCCTGGGCCCGCTGCAGTCGGGTGTGGTTCTTTTGCCGGTACTCCATCCGCGGTGAATTATTGATCACAACAGCCGCGGCAATGGGCGCATCCTGCCCACCCAAGCGACCAGAACCCCGGATCGTCGGTCGCGCCAGTGCGATCGCCAAAAACACAATGAGCCCGCAACGCAACAGCAACAGCAACAGGTGCCGCAGGCGCAACCGTGTCTGATTTGCCGAGCGGCGATTCTGCACAAAACGCAATGCCGGGAAGATCAGCCTTTGTGGCCGGCGGCGCATCACCAGGTGCAACACGATCGGCAAACCGACGAGCAAGGCACCAGCCAGAAGTGCGGGAGTCACAAAGGTCATGAAATCGAAAGGAGCAGGTCGCAGGGGGTGAAAATTGGGGGATGAAAAGCACCGGTTCGATGACCGTTATCCACGAGAACGCCTGCTAATCAGGTATTCAGTCAAGGCACGATCGAAGGGCATACTTGTATCGAGCTGAACGTAATCGATACCGCTCTGAAAACAGTCGCGGTGATAGGCTTCGCGAAAAGACTCGATCTCTTTCAAGTAATCGCGGCGGAAACTATCGGCATCGACTTCCAGATGGGTGTGCGATTCAGGTTCCTCCAAATCGACCAGTCCGGTAAATGGAAACTGAACCTCGGCTTCATCAAGGATGTGGAACAAGATCACGTCATTTCCGTCATGGCGGAGGCGGCGTAAAGCAGCAAGGATTGCTTCCGGATCCGCTAACAGATCGCTAAAGATCATCACCAGACTGGCGTGCTTGAGCATTGCGGCCAGTTGGCCCAGGCTGCGGGCAATATCGGTTTTTCCCTGCGGCTGAAGATTCGCCAACAGGGAAAGAACATTGCCGATCTGCTGGCGTTTCGACTTGGGCGGCAAGCAATTCTTGATTTGCTCGTCGAAAGTGACCAGCCCGACAGGATCATTCTGGTGGACCATCAAATAGCAGATCGCCGCTGCCAGGCAGATTGCATAGTCAAACTTGGTCAGTTGCTGCCGGTAGGTGTAGCCCATCGATTCGCTTAAATCCATTGCCAGATAACCGGTGATATTGGTCTCGGCTTCAAACTTCTTGATGTAGTACTTGTCGGTTTTTGCAAAAACGAGCCAATCAATGTCTTGCGGGTCGTCGCCCGGCGTGTATTTGCGATGTTCGCTGAACTCAACTGAAAAGCCTTGAAAGGGACTGGCATGCAGTCCTTGTAAAAACCCTTTCACGATGAATTGAGCGCGAAGATCGAGCCGGGAAATCTGGCGAATCACTTCCGGTTTGAGATATTTCTCGACTGTCGACATGGGAGCGGGGCAGCCTTTCGAATCGCAGCGGTCAAATCAGGTTCACGGCTGGTTGCTGGAGGCAGCAGAAAACTGGGTCTGTGGTTCCTTGGTTTGTGATGTTGAGTCTGCTGCGAACACCGCATGCGGCAAATTGGGAATGCACGGCGAATCAGCGGGAAACATCTCCCCGCCTGGTACTCCGCTGTCTATTCAGTGTGTCATCCCGCGAACTTGGGGATGTCAGGAATCGGAATTTCTTCGACCAGCCGGTCAATCACATCTTCGGTCGTCAACCCTTCGGCTTGTGCCTGGAAGTTGGTACTCACACGATGGCGCAACACGGGGATCGTCACTTTCTGAACATCTTCAATCGCGACACTGAACCGACCGTCCATGGCAGCCAGCGCTTTGCCGCCATGAATCAAAAACTGTCCGGCACGGGGGCCAGCTCCCCAATCGACAAGTTCCCGGATAAACTGGGGTGCCGACTCATCTTTGGGTCGCGTGGCGCGGACCAGCGCAGCGACATATTTGATGATGTACTCACTGACGGCAACTGACGAAACGAGTTTCTGCAAATTAAGAATTGCCCTCGCCGAGAGGACATGCGAAACCTCTGGTTGTTCATGTCGCGTGGTCGCTGCCAGGATTCTCTCTTCTTCGCCAAGTGTTGGATAATCGACCTTGATGTTAAACATAAAGCGGTCGAGTTGTGCCTCTGGCAGCGGGTAGGTCCCCTCTTGTTCGATGGGGTTCTGGGTGGCGATCGTAAAAAAGGGATTTGGGAGCGTGTAGGTCGTTTGACCGACTGTCACCTCCCGCTCTTGCATGGCTTGCAGCAGGGCTGCTTGAGTCTTGGGCGGCGTCCGGTTGATTTCGTCGGCAAGCAGAATGTTCGTAAAGATGGGGCCTTCGACAAAGCGGAACGATCGGCGTCCCTGATCATCCTCCTCCAAGACATTGGTCCCGGTGATATCGGACGGCATCAGGTCGGGTGTAAACTGGATCCGCTTGAACTCCAGCTCAAGGATCTGGGAGAGCGTGCTAACCATCAGTGTCTTGGCGAGGCCGGGTACACCTTCAAGCAGGCAGTGACCATGTGTAAAGATGGCCGCGAAAATTTGCTCAATAACCGCATCCTGTCCAATGATCACTTTTTGCAGCTCCGCTTGCATCAGCTGGCGATGCTGGCGAAATTCCTGCAGGACTTCTCCCAAATTGCGGGTCTTCGTGGACAAAAGAGGAATCCTCATCTGGAATGAACGTTGGGACCACCGGGGCCCGAGTTTTGACAAAGTGACCACCGCCCCAGGGCAAATGGTTCGTGACGCGAGTTGGACCGCCACGGTGCACAACATTCTATCGTTGGCAACCCATCGCGACAATCAAATCGACCGATCTGAGTTACCGCTCCAACTCCTGAACTCTAAACTATTTAGGGTAGGAGGGAAGTTTTTGTCTGGGGGTCTTGACCGATGACACTTGCAACGCGGCTGAGCCTGGTGGTAAGCGTAGCGGTTGTGTCGCTTGTGTCGTTTGGCTGGGCACAACAGCCCCCTGAAGCCGGGCAGCCGGTCAACGCCAAACAGGTGCAGGGCCATTGAGCGGGGAATTGCCTACCTCCGTCGGGAGCAAAAGCCCCGTGGCAATTGGAACGAGCTGACAACTTACCCGGGACCTGCCCCCTTCAAACGTGTCCATGTCCACGTAGGTCCGTTCATGCGGCTCGCTGTTCGGTGATCTCCAGAATCTTGCAGATCTCGGAGACCTTCTGGCCCTTGCCAAGAGCAATGTCCGCCTGGCGGAGCTTCTCGATAATCTGATCGGTCGTGTGTCGTGTCTTCTTTCATCTTCAGAGAGTCCTTTCCGGGCTGCGCCCGGATGCGATTCTCTCATGAAGACTGGATCAGTTTGAGGGGGGAAGGCCATTTCCCACGACACTTCCTCAGATGACGTTTGTTTCCACATTTGGGACACGCTAATGGGTCAACTTCAAACACCCGCTTCACCAGGGCGGCCGAGGTCGACCCGGTGCCGCCCGATTGCCCATTCGCAGCAGATCGTCCTTCACAGACAAGGCCGCGGTCTATCCTCCCCGCCCCGTCGGGTGCGTCCTTGGCGCGCATGCCTCGGCGACGATAAGAGTACCCGCCGTGCTGTCCGTCGGGTTCGATTGCGTGATCGCCATTCTTTAGAATCAGCCAGTTCTGCAAGACATCTCACTCATACAATCGCCCGCATGATCATGTAGATAACTGACGGGCCGAGCAAACAGCCGAGGCCGGTATAGAAAGTTGCCGTCATCGCACCGTAGGGCACCAGCTTGGGGTCGGTCGCGGCGAGTCCGGCTGCGACTCCGCTGGTTGTGCCCATCAGTCCGCCAAAGATGAGTGCGGAACGCGGATTGTCGAGACCGATCCAGGGCGCAATCAGCGGAGTCATCGTCATGACCAGGATTGACTTGACCAGCCCTGCGGCGATGCTGATCGCCATAACTTCGCCGGTTGCTCCAATTGCGCCACCGGTTACGGGACCCACAATATAAGTTGCAGCGCCCGCCCCAATCGTCGTCATGCTCACCGCATCTTGGTAACCAAACGCGTAAGCGACACAACCGCCAACGATGAACGACAAGACGACACCGGCAAACAGCGATACGACTCCGCTGATACCGGTTTTCAGAAACTCTTCCAGCCGCACGCCGAAGGCGGTCGCCACAATCGCAAGATCGCGAAACATTGCCCCGCCCATCAGTCCAATACCGGAAAAGATGGCGACGTCGGCAATTCCATTCTTACCCTCGGTGAGGTAACCGCCGACGTAAGCAAGTACCAGCCCAATCAGAATCGCGATTGCCGAACCGTGCACGCGTCCCCGAGTCAGCCGGTCTGACACTGCGTACGAAAACCAGACCGTGATACCAATCAGGGCGAACGCAGTGATCAGCGAATACTTCGTCAACTCGCCAGCGATTGCATCCATCACTTCTGTCATGATGGACCCTCTGTCGAAGGATGGTTACCAATGCGGCTGAACAACGGGACCATCGCAAACGAAACCACAACGGCGGATGTACCTGCAAGGATAGCGACGGGGCCCCCCGTGATTGCGGCGCGAACGTTTTGACTGGCGGCCATCGCGACCACGATCGGAATGTAGATCAAACTCCAAAAAACAATTCCCTGCGCGGTGGGCGGCTTCAAGCGGCCGCTGCGATGTAGGCGATCGCACAATGAAATCAGCACCAGCATGGCAATGCCCACCCCGCCAACGTTGGCATCAATGCCGACGACCATTCCTAGCAGCCTGCCCACGATCGATCCGATCAAAAGGCAGAGTGCCAACAGGGCGGTTCCGTAGATTGCCATTCGTTTCCTATTGACGGGAATTCACTGCGGTCAGGATCGAGGCCCGATTCTACAACTTGACCGATGCTTTCGTCAGGTTCCGAGATGCGACTGCCGCTGGGACAGTTGGTTGAGAATGGCAGTCATCCTATGAGAAACAGGGCAGCGAACAGCTTGGTAGATTCGATGACGACGCACCCACTGGACTTCATTTAACCTCACAACAATAATTCGAGCTCCTCTGTTGCAAAATCAATAACTGACTGATAACTGATAGGAAATTTGATTTCCGCCGGGAGTGTACTGGGAAACAACAGGGAAATCATGGCCATAAACGTGTCCATGTCCACGTAGGTCCGTTCATGCGGCTCGCTGTTCGAATGACGGGCACCCTCCATACCGTCCGGAGCCCGCAGTGGCAGGTGGCGATTTGGGTGCCGACCAGCGGCCCGCAGTGACGTAAGATCTTCTCGATCGCGTCGGGCGTTTTGACAAAGTGACCACCGCCCCAAGGCAAATGGTTCGTGACGTGGCCGGTTGTGGTTCGCCTGAATACGGCCCGACAGCTGGCGAATGTCGTCTCTGGTTTGTCGTGTCAGCTAACGTCGGCCATGCACCGTGATTCGTGGTACGTGTTTTGACACGCTTCGCGCCTAACTCGCACTTGCTACCGGACTTGCGGCAACCTGTGTCGATAAAGGAGCCTCTTCTTGGCGCGGTCTGATTCTGTTTGCGATCCTACCCTCGCAGAATCAAACAGTGCACGGCGTGACAACCAATGGCGCAGTGTGTGATTCCGCACGTTGAATTGGCGCACTAGCCAGCGATGCTCATCACTTCGTGTTTAAATCGGCGGAAAGAACTTGATAAGTTCTTTGCGTTCACTAATTCACAGATATATAATCGGTGCTTAGGCATGTATATAATCGGTGCTTAGGCATGGTGGTCTTCCCCGGGAGGGTTGGGCGTGTCTCGTCAAAAGCATGTCGGTTTTCGAGGGTTGGTGTTTGAGTAGGAGACACGTCGACGGCAGCGACAACTTTCGCAGCCAGTCGGAAGATGGTTCCGCCGCAAAAGAGAACAACAAAAATAATGTTGTCACGCCGATCATGATCAGTCGGGAGGTCATCTTTAATGAACCGCCAACGACGATACAGAAAAAAACGGCCTGCACGTTCACACGCTCGTTCGCTACGCGTTGAACGTCTCGAAGACCGTCGGTTGTTGTCCGGTGTGCCCGGCGATTTTAACGGCAATGACATCGTCGACGCCGCCGACTTCACGGTCTGGCAAGATCAGCTAGGTAGTGCTACCGCACTGACCAACGACGATGGATTGGGTGTGCCGATTGGTAATGCCCATTATGAATTGTGGAAGACGAATTTTGGTCGCGTACCCGACTTACCGAACGCTTCGCCGACGGTGGCGATCACGAGTCCCGCCCACGGAAGCACCTTCGACTTGAGCGAGGACATCATCCTGGAGGGCACCGGCGAGGACCCCGAAGACGGTCCCTTGACCGGTGCGTCCTTGGTCTGGTCGTCGAACTTGACCGGCGAACTGGGCACCGGAGCGAGCCTGGTGCTGGCCGGCGGGACCCTGAGCCCCGGCACCCACATCATTACCCTGACCGCCACCGACTCGGGGTCGCTCACCGGGAGCGACGCGGTAATCAGCGACGCGCTCACCTGTCTGGGCGACTCTGCCTGCGAGACAGCCCCCCCATGCGGGGTCGGCATTTGCGTCGTCGAGCAGGAAATCGGTGAGGGACAGCGCTTTGACGTGAATTTCCAGCCGCCGCCGGGCGGGTCCTTCGGGTGGAACTTCTCGCTCTACCGCGACTCGGTGAGCCAGGAGAACTTCCTCACCAATCCGAGCCTCAGCGCTGCCCAGGACGCGGTGCCGGCCGGGTCTCCTTTCGTCATCGCGCTCGACTCGCTGAACTGGCAACCGGGGATCTACGTCGTCCGGGCGCTCACCTATACGGACAGCCTCGTCGTACTGCCACGGCCTGCCGCGCCGGCCGAGAAGGTGCGAAATGACATGATCGCCGTCGGACGCACCCTGGGTCTCTACTCCGAGGACGGAGACCTCGTCGCTGACGAGGCCGGGGCCGAGCCCCTGCCCGTGATGGATATGGGCACCGTCTACGCCGTCGCGATCGACCTGAACCGCTTTCTCAACCTGCGTAACCGCATCGACCTGCAGCTCCTCGCTGCCGACGGCGTCGAGGTCCTCGCCGAGTACCTGCTGCAGCTCAGCCTGGTCACGGAGCGTTCGATGGGTGCGATGATGACGGTGCATGGCGCCTGTCCCGCTGAGCTTCTCGACCCGGACGACTACGCAGCGGGTGTCGCGATCAGCTTCTTCAGGTCCCCGGAGCACCAGCCCTACTACGAGAACGACGCACCGGTGCGGCTGCGCTTGCGAGGCAACGTCCTGGGTGGCCCCTCCATGTGCGTGGAGCAGGACATCGTCGTGAACGCATTTCTCGACGACGATCCCGCACTCCCGCCGGTTCCGTCCTTCCAGGAGTACAACGCCGAGAATTACCCCGACCAGCCGTCCATGAACGACTTGCCGCTCGACACCCGGCACGTCAGGATCGTCCGCTTCGGCGGTCTCGGAATGACCGGCATCGACGAGCTCGAGGCGGCGGCCCGTGACATCGAGAGCTACTTCTCGGTCGCCACGAAGGGCTACTTCGAACTCGTCGTCGACGGGGTGGATATTATCCCCTACGACGCGCCGGCCAACGTCCAAAAGGTGACCGACTGGTACGAGACCGCGCCGAAGACTCCCGGCAAGCCCGTGCTCGACCTGGAGAAACCCGACGAGCGATACCTCGCCACCCTGCTCTACTACTACGAGCACGAGGACGAGTTCGTCGACGACTTCCTCGCCCTCTATCCGTCGCAGTCGCAAGGAGAGGACCTGACGATCTACTGGGTCGACGGCCCGGGGTCGCTGGGGGTCGGCATGGGGAATATCGGCGCGACCCGGATCAAGATCAGTCGGCTCTACCCGGGATCCCTTTTCTACGACGGAACAGGCGAGGATCGCACCTATCATTACGACCTCGACTCCTGCTCTAGTTGCGGAGACACGACCGCGGACTACATCGCGTACCTCGCCGAGGTCGGAGGGCTCGACACGTTCAAGAACACGACGCTGCACGAGTTCGGCCATGTCCTCTGGTCCAAGCGGTCCGGCTTCTCCGTGGGTGATATCCAGACCCGACGGCTGCCGTTCAATTCTGCGTACACCGTGCTCGACCGCTCACAGGGGTTCTTCACGCGCTTCGAGTACATGTCGTACGGCCGCGACCGCACGGTGCTCGATGGCATGTCTTACGGCGACGTCTTCCTCGGCAATCTTCTCCTCTCCTACCAGGAGCCCGTCAGCGAGGTGGAGTGCCTCTCGCACGCCGGGGACACGGAAGCGGTCGCGGTAGTCGAGCCCGGCGAGGAGATCGTCGTCCGCCTCGGAGGCATCACCGGAAGCGGACTGCTGGAGATCTCCTACGGCTTGCTCTCCGGGCCGGTGGAGCTAAGCGGCGTCGCCGCGTCCGGGAGCTTCGTCTATGACACCGTGCCGAGACGCACCCGGGCGGCGAACGAGGAGGTATCCTTCTCGCTGCAAACCCCGGGAGAGTACAGCTACGAACTCGTCGTGCGCGACCAGCTCCACGGCGAGATCGAGGGTCACGAGCACGAGCACCGGCAGGTCTTCACGATCCAGGTCACGGCTGCAGCCGGGGAATGATGCCGGTGGAGCTCGCCGACGAGTCTGCGGACTTTCAGCTGTTCGCGACGTCCACTGGTGGCGAGAAAGTTAACCCGCACGTACTTTGCCGCGCTTTTCTTTAAGGGTTCTCTGGACGCGGGCTTTCCTTACCACCCTGGGGAACCGCCGCCCGCGCTAGCTAAGTTTGTTTCACGACGTGAAAAAATGACCGAAAACAAAAACGCAAACAGCGACGTTGACGCCGCCGGATCACCTTACGGAGACACGAAAGACTGTTTTGCGGAGGTTTTTCCCTCTCGCGTCGGTCGGGCAGAAATTGACCACTACCGAACAGCGGATGGAATACCCAGGTTCGATTTGGTGTTTTGTTGCTACGGTTTAATTTTCTGTTTACATTGAAGCGAGTCCATCAATAAACCAATAAGGACGCCCACCCATGAATCCGAACGTGCTATGGATTTTGTGGATGGTTTAAAGACTGGTCTGCCTCGAGATAAAAACTCGTCTTTTGACCATGAGTACAGGAAGGTCACCTGCAATGAATCGACGGCGACGGTGCGAAAAGAAACGTCTTCGATTTTCAGGCGCTCGTTCGCTACGCGTTGAACGTCTGGAAGACCGTCGGTTGTTGTCCGGTGTGCCCGGCGATTTTAACGACAATGACACTGTCGATGCCGCCGACTTCACGGTCTGGCAAGATCAGCTGGGTAGTAATACCGCACTGATCAACGACAGTGGATTGGGTGTGCCGATTAGTAATGCCCATTATGAATTGTGGAAGACAAATTTTGGTCACGTACCGAGCGCTGAACCCGACCCGATCGAGGCCGGAGATTACACGGTCCAGGTTCCCTCGAGCGCCGGCGGTGAGCTTGGCATCGCCGTGCGCGTCTTCCATCCGGCCACCGAAGAGGCGCGTTACTCGGACGGGGCCCCGGTCATCGTCGACGTGCAAGGCGGCTGGTCGGCGGGCAAGGTCTCTGCTTCGGGTTCGTCAACCGACGAGTCCGAGCATGGCTATGTGAAGATCGAGCTGATGCTCCCCGGGGGGGACTTCGGAGACGTGAAGAGCGGAGGCGAATATGACGTCCGCGGTTCCAACTCCATCCAGGCGTTGGCGGATGTCCTCAGCTACGCCAGCGGGGAGCTGGCCGACATGTCGGGAGAGCTGATCACCGACCGGGTCCCGTTTGCGCTGACCGACCAGGTTGGCATCCTGGGCAGTTCCAACGGGGGCAACCTCGCCCTCGCGACGCTGGCCGAGCACGGGGCCACGCTCTCGAGTGTTCGGTGGTTTGCCGCCTGGGAGAGCCCCATCGGGGACCAGTACGCTGCCATCGACCTCAACGGCAACCCGTTCTACACGCCGGGGACCTGCACCGCGACCACGTGCCCGACGCCCGGGTTGGCCGACGCTCTCTTCTGGATCCCGATGGGGACCACGTCGTCGGTCAACTTCGACACGGGCACCTGGAACTTCCCCGGCGCGATCGCCGCCGAATCGGTAGACGGCACGCTCCTGAAAGTGTTCGACAAGTTTCCCGCGGCCCTCACCGAAGATGCGACGGGAGTTAAGCTCTACCCCACGGTGGAGCTCGGTGAGGCCCTCCGAGACGCCGCGATGACCGTGTTTCCACCGTTGGGGAACCCTCCGCCGTGGCTTGTGATCGACGAGACCGAGATCGCCGAATATTGGAACTACCGCGACGGCGCGATCCGGATCTCGGAGGTTCACGCGCTGTTCCCCGAACTGCTCGTCATTCACGTGGGCACCGTGATCGACCATGTTCAAACACAGCCCGACTATCCCCACGCGGCATCACACATCCAGGCATGGTTGGACGTGGGCCACGACTTCGTCCGCCTCAACGCCGACGCCGAGTACCTCTCTGTGCTCAGCGCGCTGCCCGCGGCGCTCTTCCCGGACAACGAGGCCAACCAGCCGGTCCCCTACCCGGGAACCGAAGATCTGATGCTGGCCGAGAAATACAGCGGCATGCCCGTGGGCGTGTTTGCTAACCTGGCAGCGATGCTCGAGCTGGCCGATCGGGTCCACGAGGGGATCACGGACACGAACCTCGACGCCGTGCTCCCCATCGATTGACCGGACCCGAGCTGGAAGCCGCCTATCTCAGCAGGGCGCTCTTGGGGTCTTCCAGCATGACCGGGCTGAAGTTCTTCTTGAGCTTCAGCAGGTGCTCGAACTTCGCCGGCTGTCTTCCTCCGGTGTAGAGCGATGTGGGTTGCTTAATGCTCCGGTCGATCACGTGCTGGGCGCGTGTTGGCGTTCGACGGTCCACTTTGCTCGAAGTACCCAAGCTCAAGCGGGCAACCCGCCCATAAATGACGCCTCGAACCGTAACCCTCATCGGGAATGAACGTTGGGGCCATCAAGGGCCGAGTTTTGACAAAGTGACCACCACCCCAAGGCAAATGGTTCGTGACACGAGCTGGACTGCCACGGTGCACGACATTCCATCTTTGGCAACCCATCGCGACCGTCAAATTGACCGATCTGAGTTGCCGCTCCAACTCCTGAGCCCTAAACTATTTAGGGTAGGAGGGAAGTTTTTGTCTGGGGGTCTTGACCGATGACACTTGCGACGCGGCTGAGCCTGGTGGTAAGTGTAGCGGTGGTGTCGCTTGTGTCGTTTGGCTGGGCACAACAGCCCCCTGAAGCTGGGCAGCCGGTCGACGCCAAACAGGTGCAGGAAGCCATTGATCGGGGAATTGCCTACCTCCGTCGGGAGCAAAAGCCCCGTGGCAATTGGAACGAGCTGACAACTTACCCGGGAGGCGTTACGGCACTCTGCACGCTGGCACTCTTGCATTCAGGAGTTGCGGCCGATGACCCGACAGTCAGCAAAGCACTCGAATTCCTTCGTGCCACGAAGCCCCAGAAAACCTATGCCGTGGCACTCCAAACCATGGTGCTCTGTGCCGCGACTCCTCAGAAGGACTCGCTCACTATTCAAACCAACGTGCGCTGGCTGGAGGAAAACCAAGTTCGGGAAGGTAACCGGGCCGGCGCCTGGTCGTATCCCGGTCCGGGCGGGGACAACAGTAACGCTCAGTTCGCGGTACTGGCACTCTACGAGGCTCAACGTGTCGGTGCGAAAATAAATCCCCGAACCTGGAAACGAGCGCAGACTTACTGGCGGGCGGCGCAAAATGACGACGGCTCCTGGGGGTACGTTCCAGCCGATGCGGGATCGGGGAGCATGACCTGCGCCGGAATCAGCGGGCTGGCAACCTGTTCGATCGCTATCGACGAAGGGGACGCCCAGGTCAAAAATGGCCGCATTATCTGCTGCCGACGAAGCTCACGGGACGACGCCCTCAAGCAGGGACTCGACTGGCTGGGTCGGAATTTTTCAGTGACGCGCAACCCACGGCTACCCGGCAGCGGGCAGCCTTGCCTTTACTACTACCTGTATGGCTTGGAGCGTGCCGGTCGTCTGACAGCACGTCGCTTCATTGGCGACCATGACTGGTATCGCGAAGGGGCCGAGTTCCTGGTCCGCGAACAAGACTCCTTGTCCCATTACTGGGTCGGCACGTGGCACGGCGAACGGAATCCTCACATCAGTACCAGCTTTGCCTTGCTGTTCCTGGCAAAAGGTCGGCGGCCGGTCGTCATGGCCAAACTTCGACACGGGAACGGGGAGGACTGGAATCGGCATCAAAATGACGCGGCGAACCTGACCGATTACACCGAGCAGAAGTGGGATCTCGACCTCACCTGGCAGATTTTCGATCCCGTATCCGCTTCGGTCGAAGATCTGTTGCAAGCTCCTGTGCTCTACATCAGCGGTAGCCTTGCACCGGAACTGCTCCCCCACGCGCAAAAACTGCGCGACTATGTTGACCGGGGCGGATTCGTGTTTGCCGAGAACTGCTGCGGTGATGATGGCGGATTTCAACAAGGATTTCGTACGCTGGTCAGCGCCATGTTTCCTGAACCGGAGTATGCTTTGCAACAACTCCCACCCAGTCATCCGTTATGGCGGATGGAAGAACTCGTACGGGCCGACTCTCCTTACATTGGCCGCTTGTGGGGTGTCGAATATGGTTGTCGCACATCGGTCGTCTACTCAGAAATTGACTTGTCGTGTTACTGGGAATTGGCCCGCCCGGGACGCTGGCGCGACTACCCGGAACCCGTGGTCGAACGGATCCGGGACGGGCTCGCCGTGGGTATCAACGCCTTGACCTACGCGACGGGACGCGAGCCAAAAGGAAAAGAACACACCTTTACGTTGCCAGTTGTCGATACGGGTGTCGATGGTCCTGGCAATCGTGGCACCATTCAGATCGCCAAACTGCGGCATGGCGGTGGCTGCAATGACGCGCCCGGAGCACTTATCAACTTGTTGCGCGCCGCTGCCCAGGGAGATCTCAAACTACGTATCCGTACCGATGCTCAACTGATCGGAATCGGCGACGACAACCTGGTGAATTACCATCTCGTGTTCATGCATGGAAGACACAACTTCCGCTTGACTCCGGCCGAACGAGAGTCGCTGGCGCGGTATCTCGAAAACGGAGGGACCCTGCTGGCCGATGCGATTTGCGCAAGCAAACCGTTTGCAACTGCCTTTCGTCGGGAGCTGCGGGAAGCACTTCCGAATTACCCTCTGGAGACGATTCCAACGGAGGACCCCATTTTCAACTCGACCTACGGCGGGTACGACGTCCGTAAAGTAGCCCTGCGGGATCCACTCCCCAGGGAAGAGGGTCAACCGATGGCGACAAGAGTCCGTGAAACGGCTCCGCAGCTGGAGGGAATCAAGATTGGTAACCGCTGGGCCGTGATTTTCTCTCCCTATGACATCAGCTGTGCGCTGGAAAATCATGAGTCGATCCAATGTCGCGGATACAACCGCGAAGATGCTGCCCGACTGGCGCTCAACGTGTTGATGTACTCGTTGAATCAATAGCCTCGCATCGACTGCCCCGGACATCCCAATTTGTGGGAAGTTCAACCCTGGTTCGGTTCAGGGCGTGTGCGGGTCTTCGTTGCTGCTGGCAATCGTCATTTCCGCCTCGTCATCATTTCTGGCCGGCTTGCTTGAAACCGTCGATCGCGTGGCGATAGAACTGGTCGAACTGCACGATCACTCTGGCAGGATCGAGCCAATCGAAAACAAATTGGCGGCCGCGCCGGCCGAGCTTTGAGCGGCGCTGGTCATCGCCGGCCAATTCGACAATAGCTCCGGCAACGTTTGCCGGCGTGTCGTGAACAATGAGTCCACCAGCTGACTTCAGCTCCGGCCAGGTGTCGACACACCGCGTAGTGATGACTGGTGTTTCTGCGGCCAGAGCCTCGGCCAGAACCATTCCAAAACACTCCTGCCAACTTGGTAATATGAAAATGTCACATGCTTGATAGAGGGAAACCTTATCGAGACCGCCAACGGCACCAACAAAGTGCACATCTTCCTGTAGCCCGTGTCGGCTAACCAAAGCCTGGAGATTAGCCAAATACCGCTTCTCTTCTGGTGGTCCAGCCACAACAAGTTGAACTGCAACGCCGGCAGCATGGACCAGCGCGACCGCGTCGATGAGCAACTCGATCCGCTTGACCGGATGCAACCGCCCGAGCACCATGACTACCAGCTGGTTTGTCTGCAGAGCAGAAAATTTTTGTCTGGCTCGTTCAGGGCCGGGTAAGTTTTCAAACCCTTCACGATCAAAATTCAAGGGGATGACGGTCGTATTGTCACGAGGCAATTGCTTTAGCATTTGCATCCGCTCCCCTTCGGCTGTGCAATGAATCTGTTCTGCCCGACCGAGCAGGGTACGTCCGGCAATCGCCAAATAGAGCTTTTTTTTCCACGGTTTCAAGTTGAGAGCCCAGTCGTTAAGCATGCCATGCACACTGAACACGTAGGGAACATGAATTTTTCTGGCGAATCGGGCCAGGACAAGATTTCGCGGGTCCCACATACCATGAATGTGAAGGATATCGGCATCTCGGAAAACGGATACCATCGCTTGTTCACATTCCGGAGAAAGCCGTGACCAAGGCAAACCGGGTAGTTGCAATTTCACGACGGACCGGTTTTGTTTGCTGCCATCAGTCCAACTCGCGGGAACATCGCGGTCATCTTCGGTCACCAGCGTGACGCGATGCCCATAGTTGGCAAGGTCGTTGCAGAAATTGAGCAGGAATCGCACCACGCCGCCATCACCCTCGTCCATCCGTTGGAGGTACTGGACGCAATGAAAGGACTGCGAATCGGGCATGAGGACTTGAAACATCAGGAATCGCGGGGGCGGGCTCCAGGCAGATAGGCAGCAACCAGAGCACAAATCAAGGCGAGAATCGCAATCGCAAAAGCAGGGGTGTAAAAGAGCCGATGGCGTTGTTGGGCCTGCAGGATCAGCGATACATTTTGCGGTTGGTACTCGGCAAAGCCGTCTCGACCGAGATCTCGATAGATGGCAATCCACAGTTTCCAGCCATCCAAGGGTGTCATCACGGCGAGCTGCTGGTCCACATACTGGGCCCGGTCAACGGGATCAAATTCTTGTGGCTGAGGAACCGTCCACCAGAAATAGCCACCTATCGTCGCGGCGAACACGGCGCAGATGATAGCGGCCGAAAAAACCCCTTGCCTTACCGACCAAGCCTGGGATCGGGTGGCGGCATCGGCAGGTGCAGGCGGCAAGTGTCTTAAGTTTCGTAAAGTGGGTATTTCGATCGTCTTGCCACATCGACAAGTGGTGCGACCGCCCGCCTGCGCATCCTCAACAACGACATTCTCTCCACACGCACACGTTAAAAGGTATTTGGCCATAGACAGAATAGGGGGCGGTCGGATGGGAACAGCAAATTGTCCCAAAAAGTGGAAATGGGGCGTCTTTAATTCTAGCTGTCCAGCCTGGGTCCAAAAGCACACCGCTTAATAAAGGGGAATCAGCCCTCCGAGACAGCTTTCACGGGAGACCTTCGTTGCAGTCGGTCACAGCCTGCCCGGGGCAAACAGCTCGCAGGGAATTGGCCCATTTTCCGTAACACACAGAGTGGTAATAGGATATGTCGAAATAGCCAGTTGGAATAGTGGTCGGTTGTGAGGTTTTGGTCACGAGTCATCGTGCGTTCCAACTTGGATCCTGACCCGCCGGTTCTGCGGGATCTGCCAATTTTAACTCTGGACCTGCTTGCGCTGGTGACTACAATTAAGTGGTTCGGTCCAAAGTTTTAAAAACTGCCCGAAAAATAAGAGGTATGTGGCGTGGCGGCACCCCCCGCAAGGGGGTAGAGCGTCGGGATGACAGGTCTGACTGGGCTGGCGCAACGGTCTCTGGAACAGGGTGCGGCAAAAAAAGATGGTTTTTCGGGGTCGCGTTAAGGACTTGCATTTCCTTAGTGCGGAGAGGTGCTCTGCGTGAGGGAGTCCCCGATACATCGCTGAAGGGATTTCGCTGTGGAACAAGTGCGGCGAAGTTGTGGTGGCGACCGGCGCGGAACGTTACACGAAGTGTACAGGCGGTCGCCCTGGTTCACAATCCAAGAGGCTGGCTGGGAGAAATTCGACCCGAAGATGGTATGGGATTTGTCGGGTTGGGAATAGAGGCCCATCCTGCCTTACCTATCCTCATTCTTTCGTCTTTCTACCTGCCTTACTCGATCGGTACCACCGGTTGTCCCAAAAGGGTGTGAAAGGAACTGACAACATAAGGATTCTCGTCAGGTCAAGTTTGCCAATTGGCTGGTCCAAGGATTAGTTGGGTGGCAGCTCGAATGGGACGTCGAATCTGATGCATTGCGGTGGTTGGTTGTTCAATTAGCTTGAAATGGGTAAAGAGTGCAATTAGGTAAGGAGCACCAACAGGCAGTGTTGTTTACCTGAGCGCTATCTCTTTCCAATTGCCAGAAAAGGCAAAACGTTTGTTGAGTCGGTGTTAGAATTGGTTGTCGTTGTCGAGTTCGCTCAAATAGTACCGTTGATCGGATCGGCAATTAGTGTCTGCAGTAGCTAGGGAGTGATGCAATAGTAATTCGATTCGTTTGACCCGGTTTAGTTTATTCAATGGCTTGTGAGTTCGCGTGTTTTGGCAGGGGGCCTTTTTACCTACCAACGCACCTGCCCGCGTAACTTATCACCTGTCGATGTCACTTACCTAGCCAAGCGAACATTACTGCGTTGTAGACATGTAACCATCTTTCTCCGGAGATCTCCCCCTGGTTCGTCTGTTTGGTAGGAGTACGCATTTTGTACGACACATTATTGGACCATGATTTAGAAGAAGAAACAGCTGTTGCTGGAGTTGTAACCGAAAGACTTGCGAATAAGGATCTTGATGTCGACGAGAACGATTCGGCCTTGCCGGATCCGACAGCAACCCCATTGGAGGATACCGATTCAGAAGCAGAAGTTGATGGGAACGAGGAACCTGAGGAGTTAATCGATAGCGACGAGTCTTGGTCGGATGACCCGGTGCGGATGTATCTGACGCAAATGGGCGAAATTCCGCTGTTAACGCGGAAAGAAGAGATTGCTCTGGCGCACAAGATCGAAATCACGCGGGCCGCTTTCCGACGTAAACTGCTGGCTTGTGACTACGTGATCCGCAGCGCCGTGAAAGTCCTCACGCGGGTGAACCGTGGTGAGCTTCCGTTCGACCGTACCGTGCAAGTTTCCGTAACGGATCGGCTGGAGAAGGATCAAATTCTCGGTCGCTTGCCCCACAATCTGGTAACGCTCGAAATATTGCTGGAGCGAAATGCTGAAGACTACCGGATTGCCACCAGCAAGTCGTACAAAATAGCTCAGCGTCGTGCCGCCTGGCGGCGGCTTGGCCGGCGTCGCTGCCGTGCCGTGATGTTGGTTGAAGAACTTGGGCTGCGAACACAGCGGATTGAACGGATGATCGACCAACTGGCCCAATTCAGCCGTCGAATTGACGAGCTCGAAGCGCAACTTGCCCAGCTGAAGAAACAACGCTGCCCGTTAGCAGATCGCAAACCGGTCCTGATCGAGTATCGTAATATCTTGCGAGCCCTGCAAGAAACACCGACCAGCCTGCGGAGCCGCGTAAAATTCCTCCGCAAGGTCTACGCCGAGTATCAGCGTGCCAAGCGAGGACTTTCCGAGGGGAACCTGCGACTGGTGGTATCGATCGCCAAGAAGTACCGAAATCGTGGCCTCAGCTTTCTCGATTTAATTCAAGAAGGTAACGCAGGTTTGATGCGGGCGGTGGACAAGTTCGAGTACCGTCGCGGATTCAAATTCTGCACCTACGCCACTTGGTGGATTCGGCAGGCAATTACACGCGCCGTGGCCGACCAAAGTCGCACCATTCGGATCCCGGTCCACATGGTCGAAACGATGAGCCGCGTGCGGAACATCTCACGGGCCTTGCTGCAACGGTTAGGCCGCGAGCCCACCATCGAAGAAACCGCCCGGGCTGCCGACTGCACGATCGAGGAAGCCCGTCGCGTTTTGGCGATGAGCCGGTATCCCATCAGCCTCGATCGCCCGGTTGGCAATAGCGAGGACAGCCACTTTGGTGACTTGCTCCCCGATATCGGAGCCGAGAGCCCGGCTATCGGTGCGGCCCAGGAAATGCTCCGCAACCGTATTACCACGGTGCTCAAAACGCTCAGTTACCGTGAGCGGGAAATCATCAAGCTCCGTTACGGCCTGGGCGATGGATACAGCTACACGCTCGAAGAAGTTGGCCACATTTTCAAGGTCACGCGAGAACGAATCCGACAGATCGAAGCCAAGGCGGTTCGCAAACTACAGCAACCAAGCCGCAGTGCTGAACTCGTCGGCTTTTTAGACTGAGTCGGGCTCGAGTCGATTTGACAGCCAGAAAGAAACGACAAGCCGCCGGTTACCCCCGGCGGCTTTTTTTACACGCCAGATTACCGCGATACGCCTGCGTCCCGCCAGAAGCGGTGCAGCCGAAATCCGTCGCAACCACCTCCTGCCGTTGTTAGTGCTGCAGACGTCGAGCCGTAACGGGCATCAGCGCAACTGCTCGAGAATCTCCTCATCTTCGGGGAACTGGCCGGTGGCGTGCTTGGAGTAGATCAGACGACCGTCGACAGTGACATCGAATACACCCCCTCTTCCCTCAACCAACGTCGGTTGCGCACTGGTTGCTTGCTTGATACTGGCCGCCAAACTGGTGGCTCGTGGCGTGTAATTTCACTGCACGCAATACTTGATCGATATCTTCATCACGAAATCTCCAACAGTTTAAGAACGACTGCTCGATTGTACCGCGGTCGGGTTGCTGCTGCCAGAGACGGGAACCATTCGTGGGGAGGTTGCACGATCGGCTTGGAATATCCGCTCAGACGGCTTTACAACAAGTCGGCAACCGATTATGTTCATCCAAGTTCAGCGTGCGCTGGTGTTTGGTGAATCGAGATTTTTGATCGCCAACTAACAGGGAACTCGGTGAGAATCCGGGACGGCCCCGCCGCTGTAACCGAACACTACTGGCGAAACCATTCTGCTGGCCATTGCTTTTTGCGACAATCTCCTTAACGGGAGGTGACCTGTCTGATCGGCAGGCAGGAGCGAGAAGGCCTGGGTCGCCAGGTTCGGGAGTCAGAAGACCTACCAGCGCGTGGTATGCGAGCCTCTTCGAGGGGAAGAGGTCGTGTGGTGTCATTTGCGCTCAAGGGTGGTAGCCAAATGCGTAGGTCTTTCAAGCCAAAGTGTTGGCTGCTGCACGGTGTGCGGTCCTGTTTGCTGGACCGTTGCCGGCCCGCAGCCCATCAACCGTTGTCGATCGGTTTCAGCCTCGTTGAACTGCTGGTGGCAGTAACCTTGATTGGCATTCTCCTGGGCCTCTTGCTCCCGGCGATCCAAGCAGCGCGGGAAGTGGCCCGCAAAACACAATGCCAGAACCACCTGCACGAAATCGGCATCGCCTTGCTGGCGTACCACAACGACCTCCAGGCATTTCCGACCGGGTGTGTTGAATGGCGGAGCCCGGCCAATCCGACGCAACGTCAGTTGGCATGGTCGGCATTCTTGCTTCCTTATCTCGACGAACAACCGCTGTTCGACAGCTTGGAGCTTTCCACGCCGTTCGATAGCCCCGCAAATTCTTCCGCCGCAAGCAGGGTCATTCCAGTTTTTGTTTGCCCAACTGGAGCCCGCGGCACACAACTTGAATCGGGCCGTGGGCCATGCGACTATGGCGGCATCTACGGTGAGCGAATCCAAAGCCCCAATTATCCGCCCAAGGGCCCGATGCTGATTGATGAGCTGGTACGGCTTTCCCAAATCACCGACGGTAGTTCGCATACCTTGCTGGTCGCCGAGGATTCGGGATTTGTAGACGGGCAATGGATTAATGGGCGCAACATTTTCGATCAAGCCTTCGCCATCAACACATCGCCAGCTTTCGAAAATGACATTCGCAGCGAACATCCGGGCGGAGCTCTTAGTTTACTGGCCGACGGTCGGGTGAAATTCCTGACAGAAAACATCGACCTGACCTTCCTGGCTGGGTTGTGCACACGAGCAGGGGCGGAGTCGACTCATGAACGCTGAACGACCTCGATCGGTGAGGGCCTCTTCGATGCATCGTAGTGATGCGTTCGGGGAGCGATTTTTGGGTTCCGAAAACCTGCCGGTGGCAAACGAGTTACCACCAGGCAAAAGTGGTGAGCCCTCTGTCGAGGCAGCTTGGATCGCGTGGCTGGCAGCCACGATAGCACTGGCGATGTGCCTTACCCCGGCCGGGGGAATGACCATCCATTTTGAAGAATTGCCACTCGAGTCAGGGCAAAATTTCTACAACGGGGAAGATGGTTCCGGCGGATTCATTTCACACGAAGTGGAATTCGTGAACACGTTTAACCCAACCTATGGAAATTGGAGTGGCTGGTCCTATTCGCGGGAAACCAACAACAGCGCGCCCGGCTTCACCAACCAGTACAGCGCGTACCCTGGCGGGGGCGCCGATAGCTCCGAAAAGTACGCCGTTGCCTTTAACAGTCTCGATGGTGGTGGGGTTGGCAGTTATCCGGAAATTGTCCTGCCACCAGGAAAGACACCCCACTCCATCAAGGTAGCCAATACCACGTACGTCGCGTTGAGCATGCTCAATGGCGACGCCTTTTCGAAAAAGTTTGGGGGTCCCTCCGGCGACGCCCCCGATTGGTTCCGCCTCTCGGTAGTAGGTCTTGACGCTACCCGGGAACCGGTTGGGCAGGTCGAACATTACCTGGCAGACTACCGCTTTGTCGATCCGGCAGAGGACTACGTGCTCGATGTGTGGCAGGAAGTCGATCTAACCCCGCTGGCTGATCTGGGTGTGGCAATTTTGCGGACACGGCTTCATTCCTCCGATACGGGGCCGTTCGGCATGAACACGCCTGCGTATTTCGCAGTGGACGATCTGGTGCTCGCCGATTCCGTTATCTTGGGAGATTACAACCGCACGGGTGGGGTAGATGCCGCCGACTACACGGTCTGGCGTGACCGATTCGGAGATCTCGTCAACCCACCTGGAAATGGCGCTGACGGCAATGGGAATGGGCTCGTCGATAACGACGACTATGTTGTTTGGAAAACAAGTTTTGAGACGATCCCGGGTACCGGGAAAACGACCATGGTGGTTGATGTTCCAGAGCCAACCGGTTTCTGCCTGTTGGCAATCGGCACCCTGGCCACATTCTTTTACCAAACCCCTTCGCCAAGAAAATGCACCTCCTGAATCATCTGTACCGTCATGTTTTCAAAAGTATGCTGTGGGTAGCCGCCTGGACAAGCATGTCTCAGGCCGGCCCGTTTCCGGGATACCAGGATCACGATGTCGCGACAGGCTTAATAACCGCCTGGGCGAACGAGGTCATCGGCTATGCTCCCACCCCGGGCGTGACCGATACTCCGGGTTATCCACCAGGGGGTTATCCACCAGGCAGCCCAGCGATTCCCAACAACATCGCGAGCCGCGGCTTGGGCCCAGCCGACGGTCAGACCGTTTCGCTCGGAGAGCTGAACTCTTCCCAAATTGCCGCCCAAATGGTGCCACCTGGTGAAATCACGGTCGGTTTTTCCCAGCCCGTTTTCAATGGCCCGGGAGCCGACTTTGCCATTTTTGAAAACGCGGGGGCATTTTATGAAAACCCGTACATCTTTGCCGAACTCGCCTTTGTTGAAGTTTCATCGAACGGCTCTGATTTTGCGCGTTTTCCTGCCGTATCGTACAACATTCAAGATAACGGCGATGCGGTGCTCGATCCCAATGAACTCAACGCGCCTTATGGCCCCAGCTATGCGGGAGTTGATACCACCAACATCTACAACCTGGCCGGGGTCCATCCGACGGGAAGCGGAACACCCCTGGATCTCAACGAGCTGGCGGGAAATTTTCTGGTAACTACGGGCCTGGTCGACCTCCATCGAGTAAAATACGTTCGGTTGGTCGATATCCCTGGCAACGGATCTTTTTTCGATTCCCAAAGCAACTCGATTTTCGATGCCTGGGAAACGTCGATCTCCGGTGGTTTCGATCTCGACGCAGTCGGTGCAATCCACACGGTTCCCGAACCGGCAGCATACTGGTTGACCAGCTTGGTCCTGATCGCCTTCGCAACACGCTGGCGTTCCTTTTTCCGAAATTGATGATGTCTGGTTTTTCTGAAGCAGAGCAAACGGGGCATGTATCGCAACACAACGCGATGGCATGGGATGCCCTGGCGCGGCAGGAAGCCGCACTCACACAGCCTGCAAGTGACGAAGAATTTGCGAATCCCCTGAAAACGGTCGATCCCCTCGGTTGGCTGGGTGACAGTTTGACGGGACAACATGTTTTGTGCCTGGCAGCAGGTGGGGGACGTCAAAGTGCGCTTTATGCGGCCGCAGGTGCCAAGGTAACGGTGGTGGATAGCAGCAACGAAATGTTGGCCCGAGATCGGGCAGTCGCTCAAGAGCGGGGTCTGGCAATTCGGGCCCTCGAAGGCTCGATGGAAAATCTTTCGATGCTGGCAGCTGGCGAATTCGACGTGGTTATCCACCCGGTCAGCAGCTGCTATTTACCCAAGATCCAACATATTTATGAATCGGTAGTGCGCGTCTTACGCCCCGGTGGGTTGTACGTTAGCCAGCACAAGTCGCCGACCAGCCTACAAGTAGCGCTCTCTCCTGAAGAGCATGGTTATCAACTGGTCGAGCCCTACTATCGCTCGGGTCCGTTGCCGACGCCAACCACACCAAGCCGGATTCGCGAGTCGGGCACGCTGGAATTCTTACACCGCTGGGAAGAGCTGATCGGTGGTATGTGCCGAGCCGGCTTTACCATCGAGGACCTGGTGGAGCCTTACCATGTCGATCCCTCGGGAGATCGCGGGTCGTTTGGCCATCGTGCGCGTTACGTGGCCCCTTACGTTCGCATCAAGGCCCGCCGCACCGCGGAAGTGGGGCTGGGGGGCCGCAAGCTGATTGAGCTGGCTTAGTACCGGGCCGGCTTGGTACCAGCCGACCACTTTCAAGCAGGCAATCAGCAGCCCGATTCTTCAGCGACATGGGGTAATTGCTGGGCCCTGTCGCAAGCGATCACCACGATCCATGGCCCCGCGAGAACCGCCTGAATCAGGATCGTAAACATGTTTGATCCCCAAAAAACCGCAGAAACTGTCAACGCAAAGGGGAATACCGGTAAACAGGAGAATAAAAACACTTTGGGGGATCGGTCCTTGAGCAAAGTCACAGGGACGATCGGAATAGTAGTGGCATTGGCCACCCACAGGGGAACAGTTACCCGGAAAGTCATGGAATCCCTGAGTGGGCTGAAGCGTACGGTCAGAGCGAAAACAGCGACAAATGTAGTCCATCCCAAAAGCTGGCCAATGAAAAACCGCCAATGGCTGTCTTGTGGCGCGCAACCCGGCTCGTGATAAGGCTCAACTCAGTCAGTGTGATTGCGACCACCCAACACAAGAAACGCAGTTTCCAGGAAACTTTTCCCAAAACCAACCTGGCCCGACGCGTACGCAAATCGACGCGACGAGATCGACACAAATTGTGGCCCGTAGCAGCAAGGTGGTCAGGGGGCGATTTCGCAATATGGCAGCCGCGGCAGAGCGAAAAACCGGGTAGCGTTGCACAGCAGGTGGTCTCGGCGCAAAATAGTCCGTCCACAGCCTGTATCCTTTAAGCCTGTCTGAACCACCCGGTGATCGCGTGTCCAGCCAATCGTTACTTGAGAAATTCTGCCTTATTGGCCAACCGATTGCGGGCAATCCGACGCACTACATGATTGAGCAGGCAATCCGCCAGGCGGGTGTGGATGTGCGTTTTTTGACCTTCGAGGTCAGCGTCGACGAGTTTGGCGATGCGATGCGCGGTATCCGGGCGCTTGGGCTGCGCGGGGTAAAGATCATCGATCCCCACCGCGAAACGGTCCTGCAGTATGTCGATCGAGCGACCGACCATGCACGGCTTGCGGGAGCGGCTAACTGCATTACCCGTGAAAAAGATCAGCTGATTGCAGATAATACACTGGGCCAAGCGATGGTGACGTTACTGGGGGAGGTTCAAGAGAAAACGGCAACCATCCTTGGAGCGGGTCCCGTGGCGCGGGCTGCGGCGGCCGCACTGGCCCTTGCCGGGGCGAGCAAAATCGTTGTCGTGAACCGGTCGGAAGCAACAAGTAAGACCCTCGTCGATATGATTAATGGCGAAACCTCGGCCGAGGCAATTTTCCAGGTCTGGGCGGACGAACTTTTGGCGATCGACCCCCAATGCGACTTCTTGATCCACGCCACGTCACTCGGCACGACCAATCCCGACAAACCGCTGCCCATTGATCTGGAAACCCTGCGACCGGACCTGGTCGTTGTCGACGTATCGTACAATCCACCGCAAACCTGGCTCATGCATGAAGCCCAGGAGCGTGGCTGCCGAACGATCAACGGGCTGGAGATCCTCGTAGAACAAACCTCCCTGGCCCTGCAGCTGTGGTCCGATATCGATGCCAATCGGACAGCCATGCTCGAAGCAGCAGAGGAGTACCTCGTTATCTGAACAAATATGCGGGTGACATGTGTTGCGATCGGCATGTGTCACTGGAACTCAAAGCTTGTCGCATGCGTGGCCTGTTCATCACTGGAACCGACACGGGCGTTGGCAAAACCTACGTTGCCGCTCTGGTTGCGCGCGAGCTTATGGCGGCTGACTACCGCGTTGGTGTCTACAAACCGGTTGCCAGTGGCTGCCAGCAGGTTGGGGGGAAGTACGTTGCAGACGACGCGGTTCAACTCTGGCAGGCTGCTGGCTGCCCGGCCACGCTTGAGCACGTTTGCCCGCAACGCTTTGCCGCCCCTTTGGCGCCTCCGCTGGCGGCCCAAGCCGAAGGAAAGGAGGTTGACGCAGACCGCTTGCGGGACGGCCTGCAGTTTTGGGAAGAAGCTTGCGATATCGTGCTGGTGGAAGGGGCGGGCGGGTTAATGTCGCCAATCAGCGACGACGATTACAACGCGGATCTGGCGATCGATTTCGGTTATCCGCTCGTGGTCGTGGCTCCGAATGTGTTGGGCACGATCAACGCCACGTTGCAAACCCTGATTACCGCCAGCACCTATGGCACGGGGTTAGAAGTTGCTGGAATTGTGCTGAACCACCAGTCGCAACTCACCGACGAGGCAACTAGTGCCGGCAATCTTGTCGAATTAAAACGTCGCGCGGTACCGCCTGTCTTGACGACCGTCGCCCTGGAAGGCGGCTTCCAGACGACCGTTCCCTGGTGGGAACTGGGTGGTCAGGAAAAGTTGACCAAAGGCTAAGGGATGTGGGTTCCCGGTTTTTCGTTCGCAGGATCCGACCAGGCGATCAAGCCAGGGGAGAAGTGGGGTTGCCTGTTGCGCGGCACGGCGGACCGTGGGTCCAACCGGGTTGTCTTTCACCACCAGGGGGATCGTGTAGAATCGAGGCTTGGCATTGTTTTGCCACGAACCCAGTTTTGCAATGAACCCAGTTTTGCAATGAACCCAGTTTTGCAATGAACCCAGTTTTGCAATGAACCCAGTGGCGGCGACCTTCGTTCAATCACGGTCGCTGCGAGGCCTCATGGATCGCGCCAGATTTGAACTGTCGTCGAAGTTAATCTTGCTGGCGTTGTGCCTGGCCGTTGTCGGATGTTCGGCTGAGCCTTCGGCCGTGCCCCAGCCACCCCCCTCGGGAGAAACTATCCAGATGAATTCCGAAGAACCGATCTCCGCAGAAGGGGTCACCGACGTTTCCCAGCCGCCGGATCCCTACAACGAGCTAACCGCCGAAGAAACGAACGTGATAATCAACAAGGGTACCGAGCGACCCTTTGTGGGTGCATACACCGATCTAAAAGACGAGGGCACGTTCCTATGCCGCCGCTGCAACGCTCCGCTCTATCAGTCCGACGACAAGTTTGACAGCCATTGCGGGTGGCCCAGTTTCGATGATGAAATACCAGGCGCTGTCCAGCGGCACGTGGACGCCGACGGGATGCGCACCGAAATTGTCTGCCGCAACTGCGGCGGCCATCTGGGTCACGTCTTTCTGGGTGAGGAATTGACCGCCAAGAACACGCGTCACTGCGTCAATTCGATCTCGATGAAGTTTGTGGCGGGGGGAGAGACCCCGCCAGAGGTGATTCAGCCCAAACCGTAACCGACCACAACCTTCGACACCACACCGGGCCCCCTGGGTCAAGGCCTGTTCCAAAGCGTACCGCGGTGGCGAGGGCGCACAAAAAAACCGCCGGCCTTTACCGGCGGTTTTTAATGGTGCTTTGGGTGCGCCTTACAACGCGGTGCAAGCTTCTAACTCACGCATGCACGATTCAGCCTGTGACGTATCGATGGCCAGTCGCATCGTAACACTCCAGCGGCGTTCGTCGTCGGGTTGGACAATCCAATGAGGCTGAACAACGACCGATTGGTGAATCAACTCGAACCCACCTTCCGACTGGCTGATCGTTTCGATCGGGAAGGTCCAAATCGACGTTGGCCGGGAGATCTCCAATCCAATGTCCATTCCCAACCACTGGTCGACCAGGCCGATCGCTTGAACATCGCTGAGGTCAAGCCGTGTGCCAAGCTGGCCAAGCGACTCCCCACCCGAATCGCGGAAAAAGCGGTCGTCGGCACCGGCTGGCGAGCCGGCAAAATTGAATTCGACACCAAAGTGGAGGGGCCCGTCGGTTGGCAAACCTTCCAACAAATAGGCAATCTCCAGGACCGATGCACCCGCTTCGAGAGTCAGTCCTTTGGTCACCTGGACCGGGCAATCCCCGACCTGACCATTGCGAACGAGCTGGACCTGCATACGTTCGGGACTGCGACGGAGCTTTGCCTCGAAGGGACCCGTCACGAAATCGCCCCATTCGTGGTATTCTCCGCTGGCAACCGCTTCCTGCGTGACCTCCAGGTCGAAAAAGTGGTCGACGAGGCTTTTGCGGGGATGTCGATCATAACAGAGGCGTTGATCGAGACCTTCCTGCTTGAAGATAACACGGTCGTGAATGCTCGCCACATCGTCCTGGTCGGCAGATGTGCCTGCACGAACTTTGTCGTGATACGCTTCGGGACGTCGGGTAAGCGTCGCGAGCAGGTTGTGGCAAATCGATCGGATGTCAAGTTCGTACAAGTTCCCACCTGCCGCGGGAGCGATCAAAGCCATCAGCCGATTGCTGGCGAGTCGTACCTCTTGTCGTCCATCGAGGTTGAAATCGCCACTGTTCAATTCTACCCAGGAAATATCTCCATCGGCCAAATTGCGGCCTTCATGCTGGTCGAGCAGGTTGTCGGCCGCGATCAAATGATTGAAGACCGCGTTGCGGAGATGAGGGAGATAGGCTCCGCCAAAAGCTCCATGCCAGTAACTGCAGTTGCATTGCCCGCGGTAAAGTTCCGTGCGTGCCCGGTCGATGAGCGATCCGTGTGCACCCTCGGCAACCGACTCTTCGAGTCGGTGACTGACCATCTGCATGCGGGCATACATTTCGTTGGTTTCGGGATACTTGACTTTGAAGTTCCGCCAGTAGCCACCGCGAACGAACGGGGCGATTTCCTGCCAGTTTCCTTCCGTTCCCCAACGGTGACGGATTTTTTCGAGATTGCACAATTGCTCCGCGGGCAAGGCCCACTCTGTCATCTCGCGATAGCTACCTTCCGGGAGGTAGACTTTACCCAACGGCGTTACGGCTTGGAGGACCTCACCGGGGGTGGTCACCGAAAGCCAATCCGAGTTTGCCGACAGCGCATCGAAGAATTGGTGTAACCAGCCCTGTTCGTAGACATGGGTTTTGGTACCGGGCCAGCTGCCTAATTTCTCACCATCGTCACCAAACACGACCACGCCACCCGGATGTTGTTCGGCGACGTTGCGGAGGTATTCGATCGACTTCTCGGGCGAGGCAAACGGGATGAGATATCGCAACCGTTCGCTGCCGGGGAAGATGGTCAACAAGCGGGCATCCTCCTCGGTCACATAATACCCGTAGAGTTCGTCTTCGCGGAGTCCAGCCTTTTTAAAATGCGAATCATCGAGCACGGTATACCGCATTCGGGCAGCAACCAGGTCACTGGTAAGCGATTGCTCCCAGACACGTTCCGGCACCCACATTCCCTGGACCTCAGCACCCAACCGACTGGAGAGCCACTGGGTGTAACTGGTAATTTGCCCGATTCGATCACGCGACGAAATCATCGTGAGGATCGGTTCGTAAAACGGACCGCCCAGAATTTCCAACCGACCCGCAGCCACCAGGTTCGCCAAGCGGTCGAGGTACTCGGGATGGTGGGCATCGAGCCACTCGATCAATGAACCGCTGGTGTGCAACGCAATCCGCAAATTGGCGTAAGGCTCAAAAACATCGAGAAACGGCAAATAACTATCTTGATATGCCTGTTCGCAAACGTGATCAAAATTACCAACAGGCTGATGGTTGTGCAGAACAATGACGAGGCGTAATGGAGAGTTCATGGTGGAGGGAAGATTTCGATCTTGAGGATTGTTTGGGTAGGCCCGGCTCAGGGTGTAGCCACACGTTATCTTTCTGCAACAATCTTAGGATACGATTTCTCGATGGTACTTGAATTCCGTACAATTCGTCTACTCATAACGTGCAGAAGTCTCTTCCTGACTGGGAAACTTGCGCTTCCTAATCGCGCATTCCGCTTCTTTTGTCACGATTGACCAAAAATACCAAGTTGTCAAACTTCCACACCGGGAGCCGTTTCAGGCTCCTCCCAAGTGGAAAATACGGGTTGAAATTGCTACCACCGGGCTGCTCGACTCAACGCTGATCGTCTGGGGCGGTGAGTTCGGGCGCATGCCACTCAGTGAGGGCAACAGGAACACGATTTGCCGTTGCTTCCACCCTACCTTTCTGTCACCGTTTTCCCATATTCTGGCAATAACCATCCGTGGGGCAACAAGCATGATGAATTATTCTTCGATCTACTCGCAACTGTTCGGGTTATCTCTCGGCTCATTGCAGATGGCTCATTGCAGATGGCTTTTGTCATCTGCATCTTCCTCGCCTTGATCTTCAAGCCGGAACGAATTGTTCGGCCTCTCATGTTCAGGATAGCTTGCCTGCTCTTCGTTCTCACCCTCCTTACACCGATCCTCCAGGTGGTCATTACCACCATGACCGGGCCGCCAGGCGACCTTGGGCGTCCAGCGACAGGTGCGATCTCCGGATACCTGATGGCACTGATTAACCCGGCAGTCTTTTCCGCGGCTTTCCTTTCAGCCGTCGGTTCAATGACGGGCAAACAACCAGTCCAATCGGCGGACTCGGAATGATAGTGATTCCAATCCCAATACACACACACGACGTACCGACGACGTGCCGGATGGACCGGTTTTCAACCTCTTAATGCATCCCAAAAAGAGGTGCGTTATGGAGATGAATAAATTCGAAAAGTATTTTTTTGAAGAACCAAAAGACTGCGTTGTGATGAAGTGGCATCACTATTTAAAAATTTATGACAATC
>Ga0310121_10000212_pt1 | contig 62931 bp, 64 predicted proteins | sample CB27_Tmax_986_MG_FD_203504 | JGI IMG/M metagenome (GOLD analysis project Ga0310121, IMG submission 203504) | Marine microbial communities from Western Arctic Ocean, Canada - CB27_Tmax_986 | ecosystem: Environmental > Aquatic > Marine > Oceanic | place: Canada: Western Arctic Ocean | collected... | reverse complement strand
CAGTCAACGTGGATCTCGTTAACTTCGATGTCTTCGCCCAGGAACGGCAGCGGGATGCCGACCGGGCTCTCGAGGTTAACCTGCCCCGTCACCGCGTAAGTCGCAGAATCACCGTACCGCTCACGGGGTACCGTCACCTCGACCGCGCCGCCCAGCATCACGACCGCGACGGCAGTCAGCAGCAAAATGGCAACCGCGCCAATGGCGCCGACGACGCGCATGTCGAGATTTTCGGCGCGCTGTAGCAATGGTGGGAAAGCAGAAGGCGCCGCGACCGGCTCGTCCCGCTCAGGTTGCAGCGCATCGCTGGAGAGGTCCAGCTCCTCGCCGGCCTCTTCGGGCTCGGCTTCCGCCTCCTCCGGGGCTGCGTCCTCCGCATCTTCATCGGGCGCGTCAGCATCCTCCCTGGATTCAGCTATCGGCTCGGCGGCTTCTGTCTCTTCGGCCGCTTCAGCGATTAATTCAGCGTCCTCGGGCTCGCCGTCATCATCCTCGCCGGGTTTGCCCGCGCTCCAGAGTGAAGCCACGGCGGCACGGCGAACTGCCATACTTTAAGGTTTCAGGACTTGATAATCGCCACGAGGAAGATTATCACGCCCACAATCGCGCCGGCGAAACCGCCCGCGACCGCCAGCATCGAGTCGAGCATCGCCACCTCGGCCCAGGCGCCGCCTGCAAACGACTGCGAGTTCCAGTACCCGGTTGCGACTGCCCCGAGCAGGATGAACCCAAACCCGGCGTAGCGCGTCTTCTTGCTGCCGTAGTACGCCACCAGCGCGCCCATTCCGAGCAGCACGATTGCGAAGCCGACCGTGAAGAGGGTTAGTGCCAGCGTCATTTCTGCGCTCATGCCTTGTCCTCCTTGTCAGCGTCCTCGGTGGGGGCGTCATCGCCTCCGTCGTCAGAAACGTCGCCGCCGTCCGCGGCTGCCAGTTCCTCTTCGAGCTTCTTCAGTTCCTCGTCAAGGTCGAGGTCTTCGAGGTCTTCCAGATCGAGGTCTTCGAGGTCATCCACGGTGTCGACCTTCATCAGGATGAAGAGCACTGCAAACATCCCGGCCCCCATGCCAACCATCGCCGCGATTGCCGCGATGAGGCCGTAGCGGAAGTTGGCCGCGTCGAAGGTCGCCGGGTCGGCGATGTAGGTCTGGTGGTACTGCAGGCCCAGCACAAGTATCGCCATTACAATCAGCCCGAAGCCAATCTGCTGCGACTTGCCGGCGCCGAAGTAGGCGGTGAACAGGCCTGAGCCGAGCGTAGCCAGTCCGAGGCCGAACAGGAATGCGGCTACGAAGAATTCAAAATTCCACAAATAACCCAGCAGCTCCGTGGTAAACATAGTTATCACCCGGCGATTTAGCTGTGCCTTATTAGGCTGCCGTCGAAAACGGCGGCGGCCGCTGCCGGCCGTTCAGAGCTTGGTCGCCGGATGGGTCTGCGTGTCCTGGACTCCCTCGACGGTGCGAATCTTCTGCACCACCACCTGTCCCAGGTCGTAGAAATCGTCGGTGTTGATCTTGGCCATCAGGTCAAATTCGCCAAAGAGCGGGTGCAGCTCCACGATTTCCTCCACGCTTCCGAGCGCTTCGTAGACCTGCTGCTCTTTGGAGGGCTCAGTCTTGATGAGGATAAAGCCGACCGCCATACCTCCCGATTCCGGGCGGATTTAAGGCGGTATGGCTCTCGACGATAGCGTCGTCGTGAACAGGGGTAAACTTATATAGGACAAATTGCGACTCGGGCTCCAGTGACTCCCCATGGCTGAAGTAGTCAAATCAACCGGAGTAAGCAAGCAGGCCGGGTACCTCTATTACCTGGGCAAGGACGGGCACGTCTGGAGAACAGCAATGGCCCGTGGTGGAAAAAGAACTGGTGGCGGTCCCGAACTGGTGGCGACCGCTGGTGTCTCGAGGGAAGACGGCTATCTGTACTACATCGACAAGAGTGGCGATGTAAGCCGGTCCCCGATGGCACGAGGCCGCCGCTAGGTCTGTCGTCGAGAAGACAGCGGCCAGTCCTTTTTGCCCGCCCTCTTTGGCTGCGCCAGCACGATTCATTTTTGCAGAGGTCGCCTAGCCCGGTATGGCGCCGGCCTTGAAAGCCGGTGAGCATCGCTCACGGGGGTTCAAATCCCTCCCTCTGCGCCACTATTTTCTTTTTATTTTGGTCGAGCAACCGGTCGCTGGCGACAGCCGGCGACCGGTTGCGTCATGAGCAAAGCGAACAGTTTTGCGATGGCACAGCCGTCGGAAAAGGCCGCTTCGGACTACTCGCCCGACACGAGCCGCAGCTCCGGGCTACGGCTCGCGACCTCGGCAACGAGGGCCGCGACGAAGTCGGCGAGCGGGACGCCATTGCGCTGCCCCCCGTCGCGGGCGCGAATACCGACGGTGTTGCCCGCGACCTCCTCGTCGCCGAGGATGAGCATGTAGGCCGGACGCATCTTGCGGTGCGTGCGGATTTTCTTGCCGATGGTGTGGTCCGAGTCGTCGACCCGCACACGGATGCCGGCTGCCGCCAGCGCATCGCGTACCTTTGCGGCATAGTCGCGGTGCTTTTCGGAGATGGTGATAACCTGCACCTGCACCGGCGCGAGCCAGGTCGGGAAGTTGCCCATCCACTGCTCGGTGAGGAACGCGACGAAGCGCTCGTGGGTCGATAGCGGCGCGCGGTGGATGACGAACACCTCGCCGTTCTCCGTGCCGGTTTCGTCCATGAAGCCCAGCCCGAAGCGCTCCTTGGCGGCGAAGTCGAGCTGGATTGTCGCTATCGACTCCTCGCGGCCGAGCGCGGTGGTGAACTGGATGTCGACCTTCGGCCCGTAGAAGGCCGCTTCGCCGATGGCTTCCTCGTATTCGACGCCGAGGTCGTCGAGGATGCCCCGCAGGTGGTCCTGCGTCGCTTCCCAGTTTTGCGGCTGGTCGATGTATTTTTCCTTCTTTTCCGGGTCCCAGAGCGAGAGGCAAAAGCTGTAGTCGTTGAAGCCGAAGGTGGCGTAGTAGTCCTGTGCCATGCGAATGTTGGCTGCTACTTCGGCGGCGACTTGCTCGAGCGTGCAGTAGATATGTGCGTCATTCATCGAGAGCATGCGCACGCGCAGCAGCCCACTGAGCGTTCCCGAAAGCTCGTTGCGGTAGACGGTGCCGTATTCAGCGATGCGCAGCGGCAGCTCACGGTAGCTGCGCTTGCGGTGGCGGAAGACGAGGTGGTGCATGGGGCAGTTCATCGCCTTCAGGTAGTAGGTGCCGTCGTCCATCTCCATCGGCGGATACATCGAGTCGGCGTAGTGCGGCAGGTGGCCGCTCGCCTCGAAGAGCTGCTGCTTGCCGAGGACCGGCGTCGTGACGCGGACGTAGCCGTACGTCTCCTCGGTCTCGACAGCGTAGCGCTCGATTTCGCCCTTGAGCACTTCGCCGTGCGGGAGCCAGACCGGCAGCCCCTTGCCGAGCAGCTCGTCAATCATGTAGAGCTCCATCTCGCGGCCGATTTTGCGGTGGTCGCGCTTCGCCGCTTCCTCGAGCTGGCGCTCGCGGGTCCGGAGGCCATCCTTCGTCGCGTAGCAGAGGCCGTAGATGCGCACCAGCGATACGCGTTCGCGGTCGGCGCGCCAGTACGCCTGACTGGTGCTGGTGAGCTTGAACCAGCGCAAGTGCGCCGTGCTGGGAACGTGCGGCCCGCGGCAGAGGTCGACAAAGTCGCCCTGCCGGTAGGCGGACGAGCCGACGTCGTGGCCGAGCTTGTCGTCGAGGATTTCGAGCTTGAACTTATTGTCGCCAAAGAGCTTGCGCAGCGCGGCGTTGCCGAGCTCCTCGCGCTCGAGCCTGAGGTTCTGCTTCACCAGCTGCTTCATGCGCTTCCCGATGGCGCGCAGCTGCTCTTCGCTGACTGGGTCCATCTGGAAGTCGTAGTAGAAGCCGTGCTCGATGGGCGGCCCAATGGTCGGCTTCGCGTCGGAGTGGAGCTCGGTGACCGCCTGTGCCAGCAGATGCGCGCACGAATGGCGCAGGATGTAGAGCCCCGCGTCGGACTCGCCGGGGATGGGGGTGACGGTGCAATCGCCGTCGAGGACGTGCGAGAAGTCGCGCTCCTCGCCGTCGACGAGCGCGGCGACCGCACCGGACTTGCGCCCGTGGACGTTGGCAATAACCTCGCCGGCGGTGATGCCGCGAGCGTATTCGTGGGCGGCGTCGGTCCCGACGTCAACGGTAATCAACGCCATTCAGTCGCCGCCCGTCTGGCGGTCGCGTCCTTCGGGGCGGGGGCTCCCGGCGTGCACTGGCGCCAGCTTCATGTTTCCGCGACGCGCCTGCCGGATAAAGGGCTGCCCCCGGGTAACCCTTATACCAAGTCGAGAGTGCTCGGCGCCCGTCGAACCATGGCTCGCAGGAAGAAACAGGGACGCAAGCGCCAGCCGCCAGCCGGTGGCCGTCCGGTGCTGCTGCTGATGGCAGTCTCGATTATGGTGGTGCTGGCAGTCATATTCCTGACCGTGCTCGGCGTCATCGAGACTGGCGTCGCCGCGGTGCTGGCAATGACACTGCTGGCGGCAATCTTCTTCCTGATGTGGCTGCGCACCTCCGCCCCGCAGGGCGGCGGCCAGCGGCGCAAGCGGCGGCGCAAGCCCTCGATTGACGCGGTCGCCGGTCCGCTTGCCGTTACTACAGCCGCCGGCGCGGTGCCTGCGCCGGCGGCCGCGCAACCGCGGGTCCCGCTCCCCCCGCGCCCGGTGCGCGCTGCGCGACGGCGGCGTGAATACGTCAGCTACCCTGTCTTCGTCGGCGGCGGCGATTACGCCGACACCTACGTCCAGGTCGACAAGGACACCGTGCTGAAGCTGCGCAACGAGATGACTCCCGACGAGGGCATGGCGCAGCTCCCCGGCCGCCGTATGGCCAGCTTCCCCGACCCCCAGAAGGCGGCCGAGGTTGCGGAGCCCGCGGCGGCCGAAGTGGTGGTGGCGGCTGCCGAGCCGGTCGCGGTTGCAGTAGAGCCGGTCGCGGTCGCGGCCGCCCCGGTTGTGGCTGGAGCGGTGGCGGTAGTCGAGGAAAAAGAGGAAGATTTCGACTTCGACTGGGAGTGAAACCGCTTTTAGGGGGCCCTTGGCGCTGTCCACGCGTTTGGAAGTCTACCAGCGACTGCTGAAATTGCGCCGCGAGCGGCCGTTACACCTGACGCTGCTCGACCCCGGCAAGAGCGATACCGCCACCATTGGGCACATGGCGCGCGGCGCAGCTGAGGCGGGCACCGACGTCATCATGGTCGGCGGCTCGACCGGCCTCTCGCTCGACCGGGTCGACGCGGCGGTGGTTGAAATCAAGGAGCAGTCGCACCTACCGGTAATCCTCTTCCCGACCGTCGCCAAGGCGGTCTCCACGAAGGCGGACGCGATTTTCTTCATGTCGCTGCTCAACAGCACCGAGCGGCGCTTCCTCGTCGGCGAACAGATTGCGAGCGCCGCGATGGTCCACCAGTCTGGGCTCCAGCCGCTCTCGATGGCATACCTGATTGTCGAGCCCGGTATGGCCGCGGCGCGCGTCGGCAAGGCGAAGCCGCTGCCGCGCGACGACCCGGCGCCGGCGGTCGCGCATGCGATGGCGGGCGAGCTGTTCGGCATGCGTTTCATCTACCTCGAGGCGGGCTCGGGCGCTAGCGAGCCAGTGCCGCCGGCGATTGTCGCCGCCGTCCGCGAGGCGATTAAGGCGCTGCTGATTGTCGGCGGCGGCATCCGCACCGTTGACGCGGCGGCCGCGGCGGTGGCGGCGGGCGCCGACATGGTGGTGACGGGAACGCTGGTCGAGCGGTCGTCGATGGTCAAGGAGGAGCTGCAGCCCATTATCGGGGCGGTGCACGCCGGCTGAATGGCCCCCGAGCTCGTCATCGACCCCGATGTGCCGCCCCCCGCACGACTCTCGGGCTACCTGCTGCACACCCCGCGCCGCGAACTGAGCGGCGCGCTCTTCGCTGCCGCGACGCTGGCGCTGGCGGTAATCGGGCTGCGCGACTACCCGCTCATCACCGAGGCGGTCTCCGACCGGCTGCTGCTCGGCGCGGTCGCGCTGGCGCTGCCGCCGCTGCTGGTCGCAACGCTCGCCGCCAACCTCGCGTGGACGTGGGACGGCCGCTACCCGCTGCGCTACGGCTTGCAGACCGGCGCGACCGGCGCGCTGATTATGCTCTTCTGCACCCTCGCTGGCGGTGAGTGGTGGTTCTCGACTATGGGCGGGCTGGCGTTTGGCGTCGGCGCGACCGGCGGGCTCTGGTATCTCACGCTGCGCACCCACGGCTCCGCGCCGGGCTGGGTCGCCCTTTCGCTCGCGATGGTGGCGCCGCTGGCGTCGCTGTGGGGGCTCTTCGGCGACAACTCCGAGCACTGGCTCAACGTCGGCCTCGTTTCGTTGGTCACGTTCACCGCCGCCAGTTACGGCTTCCTCTTCTTCGTCGACACCCCCTATCAGCGTGCGGTCGGCATTTCGGGTATGCGGCACATGGCGGCGTTCATCGAATTCTACTCGACCGGCGACGGGCGGCGGCTGACGCGCGCCTTGCGAGAAATCTGTCAGACGGTGCGCGTCGAGAGCGGCTGGGCGTCGCTGCGCCGTGACGGGGAGCCGCTGGCGTTCCTCGCCATTCCCGGGCTGCACCCCGGCCCGCTCGGCGAGCTGGGCGGCAGCAACCTGCCGTCGAAGATTGACCCCGAACTCCCTGGTCTTGGCTTCGCGCTGCATGGCGCGACGACCAATGACCAGAACCCGCTGCGCGCCGAGGACGTCAACCGCATCGGCGTCGCGATGGCGGAGGCGGCCGCCGGCGCCGCGCACGGCGGCGGCGGCCGCCCCGCCACGTCGGCTGGCGCGACACCGGGCGCGCACGTGCTCGGCCTTGGGGAAGACTTGCTGCTCTTTGCCGAGCCGGACGACAGCGACGATATCCACCCCGTGCTCGGCTCAATCCTCGAAGGCAGCGCCACCCGCGGCGACGGCGAGCGCTTGCTTGTCGACCTGCACAACCAGGAGGGCTGGGGCCGCCCCCCACTACCGGTCGGCACCGACGCCGGCAGTGCTTTGGCAGAGGCGATGGGCACGGCGGCCGAGCGCTGCCGCGCCGCTCCCGTCGGTGAACTGCGTGCCGGAGTCGCGCGGCTGCCGGGGGAGGACCTGGAGCACGGCATCGGCCCCGGCGGGCTGCGCGTGCTCGCGCTCGAAACGGGTGGCGCGACCAGCGCGCTGCTGCTATGGGACGCCAACGGCTTCGCCCCCGGCATGAACGCCGCCTTGCGGGAAGGCCTCGCTGACAGCGTCGATACGCTGCTGCTGGCGACGACCGACAACCATTACGTCAACATCCGTCCCGGCGGCCACAACCCGCTCTTGGGCGTCGACTTCATTCTCCCCGCGGCGCAGGCGGCGCTGGCGGAGGCGCTGGCGGACCTCGCGCCGGCCGAGAGCGCGATGGGGCGCGTCACGGTCGACGGCGTCGAAATCCTGGGGCAGGGGATGCAGGACCGCATCTCGGCCGCCGCGAACGCCGTCGTGCAGGTCGCGCGCTTCTCGTGGCTCCCGCTCTACGGCTCGGCGGTGATGTTCTGCATGCTGCTGTCGCCGTACCTGTAGGCGACTACTTCGACTGAATCTGGATGGAAATCTTGACGCCGTCGGGTATCTGGATGCGCATCAGCTGGCGCAGTGCACGGTCGTCGGCGTCAATGTAGATGAGTCGCTTGTGGAGCCGCGCTTCCCAGCGGTCCCACGTCTCGGAGCCTTCGCCGTCGGGGGATTTCCGCACGGGCACGCGCAGCTTGCGCGTCGGGAGCGGGATCGGCCCGGTCATCTGGACGCCGGTGCGGTCGGAGATGGTGCGAATCTGCTCGCAGACCAGATCAACCGAGCCGTGGTCGAGGGCGTGCAGGGAGATGCAGGCCCGTGTATCTCCCTTCGCCATTCCTCAGTTCAGTCCCAGGACTCCTCAATCTTGAGGCACATGCCGGCCGCGACGGTCTTACCCATGTCACGGATAGCGAAGCGCGAAAGCTGCTTGAACTTGGCCTGTTCCTCAATTGCGAGCGGCTTGGTGGGCTTGATGAGCACCATTGCCGCGTCGCCCTTCTTCAGGAAGTCGGGATTTTCCTCGGTCACCTGTCCGGTGCGGGGGTCCATCTTCGCCAGCAGGGTGTCGAAGGTGCACGCCACCTGTGCGGTGTGGCAGTGGAATACCGGGGTGTACCCCTTGGTAATCACGTTGGGGTGGTCCAGAATCATGACCTGTGCCTTGAACGCACGCGCCACGGTGGGCGGATCGTTCTCGGGGCCGCAGACATCGCCGCGGCGGATATCGGTGTGCGAAATGCCACGCAGGTTGAAGCCGACGTTGTCGCCCGGCACCGCTTGCGGAACCTCGGCGTGGTGCATCTCGACCGACTTGACTTCGCCGACCTTACCGCCCTGATGGGTGGAGGGGCGGAAGCTGACTTTCATGCCCGGCTTGAGGACTCCAGTCTCGACCCGGCCGACCGGCACAGCGCCGATACCCGAAATCTTGTAGACGTCCTGGATTGGCAGACGTAGCGAATCACCCTCCTGCCCCTTAGGGGGTGAGAGCTTGTTGAGCGCGGCGAGCAGCGTGTCGCCGCTCCACCAGCTGAGGTTGTCACTCTTGGCGGCGATGTTGTCCGCTTTCCAGCCGGAAGCGGGCAGGAGGGTCACCTGCTCGTCGCGGAAGCCAACCATCTTGAGCATCTTCTCGAGGTCAGCCTTGACCTCCTCGAAACGCTTCTCGGAGTAGGCTGGCTTGGTGATATCCATCTTGTTGATGGAGACAATCAGCTGCTCGACGCCCATCACCTTGGCGAGCCAGAGGTGCTCCTTGGTCTGCGCCTTGATGCCGTCGTCGGCTGCGACCACCAGCACTGCGGCGTCAGCCTGCGAGGTACCGGTAATCATGTTCTTGACGAAATCTCGGTGCCCCGGGGCATCGATGATCGTGAAATAGGTCTTGTCGGTCTCGAACTTCTTGTGTGCTACGTCAATCGTGACGCCACGCTCGCGTTCTTCTTTCAGGTTATCCATCACGTACGCCAGCTCGAAGCCGCCCTTGCCGCGCTCTTCAGCTTCCTTGCGATACTTGTCAATAAGGTGCTGTTCGATTGCACCGGTCTCCAGAAGGAGTCGGCCGACTGAGGTAGACTTGCCGTGGTCGACGTGACCGATGAATACTACATTCAGGTGGGGTTTGCTTGCCATTTTTGACCTCCTTTGGTCAGGTGGGGCCGCAGGACAGGGGGTAAATAAAGATTAACTCGCTTCTCGTCGGAAAATCAGGCGTAGTTTTCGGGTTTCGGAACCTCGGGTTTCAGCCCTTTCCGCTCCCGGATTTCGGCCGTGACATCATCCAGCAGCTCGCGCGGCAGCGGCTCGTAGCCGGCGAACTCGGTGGACCAGAGCGCGCGGCCGGCGGTCGCCGAGCGAATCTCGCCCGCGAAGCCGAACATTTCCTTGACTGGCGCCTTGGCCGTAATCGTAGCGAGGTCGCCTTCAGTTTCCATCCCGGCAATTACTGAGCGGCGCTGCGACATCTCGCCCGTGACGGCTCCCATCTGGTCCTGCGGGACGCTGATGTAGACTTTCTGCTTCGGCTCCATCAGCGCCACACCCGCCATGAGCATCGAGCCGTTAATGGCGTTGCGGACGGCAGGGATCGTCTGTGCCGGGCCGCGATGGATGGCGTCCTCGTGCAGCTTGGCGTCGCGCAACAGTACCTTGACGCCGAGCAACCGCTCGTGCGAGCGGGGGCCGCGGTTGACGACTTCCTTGAACGCCTCGATTAGCAGTTCGCGCGTCTCGAACAGGTTCTGCACGCCCTTGGTGGCGTCGATGAAGACGCAGCCGTTCTCGATGCAGAGCACGCCGCGTGCGATGGGGCGGTCCCAGTCGTACTCCATCAGCTGCCGCGCCACTTCGCGCGACTTCTTGATGTCGCCTGACGGGATTGTGCCGTCCTGGATGGCGGCGAGCACGTCCGGCTCGAGCGGCTCGACAGTGACGAAGAAACGGTTGTGCTTGTTGGGCGATTTGCCCTCGAATACGCCTGGCGAGGGTTCCATGACTGCCTCGCGGTAGACCACGATGGGCGGTGAGGTGGTAATCTCGACGCCGTGCTCCTTGGCGATGCGATACTCGGTGATTTCAAGGTGCAGCTCGCCCATCCCCGACATCAGGTGCTCGCCCGTCTCGAGGTTGGAATCAATCTGGATTGAGGGGTCGGCCTTGGAGACTGCGCGCAGCACCTCGACCAGCTTCGGCAGGTCGCGCGTATGCTTCGCCTCGATGGCGGTCGTGACGACCGGCTCCGAGTGGTGGACGATGCGCTCGAACGGCTCAAGGTCCTGCTGGGAGGTGGCGGTCGAGCCGGAGATGGCGTCGCGCAGCCCGGCGATGGCGACGATGTTGCCGGCGGTCACCTGCTCAGTCGCAATCCGGTCGGCGCCGACAAAGACGCCCACCGACTGGACCCGGTTGGGGGCGGACATCCCGGAAATGTAGAGCTGGTCGCCCTTGGCGATTGTGCCCGAAAAGAGCCGCCCGACGGCGATTTCGCCCGCGTGCGGGTCGATGACCACCTTGGTGACCATGAAAGTCGTGACTCCCTTGTCGTCGGCGGATACCATCGCCTTGCCGGCGGCCGAGTCGGGGTCACCGTGCCAGATGTGCGGGATGCGGTACTTCTGCGCCACCTCGGCCGAAGGCATCTTCTCGACAATCATGTCGAGCAGCACTTCGTGCAGCGGTGCGGCGTGTGCAAGGCCCTTGCGGTCCTCCTCCATCATGTAATCGTAAATTTGTTTGAAGGAGATCCCCTTCTTCTGCATGAACGGGATAGATGTGGCCCAGTTGTGGTAGGCTGACCCGAAGGCGACCATACCGGCAGCTGCGTCCAGCTTCCACTCCTTGCGGAATTCCTTGGGCACCTGCCCCATGATGAGATTGTTGACCTCGGTGATAATCTTCCCGAACCGCTGCTGCATGTCCTCGGGCGTAACCTGTAACTCGGCAATCAGCCGGTCCACCTTGTTAATGAAAAGCACCGGCTTGACCTTCTCCTTCAACGCCTGCCGGATGACCGTCTCGGTTTGTGGCATGATGCCCTCGACCGCGCAGACGACAATAATCACGCCGTCGAGCGCGCGCATCGCGCGGGTAACGTCACCGCCGAAATCAACGTGCCCCGGGGTGTCGATAAGATTGATGAGGTAATCGGTGCCCTTGTGCTCGTGGACCATTGAGGCGTTGGCGGCGTTGATGGTGATGCCGCGCGCCGATTCCTGCTCGTCGAAATCGAGCATCAGCTGCTTGCCGGCGAGGTCTTCCGACATCATTCCGGCGCCGAAAATCAGATTGTCCGAGAGCGTGGTCTTGCCGTGGTCGATATGCGCCGCGGTGCCGATGTTGCGAATCTGCCCCAGCTCGCGGAACAGCGCCTGCGCGCGCTTGACGTTGTCTTCCTTGCGGCCCATGGTCCTCAGTTGTGCGCGGCTTCCGCCTGGCGCTCCTTGTCATCCTTCTTGGCCACTGCAAAAGAGGCAGGGTTCCCTTCGGCGGCGAGCATGATTTCGCGCGCCAGCGCCTTCTCGATTGAGCGCTGCTTGGGGGCTGCCGCAATCGCGCCGCGGCAGATGTTGCCAATCGCAGTCTCGAGCCGTCGCGCCGGCGAGACGTCGACGCCGCTGTAGACCCGGATGCCGCCGTACCGCAGCGAAACCACTTCGGCGCGCGGCGCGCTGTTCTCGAGCGCGCGCACCAGCACCTGCATCGGATTCTGCTTCTTCTTGGCGTGGACGATGTCGAACGAGTTGCGCAGCACCTTGTAGGCTTGCGCCTTCTTGCCGGTGTAGCGCTCGGAGCGCATCAGGTTGTTGATGAGGCGCTCGACGACAGTCATGCGATGCTTGCCGAACCGCGTCCGCGCGTGGCGGCCGCCGGTGTGCGGCACCTGGAAAGCGTTGAGGTTGATGTACTTGCGCAGCGTCGGGTCCTCCACCTCGACCTCGCTGAGGTCCCACTTGCCGAAGAGCGGCAGCACCGGCAGCTCCGGCTCGGGCGGTGCTTCCGGCTCCGTCTCGGGAGCTGCGTCCGCCCCGGTCGCCTCGGCCTCTGCGACCACGCTCACCGAATCGGCTTCTCCTTGCGCCCGCGAACCATCTCGCGCAGCGAGACGTTGTTGACCTTCAGGACCCGGTAGCGCACGCCGGAGAGGTCACCGTACGAGCGTCCCATCCGTCCGCCGACGCCTTCGATGACCACTTCATCGTGTTCGTCGATGAAGCTGATGGCGAGGTTGCCCGGCGCCAGCGCGGTCACCTGCCGGCCGTTCTTGATGAGCTGCACTCGCACACACTTGCGGATGCCGGAATTGGGCTGTTTAGCCTCGACCCCGACCTTCTCGACCACGATGCCTTTCGCCTGCGGCGCGCCCTGCAGCGGGTCCGCCTTCTGCTTCAGCCGCAGGACCCGCTTGCGATAGTAGCGGTCGTTCCAGCGTTGCTTCTGGCGGTTCTTGCGAGCTTGCGCGGCGGTGTAGAGTCCCCTGGCCAAATTTGCATCTCCCCGACGAGCGGAGGTTTTCGCGCAGAAGGGGTCTGTATTTATAGCGTTCGGCAACGGCGCCCGACGATAACGGCGTTTCAGCGCTGCGCGCCGCCCCCCATTGCGCCGCTGCCGCACCCGCGCCGCACCCGACGAAACCGCTATTGCCGCGCCGCTCTCGGCACACCGGGCCACCGTAGCTCAGCCGGCCAGAGCGGCCGCCTTGTAAGCGGCAGGTCGAGGGTTCAACTCCCTCCGGTGGCTCCATTGTCCCGCCGAGTGATTAATCCTCAAGTGGTGGCCCGTTTTTTACGAAAGAGCAGATATAGGTGGCTTCGCTGCTGGCTGCTCCGTGGAGGCCGGCGGAGCGCGGGGCGCGGCGACTTCGTGGTTTCTGACGCTAGCGATAGACCCTGTCGTGAGGCGCCAGGTCGTAGAGAGTGATGGTGCGCTGCGCTTCATCGATGGTGTAAATCAGTACGTATGAGCCCGGCAGGTGCACTCGCCGCAGGTTCTGCATCGGCGCGCGAAGCGGCTTGCCGAGGTGCGGGTCGGCACGCAGCCGTTCGACCTTTTTCCAGACCGCCCGCAACAGCGCCCGGTCGCGTCGGGCGAGCCTGGCCAGCCGCTTGTCGAGCGACTTCCTGATTGCCAGCCTGTAGCGCGTCATGGCGCTTCACGGCAGTTCGTAGCGCTCGGCGAAATCCGCCACTTCGACCGATTCTTCATCCTGGAGTTCCTTGAGCCGCGCGACGTAAGAGGGGCGCAACTCGGGTTCAAGATGTTCGGTCTCGTAGGCCTGGACCGCCACTTGCACCGCTTCGGACTTGTTGCGCAGGCCGAGCTGGGCCTTGATGATGTTGAGCACGCGATTGCTGCGCTCATCAAGCTTAATCAGGGCGTTAATCATGGAAGGCGAACCAGCGGGACTTATAAAAACTTATCATTACTTAGCGCCGATTAGTTCCCTGTTCGCCACCGCACGCCCGGGACAGGCGGCGGGCGCGGCTCCATGGCTTATTAATCGCGCCGCGCTCGCCCCTTTCCCGCAGGCGAACGATGCATCCATTCCACTATGCGAAGGTCCTCAAGGGCGCGGTCAAGCGCAACCTGCAAGTGGACCTGAACTACAAGTTCCAGCTGGTGACCGACGTCATCGACATGCTGCTGATAATCGTCGCCTTCACCGTGCTGGGGGCGTTCGTCGATGACGCCGCCGACCCGGGGGAGCTCGGCATTGACTACGGGCTGCAGGGCTTCCTGCTGATGGGGGTGCTCTTCTGGGCGCTCTACCAGCGCGCCTACGATGATACGGTCGCGGCGCTGCCGGAAGAGGCGTCGCGCGGCACCATCGGCTTCCTAGTGACGAACAACGTCAGCCTCTCGACGCTGCTGCTGGCACGCAACATCGCCTCGATGGTCAAGACGTTGCTGACGACGCTCTTCATCGTCCTGCCGGTGCTGCTGGTGGTCGACCTGGCGCAGGGCGGGATGCCGGGACAGCGCGGGCTCTTCGCCGGCTTCGGGCTGGGGGATTTGCCGCTCATCGTCGGGGTTTTCCTGCTAATCTGGGTATTCATGCTGATGGTCTCGCTGCTGGTCGCGTCGCTCAACATCGTCTCCAAGCGCATCACGCCCTTCGCCAACATGGTCGTGACGGCGCTCAAGGTGCTGAGCGGCTACTACTTTCCCATCGAGGCACTCGACGGCTACCTCGGCACCGGCGTCTCAATCTGGCTCAAGACGCATATTCCGATAATTACCGGGCTGGTCTTCCTGCGCGACATGGTGCTGGTCCCCGGCCCGAAGCCCGGCTTCGACGTGCTGTGGGCGACCTACCTCGAGCCGATGCTGGTCGGCATCTTCGTCACGGGGGTCGTCGCCGGGCTGCTCTACAAGTACCTCGAGCGCAAGGCGCAGAGCTGGGGGACGCTGGAGTTCTACTGATGCTGGCAGTCGAGGTCGAAAACGTGGTCAAGGAGTTCCCCGGCGGCTGGCGCCGGCCGCCCGTACGGGTCATCGACGACGTCTCCTTCAGCGTCGAGAAGGGGCAGCACGTCGCGATTATCGGCCCCAACGGCTGCGGCAAGACCACGCTGCTGCGCACCATCGCGACGATTTACCGCCCCGACGCCGGCCGGGTGCGCATCTTCGGGCAGGACGTCTTCAGCTGGCGCCAGAGCGAGCGGTCGCGGCGTGCCTTCGCGTTCATCTCGCCGGCGCTGAACTTCCAGGCCAAGCTGACGCTGCGGCAGACCATCGAGTTCTTCGCGACGGTACTGCAGAAGCCGCCCGAAACCGTCATCCCGTTCCTGAAGCGGACCGGCCTCTACGCGATGTGGGACCGCCGGCTGGAAGGCTTCTCCGAAGGGCAGAAAGCGATGCTGCGACTCGCCATCGCCTTCCTGAAGCAGCCGCGGGTGCTTTTCCTCGACGAGGTCGTCGCGAACCTCGACCTGTCGCGGCGTGAGAAGGTGATTGGCATGCTCGAGGAGCTGGAGGCGTTCCAGGACCTGACGCTGCTGATGGTCGACCACGACCCGTATGTCGTCGACCGGCTCTGCGACCGCATCTTGGTGCTGCAGGAGGGCGGCCGCGTCCACCGCTTCACCTCGGTGCGCAAGCTTATGGATGAGGTGCCCTACCGATTCACGGTCGAGGTGAACCTGAAGCGCGACGTTGATGACGCCCTCGCCGCAAAGGTGGCGCAGCCGTTGCGACGCTACGAGATGACGCTGCGCTATTTCGCCGCCGACGAGCAGGCGGTGCACCGCATTTCGCGCAGGGTGCTGAAGCTGCTGGGCGAGCGGGTGCAGGACTACGTCACCGCGCCGGTCTCGCTCAAGGACGTCTACTACCTGATGCGGGAGGAGGACTAATGTTCGGCAGCTTCAAGCCGTTCGCGAAGCAGAAAGTGGGCGCACCGGTCGTCGACCTCGCGTGCGATTCCAGCGGCGAGATGGTCGCCGCCATCACCGTCAGCACCCTCTTCACCTACAGCCAGCGGCAGCAGCTGGCGGCGGTCGAGCATGAGGGCAACCGCATGGTGCGCATGGCGGCTGACAGCAGCCGCATCGTGCTGGTGGCGTTCGACGGGCTGCACTGCTACGACCTGTGGGGCAACCCCAAGTGGGCTTACACGACCGAGCGCGACGTCCATGACGTCGCGCTCGCGCCCGACGGCAGCCGCACGCTGGTCGCCAACGGGGACCAGCTGGTGCTGCTCGACCGCGACGGCGAGCCGCAGTGGGAGGTCACGGCGGGCAGCTTCGTCGGCGGGGTGGCGTTCGCCCCCGACGGGGATTGCCTCTGCGGTTTCGAGCGCGGTGTGCGCTGCTACGATAGCGCCGGCGCGCAGCAGTGGGAGCTGCGCAGCGGGCAGCTGGTGCTGGGGGTTGACGCCAACGCGCAGCATGTCGCCTGCTCCTCGGGCAAGCAGGTCTACTGCCTCACCAGTGGCGGGCAGCTGCTCTGGCGCGAGGAAGTGGGGCCTCTGCGCAGCCTGCGTTTCACCCGCGGCGGCGGCGCGCTGCTGGTCGCGACTGACGGCGGCGTCCACTGTTTCGAGGTCAACGGCCAGCTGCTCTGGCAGGTCGAGGAGGAGAAATTCGTCGAGACCGCCGCCGCGACCGCCTCGGGCGAGCTGGCGGCGCTGGTCGCGGGCGGCGAGGTGTTCGGCAGGTGGGAGCTGCGGCTGCTCGACCGCGAGGGGCTGGTGCTCGAGACCTACTACAGCCGCGAGGAAATCGGCTGCCTCGCGCTGCCGGGCCACGGCGGCGAGCTGGTCGCCGGCATCGGTAGCCGCGTCTGCTGGTTCCGCAACGGCGAGTTCCTGAAGCGCGGGGTAAGCGAGCTGCTGGCGCAGGTGCGGCAGCTCTATCGCAAGGTCACTGCTTACGAGCCGGAGCCGGAGGGCGTCGCGCACGCGCTCGAGCAGGCGGAGGCGAAAGCGGGCGGCCGCTTCGACGCGCTCAAGGAGGCGTTCAGCGCGCTCGAAACGCTGCAGGCCGAGCTCGAGGCGTTGCACCAGCTGCACGTCGGCTACATCGACCAGCTTCCGCGCTTCATGCAACAACTGGGGCTGCCCAAAGGCCAGCCCGAGGCGCTTGCGAGCCGGCTCTACCCTTTCTATTCATTGCACCTGTCGCTGTCGGGCACCGGCGCGCCGGGCGCGCTCGACAAGGAAATCAGCGAATACCTCGCGCGGCTCCGCAAGGTGGCCGACTCATTCGGCGACCGCGAAGGCAGCGAGGAGCTGGAGCGCAAGCTCACCTACATCGAGGAGGCGCTCGCGGCGCTCCCTGCCGAGCGCAAGCGGGTGCGGGCGCTGCTGAAGGAGCTGCGCACCCGCCGCAAACAGGTCGAGCAGGGCGCGAAGCAGGTGGCGCTGGACTGGATGACCTCCGGCTCCGCCGCCGGCCAGCCCGAGCTGTTACAGGACGTGCGTGAGCAGGAGGCGGCGTCGCTGGCAGCGTGCGGTCGCATCCGCGAGCGGGTCGAGGGCATCACCGCCTTCGTCGAGATGTCCGACCGCTTCGAGCAATTACGGCTGGAGCAGCTGGCGTTCAGCGCCGACAAGGAAGGGGTGAAGCTGCAGGCGCAACTGCACAACGCCAGCGACGAGCAGCTGGAGGGCGTAGTGCTGCGACTCAAGCTAGAAGGCAGCGGCCTCGCGCTGGAGGCGCCCGCCGACGGCGTGGTCCGCCCGGGACTGCTGGCGGCGGGCGAACGCACCAGCGTCAGCTTCGCCTTCAGCCCGCTCGGCCGCGACCCGTCGCGGGCGGTGCTGGTGGCGCAGTATCGCGACGCGACCGGGCAGCACTGCACAGCCAGCCTAGGCGCGGTCGACGCGGCGCTGCCGGGTTGCTATCTGGTGCCGCTGCCGCTCTCCGAAAAGGAGCACGGCGAGCTGCGCGCCGAGCATCGCGAGCAGAGCGCCAGCGACGAGCTGCGGCTCGACGCGGTCAGCCTCGCTGCCGCGACGGAAGCGCTGGAGGGCCTGACGGGGTTGGCGGTCTGCGGGCAACGCCACGAAAAGGGGGGCGACATCAGCTACCTCGCGGCGCGCTCGAACCTCGACGAGACGGTCTACCTCGCGATGGTCGTCGCAAAACCGCACGGCGACGAAGGGGTCGAGCTCGAACTGTTGTGCCGCGCCTCGCAGGGCGAAGCAGCGCAGGAACTGCTCGAGGAGTTGCAGTCAGTGCTGCGCAACCGGCTGCTCGAGGCGGGCGGACGGCTCGCCTAGTATTCGCGCCACTTGTGGCGACAGCCGGTGCATTGGTAGATGCGCGTCGCCGGCTCGTCGGCGGCGCGCGTCTGCCGCAGGACCCAGGTCGCCTCGCCGTGGCCGCACTTGTCGCAGATGATAGTGGTTTTCGGCAGCGTCCCGTCGATCGAGTCCATCACCACCTGCTCCTGCTTTTCGCGCTCATGGTCGACCACCTGCGCCGCGCCCTTCGCCTGCGTATGGCCGCAGCGGCGGCACGCCAGCTGGTCGCCTTGCGGGTAGAGCAACCCCTTGCAGCCGGGGCAAATCATCATGCCTGCACCGCCTGCATCATGCGGGTCGCCTCATCGATGCGGAGCGTCTCGGTCCCGAAGGCGACGCAGATGACCAGCCCCAGCTCGACCTCCCAGTAGGCAGCGCGCACCTGCAGGTTGCCCCCGCCCTTGAACCAGCCAAAAAAGCCCGAGGTGCCGGTCACGCTGGCATCCCACTGCAGCAGCTCGGCGGTGTGACCCTGCGAGATGGCAAGCGTGCCGACGCGGCGGCCGTTGGTCAGCTCGGCCTGCTGCAGCTCCGCCTCCTCCTGCACGCGGTCGGCGACCGACGATTCCAGATCGAGCGGCAGGTCAGTGAGCGGGACCAGCGAGCTGAGCGCGATGACGTAGAGCAGCCCGGTTTTTCCGTCGACGGACTCGTATTCCTGCGTCCGTAGTTTCAGCAGGCCATTGTATTTCTGCGAGTCGACCTCGTTGGTATGCTGCCACTGCGGCTCGATGTTGCCCACCCTTGCCGTGAAAGGGTCAACCAGCTGCGGGCCGACCAGCACCACCACCAGCCCGGCCGTGATTAGCAGGCCAAAGATGCGCGCCAGCGTGATGCGGCGCGGCCGGTTCCAGCCGCCGAGACGCAGGTCGCTATCTTCCATGCTGCGCCCCCCTCGCTGCCTGCGCTATTAATCCTCGCTTATCAGGACTGCCTCGACCGGGCAGACCGACTCGCAGGCGCGGCAGATGATGCACTCTTCCTCGCGAATCATGATGGGCTTCTTCTCCGAGGCGGGGTGCCCCGGCGTATCAATCCACTCGAACACCTCGACCGGGCAGGCGTCAATGCACGCCCCGTCAGCGATGCAAAGGTCAAAGTCGACACCGACGATGGTACCCCAGATGGCGAGCTTGTCCGACCCGACCCCCTCGTAGGGCTGGTCAGCGCTGGTCCAGATTTCGATCGGCTGGTTCTCGCCGTCGTAGGTCGCAGACTGCTCGTAGGTCGAAAGGTAGTTCTCGTCGATGGCCATGCTGCGGGTTGATTTAAGGGGCAGTTAATAATGCTATTCTGGACCACGAAACTGCTATATCGCCCCGCCTGCGGTGGCGCCGCCATGGGCGAAGTTGCTCTGAAATACAGGCTGATGCCGGAATCCCCGGCAGTCGATACCGCGGCGGTCGTCGCGGCGCTGCCGGCGACACTGCCGGCCGACGCAAAACTGGGCGCGCACGAGGTTTCGCCCTTCGCCTTCGGGCTGATGACGATTGACGCGTTGGTTATCGGCCCCGACCGCGCCGGGCTGACTGATGAAGTCGAGGGCGGGCTGGCGACGCTGGCCGGCATCCAGTCGGTCGAGCTGCTCGAGCAGTCGCTGCTCTGATTCGGCTATTGCGTCAGTCAGCTCCCGTTCCGGTCGCCGACTCCACGGATGCGGCCTGACCTCACCGCTCGCTTCGCAGCGCGGTGATTCGGCTGTCGCCGAAACACGCTTCGTCCGCGCTCAAGGATTAAGAACCCGGGCCGGCTGCCGCACTCGATGGGCGAGTCGCGCGACTACAACATCGTCAGGCAGACGCTCGGCCGCGCGCTGCACCTCTGCTTCCGGCCGCGATATCGCGGGCAGGAAGCGGTGCCGCCCGACGGGCCGGTAATTATCGCCGCCAACCACCTCTCGCACATCGACCCGGCGTTCATCATGACCGCCACTTCGCGCGAGGTCATCTACCTCTCCAAGCAGGAGCATTTCGAAGGCCGCATCCGCGGCGCGCTCTTCGGCCGCATGGGCGTCATCCCGGTCAACCGCGACGGCGACGCCAGCGACGCGCTGGACGAGGCCGAAGCCATCCTGCGCGACGGCGGCGCGGTCGGCATCTTCCCCGAGGGGACCCGGTCACGCGACGGGCAGCTGGGGCGCGGCCGCACCGGCGCCGCACGGCTGGCGGCCGCCACCGGCGCGGCGGTCGTGCCGGTCGCTATCCGGGAGACCGACCGCGTTATCCCAGTCGGCAAGCGCGTCCCGCGGCTCTGGCGCCGTTTCTACTACGAGTTCGGCGACCCGCTCTATTTCACGGCAAAGGAGGCGAACCACGAGGCACTGCGCGAGTTCACCGATGAAATCATGGACGCCATCACCGCGCTCTCCGAAGAGGCAGGCGACTACTGGCATTCGCGCCGGCTGCGCACCCGCATGGCTGCCTGGCAGGAGCGCAATGGGCTGGTGCGCGCGAAGCTGCGCGAGTCGCTCGATGAGCGGGCGCAAGCGCTCCGGGCGCGGCTGGGGCGCTGAAGCTACTCGGTCGCGTCCCTGGAACCCCGGCGCTCTTCCCAGAATTGCGCCAGCCAGTAGCTGCCGGCGAAGGCGAGGTTACCCATAACGAAGATTCCGCCGTAGAATATGATGCGGCCGGTGGTGGTCAGGTCGTTCAGGAACTCGTAGGGAAAGCCGCAGTTCACCTCACCGCACGGGAAACTGTCCCGCTGCGAGACGAACGCCTCCATCCAGAAGATGTAGCCGAAGAAGATGACCATGTATATCCCGTATGAGCGCTTCCACACCTCGAACGGCTGACTGTAGTGCACCGCCTCGACGAACAGGATAATTGATGTCCCGAGATGGACGTAGTAGTTCTGGAACAGGGCGGCGAAGGAATCATACGCCTGCACCTCGCCGAGCGCGCCCATCGCCCGCAGGACCCAGTAGAGCAGCACGACGATTATGTTGATGCCCATGGCAGCGCCGAGAATAGGGATGTCAAGCCGCTTCTGGCCGTCAAATTCGTACTTGATGGCGCCCAGCGCCACCAGCAGGTTCAAGGTCAGGTTCCAGTTCGACAGGAAGGAGAGCCCGCCCGCCCAGCGTCCCGCGGCGGGGCCGTCGGAACCGATGACGACCGCCAGCAGCCAGTAGTAGCCGACCAGCGCCAGCGCGACGATGCGAAAAATCCGCCGATTGTCCATTTCCATGCAGCTCCGTACCGGCAGCCGTTTTTCAATATTTGCGTCGGTTCAGAGCGCGCCGGGCGCGACCTCGCTCTCCGCGCCACTGGCGAGGTCTCGCACCTTCACCACGCCGCGCTCCCACTCCTTCGGCGCGAGCAGCAGCAGCCGTTCCGCGCCGCAGCGGTCGGCGTGCTTCAGCGCCCACTTGAGCCGTTTCTCCTCGAGCACCAGATCGACGCTGCGCCCCTGCGCCCGCAAGCGGCCGGCGACGTCCATCGCCGCCGGCCGCAGCTCGGGGTTGAGCGCGAAGACCACGTCCTGCACGCTGCCGGCCAGCTGCGGCAGCCGGCCGCGGTCCTTGAGCAGTTCCAGGATGACCATGTCGCCGAAGCCGAAACCGGTCGCCGGCAGGTCCTTCCCGCCGAAGGACGAAAGCAGCCGGTCGTAGCGGCCACCGCCACAGACCGCGCGCAGCTCGCCGCTGCGGTCGTGCGCCTCGAAGACGGGGCCGGTGTAGTAGGCCAGCCCGCGCACAATGGAGCCGTCGAACTCGAGCCACTCCGTCAGGCCGTAGCCCTCCGCCAGCGCCCATAGCGCGCGCAGCTCCGCCACGGCACCGCTGTCGTCGCCCAGGGCAGCGGCGAGCGCATCCAGGTCGCGCAGCCCGAGCACGCGCTGGATAGTCGCGACCGCCGTGTTGTCGAGCCCCAGCTTCCCAAGCTGCGCTGCCGCCTCGTCCGGCGGCAGCTTGCCGAGCTTGTCAACGACAATGCAGACCGCGGCGAACTGCTCACCCGCGACGCCGACCGAGTCGAGTACTTCCTGTAGCACCTTGCGGCTGCTGACGCAGATTCCGACTGCGTCAGGCGCCAGTCCGACGCGGCCGAAGAAAGTGCAGAGCACCGCCAGCAGCTCGACATCGGCTTCGACGCCACCGCTACCCCAGATATCGACGTTCCACTGGTAGTGCTCGCGTCCGCGCCCGCGCTGCATCCGCTCGTAGCGCCAGCACTGCGGAATCGAGAACCACTTGATGGGCACCGGCAGCGCTCCGGCGCGCGCCAGCACCATCCGCGCCAGCGACGGCGTCATCTCGGGGCGCAGCGCGACGCGGCGGCCGCCCTTGTCCTCGAAGCCGTAGAGCTGCCTGACGATGTCCTCGCCCGCCTTGCGGGTATAGAGCGCTTCGTGCTCGAGCACCGGCGCGTCATACTCCTCGAAGCCGTGCAACTGCGCCGCAGCGCGGAAGTGCGAGAAGAGCCAGCTGCGCAGCCGCATCTCGTCGGGGTAGAAGTCGCGGGTCCCGCGCACGCCCTGCAGGTCGCTCACGCTACCGCGAGCGAGGGCGGGGGTTTAGCGTTAGCGGGCGCAGCCACCGTTATAGCCGCCAGCCGCTGCCAGCCGATGACGACCCGCGAGCGCATCGAGGAGCTGGAGCAGCGGCTGGCGGAAGCGCAGCGCTCCGACGCGGCGCGAGTCGAGAAGCAACACGCGCGGGGCAAGCTCACCGCGCGCGAGCGGATGGAGGCGCTGCTCGACGACGGCAGCTTCGTCGAGCTGGACGCGCTGGCGAAGCACCGCACGGCGGGCTTCGGGATGGAGAAGCGGCGGCCGCCCGGCGACGGAGTCGTCACGGGCCACGGCACCATCGAGGGACGGCCCGTCTATCTCTTCGCGCAGGATTTTACGGTCTTCGGCGGCGCGCTGGGGGAAGTGCACGCCAAGAAGATTTGTAAGGTGATGGACCTCGCGACGCGCATGGGGGCGCCGGTCATCGGGCTCAACGACTCGGGCGGCGCGCGCATCCAGGAAGGCGTCGTCTCGCTCGGGGGCTACGCCGAGATTTTCTGGCGCAACGTCCAGTTGTCGGGAGTCGTCCCGCAAATCTCCCTGATTCTGGGGGCGTGCGCCGGCGGCGCAGTCTACAGCCCGGCAATGACCGACTTCGTCATCATGGCCGAAGGCACTTCGCACATGTTCATCACCGGACCCGACGTCATCAAGACGGTGACGCACGAGGAAATCGGTTTCGAGGAACTGGGCGGCGCGCAGACCCACTCGTCGCTCTCGGGCGTCGCGCACTTGACCGCGGCCGACGAGCAAGCCGCCTTCGCCGAACTGAGGCGGCTGCTCGCATTCCTGCCGCAGAACAATCTCGAGCAGCCGCCACGGCGGGAATCCCCGTCAGGCGACGAAGTGCTACCGCAACTCGACGCGCTGATGCCCGACAACCCGAATACCCCTTACGACATCCGCGACATCATCACGGCAGTCGCCGACGAGGAGGATTTTCTCGAGCTTCAGCCAGACTGGGCGCAGAACCTGGTTATCGGCTTCGCGCGCCTCGGCGGCTGCCCGGTCGGCATCGTCGCCAACCAGCCGCAACACCTAGCGGGCTGTCTCGACATCGACGCGTCGGTGAAGGGGGCGCGCTTCGTGCGATTCTGCGACGCGTTCAACCTGCCCCTCATTACATTAGTCGACGTCCCCGGCTTCCTGCCGGGGCGCGAGCAGGAGCATGGCGGCATCATCCGCCACGGTGCCAAGCTGCTCTACGCCTTCGCCGAGGCGACCGTCCCGAAGCTGACGGTGATAACGCGCAAGGCGTACGGCGGCGCGTATGACGTGATGGCGTCCAAGCACATCCGTGCCGACCTGAACCTGGCGTGGCCGACCGCTGAAATCGCGGTGATGGGCTCCGAGGGGGCAGTGAATATCATCTTCCGCAAGGAACTGGCCGCCGCCAGCGACCCCGACCGGAAGCGGCGCGAGCTGACCGAAGAGTATCGCGAGAAGTTCGCGTCGCCCTGGATTGCCGCCGAAATGGGGTACATCGACCGCGTCATTTTCCCGCGCGATACGCGCGTTGAACTGCTGCGCGGGCTCGAGCGCTTTGGGAGCAAGCGCGAACCGTGCCCGAAGCGCAAGCACGGCAACATTCCACTTTAATACTCATCGATGTGAAAAATATGACTGAAATCCTACAAGCTGGAGACCCTGCACCCCGCTTTGAAGCGGTTGACCAGGACGGTACGGCCGTTGCGCTGGCCGACTTCGCCGACCGCTGGCTACTGCTCTACTTCTATCCGCGCGATGATACGCCGGGTTGCACCATCGAGGCGCAGGAATTCACGGCGCTCGCCGCCGAGTTTGCAGCGCTCGAGTGCAACATCGTCGGTGTCTCACCCGATTCGCCGCAGAAGCACTGCAACTTCATCGCGAAATACGGCCTCGGCGTGCGCCTGCTCGCCGACCCGGACCGTGCGGTGATGGCGCCTTACGGGGCATGGCGACTGAAGAAGAACTACGGCCGCGAATACATGGGCGTCGCGCGCTCGACCTTCCTCGTGGCCCCTGACGGCACGGTCGCGCGAGCGTGGCCCAACGTACGCGCCAAGGGGCACGCGGCGAAGGTGCTGGCGGAGCTGAAAGCGCAGCGTGGCTGACCTCGAGCGGACCGGCCGCAGCCAGCCCATGCGGCACTCCGAACGCGGCAGCTTCGACCGCGTGACGGTCAACGCCATCCTGGACGCAGCGCTGCTCTGCCACGTCGGGTATGTGCTCGACGGCGCGCCGCTGGTGACGCCGACGCTTTTCTGGCGCGATGGTGAGCGCGTTTTCTGGCACGGCTCCGCCGCCAGCCGGGCATTGCGGACGCAAGCGGAGTGCAGGGTCTGCCTGACTGTGAGCCTGCTCGACGGCATCGTGCTGTCGCGCTCGGCTTTTAACCACTCGGTCAACTACCGCTCGGTGATGCTTTTTGGGACGGCCCGGAGCGTTGATGACTCCGGGGAAAAACTGCTGGCGCTTGAGAAGCTCATGGAGCGCATCGCACGCGGCCGCTGGGGCGAAGTGCGCCAGCCGACTGAGTCGGAACTGAAAGCGACTAGCGTGCTCTGGATGGATATCCGGGAAGGCGCAGCCAAGATTCGTGCTATCCCCGTCGGTGACGAACCGGCAGACCGGGATCAGCCGGTCTGGGCCGGGGTGGTCCCAATCATGACCGGCCTTGGCGAGCCAGAGCCGGCAGCGGGGCTGGCAAGCGATATCGAGATGCCTGACTACCTGTCGAAAATCAGACTATCATAGGGCGGCGGCCTGACGCCCGCCGCCGGTTCAGTTCAGGTTTTTTTGTAACAAACGGGATTACATCATCCCGCCCATGCCACCCATACCGCCCATGCCACCCATATCGCCCATGCCGGACATGTCCGGCATTGAGGATTCCTTCTCGGGGATGTCCGAGATGAGTGTCTCGGTGGTCAGTACGAGGCTCGCAATCGAGCCGGCTGCCTGAAGTGCGTTACGCACGACCTTGACGGGGTCGATGATTCCAGCCTTCATCAGGTCCTCATAGGTGTTGGTGCGGGCGTTGAAGCCGAAGCTGGCGTTCTTGGATTCACTAATCTTCGAGACCACTACGCCTCCGTCTTCGCCAGCGTTTTCGGCAATCTGGCTCGCCGGCATGGCGAGTGCATCACGCACAATGCGGACGCCGGTCGCCTCTTCGGAATCGAGCTTCTTTGCGAGCTTGTCGAGTGCCTTGCGGGTGCGCAGTAGTGCTACACCGCCGCCCGCCACGACGCCTTCGGCCATCGCGGCGCGAGTGGCGTTGAGTGCGTCGTCGACGCGCGCCTTCTTCTCCTTCATCTCGGTCTCAGTCGCCGCACCGATTTCGAGCACCGCGACGCCGCCCAGCAGGCGACCGACGCGCTTCTCGAGCTTTTCGCGGTCCCACTTGGACTTGGCGAGCTTGGCCTGCGAGCGCAGGATGCGCGCACGTTCCTCGACCGCCGCTTTCTCGCCGCCGCCGCCGATGACCGTGGTCTTGTTTTTGCCGATGATGACCTTGTCCGCCTTGCCGAACATGTCGGCGGTAATTTCCTTGAGCTCCATGCCCTGGTCCTTACCGATAACACGGCCGCCGGTCAGGATGGCTAGGTCTTCGAGCTGCTCCTTCTGGTCGTCGCCGAAACCCGGCGCCTTGACGGCGCACGCCTTGAGCACCCGGGAAGCGACGTTAAGCACCAGCGTTGCCAGTGCCTCGCCCTCCAGGTCCTTGCAGATGAGTAGGATGGGTGCCTTCATCTGTTTGACCGCCAGCTCGAGTGCCGGCAGCAGGTCCTGCGCCGACGAGATGGTGTGGTCGGTCATCAGTATCAGCGGGTTCTCGACCACCGCTTCGCGCTTCTCGCGGTCAGTGACGAAGTATGGCGAGACGTAGCCCTTGTCGAACTCCATTCCCTCGACCAGTTTGAGCGTGGTCTCGATACCTTTCGCTTCCTCGACAGTGATAATGCCGTCCTGCCCCACCTTGCCGACCGCATTGGCAATCAGCTTGCCAATTTCCTGGTCGTTGTTGGCCGAAATTGCGGCCACCTGCTCGATGACCTCGTCCGACTCGACCGGGGAGGCCGACTTCTTCAGCTCGCCAACTACCACGGTTATGGCCTGGTCGAAGCCGTCCTTCAGGTTGACCGGCGACATGCCGGCCGAGACGCCACGCAGCCCGTAGGTTGCAAGCGCCTGCGTCAGGATTGCCGCGGTGCAGGTGCCGTCACCGGCGGTGTCCTGCGTCTTGCTCGCGACTTCCTTGACCAGCTGCGCGCCCATGTTTTCGTACGGGTCAGGCAGCTCGATATCCTTGGCAATTGTCACACCATCGTTGATGATGGTCGGGCTGCCGAATGACTTGTCCAGTACGACAGTGCGTGCCTTCGGTCCCAGCGTGACCTTGATTGCGTCTGTAGCGGTGTTGATACCGCTCAGTAGCTTGCGTCGTGCATCTTCTCCAAATACCATCTGTTTTGCCATTTTTTCCTCCTAAAGCACCTTCGCCTGCAAGTCTTTCGACTTGAGGAGTAGGTAATCCTTGTCCTGCCAGGTAATCTCCGTCCCGGCATATTTCTTATAGACCACGCGGTCGCCCGCCTTGACGTGTTCTGCGTCAGGGCCGACGCCTGCCACGAGGCCGACGTTCATCTTTTCGCGCGCTGCTTCGGGCAGCAGGAAACCGCTATCTGTCTTCTCCGCGGCTTCCTCCAGCTCGAGCAGGACCATCTCGCCCAAGGGGCCAATTCCGACTGTCATTTTTTTCACCATTTTTGCTGGGTTACCCTCGGGAGCTACAATGAGACCCGGTAGGCAACCGGCGGTTGTCAACCAGCCTTATATTAATAGTTTATGACAGTCCCTGAACCAGCTCCGCGAGGACCGCTCCCGGGTCCTCCGCCTTCACGACGCCCGACGCCAGCAGGATGCCTGCCGCGCCCAGTTCCATCGCTTTCGCGACGTCGGCGCGGGTCTTGACGCCGGCGCCGCAGAGCACCGGGACGCCGGTCCCGGCCACCGCCGCGACTGAGTCGCTGATGACCTCGGGGCGCGCAGTCGAGACCGAGATGTCACCGCCGATGAGTTCGGGCGGCTCGACCGCGACGTAGTCCGGCCGTAGCGCAGCACCGCGTGCGGTCGCTTCGACGTCGGCGGTGCAGAGTACGGTCGCCAGCCCCGCCTCGCGGGCGCGCGCCAGCGTTGCCTCGGTAGTGGGCCAGTCGAGCTGCCGCTCGGCGTGGTTGACCAGCGTGCCGACCGCGCCCGCTGCGACGGCCGCTTCCGGCAGCACCGCGCCGGTATGCGCGCCGGCCGGTGCGGCGTCAATGTGCTGCGCCAGTACCGGAACGCCGCCCTTGTGCGCGAAGCGCCGCAGATCGAGCGCGCTGGTCGCAGCCGCAAGGCAGGCGCCCGAAGCTTCCGCGACGGCGGCCATCTCGCGGCAGAGTGCGAAGCCCGCATCACCGTGGCCTTGCGGGTAGGTCTTCAGGTTGACGACCATCAGCGGCGTGCGTAGCGCCATGCAGGGCGAGGCGCGGCCGCTAAAAGGAAGTTGCGTGCGCTCCAGCCTAAAATAGTGCGCCATAATGGCGGACGCATGTCCACCCGCGAACAGCGCCGGATACTGGTGACCGGCGCCGCAGGGCAAATCGGGACCGAGCTGGTGCTCGCCTTGCGAGAGCGCTTCCCCGCCGGGGACGTCGTCGCGATGTACCGCTCCAGCCCGCTCGCGCCCGAAGTCGCGGAGGGCGGCCCGTCGGCGAAGGGCGACGTCACCGACGTCACGGGCTACGCGCAAGCTGTCGCGGTGCACGATATCGACACAGTCTACCACCTCGCCGCAATCCTCTCGGTCGGCGGCGAGAATAATCCCGGCCTCTGCTACGAGGTCAACCTCAACGGCCTGCGCAACGTGCTCGAGGTCGCCCGCGAGCGGGGGCAACGCTTGTTCTGCCCGAGCTCGATAGCGGTCTTCGGCCCCGATACGCCGGCGGTGGCTCCGCAGGAGACGCCGCTCCACCCGAGCACGATGTACGGCGTCACCAAGGTCGCCGGTGAAATCCTCTGCGACTACTACTTCCAGCGCTACGGGGTCGACGTGCGCGGGGTGCGCTACCCCGGACTCATTTCGTGGCAGGCGGCCCCGGGTGGCGGGACCACAGACTATGCCATCGCCATCTTCCACGGGGCGTTGCGCGACGGCAGCTACGAATGCTTCGTCAACCTGGAAACGCGGCTGCCGATGATGTACATGCCGGACGCGCTCAAGGGCACGCTCGACCTGATGGACGCACCGCTCGATGCCTTGCAGCACCACTCCGACTTCAATCTCGGTGCGATGTCCTTCTCCGCCAGCGAACTGGCAGACGCTATCGCGCAGCGCGTCCCCGGCTTCGAATGCCGCTACGCGCCCGACGCGCGACAGGCGATAGCCGACTCGTGGCCCGACGCGGTCGACGACTCCGCAGCGCGCGATGAGTGGGGCTGGGCGCCCCACTTCGGGCTGGAGGAGATGGTCGACGACATGCTTGAAAACCTGCGGCGCGGTCCGGGAGAAACATGAGCGACCCCACGGGCTGGATGCGCGACGAATACGAAGCGCTGGTCGCGGCGAGCCTCGACTGGCGGCCGCCAGTGCTGGAAGGCCCGTCGGCGCCCCGCTGCCGGGTTGGCGGGCGCGAGCGGCTGATGCTCTGCTCGAACAACTACCTGAACCTGAGCAACCATCCGCGGCTGAAGGAGGCCGCGATTGCGGCTGTCCGCAGCCACGGTGCCGGCTCGGGCAGCGTGCGGCCGATTGCCGGCAACATGGACCTGCATGTCCGGCTGGAGCAGCGCATCGCCGAGTTCAAGCGCCGCGATGCCGCCATCTACTACCAGACTGGCTTCGCCGCCAACGCCGGGCTGATTCCGCAGCTGGTGGGCAAGGGCGACCATCTCTTTACTGACGAGCTGAACCACGGCTCGATTATTGACGGCGTGCGGTTGACGAAGGCGGCGCGCAACATCTACGCGCACAACGACATGGGTGGGCTGGAAGACCTGCTGCGCAAGGCTCCCGACACGGGGCGCCGGCTCATCATCACCGATGGCGTCTTCTCGATGGATGGCGACACGGCTCCGCTCGACGAAATCTGCGCGCTCGCCGGAGAGCATGGCGCGATGACCTACACCGACGACGCGCACGGCGAAGGTGTGCTGGGCGGCGGTCGCGGTATCGGAGTCCACTACGGGGTCGAGGACAAGATCGATATCGAGATGGGGACTTTCTCCAAGGCGTTCGGCGTCGTCGGCGGACTCGCCGCCGGCAGCGAGCATCTCGCAAAATACGCCTTCAACAAGTCGCGCACCTTCCTGCTCTCGGGGTCGGCGCCGCCCGCGACGGTCGCCGCCTGCACCGCCGCGCTGGACGTGCTCGATGAAGAGCCGCAGCACGTCGAGAAACTCTGGAAGAATACCGACTACTTCCGCAGCGGGCTGCAGCAGCTGGGCTACGACACCGGTGATTCCACTACTCCCATAATCCCTGCCATGTGCGGCTCCGCCAAGCAAGCGCAGGCACTGAGCACGGAGCTGCTGAAGCGCGACGTCTTCGCGCTGCCCATCGTCTTCCCGATGGTCGCGCGCGACAAGGCGCGCATCCGTGTCATCATGAACGCCGGGCTCGTGCGCGACGACCTGGACGAAGCGCTGGGCGCTTTCGAAGCGGGCGGCAAGGCAGCAGGAGTGCTGTGAAACCCCGCAAGGCGACCTGCCGATGAAAATTTCCGACGCTGAATGGCGCACGCGACTGAGCCCGGAGCAATACGAAGTCTGCCGCTGCAGCGTGACCGAGCCGCCTTTCGCCAACGAATACTGGGACTGCCACGACGCCGGCAGCTACCGTTGCGCAGCGTGCGGCGCGGAGCTGTTCGACTCGGAAACGAAATTCGACTCGGGGGGCGGCTGGCCCAGCTTCAGCGCGCCGGTCGCCGACAGGGCGGTCGCCGAGCGCGAGGACGACTCGCTCGGGGTGCACCGCACCGAGGTAGTCTGCGCCGGCTGCGAGTCACACTTGGGGCACGTCTTCCCCGACGGACCTGAGCCGACCGGACTCCGCTTTTGCATCAACTCCGCCGCGCTATCTCTTAAGCGGCGCTAGTCGGCCAGTTCGCTGAGCCACGCGCCGCCCGCCAGGAATGCCAGGTCGTAGAGCAGCAGCAGCGTCAGCGCGGTCGCAATGCCCGCGTCATCGAGCAGCAGCGCCTGCAACGCGCGCAGTGACGCTTCGACCACGGTAAAGAGCAGCAGTGGGATGGCGAGCAGCGTCCCGAGCATCCACGCGCCGGGCAGCGGCGCTGCCGCCTGCGTCGTGAGCGTCCCGGCGGCGGAAACGCCGACCGCCGAAAGCAGCAGGATTGCGAGCGCAGAGGGCCATGCGGAGCCGAATGAGTTCTCAAAGAGCAGTATATAAAATCCGAAAGCAAGCAGCGTCAGCCCTGAGAGCAGCAGCAGGTTGCCAACCCAGGCGCCGAGGAACAGCGTCGCGCGCGGGAGCGGCGCCAGCCGCAGCATCTCGCCGGTGCCGCGGTCGCCTTCGCGCAAGGCGGTGTGCGTCAGCAGGCCGAGCCCGGCAAAGAGTAGCACGCTCCAGAGGATGGCGGGCGCCAACCGTGCGCGGGCGATTTCGTCGTTCGTAAGCGTGAAGCGCAGCAGCAGCAGCAGCGCCAGCACCAGCATCGCCGCCGCGACGGTACCCTGCAGCGACCGCAACTCGACGCGCAGCTCCTTGCACACCAGCGCCGCCAGCGAGCTCACGCCAGCACCCCGTCGGCGAGCGCCAGCGTGCGGTCCGCCGTGAGGCCGCTGCCGTGCGCCACCACCAGCACCGCCCGGCCATCGTCGCGCCACTCGGCAATGAGCGTGCGTAGCAGCTCGCGCCCGGCGGAGTCGAGCGCGGCGAACGGCTCGTCGAGCAGCAGCGTCGTCGGTCGGTGTAGCGACGCGCGCGCCAGCGCCAGCCGTTGCAGCATTCCCCGGGAATAGATGGAGGTGCGGTCATTGGCAAACGCCTTGAGGCCGATGCGCTCGAGCGTAGCGCCAAGGTCGGTTTCGTGCTCCGGCAGCTGGTGCAGCCGCGCCCAGAACGCAAGGTTTTCGCGGCCGCTCAACTCGCCGTAGAAGCCGGGGCGATGCCCGGCAAAGCCGATGCGCGACCGCACTTCGACGCCGTCTCCCAGCGGAAAGCCGTCCACCATTGCTTCGCCGCTGTCGGCGTGGTCGAGCGTCGCGAGGATGCGCAGCAGCGTCGACTTGCCGGCACCGTTCTCGCCCTGCAGCAGCACCACTTCGCCGTCGGCGACCGACAGGTCAAGCCCGCGCAGCACGCGCCGCGCGCCGAACGCCTTCTGCAGCCCGCGGACGGCGAGCATTAGTCGCCCAGCGCGGCGGCGAATTCCCGCGCCGCCGCGCCCGGGTCGTCGGCCTGGTAAATGGCGCGCCCCACGATTATGAGGTCGGCGCCAGCCGTGATGGCCGCGCGCGGGTCGCCCCCTTGCGCACCGACGCCAGGAGAGATGATTTTCAGGTCGCCGACCGCTTTCCGCACGGCGACGATGTCTTCCGGCCGCGTTGCCGGGGCAACCACGCCGGTCGCGCCGCCGTCGCGCGCGACGGCGGCCAGCGCCGCGATGTCGAAGAATTCGCCGCCGCCAGGGTGCGACATCGTGATGACGGCGTAGAGGTCGCGCTCGGGCGCCACGTCGTGGATGGCGCGCAGCGGGCCGGCACCGGGAAACGCATGCGCAATGATGCCGGCCGCGCCGGCACCGTAGGCCGCCTCGGCGATTAGGCGCGCCGTGTTCGGGATATCGGCTATCTTGAGGTCGCAGATGACCGGCGCCAGCTTCGCCAGCTTCGCGACCGTCTCGAAGCCGCCCTGCATCAGCAGCGGCCAGTTGACCTTGATGCCCGCCAAGTGCGGTGCTGCCGCTTCGGCTACGGAAAAGGCACGCTGCGGGTCTGTCTCGTCCAGCGCCAGCAGCAGCCGGGACCCCATCAGATTTCCAGCTTTCCGGTCAGGATTGAGAGCGCGTAGCGCAGTTCGGCTACCGCCGCGACCGCTTCGCGCTTGACCTGAAACAGGTCCTTGGAATCCATCTCGCGCGCCATGTTCGTTTCGACGAACATCATCTTCTCGAGACTGCGCTCGATAGTGTCCACAATTATCTGGCTACGCGCTGAGCGCCGCAGGCCCTCTTCGTCTATGCTGGTATCATCTGCCATGCTCTCGCCGACTGGCGACGGCTGCCGGCAGATTTAACCATTTGCCAAAGCGGCCGGGCTGCCTTAGCTAAGGTCGCTACGGGTGTAGAGTGAGAGGCCGACCGGCTGCCGCGGCAGTGGTCCCTTCTTCTCGGCAACGACGGTCGAGATACCTGCCTCGGGGGCGAGGTCGACCAGCCGCTGAGTGATGATACCGTCCATCACCAGTACTGTGACGCCGTTGTTTCCCTTCTTCTGCAGCTTTTCCTGCAGCTTGGTAATCGGGAGTTCGTCGCTCAGCTTCTCGCCCGAGAGCAGCCGCACGTTCTTGCTGCCCTTGAGCGCGTCAAGGTGCTCGAGCAGCGCCTGTGCTTCTGCGGGGGCGGCAGCCTTGACTGCCTCTGGCTCAGCGGCTGGCTCCTCTGCAGGCGCCTCAGCCAGGGCCGCGGGCTCTTCCGCCGCTGCCGAGGGCTCAGCGGCTGGCGCCTCTGCGGGCGCTTTCGTGTCCTTGCTGGCCTTCGACTTGCGTCCGCCACGTCGCGAGCGCTTTTTCTTGCCATCTTGCGCCCACTTGTTCTGGTCCTTGAACAGCTCGGTAGTCGACTTGTCGCGCAGGCACTTCATAATCTGCTTGTGCCCGAGGTGTTCGACTTCGATGTTGGTTGGTGCGCGCGCGACATAATTAATCTCGGCGACTTGGAACAGCTCGCGCAGGATCATCTCGCCGCCGCGGTCGCCATCGACGAAAGCGGTGACGGTGCGCGACTTGCAGAGCTCGACAATCTCCTTGGGGATATTGGTCCCCTCGACAGAGATAGCGTTCTTGATGCTGTGCCGCAGCAGGTTCAGGACGTCGCTGCGTCCCTCGACCAGGATGATGGCGTCGCTTTTCTCAACGTTGGGGCCCGCGGGGAGCTTGCCACCATAGGTGACGATTTCATCGGTCTGGATTAGCTGCCTGACGGAGTCGGTAATGTTGACTCCGGCGCTGCGGGACTCGGTCACGATGCCGAGCAGCAGCTCGCGGGCGCGCTCAATAATCTGGTCACGCTTGCCGGCACGGCTGTCTTCGAGGGTGTTTACCTTGAGGGTCGCCTTGCAGGGACCGACGCGCTCGACTGTCTCGAGCGCGGCGGCGAAGACCGAAGTCTCCACCTGGTCCATACTGGAGGCTATGGTAATTTCGCCAATCGACTTGCCATTGCTACTCTTGATGTCCACTTCAATCCGGCCCATACGGCCCGATTTCTGCATGTCCCGGAGGTCCAGTTCGTCGCCGAGCAATCCTTCGGTCTGACCGAAGATTGCACCGACTACGTCGGATCGCTCAACCACGCCGTTGGCCGTGATTCTGGCTTGGATAACGTACTTACTACTGTTGGGGTCTGTCATTTTTCCACCTTTTGCTTGTGCGGCCTGAGCCCCTCTCAAACAAGTCCGAACGTCTGGTCCTGGACTCTTTGTTGAGAGTCGATAAAGTGATTACCGTAATGGCCCGCAGGCCGGCCCGGCCGGTACAGGGACCTAATTAAAGCTGGCGGTCCGCGACGGAGCCATTTTATCCAGCCCCATGCTGCCGGCGCAATGCACGTCGTGACATTACTGGCGCAGCCTCGACAGAAACACCCGCTGGCAAAGCGCAAGCTACTGCTGAAGGGGCAGCTTGAAATAGTTGGCCGAGGCACTTTCGGACTGGTCTGGCTGACCGATTTCTTCGAACAGTTCTGGACTTGTGCGCAGGAAATCGACGCGGAAGCGAAGGTGAAACTGCGCGAGAGCGGCTTCGACGAAATGAACTGGACCGCCGCGTTCCGCTTCGCCGGTTTCAAGGCGCGACTTTCAGCGCAGAAATACAAGGGCTTCTACGGCGTCCCGCGTAACTGCTATCTCCAGCTGAAAATCGGGACCGCCAACCCCAACGACCTGCGCATGTTCCTGCGACTGCTGGCCGACAAGTTCGAGAAACCGCCCTGGGCCATCAACAACTGGACCAAGCTTGAAGCCAGCTCGGGATTCGACCAGGAAGCGATTATCAGCGGCTGGTCGGAAGCGATGGGACGCGAAATCAGCGTCGCCGACACCGCAGGTGGCTGGAGCCTTCCGTTCATGGGCGGCAGCAAAGCTGCGGCAGACGCTCCCGCAACGCCCGATGCCGGCGACATCGAAGTGCTGACTGACTCCGAAGGCAGGGAACACCGCTTCCGGGTCCACGGCACGCTCGAGGTTGAGGGCGAAGAGTATGCGGTGATGTCACCCGCCGAAGACGGCGAGGATGTGCTCGAGGTGGATATCCTGCACTTTGCCAAGGGCGGCGGCTACGAATCGGTTGATGATGAAGAGCTCTTCAACGCGCTGGCCGAGGCGGCGCAGGAACACTTGGCGGCGTAGCGACAAGTGAAACCTTATTGCCGGTAGGGAATGCCGCCCCGGGAATGGGCCGGTAGATCAGCCCGGAAGATCGCCGCCTTCGCAAGGCGGAGGCCGCGGGTTCAAATCCCGCCCGGTCCACCAGGAGCATAACATGCCACTCGAACTCGACCTGCATTCGCTGAGACACGGCCCTGAACTGGTTAAGCGCGGCTTCGCCCGCATGCAGAAAGGCGGCGTCATCATGGACGTCACCAACGCTGCACAGGCAGCCATCGCCGAGGACGCCGGCGCCGTCGCCGTCATGGCGCTCGAGCGCGTGCCGGCCGATATCCGTGCCGAAGGCGGCGTCGCGCGCATGTCGGAGCCGCAGAAGATTCGCGAAATTATCGACTGCACCACGATTCCAGTGATGGCCAAATGCCGCATCGGCCACACCGCCGAAGCGCGCGTGCTCGAGGCCCTCGGAGTGGACATGATTGACGAGTCGGAAGTGCTGACGCCGGCCGACCCCTACTTCCACGTCATCAAGCGCAACTTCACCGTCCCGTTCGTTTGCGGCGCCACATCGCTCGGCGAGGGGCTGCGCCGTGTCTGGGAAGGCTCGGCCATGATTCGCACCAAGGGCGAGGCGGGGACGGGGAATATCGTAGCAGCCATGCGCCATGCGCGGCTGCTTGACGCCGAAATTGCGGCGGTGCAGCAGTCTGACGACCGCGCCGCGATGGCGACCCACGTCGTCGACAAATATTTTGAACTTGATCGCGAGGTGGTGACCAAACTCGGCTCATCATCCGGTGCGACTCCGTTCGAGATGCCGCGCTCGCAAATCGAGGCGGAAGTCACCGAACTGATGGACGAAGTTGCGAAGCTGGGGCGGCTACCGGTCGTCACCTTCACCGCGGGCGGCATCGCGACGCCGGCCGATGCGGCACTGATGATGCAGTTCGGGATGGATGGACTATTCGTCGGCTCGGGCATCTTCAAGTCTGACGACCCGGCCGAACGCGCGCGCGCCATCGTGGAAGCGACAGCGCACTTCGACGACCCTCACGTCGTGGCAAGGGTCTCGGGCGACCTCGGCAGCGCGATGGACGGCCTGGAAGAGGCAGCGCTGGAAACGAAGATGGCTTCGCGCGGGCACTGAGCCCGAGTACTGGCTGGTCTGGCGCTACTGAAAGCCCCTGCAGACTTACTTACCGAAGAGCTGGTCGCGGTAGATGTAGCCGAGCGCCCCGAATACCGCCATCACTATAGCAACAATCAGGCTAATCGAGCTCCATTCAGGGCCGCCGTCGGCAGCCTGGACCGTGACCGGGAAAGTGCCCACGTTACCCTTCTCGTTGCTCTCGTCGATTGCGTTGGCGGCGTCGACCACGATGATGACCGTGTGCGGGCCTGCGGGGATGTTACTCCACGTAGCCGTGACGGTATAGGAGTGCTCGATGCCGGCACTGAGGTCGGCGCCGTCGACCGAGACGTTGGCGAACTCGTTGCCGGCTGCGATTGAGTCAGCGTAGAATGCGACGTGGAAACTGCCGGTGATGTTCTCCTCCAGCAGCTTGAGCGTCGCCTCCATCACGAGGTTGTCGCCCGCCTGCGGGGAGTCGCTGGTGAAGTTGAGCGAGGAGACGTAGAGGTCAGGCCGCACCATCGGTGCCGGCTCGACCTGCGCGCCGAAGACCGCTTCGTTGCCGGCACGGTCGGTGACGGTCAGGACGACATTGAATCCATCGTCCTGCAGCTCGGCGTAGACGTGCTCCATGACCGCCCCGGAGGCGTTCATGCCGTCGCCGAACTCCCAGTTGAAGGTGAGGTTGGCCAGCGAGTCGAAGTTGTCCTCGGTCTTTGACGCGTTGAAAATCACCGGCATACCCTCCATCGCCTTCTGCAAGGCTTGCTCATCTTCCTCGATAGTGCCGTTACCATCGATGTCGTAGTAGTAGGTGAAGCGGGCGTCCGGAATCGTGATGTCGTTCACGATGATAGTCGCCCCGGTCGAGGCGCTGTTGCCAGCTACGTCGGTGGTGGTTAGCGTAATCTCGTAGTTCCCGGGCTCGCTGAACTGCTTGCTGACGATTGAGCCGCTGTCGCTGCCCTCTTCGCCGAAGTCCCATGCCCAGGAGGCAATCTCGCTCTCTCCGTCGCTCGAGCCGGAGCCGTTGAAGACCAGCGTCGAGGTATCCTCGTTGACGTTGGTGTCATTGTAGGCTGCGCCTTCGTCCACGATGGAAGCCTTGACCGTGGTCGTAAAGCTGGAAATGGGCGCATTGCCGTCAACCAGGATTGTGACGCTCGCGGTGTCCACATTGCCATACTGGTCCATTGCGGTCAGGTTGACCGTGTAGCTGCCGCCCGCGCTCCAGGAATGGTTGAGCTCTTCCTGGTCGTAGCTGCTGGCGCCGCCCTCGCCGAAGTTCCACTCCAGCTGGGTGATGCCGACCGTTGCGCTCGCGCCGGCCGCCGAGAAGTTGACCGCTTCATCGACCGCGACGACAAACGCGCCGTCTAGCATGCTCGCCTCGCTGGTGACCACGACGTCTGCCGTCGGGCCGGGGTTGAGTTGCAGCAGCACAATCATGCCACTAACGTCCATTACCGGGATGTTCGAGGTGACGGCCGGGATGTCCGGCAGCGCCGCGACCCGGGTACCGCTCGAAGCAGTATCGAGCACGATTTCCAGGTTCTCGCCAGCGCCGTCGCCAGCCACGGTTACGCCGGTTGCGTAATCTGCGTGGAACGCGAAGATGTAGTTGTCGTTAGCCGCTGCACTGGGGCGCACGACGTGTGTCGCGCCGCCCAGCTTCGCGGCTGCGGTCCAGGTAGCGGTCGAAGCCTCGTAGAGCATAACCTCGGCGTCACGCAGCGTGTTGCCGTCGCCGTCGAGGATGCGCACATATTTCAGGTTGTCATCGTTGACCGCTGAAAGCACGACGTCCGCTGAGCTACCGATTGAGGAATAGTAGCCGCTCGCGGTGACACGTAGCGTGAAGGACTCGTTGGCGAGCCCGCTGAAGCTGAAGTTCCCGTCGGCGTCCGTGGTTGCGCTGCGCTCGTAAGCGGCGCTGCCGCCCCACCAGTCGTCGCCGGATTCCTCGCCTGCCAGCGTGACGCTGGCGCCATCGATGGCGGAGGAGCCATCAATGACGTTGCCGGCAAAGATGCCGGAGCCGCCCATCGTGGCGACCAGGATAACATCATCCATGCTGCCGCTGCCGTCAACGGTGACGTCGTTCACGACGGCGAGGTAGCCCACCATATCGTAGCCGAACTTGTAGTCGCCATCCCCGAGGTCGTCGAGGCTGTACCAGCCGTCCTCGAGCGTCAAGGTGGTCGTCACAGCGCCGGTCGCGGTGTTGAACGCGCTGACCGTCGCGCCAGCGAGGCCCGCTCCATCAGCCAAGACGAAGCCGTCCCGGTCGTAGGTATCAGCGCTCGCACTGGTTGCAAGAAGCAGCCCCGCGAATGCTCCGCAGAGCAGCATGGCGGTGGCTAGCAGGACTTTGAGCGATTGTCGCTGTTGAGTCATGGTGATCACTCCCGGAAAGAAACCCGGGAGGCGGCCGAGTCAGGGGCTGTATATATAGATTGCAACACGATTTTCGTCGGGAGAGAGGGGTCAATTCACGAAGATAGCAGGCCTCAATGGAGCCGCCTGCTGGGCCTTCCCAACGGCGTCGCCTGTCGCGTCTCCGGCAGGCGCAACCGCCACCTCGCAGCCGAACGTTGCGGCAAGGAATTCGGCCGCCTGCTCCAGCACTGCCGCCTCGTCGAGCTGCTCGCCGTAGCGCGCCGCCCAGCCGGGGCCAAGCGCAGGAATCTCTTTCAGCGCCCACTGCTTCAGGAAGGGGGCTGCCTCTTTCCGCACCACGGCGGGCAGCGCGGCCATCGCCGCCTTCATCAGCGATTGCATATTGACGCGCCCGCGCTCGTCGGCCAGCCCGGCGGCGAGGCCGACCGCCTGCCACTTCCAGTCGGGCGCGACCAGCAGCGTAATCGCCTGCGGCGACTCGATGCGCGCCACCTTCAAGATGGCCACGATGTCGGCGTGCGTGCGCTGGACCAGCGCTTCGCCGCGCAGCAGCGTCGCGGGCGCCGGCTCGCCGTCGGGGTAGGGCGCTTCGCTGGCGAAACCGTCGCCGCCGAGCAGCTCCCACGCCTCCTCGGCCAGGTGCGGCACTATCGGCGCGAGACCGCGCGTGACGGTCGACAGGTAGTCGTGGAGCAGGTCGCGCCGCGGCGCTCCGCAACGGCGCAGATACCAGCGGTAGTGGCGCGGCAGCTCGAAGAAAAGCCGGCGCATCGCCGTGCGGAAGCGCATTAGGTCACACGCCCGCCGCGCATCGTGCGCCGCCTGCGAGAGTATCGCCGCGAACCAGTCGTCGGCGGGGTGCGGTTCGTCGCGGCCGCTGCCGACGTTCTCGGTGACGAAGCGCAGCCAGCGCTCCAGCTTGCGGCCGGCGGTATCAGCGAAGCTCGCCTCCCAGTTGGGGTCATCGAGCCCTTCACCGGAGTTGCAGAGCGTCAGTCGCGTCGCGTCGGCGCCGTAGCGGTCAATCAGCTGGCGGATGGTGTAGAAGTTACCGCGCGACTTGGACATCTTCTCGCCGTCGACCAGCACCCAGCCGTTGACCGCGAAGCCGCGCGGCCACTTCTCGGGCGGGAAGATGGCGGTATGGTTAAACAGGCTGAAAGACAAGTGGTTCTGGATAAGGTCCTTGCCGCTCACGCGCAGGTCGTAGGGATACCAGTATTCGAATTCGGCGCGCCACTCTGCAACCTGCGCCGCGTCGTGGCCCGGCACCGCGGCAGGGTCGCCGTCGCCGAAGAGCGCCTCGAACAGCTCCCCGCCCAGCTTACTGGCCGGCAGCGAATTGACGTGGTGCGCGACGGTGTAGTAGGCCATGTAGATGGTCGAGTCGCTCAATGACTCGATGACCCACTTCGCGTCCCACGGCAGCCGCGTTCCCAAGCCTTGCTCGCGCGCGCAGGCCCAGTCGCGCAGCCAGCCCAGCACGTGCTCGAACTGCGCGCGCGCCTTGCGCGGGAAGAGCGTCATCGCGTCGAGCGCCTCGCGGGTGCGCGCGGTCCACGCCTCGTCGTCGTATTTCAGGAACCACTGGTCCTCGACTATTTTGACGGTGCAGTCGGTGAGCCAGCGGGTGCGCGCGGGGCCGGTCAGCTCGTAGTAGCGCGCAGCGTTGCCGCTGGCGATGAGCGCCGCGCGCACCTTCTCGCGCGCCGCGTCCACCGGCAGGCCGGCGCAGTCCATGCCGACCGAGTCGAGCATCGTGCCGTGCTGGAAGCTGTGCAGGTAGAGCTGCTGCTTCGCCTCCTCCAGCCGGGCGCGGTCATGCTGGTCGCGCACGCCCATCTGCCGGCAGAGCGCGGGCGCCGGAACGGTGCCGAGCTCGCCCGAATCGATAATCGCGAGGGGCCCTATTTCTTTTATATATTTATGGTTGAGACCCCACTTCGCACAGAGTTCCACCGACGCCTGCAGATCAGCCAGCCCCTGCCAGTCGTCCGGCGCGTCGCTCGGGACCGACGTCACGATGCCGGAGCCGATGGCGGCGTCGCAGAAATCGGCCGGCAGTACCATCAGCTCGCGGTCGATTCCGGGCGGCGCGTAGCGCTGCCCGATGAGCTCGCGGCCCGTAATCGTGCCGAATTCCTCGACTTCGTGGCCCTGCAGCCGCAGTTTGGCCGGCATCTGTTGCGAGCAAATCCACACCTCGCCATCGACCCGCGCTCGCGCGTAAGTGCCGCTGCCGTCAACCCACAGGTTGGTCTGCCCGAAGACCGTCTCGGGCCGCAGCGTCGCCGCGACCAGCGTCCCCACGTCCCCGCGGAACTTGAGCAGGCAGTATTCCTGCGGTGTCTCGCCTTCGCCCGAGATGCGGTCGTGATCGCCGACGACCGTCTCGCGTTCAGGGCACCAGACGACCGGAAACGACCCCTTGCGCAGGTAGTCGCCCTCGCGCAACCGGTTGAACTGCCAGCGGATGAACGCGTCGTAAGCCGGGTTCTGGTCGGTGGTGATGAAGCTGCGGCGCCAGTCGACCGCCAGCCCCAGCGACTGCAAGTCCTGCTGGAACCGCTCGGGAAAGTGCTCGAACCACGCCTGCGGCTCCGCCAGCGATTCCGCCAGCGCGCCGGTGATGCCCATCTGCTCCAGCGCGCGCAGCTGCCCCGGCTCGCCTTCGGCGACGCGCTGCGCCGCAGCGGCGATGGGGGTGCCGGTGCAGTGGAACGCGAAGGGCCACAGCACGTTGCGCCCGCGCATGCGCTGGTAGCGAGCCATCATCTCGGCGCGTAGCAGCGTGAAGCCGTGCCCCAGGTGCGGGTAGCCGTTGACGTATGGATACGGGAAATTGACGAAATATTTTTCTCGCCCGGGGTCGGGCTCCGCCTCGAAGAGCCGCTCGTCGGTCCAGCGCTGCTGCCACTTCGCTTCCCGCTCGGGGACGCTCACGGCCGCGGCAGTCGGCGCTCCGTTATAAAACGGCCAACAGGTAAAATAGAACCCCGGTCTGCGAGCCGAGCTATGATACGCTTCGGGCCGGCGGGGATACCGCTCTCGTGCAAGGGACGCACCATCCGCGACGGCATCGAGGACATCCACGCGCTGGGGCTGCACGCGATGGAAATCCAGCTGGTGCGCGGCCGCGCCGTCGTCGAGCTGGATGACTTCGAGGAGCTGGGCGAGATTGCCCATTCGCTCGATATCTACATGGCTATTCACGCGCCCTACTACATGGATTTCCTCGGCAACGGCTATATGCGCAACAAGTCAAGCAAGTTCCTACAGTTCGCCGGCGAAATCGGGACGAGGATTGGCGCGCGCACCATCGTCACCCACATCGGCCCCTACCATAACTACTCCTCGCGCGAGGCCATCGAGGCGCTGGTGCCAGCCTTCCGCGAGCTGCGCAACCACTACCTGCAACACAACCACCGCCCGCGCATCGGCATCGAGCTCTCGGGGCGGCCGGACCTGTTCGGCACGCTGCGCGAAATCACCGAGCTCTGCCAGCGAGTGCGCGGGCTGGTGCCGATAATCAACTGGCCCCACCTCCACGCACGCGGCAACCGCTGGCTCAACGACCGCGAGAGCTTCAAGCGCGTCTTCGACTTCTTCGAGGCCAACCTCGGGCTCGACAAGTTCTACTGCCACTTCTCGGGAGTCGAGTTTGACGTCGACGGCAACGAGCGGCACTACGCGCCGGTCAAGCGGGGCGAAATCAAGTTCGAGCACCTGGCCGAGGTAATCCTCGAGAACGACTACAACGTCATCATGATTTCCGACTCGCCACTGATGGAGCACGACGCGATGTACATGAAGCTCATCATGGAGCGCGGCGAGTCGCGGCGGCAGGAGCGCATCGCCCGCCGCGAAGCTTCCGAGCGCATCCGGCAGGTGCGCGAAGCGGCCGCCGAAGCCTGAAACGCGGACGCCAGCGGGCGCCGGGCGCTAAATTCTAAATACCCCCCCAAGGTCGAGCCGACGGTCTGACGGCCATAGCGGTGGGGTTCACCCGTTCCCATTCCGAACACGGAAGTTAAGCCCACCAGCGTTCCTGGGGGTACTGTGGTGCGAGAGCCCACGGGAATCCGGGATCGCCGTCAACCAACCTTTTCCGAGCGGCCTCAGGCGGCGGCGCTCGCAAAACCTCCTCACTCCGCCCGGGGCGCAACCTGCGCCGACGGCCGGTTGCTTGACGGAAACAACATTGTGATGTAGTGCGCCCAGCGTCAGCATTTGATGAAAAACTCCAAATACAACGGGCGTCCCGTGGCGTCGCCCATGGGAGCCGAAGAAGTGCTGCGCGCAGTCAGAGACCCGCTACTGAAGCGGGACGTCGTCAGCCTGGGCTACGTGCGCGGGCTGACCGCCAGCGGCAGCCGCGTGCGCTTCACGCTGCGGCTGCCGTCGCCCGCGTCCCCACACGGCGATGCGCTGGCGGCGCAGTGCCGCGAGGCGCTGCTGGCGCTCGACGACGTTACTCACGTTGATATCGAGGCGGCGTGGGAGGTGCCGCGGCTGCCGGCGCTGGAAGCGGCGACGACGCCCGCCGCGCTGGCACAGGTGAAGCAGATTATCGCTGTCGCGAGCGGCAAGGGCGGCGTCGGCAAGTCGACCGTCGCGGTCAACCTGGCGTTCGCCTGTGCCCGGGCTGGCGCGCGCGTTGGGATTCTGGACGTCGACGTCTACGGCCCGTCGGTGCCGGCGATGCTCGGCCTGCGCGACCATAGCCTGGCGGGAGGCCAGCAGGGGGTACTGCAGCCGGTCGAAGCGCACGGGCTGAAGGTGATGTCGATGGGCTTCCTGACGACGAGCGAGACGCCGCTGATATGGCGCGGACCGATTGCGTCGCAGCTGGTGCAGCAGTTCCTGGGCTCGGTGGCGTGGGGCGAACTCGACTACCTTTTCGTGGATTTGCCACCGGGGACCGGCGACATACAGCTGACGCTTACCCAAGCCGTGCCGCTGTCAGGAGCTATCATTGTCACGACGCCGCAGGAAGTGGCATACACCATCGCCGAGAAGGGGCTGCGCATGTTCCAGCAGGTCAAGGTTCCGATACTTGGCATCGTCGAGAACATGGCCTACTATCACTGCCCCGAGTGCGGTCACAATGACCCCATCTTCCGCGAGGGCGGCGGCACGGCCGCGTCGCAGAAACTAGACATTCCGTTGCTGGCGCGCATCCCGCTCAACTCCAGTATCGCCGCCGCGATGGACGCTGGCGAACCAATCGCGGAAGGCGAAATCGGCGACGCGTTCGCTGCGCTGGCGGGCGAAGCGATGGCGCGTTCCTCCGCGACGGCGCTGGGCGAGGCGCTCAACCCCGCCGCGCCGCAGGAGCTGGCGGTGGTGGCGGGCGGCGCGGTGCAGGTCAAGTGGCGCGACGGTGCCGAGCAAATTATCCCGGCGCACACGCTGCGCAGTGAATGCCCCTGCGCCGGCTGTGTCGACGAGTTCTCGGGTGAGAAGCTACTACAGCCGGGGCAGATACCTGCTGATATCACGGTCGCGAGCAGCGCCAGCGTCGGCCGCTACGCGGTGCGGCTCGACTTCAGTGACGGGCACAACAGCGGCATCTTCGAGTTCGCGCGGCTGCGCGCCATCGGCGACGCGGCGGCCGATGCAGCGGCGTTCGAGGTTTGAGCGGCGGCGCGCCCGCCATGCACGGCGACATCTTGCTGCTCTCGTGCTACGAGCTGGGGCACGCACCGGCCGGCATCGCTTGGCCGGCGGCGTTCCTGCGACGTGCCGGTTTCTCACCGCAAGTAATTGACTTGTCGACCTGCGAGCTGGACGAGGCGGCAGTGCGCGAGGCGCAGCTGGTCGCGATTTCGGTCCCGATGCACACCGCGCTGCGGCTGGCGGTGCCGGTCGCCCGGCGCATTCGGGAGCTGAACGCGGCGGCGCACATCTGCTTCCACGGCCTTTACGCGCAGCTCAACCGCGAATGGCTGCTCGCGAACGTTGCAGACAGCTGCCTTGGCGGGGAGTCGGAGCAGGCGCTGGTGGCGCTCTGTGAGGCGCTGGCGCGGGGCGAATCCGCGCCAATGCCGGCAGCGCCGCTGCTGGCGCGACCGGATTACCCGATTCCCGACGGCAGTGGCCTTGCGGGCGGCTACGCCGAGTTGTTGGACAACGGCCATTCCGTGCAGGCGGGCTTTGCCGAGGCAACGCGGGGGTGCAAGTACACTTGCCGCCATTGCCCGGTCACGCCGGTCTACAACGGCCGTTTCTTTGTCGTCCCCGTCGAGAACGTGCTGCAGCAGGTGCGCAAGCAGGTGGCCGGCGGGGCGCGCCACATCACCTTCGGCGACCCTGATTTCCTGAACGGCCCACGGCACGCCTTGCGGGTGGCCGAGGCGCTGCACGCCGAGTTCCCGCAGCTGACATTCGACATCACCGCCAAGGTCGAGCACCTGCTGGACCACGCCGATTTGCTCCCTCAGCTGGCCGAGTGTGGCTGCCTGTTCATCGTCACGGCGGTTGAGTCATTGAGCGACCACGTGCTCGAAATCCTTGACAAGGGGCACACGCGCTCCGACGTCAAGCGGGCGCTGGCGGCGACGCGCGCGGCGGGGATTGCGATGCGACCGTCGCTGGTCGCCTTCACCCCATGGACGACGCTCGATGACTATCTCGAGCTGTTCGAGTTCGCCGCCGATAATGCCTTGGTGGGAGCCATCGAGCCGGTGCAGTTCACCATCCGGCTGCTGCTGCCGCCCGGGTCGGCGCTGCTCGACCACCCCGAGATGGCGCCGCACTTGCGCGGGCTCCGCGAGAAGGACTTCGGCCACCGCTGGGAGCATCCCGACCCCTACATGGACGCGCTGCACCACGAGGCGGTCGCGGTCGCCGAAGAGGGGGGCGACGATGCGACGCTTTTCCACGCGCTCTGGAGCGTGGCGCGCTCCGCGGCGGGGCAACCGCCGCCGCCGATGGTGGTGGCGACGCCGGGACCGCGACTCTCTGAAAGCTGGTATTGCTGCGCTGAGCCGAGTCCGGGGCTGCTGAAACTTGGTGAACCAAGCGCTTAATAGCGCGATAGCACACACCCCACACGATGGCCGAAATCCGTATCCGGGGCGAGCCGACCGCCGACCAGCAGGTGTGCCGTTTTGTCGTCGACCACAGCCTGCATGGTGGCAACGCTAGTTTCACTTCCGCCGCGGCGGCCGAAGGGGCGCCGCTGGCCGAGGCGCTGTTCGCGCTGCCGGACGTCAGCGCGGTCACCATCGCGCGCGACACGGTCAGCGTAACCAAGCAGGGCGACGCGGCGTGGCCCGAAATCGGCAAGCTAATCGGCGACGCCATCCGCGCGCAGATTGCAAGCGGCGAGCCGGCCGTGGGTGAGATGACCCCGGCGAGCGGCGAGGAACTCTTTGAGCGCGTGCAGGCAGTGCTTGTCAACGAGATTAACCCCAGCATCGCCAACCACGGCGGTGTCGTCACGCTGCAGCGGATCGAGGAGGGCAAGGCGTATGTCCAGATGGGTGGCGGCTGCCAGGGCTGCGGCATGGCCGACGTGACGCTCAAGCATGGAATCGAGTCCTACCTGCGGCAGAAAGTCCCGGAAATCAGCGAGGTCGTCGACGTCACCGACCACGAGCAGGGCGAGAACCCCTACTTCGAGCCCGGCAAGGGCGCCGGCGGTGGCAAGGCGGGCGGCGGTGGCGAGGCGGGCGGCGGTGGCGAGGCGGGCGGCGGTGGCTGCAGCGCTTGCGGTGCCAGCAAGTAAGTTACCCGTTTCCGCGTAGCGTGAGCAACCTCTGCAACGGCATTACCTCTGGAGACAGACGAGCGAGCCGCCGCTCCAGCCCCGGCAGGTGCCCTTCGCCGACGACCGCCGCCACGCGCTGGCCGTCGCGCAGCAGCGCCACCAGCCGCCGCGCCATGTGGCGGTCGCGGCGGTCAATCAACTCGCGCTGGAGCGACGGGAAACGGCGCGCGAACTCGGCGAGTTCGCGCGAGAAGTCACCGGTCGCGAGCGGGTTTTTGCCAGCCGGTGGACCGCTCGCCAGCGCTTCCGCGCCCAGCAGCGGTGGCAGCAGTTCGCGCGCCAGCGCCAGCCGCTCGCGCCAGCCAAGCGCCCGCCAGGCGCGCTGCAGCGTCGGGATGACCGGCAGGTCGACCAGCGCCAGCCGCGCGCCGAGTCGCTGCGCGGTGCGGCCCGCGGCGAGCATGTCGCTGCCGGGCGGCGCGCCCAGGATTTCACCCAGCCGCTCCTGCAACGACGCGAGTAGCCGCAGCAGCAACGGCCCGCGGCGTGGCCTGACGGGCGCCCGCAAGGCCGCCCAGCGTTGTGGGTCCAGTTCGAGCGCGACGACGTCGGGGTCGAAAGTGCGCAGCACCCGCTCAAGCGGCAGCGCCAGCTCCATCACGTGCGCCGTCCCCACCAGCAGCAGCCGTCCCGCCACAAAGGGCAGCGACCGCGCGCATAAATATGCGGCAGCCTGCGCTGCACTCATGTTCAGCAGCTCGGCAGACCCGGACGCGCCCGAGAAATGCCCCTTCTGCAAGAAAGACATCGGCGTGGTCGACAATACCTACCGCTTCAGCACCATCGACCTGGATACCGGCGGCGGACAGGTGATGTCAATCTCCTGCGCAAACTGCCGCAAGGTTCTCGGCTTCGTCAACGCCTGAAGGGCGGGACGGGAGAGCCGGCCAGGTAGAGCCAGAGGAACGACGTGGTTGCCGCGGCCGCAATCGTCGCGAGGATAATCGAGCCGCGGCGCACCGTCTCGTAACTCGGCGCCGCGTTGGGCGGCAGTTCACGCCAGTGCGCTAGCGGCTGCAGCAGTAGTATCCAGCCGGTCCACCAGAGCAGGTTGTTGTCCCACGGAAACACGTCGGTCACCCCGCTCCAGAGCAACAGGCCGGCGCCGGCGGCCGTCGCCGCCCACGAGAGCCGCATCGTCGCCACCGCGCCGAAGCGCGTCGCGAAGGTGGTCGTCCCGACCGCGCGGTCGGCGGCAACGTCGACCGCCATCGTGGGGCAGTAGAAGGCGACGAGGTAGCAGACGACCGAGGCGAAGTAGAGTCGCGGGAATTCCGCCAGCGGCTGCGAGAGCGACCAGCCCGCCAGCGGCAGCAGGAAGCCGAGGCTGACACCGTTGGAGGCTATATCGAGGCCGGGCCGCTCCTTGAGCCGCAGCGGCGCGACGTTGTAGGCGAGCGAAATCGCCGTGAGGCAGAGCAGGCAGAGCAGGAAATCGCGTCCCGCGAACGCCGCCAGCGCCAGCGTCGCGACCTGCAGCGCGCCAAAGAGCGCCCATCCGGCGGCCGGGGTGAGGTCGCCCCGCACGAGCAGGCTGAACGCCTTGCGGGGATTCCGCCGGTCGGTCTCGAGGTCGCAGAGGTGGTTCAGGACGAAACTGCTCGCCGTCAGGAGCGCGACCGTTACCAACCCGAGCAGGCCGGCGCGGCTGCTCCACTCCTGCGCGCCGACGATGAAACCAATCTGGAACGGCACCAGCGCGACCAGCCAGAACTCGACGCCGATGAACCGCAGCCAGAGTCGCAGGGGCGCGCGCACGCCGGCGAAGCGCTCGGGCGCTTAATGAAGCCGGGGGCAGCCGTTCTGGGCGCACTCTTAATTCAGGGGCGACGCGTCGCCGCGCGATGAGCGATGACTTCGCGTATGCGCACGGTCGCGACGACATCGTCTGGATGGCGCAGAACACCAACCATCTGCCGACGCATCCCGCCATCGAAGAGGCAATCCGCGACTCGGCTGCCAGCCACGAGTTCAACAAGTATCCGCTCGTGGAGGGGCTGCCGCGGCTGCGCGAACTCATCCTGGAGGATTTGGGCCTGCCAGACTTCGGGATGCACCTCACCAACGGCGGCACCGAAGCCCTGTACTGCCTGATGCGCTACCTGCAGCCGGCAGGGAGCCGCATGATTACGTCGGACCCGTCCTACTTCATCATCCACAAATTCGCGAAAATGGGCGGCGCCGAGTGCACCGACCTGCCGATTTACGGCGGCACCTGCCGCTTCGACCTGGACGCGGTCCGGGCCGCGATTACGCCCGAGACGAAGAGCATCCTGCTGATTGACCCGCTCAACCCGCTCGGCTCGACCTACCCGCGCGAGGAGGTGCGGGCGCTGTGCGAAATCGCGCACGAGCACGACCTGTGGATTATCGATGACATCACCTACCGCGACTTCGCGCCGGAGCATACGCTCGCGACCGAGTTCGCGCCAGAGCGCACGGTCATCGCCTACTCGGTGAGCAAGAACTGCGGCCTGGCGGGGCTGCGCGTGGGGGCGCTGGTGGCGCCGCAGGAGTTCATCGACGACATCGTCGGCAGTATGGTCTCCGACTTGGGGATTTCAATCATCGGCCAGCGCGCCGCGATTGCCGCACTCGAAACGAAACCGGAATGGCTGTCGCGCAACATCGAAATCTGCAGCCACAATCAGGCCATTATCAAGCGCGCCGTCGACGCTGTCGACGGCGCGCACCTGCCGGTCTACCCGTCGGCAGCCAACATGATGGTCATCGACATCGCCGATTGCGGGGTTTCGCCGCAGGTGGTGCAGGACGCACTGCTCTACGACCACCAGATTTTCATCCGGGCCGGGAATTATGTTTCGGCACGATTCGGCGACCGCTTTGTGCGCGTCTCCTTTTCACTGCCGACACCTGAGGTCGAGCGGTTCGCCGAGCATTTCCCGCGCGTGATGGAGCGGCTGTGCGACTCGGGCTGATTGGCTGCGGCTCAATCGGCTCGACGCTGGCGCGCTTCCTGCAGGCGGAGCCGGGCGTCAGTGAAATCATCATCTGGGACCGCGCCCGCACCCGCGCTCGCGAACTGGCGCGCACGATGGACAAGGTGACTTGCGTCCCCAGCTTCGGCGCGATGCTCGACGAAGTCGAGGTCGTCGTCGAGGCGGCATCACAGGGCGCGCTGCGGTCACGCGGCCCCGCCGTGCTCGAGGCGGGCTGCGAACTGGTCGTGATGTCGGTCGGCGCGCTCACCGAACCATCGGTGCTGCGCGCTCTCGAGCGCGCAGCGAAGAAGGGCGGCAGCCGCTTCCACGTCCCGTCGGGCGCCATCGCCGGGCTTGACGGGCTAAAGTCAGCGCAGGTCGGCAACCTGCGCCGCGTCGAACTGGAGACGCGCAAGCCACCGCGCATGTTCGAGGGCACCGAAGCGTGGGAAAACGGCGCGCTGGCGCGCATCCGCAAACCGCGCACCATCTTCGACGGGACCGCCGCCGAGGCGTGCCGCCGCTTCCCACAGAACGTCAATATCGCCGCGACGCTGGGGCTGGCGGGGCTCGGCGCCGAAGGCACGCGCGTGCGCATCGTCGTCGACCCGGACGCGGAGCGCAACACCCACACAATCACGGTCGCGGGCGACTTTGGCCGCATGCGCGTCGAGGTCGAAAACCGGCCCAGCCTGCGCAACCCGCGCACTTCGCACCTGGCGGCGCTCTCGGCAGTTGCGACCGTGCGGGGGCTGCTTTCCGAGTTTAAAATTGGAACTTGACTATTATGATTTATAGTGGGCTGCGGCTATTATCACTCCGCGCAGCCGAGCGTAACATAACATGCCTGAAACCACGAAACTTTTCGTTATTGGCGGAGCCGAAAAAAAGGGTCGGGGGGCCCGGCTCCTGCGCTTTTTCTTCGACTTGTGCGGAGGCGCCCAGAGCCGCATCACCCTCATCACCTGCGCCAGTCAGGTCCCGCTGAAAACCGGCGAAAAATACCAGAAGATATTTTTCGGAATGGGTGCTGCTTCGGTCAAGGTGCTTCCGATCCTGTCGCGGGAGGAAGCCAACTCGGCCGAGGCGATAGAGCTAATCAAGCAAGCCACCGGGATTTTCATTTCGGGAGGTAACCAGGTGAAAGTGGCCGCCACCATCGGCGGCACCCGGCTGGAAGCGGCGCTCGCAAGGCAGTTCCGGAAGGGGATTCCGACGGGAGGGACCAGCGCCGGCGCGTCAATTATGAGCTCGGTCATGGTTGCCGGTGGGATGCCTTTCACCTATTCACGCCGGAAATCAATTCGCCTTTCGGCAGGATTGGGGCTAATCCAGGACGTGATAATCGACCAGCATTTCAGGCAACGGGACCGGATTTACAGGCTGGCGGCAGCGGTCATGTCGCATCCCCGGAATCTTGGCGTGGGCATCGATGAAAATACGGCACTCTACATCGAGAACGGTACGGTCGCTTCGGTCATGGGAAGGGGGACCGTCACGGTCCTGGATGGGGGCGGAGTGGCCTATTCCAGCTATGCCGATGGCCATGCGGGAAAACCGATTTCGATTTTCGGGCTGATGATGCATGTCCTGGCTGACGGGGATGGTTTCGACTTCGCCACGAAGACACCCATCCGGAACGAGGATATCGGGGAAGAAATCGCGATACCGGCCGAAGAAGTGGTCCAATGAAAATCCGCGAAATACGCACGCTTTCAGGGCCCAACTACTGGACCCGCCGGCCCTGCATCCAGTTAGTCCTGGATATTGGCGAACTCGAGGAGACGCCGACCAACAAGATCAGGGGCTTCTACGGTCGCCTGAAGAAGGCGTTGCCGTCGCTCTACGACCACCGTTGCAGTATCGGCTCGAAGGGTGGGTTTTTCCAGCGGGTGAAGAAGGGGACTTGGATGGGGCATGTGGCCGAGCATGTCGCACTTGAGCTCCAGACTCTGGCGGAGATGGAGACTGGATTCGGCAGGACCCGTGAAACCAGCGAACGAGGGGTGTACAATGTAATCTATTCATATGTCGTAGGCGAAGCCGGGAAACGGGCAGGAATTCTGGCAGTGGAACTCTGTGAAAACCTCGTAGAGAAAAAGGACTTTGACATTGAAGCCGCTATACAGGAGCTGAAGGAACTGCGGGAAAAATACAAGCTGGGCCCCAGCACCGGTTCCATCGTCGCGGAAGCGGTGAGGCGGGGGATTCCCTACATCCGCCTGAACCGGGGCTCTTTTGTCCAGCTGGGTTATGGAAATCAGCAGCGCAAAATCCGCGCCACCATGACAGACCGGACGGCGAGCATCGCCGTCGATTACGCCGCAGACAAATGGGAAACCAAGAAAATCCTTGAGGACCACGGAATTCCCGTTGCCCGGGGCATCGTCACGCGAAAATTCGAGGATGCGAAAAAATCAATCAGGAAAATCGAGTATCCGCTGGTCGTCAAGCCGTTGGATGGAAACCACGGCCGGGGTGTGACGGTAGGCGTCAACAACCTGGAGCATTTCGCCACGGCGTTTGACGCCGCAAAATTACAATCCCGGAAGGGGTGGGTCATCATCGAAAAAACGCTGGCGGGGAATGACTACCGGGTGCTGGTCATCAACGGCAAAATGGTCGCGGCAGCTCACCGTGTCCCGGCGCACGTCATCGGCAACGGCAAGGATACCCTGCAGGCACTGATTGACCGGGAGAACGAGAACCCGCTGCGGGGTTACGGGCACGAGAACGTCCTGACCGAAATCACGGTTGACCACCAGACTGAGCGGCTAATCGAGGACGCTGGTTACATCCTGAAGTCAGTGCTTCCGAAAGGCGAGATACTGACGCTGAAAACCACCGCAAATCTCTCGACGGGCGGCACGGCGGTGGACATCACCGACGAGGTCCATCCGGCGAACGTCCACATCGCCGAGCGAGCAATTCGGCTGATTGGGCTTGACATCGGCGGCGTCGACATAATCGCGCCCGACCTGACGACGACGCTGAGCGAGAACGGGGGCGGCATTGTCGAAATCAATGCCGCCCCCGGTTTCCGGATGCACCTGCAGCCGACTTCGGGGCTGGCGCGGAACGTGGCGGAGCCGGTCATCGATATGCTCTTCCCGCCCGGAGTCCGCTCTACGATTCCCATCGTTGCGGTGACCGGGACAAATGGCAAGACCACGACCACGCGGCTCATCAACCACATCCTGAAGGGAGCCGGCTCGACGGTCGGGATGTGCACCACCGAAGGGGTCTACATCAAGAACCGGCTGATCTACCCCGGGGACATGACCGGCCCCAAGTCGCACGGGCTGGTGCTGTCTGACCCGACGATTGACGCGGCGGTCCTGGAGTGCGCGCGCGGAGGCATCCTGCGGGCCGGGCTGGGCTACCGGGAGTGCAACGTGGGGGTCGTCACGAACATCTCTCCCGACCACCTGGGGCTGAAAGGCATTGATACGTTGAAACAGCTCGCCCAGGTCAAGAGCGTCATCCCGCAAATAGTCAGGAAAGACGGCCACGCAATCCTGAATGCTGATGACCCCTTGGTAGCCCGGATGGAACGGTACGTCAGCGGCGAAACGATTTATTACAGCCTGGACCCACGGAACGAGATAATCCGAGACCACAAGAAAAACAATGGTATTTCCATAGTCCTGGAAGACAACCAGGTCTGCATCTACAAGGGCCCTTGGAAATACCCCCTGCTGCCGCTGGCCGACATCCCCATCACGTTCGATGGAAAAGCGGCCTTCAACATCATGAACACGCTGGCAGCTGTCGGTGCAACCTTTGCCCTCGGTATCAGCGACGACAATATCAAGGCGGGAATCAGTACTTTCTTCCCTTCCTATTCCCAGACCCCGGGAAGAACGACGCTGGAGGATATGCTGACATTCAAGGTCCTGATTGATTACGCCCATAATCAGGCGGGTTATCAGGCCCTGAAGGACTTCGCGCTGGCCCTGCCGGCGGAGCGGAGGATAGTGACGGTTTCCCTGCCGGGAGACAGACGGGAAGTAGATTTTGAACTATGTTCAAAAATCCTTAGTGAGGGATTCGACCAGATTATTGTTTTCGAATATTACCTGCGGGGAAGAAAACCCGGAGAAATAGTTGATTTATATAAAAAATACCTTATGAAATTCGGCGTAGATGAATCAGCAATTACTACATTCCGCGATGAAAAGGATGCGCTGAAGTTTGCCCTGGATTCGGCCCGGGAGAATGACCTCGTGGTCCTGTCCATTAACGATATTGACGGGGCGCATGCCCTGGTCATGGACTACAAGACCCGGATGGAAGCGGAATATAGCTAGTCGCGCCGGAGCAGCCTCAGATATCCAGGTTCTTGACTTCGGTCGCGTGCGCCTCGATGAACTCGCGGCGCGGTGCGACATCGTCACCCATAAGGGTGCGGAAGATTTCGTCGGCGCCGACCATCGGCCATAGCACCTCTTCGATGTCCTGGATGGTGACCTGCAGCAGCGTGCGCCGCTCGGGGTCCATCGTCGTTTCCCAGAGCTGGATGGCGTTCATCTCGCCGAGTCCCTTGTAGCGCTGGATGTGGTGGTTCTCGCCGAACTCCGCCTGCAGCCGTTCCAGCTGCAGGTCGTCGTAGGCGTACGCCGCCTTCTTACCGCGGGAAATCTTGTAGAGCGGCGGCTGCGCGATGTAGACGTAGCCGGCGTGAATCAGCGGCTGCATGTAGCGGTAGAGGAACGTCAGCAGCAGCGTGCGGATGTGCGCGCCGTCAACGTCCGCGTCGGTCATGATAATCAGCTTGTGGTAGCGCGCCTCCTCCAGATTCAGCTCCTCACCACCGGTTTCCTCGCCGTTCTCCTCATCGCTAGCGTCAAGCGCGATGTTGCACCCCATGGCGGTAATCAGCGCTATGATTTCGGCGTTGGCAAGCATCTTGTCGATGCGCGCCTTCTCGACGTTAAGGATTTTCCCGCGCAGCGGCAGTATCGCCTGCGTCGCGCGATTGCGTCCCTGCTTGGCGGTGCCGCCCGCCGAGTCGCCCTCGACGATGAACAGCTCGCTCAGGGCTGGGTCGCGCGACTGGCAGTCGGCCAGCTTCCCCGGCAGGCCGCCGCCCTCGAGCAGCCCCTTGCGGCGGGTCAGGTCGCGCGCCTTCTTGGCTGCCTCACGCGCCGCGAACGCCTGGATGCACTTGGCGATGATGATCTGCGCGTCGGACGGATTCTCCTCGAACCAGTTTGACAGCCCGTCGCCGATGGCCTTGTTGACGATACCCTTGACTTCGGAGTTGCCGAGTTTGGTCTTGGTCTGCCCCTCAAACTGCGGCTCGGGCACCTTGATTGCGAGAATGCAGGTGAGCCCCTCGCGCACGTCGCTGCCGTCGAGCGCCGTGTCTTTTTCTTTCAGCTGATTGCGCTTCAGCGCGACGCTGTTGAGCGTGCGCGTCAGCGCGCTGCGCAGCCCCGAAAGGTGGGTGCCTCCCTCGCGAGTGGCGATGTTATTGGTAAACGTGTGGATGTGCTCGCGGTAGGCGGTGGTCCATTGCAGCGCCGCCTCGACCTGCACCTGCTCCAGCTCGGTGGTGATTAGCAGCGGGTCGCGCATCAGCGTGGTGCGCCCCTCGTTCAGGAAGCTGACATACTCCGCCAGCCCCCCTTCGAAGCGGAAGCTCTCCGAGCGGCCGCCCTCCTCGGCGATGGAGATGCTGATGCCGGCGTTCAAGTACGCCAGCTCGCGGAAGCGCGTCCGCAGCACTTCGTACTCCAGCTGCGTCGTCTCAAAGATCTCTGAATCAGGCTGGAAGCGTACCAGCGTGCCGTGTTCCTTGCTGTCGCCGACCCGTTCCAGCCCGGAATCGACCTCGCCGCGCTTGTAGGATTGCCGGAAATGGCCCCCATCGCGATGGACATCGACCCGTGTCCACTCCGAAAGGCCGTTGACGACCGAGACGCCGACACCGTGCAGCCCGCCCGAAACCTTGTAGGTGTCGCTGTCGAACTTGCCGCCGGCGTGCAGCTTGGTCATCACGATTTCCAGCGCCGGCACCTTGTACTGCGGATGCTCGTCGACAGGGATGCCGCGGCCGTTGTCCTGCACCGAGCAGCTGCCGTCCTTATGCAGCTCGACCGTGATGGTATCGCAATGCCCGTTCATCGCCTCGTCAATGGCGTTGTCGACCACTTCATAGACCAGGTGGTGCAATCCGTCCCGGCCGGTCGAGCCGATGTACATCGCCGGCCGCTTGCGAACCGCTTCGAGCCCTTCCAGGACCTGGATTTGCTCCGCCCTGTAGTCCTCGGTTTTTGGGGGCATGCTCTACCTGCCGGGACGGCAAGCGTATGGGGTTAAAAGTGTGCCCCTGTTTTTAAATATCTGTCGTCAGCGAATCAGCGATGCAGGAACGGCGCTTGCCCTCGCTCCAACCTGACGAAGCCGACCCGCTCGAACTGCACCACTTCGCCTTCCAGTTCCGCGGCCGCCGGCTCCGCGATTCCGTCGGCCGTCGAGCCGTCCGGCCGCAGCAGCTGCAGCGGTGTGCCCGCAGCGCACCACTGGACGATTGGCACGCCCTTGACGGGGTCGTCACCGGCGTGCTCGAGCCGGCCGTCGCGCAGCCGGCAGTTGCACAAGTTCTTGAGCCGTAGCAGGTCGCCCTCCGCCAGCTTCTGCACGTCGGCTGCCGGCAGCAAAACGGTCGCGCCGGGCGCGACCGTTTCGCGTCGCTCGCCCATCTCGTCACGGTCGGGGTGGAACGGCGCCCGCTTCTCCAGTGGTTGCGGTGCGTCGAGCAGCAGCTCGACCGGTTCCGGCACCCAGAAAAGCCGCTTCGCTTCGGGCTCGACGAGCGCGCGGTTGGCCGCCTCCAGGTTCTGCCACGAGAGCGTGATGTCGGCCTCCTTGACACCGGCGGCAACCCAGTAATCCATGATGGCCTGCGGCTGGTAGCCGCGTCGCCGTAGCGCCGCCAGCGTCGCGAGCCGGGGGTCGTCCCAGTCTGAGTATTTCCCAGCAGTGAGGCCTTCGCGGATGGTGCTGGTCTTGAGCAACGTGCCGGGAATCGAGACCAGTCCGTAGTGGATGAACTGCGGCTCGTCCCAGCCGAGGTGACGGTAGACCCACTGCTGGCGCTGCGTGTTGTTGAGGTGGTCCTTGCCGCGCAGCACGTGCGTCACGCCGAGCCGGTAATCGTCGACCGCGACCGCGAAGTTGTAGGTCGGCCAGAGCCGCCACGCATCGCCCTGCCGCGGGTGCGGTGTTTCAGCGACCCGCAAGGCGACGAAGTCGCGCAGCGCCGGGTTCCGGTCTTCGAGGTCGGTTTTCACGACGACGATGCCGTCGCCCCCCGCGAGCAGCGCTTCGAACGCCGCCAGCTGCACTTCAGGCTCGCCGGGGCGGCAGGGGCAGGCGGTGCTCTGGCGCTTCAGCTCGCGCCACTCCTCGGCGTCGCAATGGCAAACGTAGGACGCACCGCGCGACAGCAGCTCGCGGGCGTCGCCGTAGTAAATCTCGAGCCGGTCCGACTGGACGACAGTCTCGTCGGGCGTCGCGCCGAGCCACTCCATATCGGCAGTGATGAGGTCGTACGCCCCGGGGTCGACCGCCGCCGGGTTGGTGTCCTCCAGCCGCAGGATGAGCTTGCCATCGTGCAGTTCGCGGTAGGCGTGGTTCAGCGCCACTGCGCGCGAATGGCCGAGGTGCAGCGGCCCGCTCGGACCGGGCGCGAAGCGCAGTACCACCGCACCGTCGGCCTCGAGCGACGGGAGCCCCGTACGGCCGCCGTCAGTCGCCTGGCGAGGCTCCGGCGGGGCGGGCGCCTGCGCTGCCACTTCTGCCGGCGAGAGCGCGTTCACTTCGGCAACGATGCGCTCGGCGACCGCGCCGAGTTCGCGCGCCTGCGGCCGCAGTTCGGCGTGCGTGCCGAGCACCTTCCCCAGCACCGACTTCGGCTGCGCCGCACCATGCCGCGCCGCCTCCTGCAATGCGGCTGCGCGCAGCGCCTCCTCCGCTTCCACGGCGACGAGGGCGATGGTGGGGTTATCAATCTGCCGCCCGCTCCCTTCGGTCGCGGACTGGCAAACGCAGCCTAGCGTGTCCCGCTACGCGCGACACGCGGCTGCTATCGCCTCCAGCCCCAACATTAACAAATGACGCCGTCAATCTTTAATCCCTTAAGCGCACGGGGCGCCCATGAAGCGGATGCTAGCTGTCGCGTTGATGCTCGCCACGGTGGGCTGCATCGACGTGCCGGCCATGAACGGGCTGATGGACCGGCTGGTGCCCGAGCAGGAGGCGGTCTACACGCAGGTCGAGCTCAACCGCTTCGAGGGACAGTTTGCGCCCGACCCCGACCAGGACCAGGATACGCTAATCGAGGCGGCGCTGGATATTGCCGAGGACCCGCTCCAGTTCCAGCAGGCGCTGCAGAACCTCTCCTGGGTCGAGTATACCAACAAATTTGAGCTGCCGCAGGGCGCGCGCTACCTGCGAGTCGAGATTACGATTGACTACATGCTCATCGGCGGCGAGCAGCCCGAGGAAGGCCCGGCGGGGACACTCGACCTCACCTTCCGCACCCCGGACGGCGAGGAGTTCTGCCGTGACGACCGCGAACCGCCCTGCTACGAAATCGTCTACTGGACCGACAACGAAAAGGAAATCGGCCCTTACACACCGCCGCTGCCGAACGTCGAGGGCGAGTGGACCATTACCATCTCCGGCTCGGGGATGGAGGGGCTCGCCTCGCAACTCTATTCAGGCAAATACGAACTGGTCGTCCAGACCGAAATCCTGCAATCCTAGAGCGACAGGAGAATCAGGCCGACCACCCCGCAGTAGGGCGCGAACCAATGGAAGCGGCGCTGCTCCACGAGCGCCAGCAGCCAGCGCAGCGCGAGGAAGCCGGTAACGGCCGCGGCGGCTATCCCGAGCGCGAACTCGGCCGGCGCGACGCCCGCGAGCGCGCCCTCGCGCTCCTGCAGCAGCTCGAGGGCGGTTGCGCCGAGGATGGCGGGCATCGACATCAGGAACGAGAGTCGTGCCGCTGCGACGGGGCGCATGCCGGCCACCATGCCGGCCGCAATCGTCAGCCCCGAGCGCGAGAGCCCCGGCAGCACTGCCAGCCCCTGCGCCAGCCCCATCCAGACGCCGACGACTAGCGGCACGCTCGCGGTATCGAGCGTGCCGCTGCGACCGCGCGAGAGCCAGAGCACGCCGGCGGTCACCAGCAGCCCCGCTCCCGTAATTTGCAGCGAGCCCAGCCAGCCGCTCGCGAGCGAGTCGAAGCTGTAGCCGATGACCGCCGTCGGGATGCTCGCCAGCAGCACCAGCAGCACGGTGCGCTCGTTGGGGTCGGCCGTGCCAGCACGCATCGCGCGCAGTGCCCCAGGCGTCGCGCGCAGCGCCCCCGTGATTTCGGCGCGCAGCAGCCAGCCAGCGGCGAGCAGCGTGCCGAGGTGCAGCGCGATGTTGAAGAATAGCGGCGGGCGCACGTCGCTGAAGTGCTCGAAAATCACCAGGTGGCCGCTGCTGCTGACCGGCAGCCACTCCGTAAGGCCCTGCACGATGCCGAGCAGCAGCGCTATCGCCGGTTCCATGGCGCGGCGAGTCGCCACGTTTATTTAACGCGGGTGCAAGTCCGCGCCGATGGTGACGCAACAGTTGGAGTGCCCCGTCTGTTTCATCCGCTTCGATACCGGACGCCGGCCGGGGCAGTCGGTCGCCTGCCCCAGCTGCGACCACGGCTTCGACGTCCCGGGCGAAGAAGCGCCTGCAGCAGAAGAGGCTCCAGCAGCCGAAGAAACGGTCGCAGAAGAAGCGCCCGACGAGGAAACGGCTGACGCAGAGGAAGAACCGGAGGAGGACGAAGCGGAAGACGAACCCCCCCAAGGCGACCCATCGCCTGACGGGGAGCCCGCACCCCCCAGCGAGCCGCCCGTCCCGCCCGAGCCAGCCGCGCCCGGCGCGCTGGAGCTGCTGGACGAGCTCTCGACCGCCTACCGCGTCGAGCGGCTGCAGTCGGTCATCGACGGCCCGCGCAGCAAGGCGCAGCTGGCGGGGCTGTTGCTGCTCGCGGTAGCGGTGCTCGGCCTGTTCGCGGCGACCGCGACCGCCATCAAGTGGAGCGGCTACGACTCGCCCTGGGACGAGCCGGCGACAGCCAGCCTTTACGGCTCGGTGATTGACGTCAACGGCACCGCGCTCGAGAACGTGCGCGTCGCCGCCGGCGGCCAGCAGACCTTCAGCGACGGAGAGGGGCGCTACTTCCTGCACAACCTGACCAGCGGCGAACTGAAGGTGACATTCTTCAGCCCCGGCTACCGCACCGACTCGACCTGGATTGACCTGCGGCCCGCCGCGACCAACCTGCTCAACGCGCAGCTCGAGCCGGGCGACGGCCACGACGTCACCGACCAGCGCAGCAACGTCGCGCGACCGTGGCCGCCCAGCGCCGCGCAGGCGCCGGTGCTAGCGGTGATGGCGCTGCTGGCGCTACTCGGGGGAGGCGCGGCGCTGCTCGAGCGCCACTTCCGGCTGGCGCTGTTCGGCGCGGTGGCGGGCATCCTGAGCTGGGGCTTCCTGCTCGGCAGCTTGCTGTCGCTGGCGGCGCTCCTGTTATTGCTCGGCGACCGCGAGCGGTTCGAGGCGTGACCGCTTCGCAAGTGGCACGCTTCGTCGCCGCGCTTTCGCGCCGCGAGCAGGTGGCGCTGGCGCTGCTCTGGGGCTGGGTGCTGCTGGTCACTGGCGGGCCGCTGCTGCTCGAGCCGGGGGCGACCGGGGACCTGTCGGGCTACGTCGGGCGCGTCGATAACCGGGAGACGCTCGACACGATGAACCCCGTCGCCGCGGCGGTCTACTGGCTGGGCGACGCAAACTGCCACCAGATTTCGAGCCGCTCCTACGCCTACGCGGGTAACCAGATGCCATTCTGCGCGCGCGACCTAGGCATCTTTGCCGGGCTGGCGCTGGGCTTCACCGTCGCCTTGCGGCGTCGCCCGGAGCTGTCGCTACCGCTGGTATTGCTGGCGCTAGTGCCTATAGGACTCGACGGGACCATCCAGCTGCTGACCGGCTACGAGTCGACCAACCTGCGCCGGCTGATTACCGGACTGCTCGCCGGCGGCGTGACTGGCTGGGCGCTGATGATAATTGTCGAACCGAAGCGGAGCTGACTCTGCTTCGGAACGGGCGCAGCCTTTCTAGTGGCTGGCGCCACCAGCGGATGCTGGAACCACGGCGGGATTAATCACCAATTAATCGCGCGACTCGCCGCACCACGTGCACCCGCGCGCACCTGACGGGAGCACGCGGTAGCACTTGGCGCAGAGTTCCCCGGGGTTGTAGAGCTTCTGCCACAGGAAAATCCCGGCGATGATCCCGATGAACAGCAGGACGAGGACTATGGTGAAAATCACGCCGGCAGCCTCGCGGCGCCCTTCTGGTAGAGCGCCGCGGCGCCCGCCGCGAAGGCGAGCGCCGTCGCCGCGTCAATCACCGGCTCGGGTCGCTCAATGGCCGAGATGCGCAGGAAGCCGAGGGCGAGGTAGAGCAGCGCCAGCCGGGCGGCGGTGCGGACGCCGCTGTCACGCTGGAGCGCCGGCATAAGCCAGAGCGCCATGCCGCCCAGCAGCACCGTCGCCGCCAGTCCGAACCAGGCGTCGAGCAGCCCGCCAGGGAACGGCAGCGTCCCGCCAAGCCGAGCCTCGAGCACCAGCAGCTTCCAGAACTCATGCGCCGCGCCGAAGAAGAGGCCGAAGCCGGCCGCATAGTAGCCGGCGTAGCGCGCGTCGCGGAAAGTGCGTAGCCGCAGCCCCAGCCAGAGCACCAGCGTCACCAGCGCCGGCCCTACAATCAGCAACGACGCGTAGCCGACGGTGGACGAGCGCAGGTCGAAGCCGCCCAGTAGCATCAGCACCTCGGCTATTGTCCCGAAAATAGCGCCGCCGCCGCACGCCAGGTAGAGCTTGCGTTCCTGCAGCTGCTCCTCGACGGGGGCGATAGTGCGCAGGAAAAGCCAGAACGCCGGGGCGAAGAGTACCACCATCCCGAGCAGGTTGGCAGCCCAAAATTGGGAGTTCATACGTTGAACGCCTTGAGACGCGCTTTCAGCTCCACAATCTGCCGCTCGAAGTTGGCGTGCTGGATAGCGAGCTCGCCCTGGTAGCGTGTCTGCGACGCCTCGAGCGCCGCGTAGTTCTCCGACTTGAGCCGCTTCATCTCGGCGGCGTGCGCTCCGCGCTGCTGCTCCAGCTCCGCCTCGAGCGCGGCGATGCGGGCGCGCAGCTGCAGCGTCTCGTCCTCCACGCACGCCGATGGCTGGCGCGCTTAAGCGCTTGCGTCACGCGCCGGCCAAATTCCTTAAGACAGGGGCAGGGTGGCGCGCCGTGTGGAGCGACCGCTCGCGGGGGCGACAGGCAACCTATCGCACCGAGTCTTCCCCGTTCACCGCCGGCTGGGGCGAACCACTGCAGGTTAACCGCCGGCCGGGCGGGATGCTCTTTTCCGACTACGAAAAGGCACAGATTGCCGAATCGGTCGCAATACTGACGGTCGCACTGGCGCTGGCACTCGCCGGTGGACTCGGCCCGGCGCGGGCGAACCTCTCGATTTTTGCAGTGAAACTGCTGATGTCGTTCGCGGCGGTGATGACCGGCTTCCTGCTGCACGAGCTGGCGCACAAGTGGATGGCACAGAAATACGGCTGCTGGGCCGAATACCGCGGCAACCGTAACGGGCTGCTGCTGGCGCTGCTGATGGGCGCCTTCGGCTTCCTGATTGCGGCGCCGGGAGCGGTGATGGTCGCCGGCCACGTCACCCCGCGGCAGCACGGCCACATCGCTGCGGTGGGGCCGCTCACCAACGTCGCGCTGGCGCTGGCGGCATTTCCGCTCTACCTGTTGCTGGCTGGCGCGGCCGGGCCGCTCGGCTGGCTCGGCGCGCTGGCACGCTTCCTAGTAATCATCAATATCATCCTAGGCGGCTTCAACATGATTCCGTTCCCGCCGCTCGACGGCTCCAAAATTATGGCGTGGAGCAGCGCTGCCTGGGGCGGCATCGTCGCCGGTATCCTGGCGCTCGCGATGGCCTACTGGACCATCGCACCTTTCTGACGAACGATATTTAAGCTGCGCAGCGCCATGCGGGTCGCCCACGGGCGACGCAACGTGCTTTTACGGAACGCCGGCTGGCGCGCTATGTCCGGGGCGGGCTGGCTGCTGTATGACGGCGAGTGCGGCTTCTGCCACGGGCTCGCCGCCCGCTGGGGCGGGCTGGCGCAGCGCGCCGGCTTTTCGCTGGCGGAGCTGCAGGCGGAGTGGGTGCGCGAGCGGCTCGCCCAGGATGGCGGGGCGGCGGACGCGGCCGCCGCCCCGGACGAGCTTTTGCTGCTGCTCCCCGACGACAGCGTGCTCGGCGGCGCAGACGCACTCATGGAGCTCTGCCGCCACGTCTGGTGGGGCTGGCCGCTCTGGCTGCTCTCGCGGTTTCCCGGCGTGATGCCGGTTCTGCGCTGGCTCTACCGGCGCGTCGCGGCGCGGCGGCACCGGCTTGCGGTGGGCATGGTGCCGCCGTGTAGCTGAACGGAGGAAAGGTGGTGCGGGGGGTCGGATTCGAACCGACGAATCCCTGAGGAACCGGATCTTAAGTCCGGCACAATTGGCCAGGCTATGCGACCCCCGCACTCAGTTTCCACCCCTCCCGAACCTTTAAAATAGATGGTGACTGCCGCGGAGGCAGCGGAAATCAGCTTTCTGCCCAAGG